>Ga0209888_1000046_pt1 | contig 89407 bp, 84 predicted proteins | sample OrgsoiDNA_201059_FD_185807 | JGI IMG/M metagenome (GOLD analysis project Ga0209888, IMG submission 185807) | Permafrost soil microbial communities from the Arctic, to analyse light accelerated degradation of dissolved organic matter (DOM) -... | ecosystem: Environmental > Terrestrial > Soil >...
CATTTGCGAAAGCAGATGGGGTTTTGTTTTTGCGCTCGGAAAACTTGTTGGGTCGCTGGTTGTTGGGAGCCAATTCATTCGCGATGCGCTGTGTCAGCCCCATGAATGCCTCAGGCCTGACCCCTTCGCGGGCAAGCCTCGCTCCAACAAAGGCCCAACAACAGCCCACAAAAAAGGCCGCATTCGCATGCGGCCTTCGGTAATCAACAAACTTCAATCCCCGCGGTATTCACAACCGCTGGTGCAGGTCTCATGAATACGGATGGCGGATAGCTCAGGAAGCAACGGCTTGAGCTCTTCCCAAATCCATTTTGCCAACACTTCACTGGTCGGGTTTTCAAGACCAGGAATGTCATTTAGGTAATTGTGGTCCAGGCGCTCATAGAGCGGCTTGAAGATAGCCTTGATCTCGGAAAAGTCGCGGATCCAGCCGGTATGAGGATCAACCTTGCCCGCCAGATGGATACCCACGCGAAACGAATGCCCGTGCAAACGCCCGCACTTATGGCCATCCGGCACATGAGGAAGGCGGTGTGCTGATTCGAACGTAAACTCTTTGAAGATTTCCACAGTGTCTTGAGCCCTGAAAAGATAGCGATCGCCGTAGCGATAGATGCAGGCGACGAGTTTAACAGCAATGGTTTGCCCATGGGCTAAAACGGAATGTCGCCACTTTGATGGCATCTGGCCAGATGAATTCAGCTTGAATTAAGTTGAGGGGTTTATCCTCAAGGCCATTGAAAGCGTCTTAAAGCGGAGACCCGATGTGACCCCCCCTGTTGCCTTTTTCACTGCCGCGATTGTGATAATAGTGACGAGTCTGGCTCAGGCTCGCGATCTGGATCAGGATGAGGCGCTCAGCTTACGGCAGAAGGGGGTTATCCAGCCTCTGGAGCAATTTGTCGAGCAGGCGTTGAGCCGTTATCCCGGTTCAAAGCTGCTTGAGGCCGAACTTGAAGAAAAGCATGGCATTTATGTCTATGAGGTCGAGTTGTTGACCAGGGAAGGGGTGGTGCGCGAGCTCAAGTTCGATGCAAGCAACAGCCACCTGTTGAGCGATAAGGAAGATGACTGATGCGACTGCTGTTGGTTGAAGACCATGTGCCACTGGCTGATGAACTGCTTGGCGCGCTGGGGCGTCAAGGTTACGCGGTGGATTGGCTGGCCGATGGCCGCGATGCGGCTCACCAGGGCGTCAGCGAGCCGTATGACCTGATTATTCTGGATCTGGGATTACCTGGGTTGCCGGGGCTTGAAGTACTTGCCCAATGGCGTGCCGGCGGGCTGACAGCGCCTGTATTGGTCCTGACGGCTCGCGGTTCCTGGGCCGAGCGGATCGATGGATTGAAAGCCGGAGCCGACGACTACCTGACCAAACCCTTTCACCCCGAAGAGTTACAACTGCGCATCCAGGCTTTGCTCCGTCGCTCTCACGGTCTTGCCAATCAGCCCCGGCTCGAAGCCGCGGGCCTGCATCTGGATGAAGGTCGTCAATGCGTGAGCCGGGACGGAACGGAGATCCAGCTGACCTCCGCTGAATTTCGTCTGTTGCGCTACTTTATGCTGCACCCCCAGCAACTCCTGTCCAAAAGTCATCTCTCCGAGCATCTCTATGATGGCGAGAGTGAACGCGATTCCAATGTCATTGAGGTCCACGTCAATCACCTACGCCGCAAGCTTGGCCGCTCGGTTATTGAAACCCGGCGTGGTCAAGGTTATCGCTTCGGTGGAGTAGCTGTTTGAGGTCGATTCAGGCGCGGCTCAGCCTTGGTCTGATCAGTGTGCTGCTGATTGTGGGCCTGGCCCTGGCCCAGACTAGCCTGTGGTTGTTCGAGCTGGGTTTGCAGCGTTACCTTCAGGACGGATTGCGCAATGAAAGTGAAGGCCTGCTGATCGCGCTGGTGCGTGGCCCTGAGGGCATGCAACTGGATGAACACCGGGTCTCGCCGGCCTACCATCGTCCGTTCTCCGGTCATTATTTCCGCATTGATTTCCCACGGGGGCATTGGCGATCCCGGTCGCTCTGGGATGTTGAATTGCCGCAGGTGGCTGAACCAGGCCTGCAGGCCAACCTGGAACTCGCCACGACCGGCCAGTCATTGCTGTTGCTGCACACCGACTATCGCAAGTTCGGTGAACAGGTTTCCATCACCGTCGCCCGGGATTACACCCCCGTAAACTCCAGTTTCAAACGTGTCCAGCAAATTGGCCTCGGGATGGGGCTCACCGCCCTGTTGCTGATTCTGATACTGCAGCGGGTCACGGTGCGGCGTGCCTTGCGCCCTCTGGAGCGTGCAAGGGAGCAGATATCGCAATTACAGCAGGGTAAGCGCTCGCAGCTCGACGAACAGGTTCCTCCCGAGCTTGAGCCCCTTGTGACGCAAATCAATCATCTGCTTGCCCATACCGAAGACAGCCTCAAGCGCTCGCGCAATGCCTTGGGCAATCTGGGCCACGCGCTCAAGACGCCTTTGGCGGTGTTGGTCAGTCTGTCTGTCAATGAACAGCTCAATGCCGCCCCGGCGTTGCGCAAGACCCTGCAGGAGCAACTGGAGCAGATTCAGCATCGCCTGAGTCGGGAGTTGAATAGGGCACGCCTTTCCGGGGACGCGCTGCCGGGGGCCTTGTTCGATTGTGATGCCGAGTTACCGGGGCTGGTATCGACACTGCGCATGATCCACGGCGCTCACCTGGAGCTGGAGGTTGAGGTTGCACCGGGTTTGCAATTGCCCTGGGACAGGGAAGACATTCTCGAACTGCTGGGTAATCTGCTGGACAACGCCTGCAAGTGGGCCGACAGCCAGGTAAGCCTGAGCATTACATCGTTACCCCACGGTTTTTGTCTGTCGATTGACGATGATGGTCCCGGTATCCCGCAAGCTGACCGTGACGAGGTCTTCAGCCGTGGCACACGTCTGGATGAGCAGGTCACGGGGCATGGGTTAGGGCTCGGCATCGCACGGGATATCGTCGATGCCTGGGATGGGCAGTTGCAATTGCGGGTCAGCCCGTTGGGAGGGTTGCAGGTGCGGATCGAGCTGGTCGACCGCAGCCTGCACATTTGACGGGAACTAGACGCGGAACTGGTCCATTAGGGCTTGTTGCTGATTGGCCAGGTTGTTGAGAGAACGGCTGATTCTTGCCGATTCGCTGGCCTGTCCGGACAGCGACTCGGTGACATCGCGGATGCTTGCCACGTTGTGATTGATCTCCTCGGCGACCGCGCTTTGTTCTTCCGCAGCACTGGCGATCTGCAGGTTCATATCGGAAATGACGGAGACTGCGTCACCGATCTGGCGCAGCGCCGTGACGGCCTGGCTGACATGTTCGACGCTGTCCTGCGCTTGGCGATGGTTATTGCTGATTGAACTGACGACTTCCTGAGTACCGTTTTGCAGGTGTTCGATTACCAGGCGGGTTTCTTCGACCGACTCCTGAGTTCGACGCGCCAGGTTACGGACTTCGTCAGCCACTACCGCAAAGCCTCGGCCTGCCTCGCCTGCGCGTGCGGCTTCAATCGCTGCGTTGAGGGCCAGCAGGTTGGTCTGTTCAGCGATGGTGCGAATCACCTCCAGCACACTGCCGATTTTTCCACTGCTGGTTGCGAGGCCTTCGACCTGAGCCATCGCCGTGTTCATGTCGTTCGCCAACTGATCGATGCTGTTGGTGGTCTGGTCGATGACCTTCAGCCCCTGCCTGGTTGCCTCGTCTGCATCCCGAGCCGCTTGTGCTGCCTGGGCGGCGCTGCGAGCTACATCCTGCGCCGTTGCGCTCATTTCGTGGGATGCGGTGGCAGCCTGATCGACCTGACGATACTGCTGCTCCATGCCACTACTGGTTTGAGAGGCGATCTCGGCTGACTGGTCGGCCGTATTACGTGCATCCTGGACCGAGCGTTTGACTTCGCCAATGATGGGCTGCAGCTTGTCCAGGAAACGGTTGAACCAGCCGGCTAGCTGGCCCAGTTCATCCTGTTTGGCGTAATGCAGGCGACGGGTCAGATCCCCCTCGCCACTGGCGATATCTTCCAGCATGCGTGCCACGCCCAGAATCGGCCGGGTCACGCTACGCGCCAGCAACGACACCAGCAACAGGCCGCCGATTGCAGCCAGAATCCCCAGGCTCAGTTCGATGAAAACGCCATCCGCACTGCGTTTGTCCAGTTGTCCCTTGAGGGCTTCGGCCGGAGCGACCAGGACGCTGTTCGGAACGTTGAGCAATACACCCCAGGGTTTGCTGTCTGGCAGGGGCAGGAATGGCGCCAGCACTTTCAGGTGTGCATCGTGGTGCAGGCTTTGGACATGATGGCTGCCAGCCAGCAGCGCAATGACTTGTGGGCCATTCGTGGGGTCGGCCAGGGTGAGCAGCTTGCCAAGCAGGTCTGCATTCGGGGTGTAACCGGCCAGCAACCCGGTGGGGCTGATAATGCTGACCGCGGTCTGCCCCTCATAAAGACCTTGGCTGGCCGCGATGCTGTCGGCTTGCAGGCTGTTGAGGTTGATGTCCATGGACAGCGACGCGACGAGTTTCCCGTTCTGTATCACCGGCAGGACGATACTGGTCATGAACACGTTCTTGCCTTCGATCTCGTAAAAGTACGGCTCGATGACGCACGGCTTGAGGGTCGCGCGTGGGCAGGTGAACCATGCGTTGTTCGCCTGCCCGCTTGGGCCGGTGCTGATGTCCGCGATGTCCTTTTCCGGTAGCGGCATCGAGGTCAGATTGCCCGGCGTCGGTTGCGACCAGTACAGCGCAAACCGGCCTTTCTCATTGCTGCCCAGTTCAGCCTGGTTGACGAATTGATCGTCCTTGCCGCCCAGCGCATCCTGTTCGAACACCAGGGACATGCCCAACAATTCCGGGTTGGATTGCAATGCTTTCTGCATTTCATGGTTCATGTCTTCGCGCAGATCGTGGCCATCCACGGCGCGCTTCGTTGCCTGCTCGCGCAAAAACACGATCTGGCGAACGAAACCACTGCCGTAGGAGTAGGCGTCCATGAACTGACGACGAATCTTCAGCGCTTGTGCATCGCCCTGGGCTTCCATGCGTAATTGTGCTGCTTCGTTGAGCATCTGCATGCTTGATGCTTTCACCAGGTCGGAGCTTTCCTCCATCCGATACAGGGAAAGGCCGATGAGTAGCACGACGATCCCCGACAGGCAAAGCCCTGCCAGCAGTGTGATCTTCCATTGAATCGACAGTTGGCGCAGGGACATGAATTAACCCTCGGGTAACCAGAATTGATTTAGATCAGTAACGGCTAATATTTCTGTTTCTTTATAGCCTTTTTCTAATTTGAATGAATAAACAATAAAAAATCTCGCAAGGCTTATTTTTACGGCGTGGATAAATAGAGCTGTCAGTGGGTGGATACGGATACACTCGCCACGGTTGCGATAGGGCAAGGAGGAAATCGTATGCGTCTTAACCTGAAGGCCAAGGTACTTTCACTGGCGGTGCTGCCAGTGCTGATATTCGCGCTGGTGATCAGCGCGGCCACGGTGATCATGTTGCATAAACAAGCCACGCGTGAGGTCAACGACACCCGCCAGCGCTTGCTCAATGAAGCCAAGTCCACGCTGCATAGCTATGTGAATGTGGCCATCGGCAGTATCAAGCCCCTTTATGACGCTGCCGCTTCCGATGATCTGGCTGCGCGGGCACAAGTGGTGAAGATGCTGTCTACCATCACGTACGGTAAGGACGGTTATTTCTTCGGATACGATTCGGATGCCGTACGACTGTTCAAGGGCAACAGCCCGGAAGGCATCGGCAAGAGTTTCAAGGATGCCCAGGACCCCAACGGCGTCTACGTCAACCGCGATCTGGTTGCAGTCGGCAAGGCCGGCACTCATTACCTGCAATATTCATCGTCGCTGCCGGGCAAATCAGAACTGCTGCCCAAGCTGGGCTACACCGAATACCTGCCTAAATGGGACATGGTGATCGGCACGGCGATCAATCTGGACGGCATCGACGCGCAGGTCGCCGCGGTCGAAAAAAGCGTCAATGTGCGTATGCAGGACATGTTGCTGAGCATCATCGGGATCGCCCTGCTGGTGTTGGTGCTGATCGCCATCGTCGGTGTGGTGCTGGCCGGCACCATCGTGCGCCCACTGCGTTTGATGAAAGCCAACCTCGACGACATTGCCGCAGGGGAGGGGGATTTGACCCGCAGGCTGCCTGTTTCCAGCACAGACGAGCTGGGTGATCTTGCCGGTTCGTTCAACCTCTTCGTCGACAAGATTCATAACATGGTCCGCCAGATTGCCGAGATGACCACCCAGTTCACCGGTCTGGTCGGCGAAGTTACCCATCAGACCCAGCGTTCCGAACAGGCCATGGAGCGTCAGCGACAAGAAACCGATCAGGTCGCAACGGCCATCAATCAGATGTCGGCGGCGGCCTTCGAAGTGGCGAAAAGCGCGCAGGGTGCTGCGGTCGCTGCGCAACAGACCGATGAAGAAGGGCAGGCCGCCAGGCGTGTGGTCGATGGCAGCATCAAGCAGATTCATGCCCTGGTGGATGACATTCGCCACAGCGGTACGTCGTTGGACAGCCTGCAAAAGGACGTGTCGTCGATTGTCAGTGTGCTGGGCGTCATTCGCTCGATTGCCGACCAGACCAACCTGTTGGCCCTCAATGCGGCCATCGAGGCGGCAAGGGCCGGGGAGGCGGGGCGTGGTTTCGCCGTCGTGGCGGACGAAGTAAGGGCGCTGGCCAGCCGCACCCAACAGAGCACCCAGGAGATCCAGGGCATGATCGAACGCCTGCAGCGAGGCACGCAGGGCGCGGTGGATGCCATGCGTCGCTCCAGCGAAGCAGGAGACGGCACCTCGGCACAAGCCAATCAGGCTGGCACGTCGCTGGACACCATTGGTCAACTGATCGGCACCATCAACTCAATGAACGCCCAGATCGCCAGTGCTGCCGAGGAGCAGACGGCTGTGGCCGAGGAAATCAACCGCAGCGTGCACCAGATCGCCAGCGCGGTGGACAGTGTCGCCGAAGAAACTCGTCACAGCGCCCAGACATCCCGCAGCCTGTCCGATCTCGGCCAGCGCCTTGGCCGGCTGGTGGGGCAGTTCCGTATCTGATTGTTGATGGAGTAACCAAGGTCTTGAGATTGCATGTTTCGAGGCCATCTGTGGGAGCGAATGAATTCGCTCCCACAGGTTCTGCTTTTGTCCCCGGATTTGCTCACTCCCACCTCCATGTCATGCCGCAATGGCACTCGTTCGCCAATTGGCTGCCTAACCAGCAGGTCGACTGATCGGCCGGGCTTATGGACATGGACTGGCTATGAACGAAACCACGCTGCAATACAAAACCCTGATGATGCTCCTGGCCCTGGTGACCATCGCGTTCATCTGGATACTCGTACCGTTTTACGGTGCCGTGTTCTGGGCGGTGATCCTGGGCATCATCTTCGCGCCGCTGCAACGCCGACTGTTACTGCGCTTCAACTGGCCGCGCAACGTTGTGTCTCTGTGTACGTTACTGGTATGCCTGCTGATCGCTATTTTGCCGATGATCATCATCAGTGCCCTGCTGGTGCAGGAGGGCACTGCGCTCTACAAAAACCTGGAAAGCGGCGAACTGGACATCGCCAGTTACCTGGCTCAATTCAAGGATCTGCTGCCGCCGTACTTTCGGCACCTGCTTGACCACCTGGGCATGGGGGATCTCAACGGCCTGCGCGACAAGATCGCCAAGGGCGCCATGCAGGGCAGCAATTACCTGGCCACACAGGCGTTCAGTTTTGGCCAGGGCACTTTTGACTTTGTGGTGAGCTTTTTCATCATGCTCTACCTGCTGTTCTTCTTTCTTCGCGACGGCCAGGACCTGGTGCGCCGGATCCGCATCGCAGTGCCGCTGGCCGAGCCACAAAAGCGTCGCCTGCAGCTCAAGTTCACCCGGGTGGTGCGCGCTACGGTCAAAGGTAACCTGGTGGTGGCGGTGACTCAGGGCGCCTTGGGCGGTTTGATCTTCTGGTTTCTCGATATCCCCAGCGCGCTGTTATGGGCTGTGCTGATGGCGTTTCTGTCGCTGCTGCCAGCGATAGGAGCGGGGATTGTGTGGGCGCCGGTGGCGGCATATTTCCTGCTCGGCGGGATGATCTGGCAGGGCGTGGTGCTGTCGCTGTTCGGTGTGTTCGTCATCGGGCTGGTGGATAACATCCTGCGTCCCATCCTGGTGGGCAAGGACACCCGGATGCCGGATTACCTGATCCTTATTTCCACACTGGGTGGCATGGCCATTTTTGGTCTCAACGGGTTTGTCATCGGGCCCATGATCGCCGCGTTGTTCATGTCCACCTGGGGGCTGTTTGTCAGCGCCAAGAAAACCGTACGCCTGCCGGGTTAGGGGTTATTGGAGGCGAAAAAAAACCCTGCGTGAGCAGGGTTTTTTATTCAGCGACCGGATCAACCAACCAGTTGCAGGCCTGCGTGATGCACCAGGTCCAGCAGCGGTTGCGGGTAGACACCCAGTACGAAGGTCAGGATCGCGACCACCAGCAGCATCACGCCACCGGTACGCTGCGCCCAGTTGAACGGGGCGTCGTGGCGATGCAGCTTCGGTTCCGCCAGATACAGCGTGACCATCACTCGCAGGTAGTAGAAGACGCCGATGGCGCTACCAATGACCAGCGAACCGATCAGCCACCACAGGTGCGATTCAACGCCTGTCGCGATGATGTAGAACTTACCGATGAAGCCGGCGGTCAGCGGAATACCAGCCAAGGACAGCATCATCACGGTCATCACAGCAGTCAGGTATGGACGGCGCCAGAACAGGCCGCGGTACTCGAACAGCGCATCAGCATCACGACCGCTGTAAGGCGAGGACATCAGCGTGATCACACCGAAAGCGCCCAGGCTGGTCAGCACGTAAGTCACCAGGTAAACGCCAACCGCTTCCACGGCCATGCCGTTGCTGGCAACCAGCGCGATCATCAGGTAACCGAAGTGAGCGATGGACGAGTAGCCCAGAACACGCTTGAGGTTGGTCTGCAGGACCGCCAGCAGGTTACCGATCAGGATCGATGCCACGGCGATAACCGCCAGTACATCGTGCATCACGCCACTGCTGGCGACCGGCGAGATCTGGAACAGACGCAGCAACACCGCGAACACGGCAACCTTGCTGGCGGTGGCCAGGAACGCCGCCACCGGGGCAGGGGCACCCTCGTAGACGTCCGGAGTCCAGAGGTGGAACGGAACCAGCGACAGCTTGAACGCCAGGCCCACCACCATCATTGCCAGGCCGATACTTGCGATCGGGCTAGGCAGACCGGTTGCCGCCAGTACCTTACCGATGCCGTCGAAGCTCAGGGTGCCGGCTTCGGCATACAGCAGCGCCATACCGAACAACAGGAACGCCGAACCTGCAGCCGACAACACCATGTACTTGATGCCGCCTTCCAGAGAGCGCTTGTTGAAGAAGGCGTAGGCGATCAAGCCGTAAGTCGGGACCGACAGCAGTTCCAGGCCGATGAACAGGCTGGCCAGGTGTTGAGCGGCGACCAGGACCAATCCGCCGGCAGCCGCCATCAGGATCAGCAGGTAAAGCTCTTCACGGTTGCCGGGGTAGCCTGCTTTGCCTTCACCCAGATAGGCATGCGCCAGGGTCACACAGGCCAGGGTCGAGGCGAGGATGATCGCCATATACAGGCAGGCGAAGTTGTCGATCTGCAGCAGGGGCGTAACCACCAGCGGTGCAACTTTGAGTGCCGGGTAGATCGAGAGCAATGCGAGGTTCAGGCCTGCCACAGTGAGCAGGAACGTTTGCGAGTGATTGCGACGCCATGCGATAGCCAGCATCACCACGACAATCGTGGCGCTGGTTATCAGCAGCGGCGCAAGCGCAATAAAGTGTTGAATCGTCAGGTCCATAGCGCTCTTACCGGGCCGAAGCGAGTTGAGTGAAGGCGGTGCCGAGCCATTGCTGCACGCCATGCATGGTGGCAGCGGAGGTGTCGAGGATCGGCTGCGGGACAACCCCGAGCAGAACCAGCAACACGGCCAGGCCAAGCACCATGATCAATTCACGTCCGTCCATGCCCTTGAGAACCTCATCCGACTTGGATGGGCCGAAGTAGGCGCGGTGGATCATGATCAGCGAGTAGACGGAACCAAACACCAGACCGGACGTTGCGATTGCGGAGATCCATGGCGTGGCGACGAACGAGCCCAGCAGGATCAGGAACTCGCCGACGAAGTTGCCGGTGCCCGGCAAGCCCAGCGACGCGGCTGCGAAGAACAGGCTGATCGCAGGCAGGTACGCAATACGCGACCACAAACCGCCCATCTCACGCATGTCACGAGTATGCAGACGCTCGTAGAGCTGACCGGACAGGATGAACAACGCAGCGGCCGACAGACCGTGAGCCAGCATCTGCACCACCACGCCTTGCAGGGCCTGTTGGCTGCCGGAGTAGATCCCGATCAGCACGAAGCCCATGTGCGAAACGCTGGAGAAGGCGATCAGGCGCTTGATGTCGGTCTGGGCGAATGCCAGGAACGCACCGTAGAAGATGCCGATCAGGCCCAGGGTCATGGCAATCGGTGCGAACTCGGCCGACGCGTTCGGGAACAGCGGCAGGGCGAAGCGCAACAGGCCATAGGCCGCGGTCTTCAGCAGGATACCGGCCAGGTCCACGGAACCTGCGGTCGGTGCCTGTGCGTGAGCATCCGGCAGCCAGGAGTGGAAAGGCACCACCGGCAGCTTGACCGCGAAGGCAATGAAGAAGCCCAGCATCAGGATGTATTCGGTACCGGCCGACAGTTTGGCTTTCAGCAACTGGCTGTAATCGAAGGTGATCACGCCGGTGTTGTTAAAGTTGACCAGCACCAGACCCAGGATCGCCACCAGCATGATCAGGCCGCTGGCCTGAGTGAAGATGAAGAACTTGGTCGCTGCGTAGATTCGTGTCTTCTTGCCGTCTGCCGAACTATGACCCCAGAGCGCGATGAGGAAATACATCGGCACCAGCATCATTTCCCAGAAGAAGAAGAACATGAACAGGTCGATGGCCAGGAACACGCCAACCACGCCGCCCAGGATCCACATCAGGTTGAGGTGGAAGAAGCCAACGTGACGCTGGATCTCTTTCCACGAACACAACACCGACAGCACGCCGAGCAGGCCGGTCAGCAGGATCATCAGCAACGACAGGCCATCGAGCGCCAGGTGGACGCTGATGCCGAAGCGCGCGATCCACAAGTGCTTGAATTCGATAGCCCAGGTCGGGTCGACGCCGGGGGCAGGTGCGTAACTGAAGTTGCCAGTACTCCACACCCAGAGGCCCAGTGCCAGTTCGAGGGACATGGTCAGCAGCGCGATCCAGCGTGGCAGGGTAGGGCCGAAGCGCTCACCCAGCCAGCACAGCAGGCCACCGATAAAGGGGATCAGGATTAGCCAAGGCAGAATCATGACGGGCTCAATTCCTTTCGCAAATTCGCAAGGTTCATGTCAGACCGCAACCAGCACGACGGCGCCCAGCACCAGTACGGCGCCTGCGGCGATCGAAGCGGCATACCAACGCAGTTGTCCGGTCTCGGTCTGGCTCAGGGCAGTGTTGCCACCCTTGGCCAGGCGTGGGATCAAACCAATGGTCTGGTCGAGTGGGTCGCGGCGCAGCAAGCGGCTGATGGCCAGATAAGGTTTGACGAACAACACGTCATAGACCCAATCGAAGCCCCACGCAGCGAACCACCAGGCCGAGAGGAAACGTCCCGGACCACTGTTGGCGATGGCAGTGACGAAGCGACGCTTGCCCAGGAACAGCAATGCCGCCAGCAGGATACCGGCCAGGGCGATGGCGCCCGACGCGATTTCCAGGCTGTGCTTGGCTGCGCCACCGGCGTGACCGACGCTTTCTGGCAGTACACCGGCCAGAGGCGGAGTGATCATGGCGCCGATGAAAGTCGACAGCACGATCAGCACCGACAGCGGCAACCAGTGGGCGATGCCGTGACCGGCGTGCGCTTCGGTCTTCGCTTCACCGTGGAAGGTGATGAAGATCAGGCGGAAGGTGTACAGCGAAGTCATGAACGCGCCAGCCAGACCTGCATACAGCAGACCGTTGTGACCGCTGGCGAAGGCTTCCCAGAGGATTTCGTCCTTCGAGTAGAAACCGGCGGTAACCAGTGGCAAGGCAGCCAGTGCAGCGCCACCGACGATGAAGCTGGCGTAGGCCAGTGGCAGTTTCTTCCACAGGCCGCCCATCTTGAAGATGTTCTGCTCGTGATGGCAGGCAACGATCACCGCACCCGAAGCAAGGAACAGCAGGGCCTTGAAGAACGCGTGGATCATCAGGTGGAAGATCGCGCCTTCCCAGGCACCGACGCCCAGCGCCAGGAACATGTAGCCGATCTGGCTCATGGTCGAGTAGGCGAGGATACGTTTGATGTCGGTCTGTACCAGCGCGGCGAAACCGGCCAGTACCAGCGTGACACCACCGACGATGCCCACCAGGTGCAGGATGTCCGGCGCCAGGGTGAACAGGCCGTGGGTCCGTGCAATCAGGTAGACACCGGCGGTTACCATCGTTGCGGCGTGGATCAGTGCCGAAACCGGAGTCGGGCCGGCCATCGCATCCGCCAGCCAGGTTTGCAGCGGCAGTTGCGCGGATTTACCGACAGCACCGCCCAGCAGCATCAGGGTCGCCAGGACAATCCAGAAGTCACCGACCTTGAAGTGTTCCGGCGCACGCACCAGCAGCTCTTGCACGTTCAGCGTGCCCAGTTGCTGGAACAGGATGAACAGGCCGATGGCCATGAACACGTCGCCGATGCGGGTCACGATGAAAGCCTTGAGTGCGGCGTTACCGTTGTTGCGGTTGCTGAAGTAGAAACCGATCAACAGGTAGCTGCACAGGCCCACGCCTTCCCAGCCGAAGTACAGGAACAACAGGTTATCGCCCAGTACCAGGAACAGCATGCTGGCGATAAACAGGTTGGTGTAGGCGAAGAAGCGCGAGTAACCGTCTTCACCGCGCATGTACCAGGACGCGAACAGGTGGATCAGGAAGCCGACGCCGACGACTACACCGAGCATGGTGACCGACAGGCCATCCAGGTACAGCGCGAAGTTCGGTTCGAAGCCATCCACTGACATCCAGCGCCACAGCACCTGGGTGTAATGACCACCCTCAGGCGGTGCAACGTTGAACTGCCAGATGACCCAGATCGCGACAATGGCCGACAGGGCCATGGAGCCGACGCCGATCAGTGCCGCGAGGTTTTCGGAGATTTTCCCGCGAGAAAACGACAGCAGCAGGAAACCGATCAGAGGGAATACGAAAGTCAGAAAGAGAAGGTTCATCCGCGCATCTCGCTGGCAGCGTCGATATCGAGAGTGTGGAAGCGGCGGTACAGCTGCAACAGGATCGCCAGGCCAATGCTGGCCTCGGCAGCGGCGAGGCTGATCACCAGGATGAACATGATCTGTCCATCCGGCTGTGCCCAGCGGCTACCCGCGACAACGAACGCCAGGGCAGCGGCGTTCATCATGATCTCCAGGCTCATCAGCACGAAGAGTATGTTGCGGCGCACCATCAGGCCGACCAGACCAAGGCAGAACAGGACACCGGCAACTGCCAGGCCATGCTCGAGAGGGATTGCATTCATGGCTTTACTCCTTGGTCTCGTTACGGCCGAGGTGGAACGCCGTCACGGCTGCAGCGAGCAGCAGCATCGAGGCGAGTTCCACCACCAGCAGGTAAGGGCCAAACAGGCTGATACCAACCGCTTTGGCGTCGACAGTGGTATGGCCGATGCCGGCACCGGTGGAGTGGGCGAACAGCACGTACAGCAGTTCACCCAGCAGCAGCACGCCGAGCACGACCGGGCCGACCCAGATACCGGGGTTGAGCCATGTGCGTTCCTGCTGAACCGAGGCCGGGCCCAGGTTCAGCATCATGACCACAAAGACGAACAGGACCATGATGGCGCCCGCGTAGGCGATGACTTCCAGCACCCCGGCAAATGGCGCACCGAGGCTGAAGAAGGTCATTGCAACGGCGATCAGCGAAATGATCAGGTAGAGCAGGGCGTGCACCGGGTTGGTGTTGGTGATCACCCGAAGGGTGGACACCACAGCGACACCCGACGCGAAATAGAAAGCGAATTCCATCTTTCTTCCTTAAGGCAGCAAGCTCTTGACGTTGATCGGTTCGGCTTCATTCTGCGCGGAGCCTTTCGGCTTCCCGGCGATGGCCATGCCTGCAACGCGATAGAAGTTGTAATCAGGGTTCTTGCCCGGGCCGGAGATCAGCAGATCTTCCTTCTCGTAGACCAGATCCTGACGTTTGAACTCGGCCATTTCGAAATCCGGTGTCAGCTGGATCGCGGTGGTCGGGCAGGCTTCCTCGCAGAGGCCGCAAAAGATGCAGCGCGAGAAGTTGATGCGGAAGAAGTCCGGGTACCAGCGACCGTCTTCGGTTTCAGCTTTCTGCAGCGAGATGCAACCGACCGGGCACGCCACGGCACACAGGTTGCACGCCACGCAGCGCTCTTCACCGTCGGGGTCGCGGGTCAGGACGATACGGCCACGGTAGCGCGGCGGCAGGTACACCGGTTCTTCCGGGTACTGCAACGTGTCGCGCTTGCGGAATGCATGTGAGAACACCATCACCAGGCTGCGAAGCTGGGTGTAGGTGCCATGCACGATGTCGAACAAGTACTTGAGCATGGTTTATATCCTCACTGAACCGCGCCGGCAGGCGTGTTCAACAACACGATCGCGGCGGTTACCAGCAGATTGATCAGGGTCAGCGGCAGGCAGAATTTCCAGCTGAAATCCATCACCTGATCATAACGAGGGCGTGGAATCGCGGCGCGCAACAGGATGAACAACATGATGAAGAACGCGGTCTTCAGGGCGAACCACAGGAACGACAGCGAAGGCAGGATATTGAACGGACCATGCCAGCCGCCGAAGAACAGGGTCACCAGCAGCGCCGAGATCAGCACGATACCGATGTATTCACCGACGAAGAACATGCCCCACTTCATACCGGCGTATTCGATGTGGTAACCATCGGCCAGTTCCTGTTCCGCTTCCGGCTGGTCGAAGGGGTGACGGTGAGTCACGGCCACGCCAGCAATGAAGAAAGTACAGAAACCGAAGAACTGCGGAATGATGAACCACAGGTTCTGGGCCTGGTATTCAACGATGTCGCGCATGTTGAACGAACCGACCTGAACCACGATACCCATCAGCGCCAGACCCATGAACACTTCATAGGAAACCGTCTGGGCCGAAGCACGCAAGCTGCCGAGCAGGGCAAACTTGTTGTTACTCGACCAGCCGGCGAACAGCACCGCGTAAACCGACAGACCCGCCATGGCGAAGAAGAACAGCAAGCCGATGTTCAGGTCCGCGACGCCCCAGCTCGGGGTAATCGGGATGATCGCGAAGGCGATCAGCAAGGCGCTCATGGCCACGACCGGTGCCAGGGTGAAGATCACCTTGTCGGCGAACGGCGGGGTCCAGTCTTCCTTGAAGAACATCTTGATCATGTCGGCGGCGATCTGGAACGCACCGAACGGGCCTACCCGGTTCGGACCGTAACGATCCTGCCAGAGGGCGAGCAGACGACGCTCGACCCAGCTCAGCAGTGCGCCGCAAATCACGACGGCCAGCAGAATCACGATGGCCTTGAGAACCGAGATGATCACGTCGATCACTTCAGGCGTGAACCAGGTCATAGAGCTGCCTCCTGCAGACCATCAACGGTTTTACCGAATACCGCTGGCGGGATTCCGGCCAGACCGGCAGGCAGGGCCACAAGACCTGCGCCCAGCTCTTCATTGATGCGCAATGGCAGACGCAGGGTCTGACCCGCCACGTTCACGCTGATGATGGCGCCGTCGTTGACACCCAGGCGATCCGCTTCGGATTTGGCCAGTGCCACGTAGGCTTCAGGGATGCGTTCTTGTACCGGAGCGGCTTTGGACGAAGTCTCGTCGCTGCCGAACAGGTGATAGAACGGCACCACTTGCCAGGTACCGCGAGCAGGCGAGAACACGCCAGGTACTGCCGAGAACCAGCTCAGGTTGTCGCCCTGGGTTTCGATCAGGCGGGTGCCAGGATCGCCAGCGCGCAGGTGACCACCGACTTCGTCCTGGAACTTGTTCCACGCTTGTGGCGAGTTCCAGCCCGGAGACCAGGCGAAAGGCACTTGCTGACGCGGTTCAACCGAACCCGAGTAACCTTCCATGGAGAAGGAAAACGCGGTGTCCTTGTCTTGCGAAGTACGAGGCTCGTGCACGCTGATGTTGGCGCGCATGGCGGTACGGCCGCTGTAACGCAGCGGTTCGCGCGCCAGTTTCAGGCCCTTGATACGGAACGAGGCAGACGGTGCAGCGTTGACGATGCCAGCCAGTTGCGCAGTGCTTGCGGCACAGGCTTCGGTGACGTGGTCCAGTTGGGTCCAGTCCACCGGCTGGTTCAGCAGGGTCGCACGCAGGGCATGCAGCCAGCGCCAGCCTTCGTGAACCAGGATGCTGGCATCCAGGTAAGTCGGGTCGAACACCTGGAAGAAGCGCTGGGCGCGGCCTTCCTGGCTGACCAGCGTGCCATCGCCTTCCGCGAAGCTTGCCGCTGGCAGAACCAGATGGGCGCGATCGCTGGTCGGAGTTTTCTGATGGTCAGCAACGATCACCACTTTCGCGGCGTTCAGTGCGGCATCGACGGTTGCAGCATCGACACGGCGATACAGGTCGTTTTCCAGAACGACAATGGCGTCAGCCTTGCCGGAGATCACAGCTTGCAGAGCGGCGTCGACGGACTCGCCACCGAACATCGCCAGGCCCATGCTGTTGGCTTCTGGCACGATCAGGCTGATGGAGCCTTGCTTGTCCTGCAGCTTCAACGCCTTGGCGATATTGGCTGCGGCTTCGATCAGAGCGGTCGAGCCCAGGGAGCTGCCGGAGATGATCAGTGGACGCTTGGCGGCGAGCAGGGCAGCGGCAATGCGCTGGGCCAGTTCGAGGGCTTCGCTGTCCAGGCCTTCAACCGCTGGCGCGCTGGCGTCGATGGCGTGAGCCACGGCGAAACCGATGCGGGCCAGATCGTCTGGAGCGGCGTGAACGCACTCTTCGGCGATGTCGTCCAGACGAGTGTCAGCCAGGCTGGCGATGAACAGCGGGTTCAGCTCGTGCTGACCGATGTTCTTCACAGCGGCGTCGAGCCAAGGCTGGACTTTCATCGCAGCGGCCATGTCTTCGGCCTTGTTCTTGACGGCCTGACGCAGGCCCAGGGCCATACGTGCTGCTGTTTGGGTCAAGTCTTCGCCGAGCACGAAAATCGCGTCGTGGTCTTCGATGTCACGCAGTGTCGGGATCGGCAGCGGGCTGTCTTTCAGCACGTTGGCGATCAGGCGAATACGCTCCAGCTCACCGGCTTCGATACCCGAGTAGAAATGCTCGGCACCGACCAGTTCGCGCAGGGCGAAGTTGCTTTCCAGGCTGGCACGTGGCGAGCCGATACCGACGATGTTGCGACCACGCAGCAGGTCAGCCGCCTTGTCCAGCGCCGCGTCCAGGCCCAGCTTGACGTTGCCGTCGGCCAGCAGCGGTTGGCGAGGGCGGTCTTCGCGGTTGACGTAGCCATAGCCGAAACGGCCACGGTCACACAGGAAGTACTGGTTGACCGAACCGTTGTAGCGGTTCTCGATGCGACGGATTTCGCCGTAGCGCTCGCCCGGGCTGATGTTGCAACCGCTGGAGCAACCATGGCAGATGCTCGGCGAGAACTGCATGTCCCACTTACGGTTGTAGCGCTCGGAGTGAGTCTTGTCGGTGAACACACCGGTCGGGCAGACCTCGGTGAGGTTGCCGGAGAACTCGCTTTCCAGAGCGCCATCTTCAACTCGGCCGAAGTAGACGTTGTCGTGAGCGCCGAACACGCCCAGGTCAGTACCACCGGCGTAGTCTTTATAGAAGCGTACGCAGCGATAGCAGGCGATGCAGCGGTTCATCTCGTGAGCGATGAACGGGCCGAGTTCCTGGTTCTGGTGCGTGCGCTTGGTGAAGCGATAACGGCGCTCGTTGTGGCCGGTCATCACGGTCATGTCTTGCAGGTGGCAGTGACCGCCTTCTTCGCAGACCGGGCAGTCGTGCGGGTGGTTGGTCATCAGCCACTCGACAACACTGGCGCGGAAGGCCTTGGACTCATCGTCGTCGATGGAGATCCAGGTGTTGTCGGTGGCAGGCGTCATGCAGGACATGACGATACGACCACGGGTGTCGTTCTCGTCGGTGTACTGCTTGACCGCGCACTGGCGACAGGCGCCAACGCTGCCGAGGGCGGGGTGCCAGCAGAAATAAGGAATGTCGAGGCCCAGCGACAGACATGCCTGTAACAGGTTGTCTGCGCCATCGACTTCGAGCGCTTTGCCGTCTACGTGGATAGTGGCCATGGTTCAAAGTTCTTCGTTGGCCCGGTGTCAGCGGGCGTGGCTAATGGAATCTCGGTGCTACCCGACTCAAACAGCCTGTGAGGCGTCATCGGGTACGAGGTCGGCGGCTTTGCGGGCCGCCGACCGGTCTGTCTTGTTATGCGCCGACGACGGTCGGACTCTGGACCTGGTTGAGGTTGCCCGCGCTGACTGGCGCGATGCCTGCCTCGAACTCCGGCCGGAAGTATTTGATCGCGCTGCCCAAGGGTTCCACGGCGCCCGGTGCGTGGGCGCAGAAGGTTTTACCAGGGCCGAGGAAGTTGACCAGTCCCAGCAGGGTTTCGATATCACCCGGCTGGCCGTGGCCTTTCTCGATGGCGCGCAGAATCTTCACGCTCCAGGGCAGACCGTCGCGGCATGGGGTGCAGAAACCACAGGATTCCTGGGCGAAGAACTCTTCCATGTTGCGCAGCAGGCCGACCATGTTGACCTTGTCGTCCACAGCCATGGCCAGACCGGTACCCATACGGGTGCCGACCTTGGCGATGCCACCGGCATACATTTGTGCGTCCAGGTGCTCCGGCAGCAGGAAGCCGGTACCGGCGCCGCCTGGCTGCCAGCACTTGAGCTTGAAGCCGTCGCGCATGCCGCCTGCGTAGTCTTCGAACAACTCGCGAGCGGGCAGGCCAAATGGCAACTCCCACAGGCCAGGGTTCTTGACCTTGCCGGAGAAGCCCATCAGCTTGGTGCCGTGGTCTTCACTGCCTTCGCGGGCCAGCGACTTGTACCAGTCGTTACCGTTGTTGACGATGGCCGGTACGTTGCACAGGGTCTCGACGTTGTTCACGCACGTAGGCTTGCCCCACACGCCGACAGCGGCGGGGAAGGGCGGCTTGGAGCGTGGGTTGGCGCGACGGCCTTCCAGGGAGTTGATCAGTGCGGTTTCTTCACCGCAGATGTAACGCCCGGCGCCGGTGTGCACGAACAGCTCGAAGTCAAAGCCGGTGCCCAGAATGTTCTTGCCCAGCAGACCCGCAGCCTTGGCTTCGGCCACGGCACGGTTCAGATGTTTCGCTGCGGTGGTGTATTCGCCACGCAGGAAGATGTAGCCGCGATAGGCTTTCAATGCGCGAGCACTGATCAGCATGCCTTCCACCAACAGGTGCGGCAGCTGTTCCATCAACATCCGGTCTTTCCAGGTGTTGGGTTCCATCTCATCGGCGTTACACAGCAGGTAACGGATGTTCATGGATTCGTCTTTGGGCATCAGGCCCCACTTCACGCCAGTGGGGAAGCCTGCGCCGCCGCGGCCTTTAAGGCCGGAGTCCTTGACCGACTGGACGATGTCGTCCGGTGACTGCTGGGCAAAGGCCTTGCGCACAGCTGCGTAACCGTCCTTTGCCTGATACTCGTCGATCCACACCGGCTCGCCGTCATCGCGCAGGCGCCATGTCAACGGGTGGGTTTCTGCGGTCCGCGCGATGCGGTTGGCAGGGCCGAAGGAAGTGATGGTCATACGTAACCCTCCAGCAACTTGGCAACGCCAACAGGCTGTACGTCACCGAAAGTGTCGTCATCGATCATGACCGCCGGAGCCTTGTCGCAGTTGCCCAGGCAGCAGGCTGGCAGCAAAGTGAAGCGGTTGTCGGCGGTGGTTTGACCCAGGCCGATGCCCAGCGTGCTCTGGATTTCGGCGACCACGTCTTCGTGACCGGCGATGTAGCAGACCATGCTGTTGCACACGCGAATGATGTGACGGCCCACTGGCTGACGGAAGATCTGGCTGTAGAACGTGGCCACACCTTCAACGTCGCTGGCAGGGATGCCGAGGATTTCGCCGATGGCGTAAACCGCGCCATCGGGCACCCAGCCGCGTTCCTTCTGAACGATCTTCAGGGCTTCGATCGACGCCGCGCGCGGGTCTTCGTAGTGATGCAGTTCGTGCTCGATGGCCGAGCGCTCGGTTTCGCTCAGGGCGAAACGGTCTGTCTGGATAAGCGTGCTGTTCATGCTTAGCGGTCCACGTCGGCCATAACGAAATCGATACTACCCAGGTACGCAATCAAGTCCGCGACCATGCTGCCTTTGATCACCGAAGGGATCTGTTGCAGATGCGGGAAGCTTGGGGTGCGAATCCGGGTACGGTAGCTCATGGTGCCGCCGTCGCTCGTCAGGTAATAACTGTTGATGCCCTTGGTCGCTTCGATCATCTGGAAGGATTCGTTGGCCGGCATGACCGGGCCCCACGACACTTGCAGGAAGTGAGTGATCAAGGTTTCGATGTGCTGCAGGGTGCGCTCTTTTGGCGGCGGCGTGGTCAGCGGGTGATCCGCCTTGTACGCGCCTGCCGGCATGTTACGCATGCACTGCTCGATGATCTTGATGCTCTGGCGCATCTCTTCAACACGCACGATGCAACGATCATAGGCATCGCCATTGGCGGCCAGCGGCACTTCGAATTCGAAGTTCTCGTAGCCCGAGTAGGGACGGGCCTTGCGCAGGTCGAAGTCCAGGCCGGTGGAACGCAGGCCGGCACCAGTGACGCCCCATTCCAGCGCTTCCTTGGTGTTGTACGCCGCGACGCCAATGGTCCGGCCGCGCAGGATGCTGTTGTCCAGCGCTGCCTTCTGGTATTCGTCCAGACGCTTGGGCATCCACTCGACGAAGTCCTTGACCAGTTTTTCCCAGCCGCGCGGCAGGTCGTGGGCGACGCCACCGATGCGGTACCAGGCCGGGTGCAGACGGAAACCGGTGATGGCTTCGATCACGGTGTAGGCGCGCTGACGGTCGGTGAAGGTGAAGAACACCGGTGTCATGGCGCCCACGTCCTGGATGTAGGTCCCCAGGAACAGCAGGTGGCTGGTGATACGGAAGAACTCGGCCATCATGATGCGGATGGTGTCGACCTTCTCTGGCACCTTGATGCCGGCCAGCTTCTCGACCGAGAGCACGTACGGCAGGTTGTTCATCACGCCGCCGAGGTAGTCGATACGGTCGGTGTACGGGATGAAGCTGTGCCAGGACTGACGCTCTGCCATCTTCTCGGCACCACGGTGGTGGTAGCCGACGTCAGGCACGCAATCGACGATTTCTTCACCGTCCAGTTGCAGGATGATACGGAATGCACCGTGGGCCGAAGGGTGGTTCGGGCCCAGGTTGAGGAACATGTAGTCCTCGTTCTTGCCGGAACGCTTCATGCCCCAGTCTTCCGGACGGAAACGCGCGGCTTCCTCTTCCAGTTGCTGTTTGGCCAGGGTCAGGCTGAACGGGTCGAACTCGGTGGCGCGAGCCGGGAAGTCCTTGCGCAGCGGGTGACCTTCCCAGGTCGGCGGCATCATGATCCGGGTCAGGTGCGGGTGGCCCGGGAAGTCGATCCCGAACATGTCCCACACTTCGCGCTCGTACCAGTTGGCGTTTGGCCAGATACCGGTGACGGTCGGCAGGCTCAGGTCGCCTTCGGACAACGCGACCTTGATCATCACGTCGCTGTTACGTTCTACCGACAGCAGGTGGTAGAACACGCTGAAATCAGCACCTGGCAAGCCGCGACGATGGGTGCGCAGGCGCTCATCGACGCCGTGCAGGTCGTACAGCATGACGTAGGGTTTTGGCAGCTGACGCAAGAAGGTCAGTACTTCGATCAACCGCGCGCGCTCGACCCACAGCACAGGCATGCCAGTGCGGGTCGGCTGGGCCGTGAAGGCCTCGGCGCCAAAGCGGTTGTTCAGTTCAACGACGACGTCTTGGTCGTCAGCCTTGTAAGGCGGGATGTACAGAGCGGTGCCTGCAGTCATGGTCTCTTCGCTTTCGGTCAACGTACAGAATGAAGCCAGTCGTCTTGTCTTTTTGTAAAAGCAGGAACTGGATCAGACTTCGTCGGGGCTACGCAGGTTGGTCACTGCGATTCGCTGTTCGCGGCGCTGTTCCTTTTGCGACGGCATCTCGGCGCGGTACACGCCTTGTTCACCGACGACCCAGGAAAGAGGGCGACGCTCCTGACCGATGGACTCCTGCAACAGCATCAAGCCTTGCAGAAATGCTTCGGGGCGGGGCGGGCAGCCAGGCACATAGACATCCACAGGCAGGAACTTGTCCACGCCCTGAACCACGGAATAGATGTCGTACATGCCACCGGAGTTGGCGCACGAACCCATGGAAATGACCCACTTGGGTTCGAGCATTTGCTCGTAGAGACGCTGAATGATCGGCGCCATCTTGATGAAGCAGGTCCCCGCAATAACCATGAAATCCGCCTGACGCGGTGATGCCCGGATAACTTCGGCGCCAAAGCGCGCGATGTCATGGGGCGCCGTGAAGGCGGTGGTCATTTCCACGTAGCAGCACGAAAGACCAAAGTTGTACGGCCACAGGGAATTCTTGCGCCCCCAGTTGACCGCACCATTGAGTACGTCTTCCAGCTTGCCCATGTAGATGTTTTTGTGGACTTGATCTTCTAACGGATCGGAAACAGTTTCCCGTTTGCCGATTGGATACTCTTCGTTAGGAGCATCCGGGTCGATCCTGGTGAGATTGTATTGCATCGCCAAAGCCTCATTGTTTTAGCTTCGCCTGCCGATTACGACGACCTTCAGGAGCCCAATCCAGCGCTCCAACCCGCCATAGGTAGACAAGACCTGCCAACAGAATTGCTATGAAAACGAGTGCTTCGACGAATCCGGTCCAGCCGCTTTCGCGGACGGACACAGACCAGGCAAAGAGAAAAAGGGCTTCGATGTCGAAGATCACGAAGAGCATCGCGACCAGATAGAATTTTGCCGAGAGCCGCAGACGGGCGCCGCCGGTGGGCAGCATGCCGGATTCGAACGGTTCGTTTTTGCTGCGGCCCCACGCCTTGCTACCGAGCAGGCTTGAGACACCGAGCATGAAGGCGCAAAGGCCGACAACACCCAAAAGGAAAATGGCGAAGCCCCAGTTGTGGGCAATCAAACCTGTCGATTCGGGCATGCTGGCAGTCCTTGACAGAGAGCAAAGGTCTCTGAGCTTGATAAAGAATAAAAGCAGTGACGATATGTCGCAGCGAAATCAATCCCGATGATTTTATGGGTAAACAGTGGGCAAGTAAATTTTCTATATCAAAATTATTGCTGGAGGTAATCGATCCGCACCTCCGGAAACAGCGCCAGGCCAGGCCCTGCGGGCATTAGGCGGGTTTTGGTTAATTATGTTTCATGTAGTGGGTAACAAACAATTCGATTGTTAAATGATAATTAATATCATTTAAGCGCGCTTTCTATAGTTTGCCGGTGTTTATCGTGGCGTAAGAGGCGTTACAGCAGGCGGGGAGTTGTAACAAAGTGATGGCAACGGAGGGTTTTTCGAGGGCGCGCAGCCAGGTTTGCAGAAGCAGAAAAGCCGCCCGAAAGGGGCGGCTTCCTGTGGTGCGCAATGCTTAGTGGAACTGTTCTTCTTCGGTGGAGCCGGTCAGTGCGGTAACCGACGACTTGCCACCCTGGATCACGGTGGTCATGTCATCGAAGTAGCCGGTGCCCACTTCCTGTTGGTGCGCCACGAAGGTGTAGCCCTTGGCGGCGTCGGCGAACTCCTGTTCCTGCAGTTTCACGTAGGCGGTCATGTCGTTGCGGGCGTAGTCGTGCGCCAGGTTGAACATGCTGTGCCACATGTTGTGGATGCCTGCCAGGGTAATGAACTGGTGCTTGTAGCCCATTGCCGACAGCTCGCGCTGGAATTTGGCAATGGTGGCGTCGTCCAGGTTCTTCTTCCAGTTGAAGGACGGCGAGCAGTTGTACGACAGCAACTGATCCGGATATTCCTTCTTGATGGCTTCGGCAAAACGACGGGCTTCGTCCAGGTCTGGCTTGGCGGTTTCGCACCAGATCAGATCGGCATAAGGCGCATAGGCCAGACCACGAGCAATGGCCTGATCGAGACCGGCGCGCACTTTGTAGAAACCTTCCTGGGTGCGCTCGCCGAGTACGAAGGGTTTGTCGTACGGGTCGCAATCAGACGTCAGCAAGTCCGCAGCGTTGGCGTCAGTACGCGCCAGGATGATGGTCGGCACGCCAGCGACGTCTGCGGCCAGACGGGCGGCAGTGAGCTTTTGCACGGCTTCCTGGGTCGGCACCAGTACCTTGCCGCCCATGTGTCCGCATTTCTTCACTGAGGCCAGTTGATCTTCGAAGTGCACACCCGCGGCACCCGCTTCGATCATGTTCTTCATCAGCTCGTAGGCGTTCAGCACGCCACCGAAACCGGCTTCGGCATCCGCGACGATGGGGGCAAAGTAGTCGATGTAGCCTTCATCACCCGGGTTCTTGCCGGCTTTCCACTGGATCTGGTCGGCGCGGCGGAACGAGTTGTTGATGCGCTTGACCACGGTCGGAACCGAATCCACCGGGTACAGCGACTGGTCGGGGTACATCGACTCTGCGGAGTTGTTGTCCGCCGCCACTTGCCAGCCCGAGAGGTAGATGGCCTGGATGCCGGCCTTGACCTGCTGCACCGCCTGGCCGCCGGTCAGGGCGCCCATGCAGTTGACGAAGTCCTTGTCCGGACGGAAGGAAGGCTTGGCGCCCTGGGTTACCAGGTTCCAGAGTTTATCCGCACCCAGTTTGGCAAACGTGTGTTCAGGTTGAACCGAGCCACGCAGGCGCACAACGTCAGCGGCGGAATAATTACGCGTCACACCTTTCCAGCGCGGGTTTTCAGCCCAGTCTTTTTCAAGGGCTGCTATTTGTTGTTCGCGTGTCAGTGCCATGGAGATAAACCTCGTCGCATAGGTTTTGGTTGAAAATTCCCTGCTCCACCAAAACGCCCTTGTTCCTGAAGGCACGTGAATGGCTGCTCGCTGATCAGAAGCTGTGGCTTGGCGGGGAGGCGACGATGTGAACGACGTGCTCAAGTGAGGAAGAGCGGGTATCGGGCGCAACGGTGGACGCAGTTCGGCTCGTGGATGCCTTGCTGCGGTCACGCTAATGTCTTGCCAGCCAACCGTATGACGCTTCCGTCCCTCGGGACAACTTCGTTCCAGTCGCGACCTCGTCAAACTGCCTTGTGGGCGGTACAGACACGAATCGGCTCAAGTGGGTGAGTCTGAGCGTCGATTCGGAGGCGCTTTGCAGAGCCTCTGATTAGCGGGAGCGGGGCAATCATGCCTCGCCATTTTTGGCCCGTCAAACGTTTTGTAGTGCTTTTTTGCACTCACTACATATTTGGTCTAATACGACTGCCTGGTCAGCTTTTGGCTCTGAAGTCCAATGTTTACGGTGTCTGGCGTCAATCCAGGGTGTCGACCTTCACGCGCAGGGTCATGTCGTTGTGGCCCTGGGTCGAGTAGCGTTGCGCGATACCTTGCTGGTCGGCCCGGGATTGACCGCTGACGCCCGCAAGAGTGATCCATTCGCCGATCCGGCCGCTGACCTGCGTGTCGGTGCTTTGCACCTTCACCACGTCCGGGCGTTCCTGGCTCATGCGGTCATGGTTGGTGCTGATGCTCAGGTGCACGATATCGCCGGTAATGCTGGCGGTGACGTAGAAACCCTGTGTGACGTTGCGGTACTGGGTGTCGCTCTGGAAGTAGCCGTTGGAGTTGCTCTGGGTGGTGGTCAGCGGCACGCTTTCACCCACCTGGATCAACGCTGGCGTGCCCTCGCTGGCCTGGACCTGCTGCACGCCCCCGTCGCGGGAGCTGGTGCCGTAGTTGATGATCCGGGTCTGGTTGGGGTTCACGTTGTAGCCTTGATCGCTCTGGATGGCGTTGTCGCTGGTGTCGACGCTGATCAGCAAACGCTTGGGTGCCGTATCCAGTTGCTTGAGCAGACCACGCAGCTCACGCATCTTGCCGGGGTCGGTATTGACGATCAGTTGGTTGCCATAAGCGCTGACTGTTCCGTCCTGGCCGAGGAAGGATTTGACCACGGGCAGCAGGTCATCGCTGGTCCTGAAGTTCAGCGGGACTACTTCGGTAGCGGCCATTGCAGAAACGCTACATACCAGCAGCAGCGACGTGAACAGGGTGCGTAACGACATATCTGGGTCTCCGCGATCGAATGCGCGTAAAAGCGTGAGTTTGACAGTTTGTCGGCGCGGGCGGGGCCAAGTTGAATCCCAGTCAGCAAAACGCCCCGGCCTCGGTGTTTCCAGCATAGTCAGCAGGAGACGAAGAGGGCAGGGCGTTGTGTTGTTGCTGTAGTCCTGTGGGAGATTCACCGTCGTCCAGACGCCGCGCTCCCACATGGCTCCCACTGATGGTTGTCACGCAGCGCTATTGCGCACCATATCAACATGGGGCAAGCCAGCTTCCAGAAACTCCTGGCTGACAATGCTGAAGCCCTGACGCTCATAGAACGCGGTGGCCTGGACCTGTGCGCTGAGTTTCTGCTGCTTGAGGCCGCGGCGTTCGGCTTCTGCGATCACCGCGTGCAGCAGTGCATCACCGACTTTCAGGCCGCGCCAGTCCTTGAGTACCGATACACGTCCGACCTGACCATCGAGCAACAGCCGAGCGGTGCCTATCGGGTAGTCGCCTTCGAATGCCAGAAAATGTACGGCATCTGCGTCGTCAGCATCCCATTCCAGTTCCGGCGGAACGGATTGCTCGACAATGAATACAGCTTCGCGAATACGCCGGATATCGGCGTTGTCTTTCTGCCAGTCGGCGACATGTACGTGGATCTTATTCATCGGCAAACCCCAGACTTCCTTGTTTTACCAACTCGCATATCAAGTTGCGTCCTTGTTCATCGGCCAGCCATGGCTCGAGGTTATCACTGTGCAGCGCATCGGCGGCGCAGATCAGTTTCAGCAGTTCGCGCAGGTTGCCCGGCAGCAGGCGGCTCTGGCCGCTGGCGAACAGTAGCAGGTCGTCGTCAACTTCGGACCATGCCAGGCGTGCGCTTGGGTTACGGATCAGGATAGCGCCCTGTTCCAGGCTGCCAAACAGCTCATCTTCTTCCAGCTCAGGCCCTACCACCAGTTCCGGGTAGCGCGGTTCAGTCATGAACTGGCCGAACCAGGTCAGCAGCAGGCGCTCGTCGCCCATGTGCTCGGCCAGCAGAGCTTTCAGGCGATCAAGGGCGTCGTGCTGGATCTGATTTGGATCGCTGGCCGGCTGAATATCAGCGTCGGTGTAGCGGTCTTCATCGGGGATGAACTGGCTGAGGAAGTCGGTGAAATGAGTCAGGACTTCGGATGCACCCGGTGCGCGGAAGCCGACGGAGTAGGTCAGGCAGTCATCCACGGCTACGCCGCAGTGGGCCAGGCGCGGTGGCAGATAGAGCATGTCGCCCGGCTCCAGGGTCCACTCTTCGGTGGCCTGGAAGTCGGAAAGGATGCGCAGGTCGGCATGCTCCAGCAGCGGGCTCTGTGCGTCGCACATCTGGCCGATCTGCCAGTGGCGCTTGCCGTGACCCTGCAGCAGGAACACGTCGTAGTTGTCGAAGTGCGGACCGACGCTGCCACCGGGTGCGGCATAGCTGATCATCACGTCATCGATGCGCCAGCTCGGCAGGAAGCGGAAGTTTTCCAGCAGCTCGCTGACCTCTGGAACGAACTGGTCGACAGCCTGAACCAGCAAGGTCCAGTCACGCTCCGGCAGTTTGCTGAATTCGTCTTCCGCAAACGGGCCGCGACGCAGTTCCCATGGACGCTCGCCATTTTCAATGATCAGTCGCGACTCGACTTCTTCTTCCAGAGCCAGGCCCGCCAGTTCGTCGGGATCGATCGGGCTCTGGAAATCCGGCAGGGCCTGGCGGATCAGGAGCGGCTTTTTCTGCCAGTAGTCACGCAGGAAAACGCGCGCGCTGATGCCGCCCAGAAGTTGAAGAGGAATATCAGGATTCATGTGTAAGCCCTTGAAATGAAAACGCCCGGCACAGCCGGGCGTGTGCAAAAGTTACTGCGTATCAGATGCGCTTGGCTTGAGCCACGGCGTTACCGATGTAATTGGCTGGGGTGAGCAGTTTCAGCTCGGCCTTGGCTTGCGCAGGCATGTCCAGACCATCGATGAAAGTCTGCAGTGCTTCCGGGCTGATGCCCTTGCCGCGTGTCAGTTCTTTCAGTTTTTCGTACGGGTTTTCGATGTTGTAGCGACGCATCACGGTCTGGATCGGCTCAGCCAGGACTTCCCAGCAGGCATCCAGGTCAGCGGCGATCTTCTGCTCGTTGAGCTCCAGCTTGCCGATGCCCTTGAGGCTGGCTTCGTAGGCAATCACGCTGTGAGCGAAGCCCACACCCAGGTTGCGCAGCACGGTGGAGTCGGTCAGGTCGCGCTGCCAGCGGGAAATTGGCAGTTTGCTCGCCAGGTGCTGGAACAGTGCGTTGGCAATACCCAGGTTGCCTTCGGAGTTTTCGAAGTCGATCGGGTTGACCTTGTGCGGCATGGTCGACGAGCCGATTTCGCCAGCGATGGTGCGCTGTTTGAAATAACCCAGGGAGATGTAGCCCCAGATATCGCGGTCGAAGTCGATCAGGATGGTGTTGAAGCGGGCGATCGCATCGAACAGCTCGGCAATGTAGTCATGCGGCTCGATCTGCGTGGTATACGGGTTGAAGCCCAGGCCCAGCTCGTCTTCGATGAAGGCGCGTGCGTTGGCTTCCCAGTCGATAGCCGGGTAGGCGGAGATGTGGGCGTTGTAGTTGCCCACTGCGCCGTTGATCTTGCCCAGCAGCGGAACGGCTGCGACCTGGGCGATCTGGCGCTCCAGGCGGTAGACGACGTTCGCCAGTTCTTTGCCCAGGGTCGTCGGGGAGGCCGGTTGACCGTGGGTGCGCGACAGCATCGGCACGTCGGCAAAGCGTACGGCCAGTTCACGAATCGATTCGGCGATCTGGCGCATCAGCGGCAGCAGCACGTCATCACGGCCTTCACGCAGCATCAGGGCGTGGGACAGGTTGTTGATGTCCTCGCTGGTGCAGGCAAAGTGGATGAATTCGCTGACCTTGGCCAGCTCAGGCAACTTGGCAGCCTGCTCCTTGAGCAGGTACTCGATGGCCTTCACGTCGTGGTTGGTGGTGCGCTCGATCTCTTTCACGCGCTCGGCGTGCTCGATGGAGAAATTTTCGGCCAGGGTATTGAGGATCGCATTGGCCTCGGCGGAAAAGACCGGTACTTCGGTGATTTCCGGGTGAGCGGCCAGGCGCTGGAGCCAGCGGACTTCAACCATGACGCGGAAGCGGATCAGGCCGTATTCGCTGAAAATAGGGCGCAGGGCCTGGGTTTTGCCGGCGTAGCGGCCGTCAACAGGGGAAACCGCAGTGAGCGAAGAAAGCTGCATGGGGTGTTCTCGGACAGTCGGGCAACGAAAAGGGGCGCGTATCATACATGAAAATCCAGGCTGGTCTGGATCGGGGTGACCAGCGTAGATCGCGCAGTGCTTGGGGGTGTTGCTGTTGCTGCGTGGCGAATCAGCCGTGCATCAACGGATACAATTCTTTCAATAACTTGCGACGGCTGATGACCAATTGCCAGCGATGACCGCCGACTTGTCGCCACAGGCGCGCAGAGCGAATACCGGCCAGCAACAGGGCGCGGATCTTCGACGCATTGTTGGGTTGTTGCAGGTTGCGCATGTCGCCGTGGACCTGGATTCGCTGACGCAGGGTGCTCAGGGTGTCCTGGTACAGCGCGCCACTGGCGGCAATCACGTTCTCGTGCACCAGGCCGAAGTGCTCGACCTGGGATTTGATCTGCGGCAGGCGCTTGCCAATGGTGTCCAGCATGTCGCCGCGCTTGGCCAGCTGACGCTCAAGACCCAGCATCGACAGCGCATAGCGTAGAGGTTCGCGTTGCAGGCTGGCAGGGTCACGTTCCAGGGCATTGGCCAGGGCGCGATAGCCTTCGCGCAGGTTCAGGTCGTCGCCGCCATAGACATCCAGGGTGTCCTTGGGGTCCATGACCATCAGGCTGCCCAGCATGCAACCCAGTGCCGCCTCGCTTACCTGACCGGTCTTGGCGATCTTGTCCACCAGCACAGCCGCCTGGAATACACCACCCAAAGCGATCAGTTGCTCCTGAATCGGGGTCATCAACGCTTGTCCTTGCTGGTCCAGGGTTCGGCGATCTCAATGACGCCGCCGCCCAGGCAGATTTCGCCGTCATAGAACACCACGGATTGGCCGGGTGTCACTGCCCGCTGCGGATCATCGAATGTTGCCCGATACCCGGTGGCGGTCTTTTCCAGGGTGCACCGCTGGTCGCCCTGGCGATAACGTACCTTGGCCGTCAGGTGGCGCGGGCTGCTCAGGTCGATCGGGTTGACCCAGTAGATGTCCGAGGCGACCAGTGCCTGGGAAAACAGCCATGGATGATCGTTACCCTGGCCGACGATCAGTTCGTTGTTCTCAAGGTCCTTGATCAGCACGTACCACGGATCGTCGCTGGCATCCTTGAGCCCGCCGATACCCAGGCCCTGGCGCTGGCCGATAGTGTGGTACATCAAGCCGGCGTGGCGACCGATGACTTCACCTTCGGTGGTCTTGATTTCGCCGGGTTGTGCAGGCAGGTACTGCTTGAGGAAATCGGTGAAGCGGCGCTCGCCAATAAAGCAGATCCCGGTGGAGTCCTTTTTCTTGGCGGTAATCAGGCCGTGTTTCTCGGCAATGGCGCGTACGGCAGGTTTCTCCAGCTCGCCGACCGGGAACAAGGTCCGGGCGATCTGTTCGCCGCCCACGGCGTGCAGGAAGTAGCTCTGGTCCTTGTTCGGGTCCAGGCCCTTGAGCAGTTCAGTACGGCCGTCGATGTCCCGGCGACGCACATAGTGGCCGGTGGCAATCAGGTCGGCACCGAGTGCCAGTGCGTATTCGAGAAAAGCCTTGAACTTGATTTCCCGGTTACAAAGGATATCCGGGTTTGGCGTGCGACCGGCCTTGTATTCGGCCAGGAAGTGCTCGAACACGTTGTCCCAGTACTCGGCGGCGAAGTTGGCGGTGTGCAGCTTGATGCCGATCTTGTCGCATACAGCCTGGGCATCGGCCAGGTCCTCGCGGGCGGTGCAGTATTCCGTTCCGTCGTCTTCCTCCCAGTTCTTCATGAACAGGCCTTCCACCTGATAGCCCTGCTCCATCAGCAGAACGGCGGAAACGGAAGAGTCCACGCCACCGGACATGCCGACGATGACGCGTTGCTTTTCTGGGGTGGGGAGGGCTGGATCACTCATGGGAGTTCGACGTGTGTCTGCAAAAAGGACGCGATTCTAGCAGGCTGAAGGCGTCAAGGCTAAGGCGGTATTCAATCACGGATCACTTCCAGATCGTGCAGGGGGCCGGCGAGGTAGTCGTCGATGCAACGCAGCACCAGCTCGCTGCGCCAGCGCTCCGGCTGGGCGGCCAGTTCATCGCGGCTCATCCAGGGGGCGCCAACGATGCCGGCGTCCAGGCTGCGTTGCGGGTGATGGCGCAGGGCTTTGGCGGCAAAGCAGACCCGCTGATAGGTCACCCCGTTGCTGGGCGCTGTATAAAGATAGACACCGACCATGCCGGTCAGCTCAACGTCCCAGCCGGTTTCTTCGAGTGTTTCGCGCACGGCTGCCTGGCGCAGGGTCTCGTTGGCATCCAGGTGCCCCGCGGGCTGGTTGAGCACCAGTTGTCCGCCCTTGAGTTCCTCGACCAGCAGGAAGCGGCCCTGGTCTTCGACGATTGTGGCGACGGTGATGTGGGGTTGCCATTCCATATCGATGTTCTGCCTGTGACGGTTAAGAAAGCACAAACCCCGGCACGAGGCCGGGGTTTGTGTATTGCAGCGCTATAGAAGCCGGATGTTACGCCTTCAGGGCGTTGATCGCAGCGTTCAGGGTGGCGCTTGGGCGCATGACTTTAGCAGTCTGCTCCGGGCTGAAGTGGTAGTAACCCGCGATATCCACAGCCTTGCCCTGAACGGCATTGAGTTCGGCAACGATGGTCGCTTCGTTGTCGGTCAGGGTTTTTGCCAGTTGGCCGAATTGCGCTTGCAGTGCGGTGTCTTCGGTCTGGGCGGCCAGGGCTTGTGCCCAGTACAGTGCCAGATAGAAGTGGCTGCCGCGGTTGTCGATGTTGCCGACTTTGCGCGAAGGCGACTTGTTGTTGTCCAGGAACTGACCGGTGGCTTTGTCCAGGGTGCTGGCCAGAACCAGGGCTTTCGGGTTCTTGTAGACAGTGCCCAGGTGTTCCAGGGATGCCGCCAGTGCCAGGAACTCACCCAGCGAGTCCCAGCGCAGGAAGTTTTCTTCCAGCAGTTGTTGAACGTGCTTGGGTGCAGAACCGCCTGCGCCGGTTTCGAACAGGCCGCCGCCGTTCATCAGTGGAACGATGGACAGCATTTTGGCGCTTGTGCCCAGTTCCATGATCGGGAACAGGTCGGTCAGGTAGTCGCGCAGTACGTTACCGGTTACCGAAATGGTGTCTTTGCCGGCGCGGATACGCTCCAGCGAGAAAGCCATGGCTTCAACAGGCGACATGATGCGGATGTCCAGGCCCGAGGTATCGTGATCCTTCAGGTACTTCTGGACCTTCTCGATCATGACGGCGTCGTGGCTGCGAGCCGGGTCGAGCCAGAACACGGCCGGGATGTTGCTGGCGCGTGCGCGGTTGACGGCCAGTTTGACCCAGTCCTGGATCGGCGCGTCTTTGGTCTGGCACATACGCCAGATGTCACCGGCTTCGACTTTCTGTTCCATCAGCAGGTTGCCCTGGGCGTCGGTTACCCGTACTACGCCGTCGGTGCTGATCTGGAAGGTCTTGTCGTGGGAGCCGTATTCTTCGGCTTTTTGAGCCATCAGGCCGACGTTCGGCACGCTGCCCATCGTCACCGGATCAAAGGCGCCGTGTTTCTTGCAGTCTTCGATAGCAGCCTGATAGATGCTGGCGTAGCAGCGATCCGGGATCACGGCCTTGGTGTCTTGCAGAACGCCTTCGGTGTTCCACATCTTACCGGAATCACGAATCATCGCAGGCATCGAGGCGTCGACGATGACGTCGCTCGGTACGTGCAGGTTGGTGATGCCTTTGTCGGAGTTGACCATGGCCAGGGCAGGGCGTACGGCGTAGACGGCCTGGACGTCAGCTTCGATCTGAGCTTGTTGCTCGGCCGGCAGCGACTTGATACGGGCGTACAGGTCGCCGATACCGTTGTTCAGGTTGAAACCGACTTCTTCCAGTACGGCGGCGTGCTTGGTCAGCGCGTCCTTGTAGTACTCGGCGACGATCTGGCCGAACATGATCGGGTCGGAGACCTTCATCATGGTGGCTTTCAAGTGAACCGACAGCAGCACGCCCTGTTTCTTGGCGTCTTCGATTTCAGCGGCGATGAACTCGCGCAGCGCTTTTTTGCTCAGGGTTGCGCAATCGATGATCTCGCCAGCCTTGACGCTGGTTTTTTCCTTGAGGACCGTGGTGGTGCCATCGTTGGCGACCAGTTCGATCTTGACGCTGCCGGCGGCGTCGATCAGGGACGATTTTTCGCTGCCGTAGAAGTCGCCGCTCTGCATGTGAGCGACATGGGACTTGGAGTCAGCACTCCAGGCGCCCATCTTGTGTGGGTGCTTGCGAGCGTAGTTCTTGACCGACAGCGGCGCGCGGCGGTCGGAGTTGCCTTCGCGCAGAACCGGGTTCACGGCACTGCCCTTGATTTTGTCGTAACGGGCGCGGACGTCTTTTTCAGCGTCGGTGCTCGGTGCCTCAGGGTAGTCAAGCAGGGTGTAGCCCTGGTCCTGCAGTTCCTTGATGGCGGCCTTGAGTTGTGGAACCGAGGCGCTGATGTTCGGCAGCTTGATGATGTTGGCTTCTGGCGTAGTCGCCAGCACTGCCAGTTCGGCCAGGTCGTCCGGGACCCGTTTGTCAGCGTCCAGATGCTCGGCGAAGCTTGAAAGAATTCGACCAGCGAGAGAGATGTCGCGGGTTTCCACAGCGATATCTGCCGATGCCGTGAAGGCTTCGATGATAGGCAGCAGCGAGTAGGTGGCGAGGGCAGGGGCTTCGTCGGTGAAGGTGTAGATGATCTTCGAGCGGTTGGACATTTCGGATTAACTCTCTTCTTTGCTGAGCGTGCACAGAATCTCGAGATGCGCAGGATAGGCGCTTTCGTTCAATGTCATCAATGAGCCGAAAGTCGAGGATTCGCCGCGGTGATGTTGGATGCATCGGTAGAGCGTCGAGCAGTTGAGCTGCGGTAGCAACTCAGCCGGTTCAAGGGCTGAAAGTCTCGTTCCAGACGGGTCGGCCCCCGATGACTCGTTAGTCACGGCGCGCAGTATACCATTTGTCGCAGGTGGTTAAGAATGCCCTCCTGCCTATAGATGAAGGAAGTGCTTACAAGTCGCCACGGCGCACCCCTCCAGTTGGACTACGCTCGATGGACCCCGAATGTCCCATCACGCAGCGGAGAGCAGCATGGAATACAAGAAAATCAAGGTTCCAGCGGTCGGCGACAAGATCACGGTCAAGGCAGACCATTCGCTCAACGTGCCGGATAATCCGGTCATCCCTTACATAGAGGGGGACGGGATCGGCGTCGATATCAGCCCGGTGATGATCAAGGTGGTCGACGCCGCCGTCGCCAAGGCCTATGGCGGCAAGCGCAGTATCTCCTGGATGGAGGTGTACGCCGGGGAGAAAGCGACCCAGGTTTACGACCAGGACACCTGGCTGCCCGAAGAAACCCTGCATGCGGTCAAGGAATATGTGGTGTCCATCAAAGGACCGTTGACCACGCCGGTAGGCGGAGGTATTCGCTCGCTCAACGTTGCCTTGCGCCAGCAACTGGACCTTTATGTGTGCCTGCGTCCAGTGCGTTGGTTCGAAGGCGTGCCCAGCCCGGTCAAGAAGCCTGGCGATGTGGATATGACCATTTTTCGCGAAAACTCCGAAGACATTTATGCCGGTATCGAATGGAAGGCCGGTTCTGCAGAGGCGATCAAGGTCATCAAGTTCCTGAAAGAGGAAATGGGCGTCACCAAGATCCGTTTCGACGAAAATTGCGGCATTGGCGTCAAGCCGGTATCCCTGGAGGGCACCAAGCGGCTGGTGCGCAAGGCCCTGCAGTACGTGGTGGACAATGATCGCGAGTCGCTGACCATCGTGCACAAGGGCAACATCATGAAGTTCACTGAGGGGGCCTTCAAGGAGTGGGCCTACGAGGTGGCGAAGGAAGAATTTGACGCCACGTTGCTCGATGGCGGCCCCTGGATGCAGTTCAAGAACCCGACGACTGGGCGAAACGTGATCGTCAAGGACGCCATTGCCGACGCCATGCTTCAGCAGATTCTGCTGCGTCCAGCTGAGTACGACGTGATCGCGACGCTGAACCTCAATGGTGACTACCTTTCCGATGCGCTGGCAGCAGAAGTGGGAGGCATCGGCATTGCCCCGGGAGCGAACCTGTCCGACACCGTGGCCATGTTCGAAGCGACGCACGGTACTGCGCCCAAGTACGCGGGCAAGGACCAGGTGAATCCGGGGTCGCTGATTCTGTCGGCGGAAATGATGCTCAGGCACATGGGCTGGGTAGAGGCGGCGGATCTGATCATCAAGGGGACAAACGGTGCCATTTCGGCGAAAACCGTGACCTATGACTTCGAGCGTCTGATGGACGGCGCAACGTTATTGTCGTCTTCGGCGTTCGGAGATGCGCTGATCTCGCATATGTAAATCCTGCCGCACAAACAGAACCGCCCGGATCGATTGCTCGATCCGGGCGGTTTTTATGGCCGGCGTGGCGTGATGTCCGGTCAGGCGGTGACTTTTTCTTCAGATGTTTGCGGCAGGCTTGAAACACTCGCTGGCTGTGAAGGGGTGGTCTCGATTGCCGCGCTAATGTTCACAGCGTGCAAGCCCTTCGGCCCTTGAATGATCTCGAAGCTGACGGCTTGTCCCGCCTTGAGGGTTTTGTAGCCGTCCATCTTGATAGCTGAATAGTGGGCAAACAGATCCTCTGTCTTCCCGTCCTCAAGGATGAAGCCATAACCCTTGGCATTATTGAACCACTTGACTTTACCGCTTAGCATAGTCACATCCCTCTGCAAAGGACTCCGTTGGGAGTATCATCCACCTCATCCGCCGGACCTAAAAAAATTTTGGTTGACTGCGCGGACCCTTTTTACCCAATGTGGGCCTTATTGTTTGTAACACCCTTTAGCCGATAGTCAAGGTCATGCGGCGGTCAATTTGAAAACCGGTCAGACTGCGACTAATTATTCAATCCGCCTTCTGCGAACCTTTCTTTCCATGCATGCAATCAGCAAGATTCGACTAACATTCAATCAGGATCGTCCGAACCCGAATGAGGATGACTCGGCTGGCATCGCAGTCCAGGACGCAAAGCCGACGTTGCAGGCTCCACCGATGTACAAGGTGGTTTTGTTTAATGATGACTACACACCGATGGATTTCGTCGTCGAAGTGCTCGAGGTGTTTTTTAACCTGAATCGTGAGCTGGCGACCAAGGTCATGCTGGCCGTCCATACAGAGGGACGAGCAGTATGTGGATTGTTTACCCGCGACATCGCCGAGACCAAGGCAATGCAGGTCAACCAATACGCCAGGGAAAGCCAGCATCCGCTACTCTGTGAGATCGAGAAGGACGGTTAACGCCGACCACTTGGGTATGAGGTGAAGCTATGTTAAACCGTGAGCTCGAAGTCACCCTCAATCTTGCCTTCAAGGAAGCGCGCTCCAAGCGTCATGAATTCATGACGGTCGAGCACCTCCTGTTGGCTCTATTGGATAATGAGGCTGCCGCCACTGTTCTGCGTGCGTGTGGCGCAAACCTCGAAAAACTCAAGCATGATCTGCAAGAGTTCATTGACTCCACCACACCGCTGATCCCCGTGCATGACGAGGATCGCGAAACCCAGCCGACGCTGGGCTTCCAGCGCGTGTTGCAACGTGCAGTCTTCCATGTACAGAGTTCCGGTAAGCGAGAAGTCACCGGCGCCAACGTGCTGGTCGCAATTTTCAGCGAGCAGGAAAGTCAGGCAGTGTTCCTGCTCAAGCAGCAGAGCGTTGCCAGGATCGATGTCGTCAATTACATCGCTCATGGCATTTCCAAGGTGCCAGGGCATGGCGATCACTCTGAAGGTGAACAAGATATGCAGGACGACGAGGGCGGCGAGTCTTCTTCTTCAGGCAATCCTCTGGATGCCTATGCCAGCAACCTGAACGAACTGGCCCGTCAGGGCCGGATCGATCCTTTGGTCGGTCGCGAGATGGAAGTCGAGCGGGTGGCGCAGATTCTGGCGCGCCGTCGCAAGAACAACCCCTTGCTGGTCGGTGAGGCCGGTGTCGGCAAGACCGCGATTGCCGAAGGGCTTGCCAAGCGCATCGTCGACAATCAGGTGCCGGACCTGCTGGCCAACAGTGTGGTGTATTCCCTTGATCTGGGAGCCCTGCTGGCCGGGACCAAGTATCGCGGTGATTTCGAGAAGCGCTTCAAGGCGTTGCTCAATGAACTGAAAAAGCGTCCCCATGCGATCCTGTTCATCGATGAGATCCACACCATCATCGGTGCCGGTGCTGCTTCGGGTGGCGTCATGGATGCTTCGAACCTGCTCAAGCCGTTGCTGTCTTCGGGTGATATCCGTTGCATCGGTTCGACCACCTTCCAGGAGTTCCGCGGGATTTTCGAGAAAGACCGTGCCCTGGCCCGGCGTTTCCAGAAAGTCGACGTCTCGGAGCCTTCGGTGGAGGACACCATCGGCATCCTCAGGGGGCTCAAGGGGCGTTTTGAGCAGCATCACAACATCGAATACAGCGATGAAGCCCTGCGTGCCGCTGCCGAACTCGCATCGCGCTACATCAATGACCGGCACATGCCGGACAAAGCGATTGATGTGATCGATGAGGCGGGTGCCTATCAGCGTCTGCAGCCGGTCGAGAAACGAGTCAAGCGCATCGAAGTGGCGCAGGTCGAGGACATCGTGGCAAAAATCGCCCGTATTCCCCCTAAACACGTCAACAGCTCCGACAAAGAGCTGCTGCGTAACCTGGAGCGCGACCTCAAGCTCACGGTGTTCGGCCAGGACGCGGCGATCGATTCGCTGTCCACAGCCATCAAGCTGTCGCGTGCGGGCCTCAAGTCGCCTGACAAGCCGGTCGGTTCCTTCCTGTTCGCCGGTCCTACCGGTGTGGGTAAAACCGAAGCGGCGCGTCAGTTGGCCAAGGCACTGGGTATCGAGCTGGTGCGGTTCGACATGTCCGAGTACATGGAACGCCACACCGTTTCTCGCTTGATCGGTGCGCCTCCAGGCTATGTAGGGTTCGATCAGGGCGGTCTGTTGACCGAAGCGATTACCAAGCAGCCGCATTGCGTGCTGCTGCTCGATGAAATCGAGAAGGCGCATCCGGAAGTCTTCAACCTGCTGCTGCAGGTCATGGATCACGGTACGTTGACCGACAACAACGGGCGCAAGGCGGATTTCCGCAACGTGATCGTGATCATGACCACCAACGCCGGTGCAGAAACCGCAGCGCGGGCGTCGATCGGCTTCACCCATCAGGATCACTCGTCTGATGCGATGGAAGTGATCAAGAAAAGCTTCACGCCCGAGTTCCGCAACCGTCTGGACACCATTATCCAGTTTGGTCGCCTCAGCCATGAGGTCATCAAAAGCGTGGTGGACAAGTTCCTTACCGAACTGCAGGCGCAACTGGAAGACAAGCGCGTGCTGCTTGAAGTCTCTGACGCGGCCAGAAGCTGGCTGGCGGAAGGTGGCTACGATGCGCAAATGGGGGCTCGCCCAATGGCCCGTTTGATCCAGGACAAGATCAAGCGTCCGTTGGCAGAGGAGATCCTGTTCGGCGAGTTGGCCGAGCATGGTGGCGTCGTCCACATCGACGTCAAGGACGGCGAGATGACCTTCGACTTCGAGACCACGGCAGAAATGGCTTAACCGCCACTCTAAAAAAGCCCCGCAGATGCGGGGTTTTTTTATGGGCTAAAGGCAGGCTTCGTTGGGGCGAGGCTTGCCCGCGAAGCTGAGCCCGTGGTTTTTCAGGCAGTCCGCATCATCGTTCTTTGCGGGCAAGCCTTGCTCCAACAGGTTCCGCCTGAATCCCGGACACACAAAAACGCCCGGCAGTTGCCGGGCGCTTTTGTTAAGACCTGCTTAACGGGCGCGGTAAGTAATGCGCCCTTTGCTCAAGTCGTAGGGCGTCAGCTCAACACGCACCTTGTCACCGGTAAGAATACGGATGTAATTCTTGCGCATCTTGCCGGAGATATGCGCGGTTACGACGTGCCCGTTTTCCAACTCCACACGAAACATGGTGTTGGGCAGGGTGTCGACGACAGTGCCTTCCATTTCGAAGCTGTCTTCTTTCGACATGCAGTAAAGCCCTCGGTATCTAATGAGTGGCCCGGTGCAAGTGGCGCCAGGCAAAAGCGGCGTGCATTGTGCCCGAAAAGTGAGGGTTAAGCCAAGGCTTCAATAAAGAGTGACCCATCTCTGGTTAGTCAGCAGCTCGATGGGCCGGTATTGCGTCTTGTAATTCATCTTTTTGCAGTTCTTGATCCAGTAGCCCAGATACACCGCATGCAGCCCCAGCCGGGCGGCTTCCCCGATCTGCCACAAAATGGCGTAGCGGCCCAGACTGCGGCGCTCTTCGCTGGGTTCGTAGAAGGTATAGACCGCCGAAAGACCGTTGGGCAGCAGGTCGGTTACAGCCACCGCCAGGAGGCGGTTTTCGACCCTGAACTCGTAGAAACGAGAGAACGGCAGGTCGCGCACCAAAAAAGTTGAAAACTGATCGCGACTGGGCGGAAACATGTCGCCATCGGCATGGCGTTGTTCGATGTAGCGCTGATACAGATCGAAGTACTCTTCGGTGAATTGAGCTGGCGCGCTGCTCACCTGAATATCGTTGTTGCGTTTGAAAATGCGTTTTTGCTGACGATCCGGTACGAATAAACCCACAGGAATTCGTGCAGGAACACAGGCGCTGCAATTCTGGCAGTGGGGCCGATAGAGATGATCGCCACTGCGGCGAAAACCCATGTCGGAAAGATCCGCGTAAACCTGTACGTCCATGGGCTGACTGGGATCAAGGAACAGCGTCGTCGCCTGCTCCTCCGGCAAGTAGCTGCAGGAATGGGGTTGAGTGGCATAAAACTTAAGCCGCGCCAGCTCTGTCATGATCAACCCTCGAAAAAACCTTTGGTAAGAGTGTATGTCAGGCTACACAACTCGCCTAGGCAGCCAGTCGGCGTTATTGGGTTGGTCCAGGTGCTGGCGCAGGTAATCGGCGAAGCTGGCCCTTGGAATGGCGCGGGCGCCGAAGCTGTGCAGATGACCGGTGGGCATCTGGCAGTCGATCAGCACGAAACCCCATGCCCGCAAGTGCTCGACCAGCGTGGAAAAACCGACCTTGGACGCGTTGTCTGCGCGGCTGAACATGGATTCGCCAAAAAACAGCTGCCCCATGGCGAGGCCGTATAGGCCTCCTGCCAGCACGCCGTCCTCCCATACTTCAACACTGTGGGCATGCCCCCTGCGGTGCAGTTCCAGATAGGCGGTCTGCATGGCGTCGGTAATCCAGGTTCCGTCAGCATAGGCACGGGGCGCGGCACAGGCCTGGATCACGGCGGCGAAATCCTGATCGAAGGTGACCTCGTAGCGTTGCTGGCGCAGCAGCTTGCTCAGGCTGCGTGACACGTGCAGTTCATCGGGAAACAACACGGTGCGCGGGTCCGGCGACCACCAGAGAATCGGTTGACCCTCAGAGAACCAGGGAAAGCAGCCATGGCGGTAGGCTTGCACCAGCCGGTCTGCAGACAGGTCGCCGCCGGCCGCGAGCAGGCCGTTGGGCTCACGCATGGCTTTTTCCAGAGGCGGGAAGGTCAAGCTGTTGCGTTGCAACCAGGTCAGCATGGGTGTCGGGACTCCTGTCGGGAAGGGGAGGGCGCCGCTTCGCTGCAACTCTGCACGCTAAGTGTGGTCACAGACGGGTTAATGGGGTGGCAAATAATGGCCATTTGATGTTGATGCGCGCATGTCTTTTTCAGCGGCTGCTTTGTGTTTGGTGTCATGGATAAAAAACAGCCCATAAGCCTTTGTCAGCAAAGAGAATGCATGCTCAAATTGACCTTCATGGCCGGCGTTTGCAGATATGCTACACCCAAGCCTCTTCTCATACGGAGCGTGGCGTGGCATAGACCCTGCAAATCCGTACAATACCGATCTTGATTACACTGAAGCCAACTCATCCATCGAGCCGTAACTTCAAGGTTGGTCGACATTAATTCGTCAAGCAGTCGTTCATAGTCAATCATTGGATGGTCGCGCTACAGCGCAGGAAAAGAAGCGTTTTGAAGAAATCCACCGCAGTACCCAGCCCCGTTCCGCTCTGGCGGCAGCAATTGCACTACCGACTCAAGGAAGGTGCGCTGATCGCTTTTGGCGCCTTGTGCCTGTATCTGATGATGGCGCTGCTGAGCTACGACCAGACAGACCCGGGCTGGAGCCACACCAGCAGTTCGATGCAAGTGCAGAATGCCGCCGGCCGAGCCGGTGCGTTTCTGGCTGACATCCTGTTCATGGTACTGGGCTATTTCGCTTACATTTTCCCGCTGTTGCTGGCCGTCAAGACCTACCAGATTTTCCGCCAGCGCCACGAGCCGTGGCAGTGGAGCGGCTGGCTGTTTTCCTGGCGGCTGATCGGCCTGGTGTTCCTGGTGCTCTCGGGCGCTGCGCTGGCACACATCCATTTCCACTTCTCGGCGGGCTTTCCGGGCTCAGCCGGTGGCGTATTGGGTGAGATCCTTGGCGATCTGGCAGAAAGGGCGCTGAATATCCAGGGCAGCACGCTGCTGTTCATCGCGTTGTTCCTGTTCGGCCTGACCGTTTTCACGGACCTTTCGTGGTTCAAGGTCATGGACATTACCGGCAAGATCACCCTGGACCTGCTGGAGCTGTTTCAGGGCGCGGCCAACCGCTGGTGGACTGCACGCACTGATCGAAAGCGTATGGTTGCCCAGCTGCGGGAAGTCGACAATCGCGTCAGCGAGGTGGTGGCGCCCGTCGCAGCGGATCGTCGCGAACAGGCCAAGGCCAAGGAGCGTATGGTCGAGCGCGAGGTGTCCCTGAGCAAACACATGTCTGAGCGTGAGAAACACATTCCGCCGGTCATTGCGCCTGCTCCGGCCAAGGCGCCTGAACCGAGCAAGCGTGTGCAGAAGGAAAAACAGGTGCCGCTGTTCGTCGATGCGGGCCTGGAAGGCACCTTGCCACCCATTTCGATTCTCGATCCGGCTGAAAAGAAACAGCTCAATTATTCGCCCGAGTCGTTGGCCGCCGTCGGTCACCTGCTGGAAATCAAGCTCAAGGAGTTTGGCGTCGAGGTGTCGGTGGACTCCATTCACCCGGGCCCGGTGATTACCCGCTACGAAATCCAGCCTGCCGCTGGAGTCAAGGTCAGCCGTATTTCCAACCTGGCCAAAGATCTTGCACGTTCGCTGGCCGTGACCAGCGTGCGGGTGGTCGAAGTGATTCCCGGGAAGACCACCGTCGGTATCGAGATCCCCAACGAAGACCGGCAGATCGTGCGGTTCTCCGAGGTCTTGTCCACTCCGGAATACGACGACGCGAAATCCCCGGTCACATTGGCCCTGGGCCATGACATCGGCGGCAAGCCGGTGATCACCGATCTTGCGAAAATGCCCCATCTTCTGGTTGCCGGTACCACGGGTTCCGGTAAGTCGGTGGGTGTGAACGCGATGATCCTGTCGATCCTGTTCAAGTCAGGTCCGGAAGACGCCAAGCTGATCATGATCGACCCGAAAATGCTTGAACTGTCGATCTACGAAGGCATTCCACATCTGCTGTGCCCGGTAGTCACGGACATGAAGGACGCCGCCAACGCCCTGCGCTGGAGCGTCGCCGAGATGGAGCGCCGCTACAAGCTGATGGCGAAGATGGGCGTGCGTAACCTGTCCGGCTTCAACCACAAGGTCAAGGAAGCCCAGGACGCGGGTGAGCCACTGGTCGACCCGTTGTACAAGCGTGAAAGCATTCACGACGAAGCGCCTTTGCTGACCAAGCTGCCAACCATTGTCGTGGTGGTCGACGAGTTCGCCGACATGATGATGATCGTCGGCAAGAAGGTTGAGGAACTGATCGCACGTATCGCCCAGAAAGCCCGTGCTGCCGGTATCCACCTGATTCTGGCGACCCAGCGTCCGTCGGTTGACGTGATCACCGGTCTGATCAAGGCCAACATCCCGACGCGCATGGCGTTCCAGGTATCGAGCAAGATCGACTCACGGACCATCATCGACCAGGGCGGCGCCGAACAACTGCTCGGCCACGGTGACATGCTGTACATGCCACCGGGTACCAGCCTGCCGATCCGGGTCCACGGCGCATTTGTGTCCGACGATGAAGTTCACCGCGTCGTGGAGGCCTGGAAGCTGCGGGGCACACCGGATTACAACGAAGACATCCTGGCGGGCGTCGAAGAGGCCGGCAGTGGCTTCGATGGCGGCGGCGGTGAAGGCGGCGAAGACAGCGAAAGCGATGCACTGTATGACGAAGCAGTGAAATTCGTGCTCGAAAGCCGTCGCGCGTCCATCTCTGCGGTGCAACGCAAACTCAAGATCGGCTACAACCGCGCCGCTCGCATGATCGAAGCGATGGAAATGGCGGGCGTCGTGACGTCCATGAACACCAATGGCTCGCGTGAGGTGATCGCGCCGGGCCCGATGCGCGACTGACGATAACGCGTGACAACCCCGAACGGCGTAGCAATGCGCCCGCTGGACTCCACTGAATTCAATGAGGACTCCCATGCGCCTTATCCGCATGTTGTTGGTATCTGCACTGGCTTTTTCCGTCATCCCGGCCCACGCCGATGACAAGGACGTGCAGCGCTTGACCCAGTTGCTGGAAACATCCAAGACCCTGAGCGCCAACTTCTCGCAGCTGACGCTGGACGGCAGTGGCACCCAGTTGCAGGAAACCAAGGGCGAAATGACCTTGCAGCGTCCAGGCCTGTTCAACTGGCACACCGACGCGCCACAAGAGCAACTGATGGTCTCCGATGGCAAGAAAGTCTCGCTGTGGGACCCGGACCTGGAGCAGGTGACCATCAAGACCCTGGACCAGCGCCTGACCCAGACCCCGGCGTTGCTGTTGTCCGGTGATGTCTCGAAGATCAGCCAGAGCTTCGATATTTCGGCCAAGGAAGCCGGTGGCGTGATCGACTTCGTGCTCAAGCCCAAGACCAAGGACACCCTGTTCGACAGCCTGCGCCTCTCGTTTCGCAACGGCATCATCAATGACATGCAGTTGATCGACAGCGTTGGTCAGCGCACCAATATCCTGTTCACCGGCGTCAAGGCCAACGAGCCTGTTCCGGCGAGCAAATTCCAGTTCCAGATCCCGAAAGGCGCTGACGTCATTCAGGAATAAGAGGTTTGATCGCTGCCCATGGACCTGTTTCGAAGTGAACCGATCGCTCAGCCCCTGGCCGCGCGCCTGCGTGCGACTAACCTGGATGAGTACGTCGGTCAGGAGCATCTGCTCGCTCACGGCAAGCCACTGCGTGAAGCGCTGGAGCAGGGTGCGCTGCATTCGATGATTTTCTGGGGGCCGCCGGGTGTGGGTAAAACCACCCTGGCGCGCCTGCTGGCCAAGGTCTCGGATGCACACTTCGAGACCGTTTCGGCGGTGCTGGCCGGGGTGAAGGAAATCCGCCAGGCCGTGGAAGTCGCCAAGCAACAGGCCGGGCAATACGGCCGGCGCACTATCCTGTTTGTCGATGAAGTGCACCGCTTCAACAAGTCGCAGCAGGATGCCTTCCTGCCGTATGTGGAAGACGGCACGCTGATTTTCATCGGTGCGACCACCGAAAACCCTTCGTTCGAACTCAACAACGCCTTACTGTCCCGCGCCCGTGTCTATGTGCTCAAGAGCCTGGATGAAGCGGCCCTGCAGAAGCTGGTACATCGGGCTCTGACCGAAGAGCGCGGCCTGGGCAAGCACCGCCTGACCCTCAGTGACGAAGGCTTCCAGATGCTGTTGGCCGCGGCTGATGGTGACGGTCGACGATTGCTCAATCTGCTGGAAAACGCCTCAGACCTGGCCGAAGACGGCAGTGAAATTGGCGTTGAGCTGCTGGTGGGGTTACTGGGCGACAGCCGTCGGCGTTTCGACAAGGGCGGCGAAGCGTTCTATGACCAGATTTCCGCGCTGCACAAATCCATACGTGGCTCCAACCCCGATGCAGCGCTGTACTGGTTCGCACGCATGATCGACGGTGGCTGCGACCCGCTGTACCTGGCCCGTCGCGTGGTGCGTATGGCCAGCGAAGACATCGGCAATGCTGACCCACGTGCCTTGCCGCTATGCATGTCCGCCTGGGATGTCCAGGAGCGCCTCGGCAGCCCGGAAGGTGAGCTGGCGGTTGCCCAGGCCATCGTTTATCTGGCCTGTGCCCCGAAGAGTAATGCCGTGTACATGGGCTTCAAGATGGCCATGCGCGAGGCCACCGAGCACGGCTCGCTTGAGGTGCCGCTGCATTTGCGCAATGCGCCGACCAGGCTCATGAAGCAACTGGGTTATGGCGAAGAATACCGTTACGCCCATGACGAACCCGACGCATACGCCGCTGGTGAAGATTACTTCCCCGAGGCGCTTGAACCACGCCATTACTATCAACCGGTGCCCCGTGGCCTTGAGTTGAAGATCGGCGAAAAACTCAAACATCTGGCAGCGCTGGACGATGCCAGCCCCCGTAAACGGAGAAAGTAGTGATTCGGACGATTCTTGCGGTGTCCGTAGCCGGTATCGCTGGTACATTATTGCGCTTCGCCACCAGTAACTGGGTCTCGGCCAATTGGCCGCGTCATTTCTATGGGGCGACGCTTGCAGTCAACCTTGTGGGTTGCCTGATTATCGGTGTGTTGTATGGGTTGTTTTTACTGCGCCCTGAAGTGCCGATCGAAATTCGGGCCGGCTTGATTGTCGGCTTTGTAGGGGGTCTGACGACCTTTTCATCTTTTTCACTGGATACGCTGCGCTTGCTCGAAAGCGGGCAAATGCCTCTGGCCCTGGGCTATGCAGGCATCAGCGTATTCGGCGGGCTGCTCGCGACCTGGGTTGGCCTGTCCCTGACCAGACTTTGATAAACGAGAGAACGATATGCTCGATTCCAAACTGTTACGTACCCAACTCCAGGACGTAGCGGATCGCCTTGCTTCCCGTGGCTTCACACTGGACGTGGCCCGCATCGAAGCGCTGGAAGCTCAGCGCAAGACCGTGCAGACCCGCACTGAAAGTCTTCAGGCCGAGCGTAACGCCCGTTCCAAGTCCATCGGTCAGGCCAAGCAACGCGGCGAAGACATCGCGCCCCTGATGGCCGACGTCGAGCGCATGGCTCAGGAGCTGAGCAATGGCAAGGTCGAGCTGGACGGCATTCAGGCTGAACTGGACGCCATGCTCCTCAGCATGCCCAACCTGCCGCACGAGTCGGTTCCTGTGGGCGCTGACGAAGACGATAACGTTGAAGTCCGTGCCTGGGGCACGCCAGCCACGTTCGATTTTCCGGTTCTGGATCACGTCGCCCTGGGCGAGAAGAACGGCTGGCTGGATTTTGAAACCGCCGCCAAGTTGTCCGGCGCCCGTTTTGCCTTGCTGCGTGGCCCGATTGCCCGCCTGCATCGTGCGCTGGCCCAGTTCATGATCAACCTGCACGTCTACGAGCACGGCTACGAAGAGGCCTACACCCCGTATCTGGTACAGGCGCCCGCGCTGCAAGGCACTGGCCAGTTGCCGAAGTTCGAGGAAGACCTGTTCAAGATCGCCCGTGAAGGCGAAGCAGACCTGTACCTGATCCCGACTGCGGAGGTGTCCCTGACCAACATCGTCTCTGGCGAGATTCTCGATCCCAAGCAACTGCCGTTGAAGTTCGTTGCCCACACGCCGTGCTTCCGCAGTGAAGCGGGTGCGTCCGGTCGCGACACCCGTGGCATGATCCGCCAGCACCAGTTCGACAAGGTCGAGATGGTGCAGATCGTCGAGCCCGAGAAGTCCCAGGCTGCGCTGGAAAGCCTCACCGGCAACGCCGAGCGCGTTCTGCAACTGCTGGAACTGCCTTATCGCGTACTGGCCCTGTGCACCGGCGACATGGGCTTCAGCGCCGTGAAGACCTATGACCTGGAAGTGTGGATTCCGAGCCAGGACAAGTTCCGTGAAATCTCCTCGTGCTCCAACTGTGGCGATTTCCAGGCGCGTCGCATGCAGGCCCGCTGGCGCAACCCGGAAACCGGCAAGCCAGAGCTGGTGCACACCTTGAACGGGTCAGGCCTGGCGGTAGGTCGTACGCTGGTCGCCGTGCTGGAAAACTACCAGCAAGCTGACGGCTCGATCCGTGTGCCTGAAGTGCTCAAGCCTTACATGGGCGGCATCGAGGTCATCGGCTAAATGGAGTTCCTGCCGCTGTTTCATAACCTGCGTGGCCGTCGGGTGCTGGTGGTAGGCGGGGGTGAGATTGCCTTGCGCAAATCACGCCTGCTGGCCGACGCCGGTGCGTTGTTGCGGGTGGTTGCACCCGACATCGAAGCGCAACTGGCCGAGCTGGTGCAAGGCAGCGGCGGAGAGTTGATCCTGCGCGGCTACCTGGAAAGCGATCTGGATGGTTGCGTGCTGATCATTGCCGCCACGGATGACGAGCCGCTCAACGCCCAGGTGTCACACGATGCCCACAAGCGCTGTGTGCCAGTCAATGTGGTGGATTCGCCTGCGCTGTGCAGCGTGATCTTTCCCGCCATTGTCGACCGCTCGCCTTTGGTGATCGCCGTTTCCAGTGGCGGCGACGCGCCGGTGCTGGCGCGTTTGATCCGCGCCAAGCTGGAAACCTGGATTCCCTCCACTTACGGTCAACTGGCCGGGTTGGCTGCGCGTTTTCGCAATCAGGTCAAAGGCCTGTTCCCGGACGTGCAGCAGCGTCGGGCGTTCTGGGAAGAGGTTTTCCAGGGGCCGATTGCCGACCGTCAACTGGCCGGGCAGGGCGCCGAAGCAGAGCGTCTGCTGATCGCCAAGATCGAAGGCGAAGCTCCCCACGCGCCGGGCGAGGTGTATCTGGTGGGCGCAGGGCCGGGTGACCCGGACTTGTTGACCTTCCGCGCCTTGCGCCTGATGCAGCAAGCCGATGTTGTGCTGTACGACCGTTTGGTGGCGCCCGCTATTCTTGAGCTATGCCGTCGTGATGCCGAGCGGGTGTATGTCGGCAAGCAGCGAGCGGAACACGCCTTGCCTCAAGACCAGATCAACCAGCAATTGGTGGTTCTGGCCAAACAGGGCAAGCGCGTGCTGCGGCTCAAGGGCGGCGACCCGTTCATTTTCGGCCGTGGCGGCGAAGAGATCGAAGAACTGGCGGCCCATGGCATCCCGTTCCAGGTCGTACCGGGCATCACCGCAGCCAGTGGTTGCGCAGCCTATGCCGGTATTCCCCTGACGCATCGCGACTATGCCCAGTCGGTACGTTTCGTCACCGGTCACCTCAAGGACGGCTCAACGGACCTGCCCTGGAACGACCTGGTCGCGCCCGCGCAAACCCTGGTGTTCTACATGGGGCTGGTTGGCTTGCCGATCATCTGTGAAGAACTGATCAAGCACGGTCGTTCGGCGGACACGCCAGCGGCCTTGATCCAGCAGGGCACAACGTCCAATCAGCGAGTGTTCACCGGCACCCTGGCCAACTTGCCACAGCTGGTTGCGGAACATGAAGTCCATGCACCGACGCTGGTGATCGTGGGAGAAGTGGTTCAGTTGCGCGAGAAACTTGCGTGGTTTGAGGGCGCGCAGGCGAAGGTTTGATGCTGATGCGGCGGATTGCAAATCGCCACATCTGGTTCGATTTTCGGTCTCCACTCCAGGAGGCCAGCATATGAATGTCTGCGGGGGAGGGTTACAGGGCAGGGGCTACCCAATCCTCAACCCGCAAGCCAGGCACTCGGTCAAACTCGCGTCGATTGTTGGTGACTAAAATCAACCCCTGTGAGCGAGCATGACCCGCGATCATATGGTCGTAAGGGCCTATTGGCGTGCCCGCCTTCGCCAGTTCTGAGCGAAGCTGCCCGGTATGTGCTGCCGCTTCCTGGTCGTATTTCAATACCTCCAGACGCGCTGCGAAACCTTCTACATCGGCCAGGTTCTTCTCAGGATTTGATGATTTTTCTGCGCCGTAGATCATCTCCATCAGGGTGATCGTGCTGATGCACATTTGCCCATAGTGCTGCTTGAAAACCTCACGCACTGACTGCGGTCGATTCTTGATGGTGAAGATGCAGATATTCGTATCGAGCATGAACTTGAGCATCAAAACCCCTCTCGTTCCTGGTCGGCTGGCTGCTCACGCTCAGTCATGAAGTCGGCGGTTACCCCTTCGCCATCAAACCAGCTGTCCCAGGACTCACCCGCAGGGGTGATGATTCTGGTTCGGCCGATCGCGATGACATCTACACGCTTTACGTCCTCAGGCAGGGCGACTGCTTTGGGCAGGCGAACCGCTTGGCTACGGTTACTCTGGAAAACGGAACCCTGTTCCATGGTGGGCCTCACGGATAAGCACAACAGACCCCTATCGTAATTCGTAACTGGGATATGTCAATGGGATATACGGTGCTTCCCTTAACCTCCCACCTTCTGCCAAACCCCACGACCGCTCAGCCGTCCGCGATCATGTTGCGCATCCAGCGTCAGCAATGGCCCCTTGGGCACAATGCCATTTGGATTGATGGTTTTGTGGCTGGAGTAATAGTGATGCTGAATGTGATCGATACTCACGGTTTGCGCCACGCCCGGCCATTGGTACAGCTCGCGCAGCCAGTTATTCAGGTTCGGGTAGTCGCTGATGCGGCGCAGGTTGCATTTGAAGTGGCCGAAATACACGGCGTCGAAGCGAACCAGAGTGGTGAACAGGCGAATGTCTGCCTCGGTCAGGTATTCGCCGGTCAGGTAGCGTTTATCCGCGAGTATGGTTTCCAGCAAGTCCAGTTCTGTAAACAGCTCGTCGAAGGCTTGTTCATACGCGCTTTGTGAGGTGGCGAAGCCCGCACGATAGACGCCGTTGTTCACTGCCGGGTAAATCCGGTCGTTGAGCTGATCAATGGATTCGCGCAACGTTTCGGGATAGAAATCCAGACGGTTGCCGGTCAGGCCATCGAATGCCGAGTTGAACATGCGGATGATTTCAGAAGATTCATTATTGACGATGCGTTGCTGCTGTTTGTCCCACAGCAGTGGCACGGTCACACGCCCGGTGTAGTTGGCGGTGTCGGCAGTGTAGCGCTCGTAGAGAAACGCCAGGCCGTCGAGCTTGTCGCCGCTGGAGCCCTTCTGTTTATCGAAGGTCCAGCCGTTCTCCAGCATCAGCCAACTGACCACGGAGACGTCGATCAGATCTTCCAGGCCCTTCAGCTTGCGCATGATCAGGGTGCGATGGGCCCAGGGGCAGGCCAGCGAGACATACAAATGATAACGACCCGCCTCGGCGGCAAAACCGCCTTCGCCGGAGGGGCCAGCCTGGCCATCCGCTGTAATCCAGTGGCGACGTTGCGCTTGTTCGCGCTGGAAGGCGCCGTCCTTGCTGCTTTCGTACCACTGGTCTTGCCAGCGTCCCTCGACCAGAAGGCCCATATCTGACTCCTTAACAATTGAATGCAGGTTGGAGACAGTCTACGGGCATTGGTTCGAACAAAAAGTGCAAAAGCTGGGCGGCAATGATCGAGAAAACGGATTGATCAGAGCGTCTTGTCGCGGTTGTCCCAGAACACCTGAGCTTGCTCGAATGCTGCATCGCGTGGTGTGCCGAGCCCGCGTAGGGCCAGTGCGATGGTGGAAATCAGTGCCAGTTGCGGATAACTGTCTTCCAGCTCGCCACGCCACAGGGCCACCAATTGCTGCGGATCCAGGGTCGCCGGTTTGACGTGACGGCGGTCGGACAAGGCCGGCCACTCCTCATCCCAAGGCTGGCCAGCCGTGGTGCCGTATAGATGGCTGATGGTGTCCGGGTTGATTTCCACTTCACCGCCATCGCCCTTGATCACGATGACGTTATCGCGCAGCAGGCTGCTGGCATCGCGATGAACGCCCTGGTAGCCGGGGTGGAAAATGCTCTGCAGGCCACATTTGGCACCCAGCGGGTTGAGGATCCGGGCAAGGGAATGGATCGGCGAGCGCAGGCCCAGGGTGTTGCGCAGATCGATCATCCGCTGTAACTGGGGGGCCCAGTCGCCCAAGGGGATGAAGGCCAGGTTCTGTTGCTCCAGCGCGGCGCCCACGGCTTGCCAGTTGCGACACAAGGGAATGCCCAGCAGTTCCAGCAGCTGTTCGCTGTAGAGACGGCCCGCCGCCGTGCAGCAGCACGCGCACGCCGTTTTGCGCCAGGCATTTGGCCGCCAGCAGGTACCAGGGCAGGTGACGCTTCTTGCCCGCGTAGGTGGGCCAGTCGATGTCCACGTTCAGGGCCGGGGCGTGCAGGCGCTCGCGGACGGCTTCGGTGAAACCGGCCAGTTCCTCCGGGCTTTCTTCCTTATGCCGCAGCAACATCAGGAATGCACCCAGCTGAGTGTCTTCGACCTTTTCGTCGATCAGCATGCCCATGGCTTCCCGGGCTTCTTCGCGGGTCAGGCTGCGGGCGCCACGTTTGCCCTTGCCGAGAATGCGAACGAACTGGGCAAAAGGGTGCTCGGCGGGTGTTTCGGTGGTCAGCGGGGTGAAGTCGGTCATATGCAATTGGTCGGTTTGGGCAGGCCCGCCAGCTTGGCGGCGAGTTTGGCGGGGGTGCCATTGAACAGGCGATTGAGGTGCATGCTGTTGCCTTTTTCCGGGCCCAGTTTCAGCGCTGTGTACTTGATCAGCGGGCGGGTGGCAGGCGACAGCTGGAATTCATCATAGAACGCGCGCAACAGGTGCAGGATCTGCCAGTGATCCGGGGTCAGTTCGATACCGGCCTCTGTTGCCAGGGCTGCGGCGACGTCCTCGGACCAGTCGCTGAGGTCTTCCAGGAAGCCATCCTTGTCCACCGGGATGGCGCGTTCGGCAACGTTCAAGTGTTTCATAGCTTGAGTCATAACCAGGTGTTGACCTTGTCGAAGCGGATCGACAGCTCGACGAAGCCCGGGTAATCGACGCCGGTGGCCCAGGCCGGGATCTGCAGGCCGCGCGCCTGTGCATCTTCTTCGAGCACGAACAGGTGGAGGGTTTCGATTTTTTCTTCCAGCGCCTGCAAAGGGGCGCTGGACTCTCGCAAGGCATAAGAGGCGTCGCCGCACAGCAGGATCGCATCATTCGCCCCCAGTAGCCGCAGGCAGCTGTTCAGGCGGGTATCGGTGAAGGGCGAGTGAGATAAAACGTGCAAGGTCGACATCAGAGCGTTATCACTTGGTCGTAGCGGTCAATGATCGTGGCGATTTCTTCTGCGTGCAGCAGCTGCAAGGGTTCGACATTCAAGTCGGCGGGGAAGATCCCGCGCTCGGCAAGGCTGATGCCACAGGCATACAGGTCTTCCACGCCGAACATCGACAGGGCTTTGAGGTTGGCGGTCAGGTCTTTTTGCTGCAACTGCGCGCCTTTTTGCCCCGGCACCAGTTGCAACACGCCATCGTCGAGAAACAGCAGGCCGATGGGCAGGTCGTAAGCGCCGCCCGCCAACACGATGTCCAGAGCTTCCCGGGCACTGGGGCCCGACCAAGGAGACTGGCGGCTGATGACCAATAGCGACTTCGTCATATCAAGGCCCTCCGAAGCAAATCAGTCGATCCGCCGATTGCACCGCATCGTGCAGCTGCCCAAGCCCCGACAATTCCCAGGGCGCAAGCAGGTTGGCCGCAGGGCGTTGGTAGCGTTGTGCTTCTTCTTCATTCAATACGCCACGACGCAAGGCCGCCGCAATGCAGACCACGCCGTCGAGCTGGTGCGCAGTGACGAATTCACGCCATTGCAGTGGCAAGTCCTGTTCGTCCTGGGGTGTCACCACATTGGCTGACGCGCTGTGCACGCCATCCTGATAGAAGAACAGCCGAACGATCTCGTGACCACCGGCCAGCGCCGCCTGAGCGAACAGCAGGGCGCGGCGGGAGGAGGGCGCGTGTGCGGCAGAGAAAAGGGCGATGGCAAACTTCATGGGCGGCTCTGGCTGCGAAACTGGGTCAATGATAAAGAATTCAGGGGCACTAGACAGCAAAAAGCCCGCAATGCGGGCTTTTTGTTAAAGCGCTTGAAGCAATGAATCAGTCGTCGCGACCGCCCATCAGGCCGAAAATCTGCAGCAGGCTGATGAACAGGTTGTAGATCGATACATACAGGCTGATGGTCGCCATGATGTAGTTACGCTCACCGCCCTGGATGATGGCGCTGGTCTGGAACAGGATGCAGACCGAGGAGAACAGCACGAAACCGGCGCTGATCGCCAACTGCAGGCCGCTGATCTGGAAGAACAGGCTGGCCAGCACGGCACCCATCAACACGAAGAAGCCTGCGGTGATGAAGCCGCCCAGGAAGCTCATGTCCTTGCGAGTGATCAGCACGTAGGCCGACAGACCACCGAATACCAGAGCGGTCATGGCGAATGCCGAGCTGACGACTTCAGCGCCGCCAGCCATGCCCAGGTAACGGTTGAGGATCGGGCCGAGGATGAAACCCATGAAGCCGGTCAGGGCGAAGGCCGAAACCAGGCCCCAGGCCGAGTCACGCAATTTGTTGGTGAGGAAGAACAGACCGTAGAAACCGATCAGCACAACGAACACGTTCGGGTAACGAACGTGCATTTGCTGAGCCATGAAAGCCATCACGCCGCTGAAAGCGAGGGTGAGTGCCAGAAGGCCGTAGGTGTTGCGCAGGACGCGGCTAATCTCTAGCTGATCGGCCTGCACGCCGTTATTAACTGCGTAATCCTGTTCGCGCATGGCGAAACTCCTGATGGTTGAAATGTAGAGTTGCAAAGATCATAACAGAGGCGCTGCAAACAGGTACCTGCAGAGTTTGACAGCGTGTTTCATTCCGGTATTATGGCGCCCGCACCGCAGCAGCGGTGCTTCTGGAGGTATGGCCGAGTGGTTTAAGGCAGCAGTCTTGAAAACTGCCGACTGTAACAGGTCCTAGAGTTCGAATCTCTATGCCTCCGCCAAATTCGAAGTGACGAAGCCCCGTATTTACGGGGCTTTGTCGTTTCTGGGGTATTGCCTCTGTGGGTGCTTTCATACCTTAGGCACCTCCTGGCTGCATGCCTGCGTTGGACATCACGACACACGGAAATTGGCAGAGTGGTTGAGCTGGCGATCTCGTGAGCCAGTTTTATGCTCGGCATCCAATTCAACTTCGGCACCGTGCCGTGCCGAGCACCTGGCCAGAAGAACCGCCCTTGCTGCAAACGTCGCGCTACGACCCGCGCCAACGTGGTGCCGGCGCGCATGTCCATGGGCTCGGTGGCGAGCCAGATGGAATCAATGCGAATCATCGCAACAGGTCTCGCAGTAATGCAGAACACGCCGCCACATTTTCTGCCGGCCAATTTTCAGCGACTACACCTTGTGAATGAGGCACTTAGATTCGGATCGTGGCGGGAAGAGTTTGATGCACCGCTGCCGGTGGCGATGCCTTGCCCGGGATGAAGGCAGTTTGCAGCGCCGTTTTTGCTGCGCATGCACGCGTATCCATTTTGGACAAGGTTCGCGTTGAGGTTGTGGATCAACGCGACATTGGCTTCTTTACAAGCCTATGGGGTGTTCGTGGCTATGGCTCGCACTCGGGTTCGAAATCCTTGTTTTGTGCCGCTGCTGGTAATGCCCGCAGGCTGTTCGCCAGAAGTGCCTCGCTGCGGCTTATCGTAGCCACTACGCTGTTGTTCGCAGCTGCTAGCGCCTGCTGCAAATAACGGCAATCAAGGGTTGAGGCATTGCTCCATGGGACAGCTGTGCAATATCAGTGTCCGGCAGTTGCTCGGAGGCTACTCCTGCCACTGACATTACCAGCAGGCGCATTTGGGCCAATTCTGCACGCTCGTCGTCGCGGTTCATCCACCAGGCGATGAAGAGCGCAGCGTCGCTGGGCAGAATACGGGAGGTGGGCACCAAATTGGCGAATGCCATGCTCAGGTTAAGTGTGGCAAACGCCAGCAAAGGATGCTGACACCGAGCCCCCTAGGTGAACCAGCTCGATCCCACTGAGGCGACGCCCATGAGCAGGTTGGCCAAGGGCCCCATCAGCACACCATAGCATCTGCTGGCGCAGCGGAAGCTGACGGTTGGTCGCGGCCATTACGTAAACGCCGAGTCGACGACTCTTGAGCTGTGGCGACCAGCGAATCTGCGATTGAGGTTAAGGGAATACATCATGCTGCTCTAAATTCAATTCAATAACGGTGTTGCACTCAACGCCTGCAACCGCTCACTTATCACATTCCAAATCAACAAGACGCGTGGTAGGCCCATTGGCTTTCCAAGCGCTCAGCAACAACGCTTGGCCAGCGGTTGCGAGAGCGGCGTTTTGCAATGCTGTAAGTGAACTCCTGGATTCGATCCTGAGGGTAAAACATTGGCTCGAGTATCAGCTTTGCAGCATCATCGGCGCCGAAGTAATTCTTGCCGCCCGCTTCCTTTTTCGCCTGCTTTAATTGCGCCAGGGTATGCTTGAAGCTGTCGCTCATTTTGAATTGCACGGCCAGCTGGCTTTTTACAAAGGCATCGGATTCGCTGTGATTGCCGTGTTCGTCGAAGTAAGGGCCGTTGTTCATGTAGGCGCGGATGTATTCCCAAAAACCTTTTTGCATCGCCAGTGATTTACCAAAGGGCGCACCGAGGCTGATCATCAAAGCCGTTTCCGGTTTTTCGAATTGCCAAACTCGGATCTCCAGCGAGGCACATTGGATACTGCCGATGTTCGTGCCTACCAATTGAAATTCATGGGCCGCCGCTTGAATACCATCCCAAGGCGCGTGGAACAGTACCCCGTCGTGATCGTAGTACAGTCAGTCGATGACGAGCCACAGATCGAAAAAACGCCCATGACAAAACCCATACAAACAATCGACGTAAAAGAAGCCTGGTGCAACCCGCGCGCAGATGATGAATGCACGATCAACGGTAAGAAAGTGCTAAAGGAGGAGCTTAAGCAATACCTGCCAGCAGTCTACGAACTAGAAGTACTCAATGCAGGCGGGCACTGCGAGTATCCAATTTGCTATGACAAAAATGATAAGCCAATCGGAATCAATTAAAACAAAGGCCTGGAGTTTTCCATGCCTTTATTTTTTGATTTGATATTTTACTTTCAACTTTAACAAATTTTGGTTAGCGTGTACCAGACAAGTACCAAAACAGGCATTCCCACTTAATAACCGCAACATCACCTTCTATCCCAAAATAGCACGGCGTCAAACGTGAGAGATTGTACCGCCAATTCGCGCCTGTACCTGCGAAAGAAAATCTTTGGGGAGCAATACATTACTCAGCGTAAATTGTTGGTTCTGTTCTTTCAAGTCAATAATAAGTGATTGAAAAAATGGATTCCGGCGAGCGTGGATCGAACGTATTTTTTCAAATTGGATCAGATCTTGGCGATTATAACCATCGGCCTCATCGCGAAACATCAACCCTTCCGGAACGATTGAAATGCTCACTTTATGATCACGCCTTGCGAAGGAGCAAGTGACGAAAAGTATTACAGTCACCAAGATCGACGCGCCTACCAACCACAACCCAAAATAATTCTGGAACTGAAGAGTCGGAAAAAGAAGAAGAATCGAAGTCACGACCAAGCTTCCACACGCCCAACTCATGATTTCAAGGGCAACTTTCAAATTAAAAATAGCTTGCATGTTTTTCCTTTATTTTAATATTAGGCAGGACAAGATCCATTACCTGTCGCATTTTTTAGGTAAATAGAACGATGCATAGCAAAACTTCGAAAAGAAAAGCAGCACACCGATACATTATTGGTTCGCCGCGATCTCGCATTCCAAGTCAACAAGTCGCGTGGTAGGGCCATTGGCTTTCAAGCGTTCAGCAACAACGCTCGGCCAGCGGTTGCGGGAGCGACGTTTTGCAATGTTGTAGGTGAATTCCTTGATTCGATCCTGGGGGTAGAGCATTGGCTCAAGTATCAGCTTTGCAACATCACTGGCGCCTAAGTAATTCTTGCCGCCCGCCTCCTTTTTCGCCCCCTTTAACTGCGCCAGGGTTTGCTTGAAGCTGTCGCTCATCTTGAATCGCACGGCCAGGTGGCTTTTTACGAACGCATCCGACTCACTGTGATTACCGTGTTCGTCGAAATAGGGGCCGTTGTTCATATAAGAACGGATGTACTCCCAAAAACCTTTTTGCATCGCCAGTGATTTGCCAAAGGGCGCACCCAGGCTGATCATCAAAGCCGTTTCCGGGTGTTCAAATTTCCACACTCGAATTTCCAGCGAAGCGCTTTGCATGCCACCGATTTGAGTGCCCACTAACTGAAACTCATTGGCCACGGCAGAAATGCCATCCCATGGAGCGTGGTAAAGATCACCATCATGATCGAAGTACACTTCGCGGGTTCGGCGGTTAAACAAGATGGGCAAAGGTAAAGGGCGCAGGGTTTCCCATAGGAATGGCGCCAAAAACATCGGCAGACAAATTCCAAGCATGATGTACAGCCCCTTTAGCTCAGCGCTTTGCATAAGACTGTAAATACCCACACCTAAACCTCCGATGAAAACCCATCCACCAAGCCCAGAAAGTATTCCTCGATCAGATTCCCCGCCTGCTTGCAAAGCCAGGTAATACTCGGTGTGCTCATCGACGATAAACAACTCCATCGGCTGCTCCCCCGTCGATTTGTCTGCCTCAAGCATGACCGTGGGCGTGGTGCTATATCGGGGTTGTTCCGGCGTATTCATATCCAAACTCGTTTCATGATGTTCACTGAGCGATACTCCATCAGTAATCGAGGTCAAGGGAATACATTATGCTCCCAATTCAATTCAATAACGGTGTTGCACTCAGCGCCTGCAACCGCTCACTTGTCACATTCCAAGTCAACAAGGCGCGTGGTAGGTCCATTGGCTTTCAAGCGCTCAGTCACAACGCTCGGCCAGCGGTTGCGAGAGCGGCGTTTTGCAATGCTGTAGGTGAATTCCTGGATTCGATCCTGAGGGTAAAACATTGGCTCGAGTATCAGCTTTGCAGCATCATCGGCGCCGAAGTAATTCTTGCCGCCCGCTTCCTTTTTCGCCTGCTTTAATTGCGCCAGGGTATGCTTGAAGCTATCGCTCATTTTGAATTGCACGGCCAGCTGGCTTTTTACAAAGGCATCGGATTCGCTGTGATTACCGTGTTCGTCGAAGTAAGGGCCGTTGTTCATGTAGGCACGGATGTATTCCCAAAAACCTTTTTGCATCGCCAGTGATTTTCCAAAGGGCGCACCGAGGCTGATCATCAAAGCTGTTTCCGGTTCTTCGAATTGCCAAACCCGGATCTCCAGCGAGGCACATTGAATACTGCCGATGTTCGTGCCTGCCAATTGAAATTCATGGGCCGCCGCTTGAATACCATCCCACGGCGCGTGGAACAGTACCCCGTCGTGATCGTAGTACACCTCGCGGGTGCGGCGGTTAAATAGGATGGGCAGAGGTAATGGGCGTAGTGTTTCCCATAGGAACGGCACCAGAAATAATGTGCTCACCATAGCCAAGCCAATTAAAGAATTTTCCCATTGTCCCTTGAGCATTAGCAGCAATTCTAGAGGTAGCATAAATACTGCTAACCACCCAAAGATCCCTGCTAGCATCCCTCGATTTGTATCCCCCCCAGCTTTTAACGCGAGGTAATACTCAGTATGTTCGTCAGTAATAAACAGCTCCATTGGCTGTTCGCCGGTGGGCTTGTCCGGTTCGAGTTTTATTGCGGATGCCGCGTTACTATGGAGTTGCTCTGGCGTATTCATATCCAAGCTCGCTCCATGATCTTCACTGAAGGCAGCGTCAGTCCTTCACGAGGGGAATAGATCAAATCGCCCTCGATGCGCCGCAAGTCTCTAACACCGTGCTCATGGTACACACGACGATAAGGGGTGATGCCGGCTGGCACAGGAACGCGGGTACCGCTATGCCGGGCAAAGTCTTTACCTGTCCACTCGACCTTTTGGATTTTATCGGAGTGATATCCGAGCGTGTCGCCCCAAACTTCCTGGCCGGTGAAATGAATCATGTTGTCGGTCAGCTCCACGTTTTCGCCGGGCAGCTTTAGCAGCAGGTAAGTGGAGACGACTTGCCCTTGGTAAGGGTTGAGTTCTGCTAACCGATAGGCCTCAACGCTGATGGGGAAAAGAAGTGGATACAGATTGTCCATGGAGAGGATGTAACTGTTTGACCAGGTGTCGTCCGGACGGATGCCAAAGTGGCTGTTTTTCACCCATTTTTCCAGCGGCGAGTCTGCCGTATAAAGACGGGCAATGACCCCGCCCACAATCACCACCGCGAGACCCAGTAGCTTGGCTCCCAGGTGTGGCACTACGTTGAGCCCCCTGGCAATAGTCGCCGCATCCCCGGCTATCACCGCGGCCCGTGCGACCCGTAGCGCCCGGAATGCCTGGACCTGAATTTTGATACTGGCCAGCGAAGTGCCAGCCACTGCCAAGTTCACGGCCATGGTGTCAAAGTCGCCCGCTTTGTAGGCCTCAAAGGCGTCTACCCCATAAAGCACGACGTCGAACGCCAGAAAGGCGCTTTGCGCCAAAGCAGTATTGGCGGCGCGTCCCAAAGCCTTGGCCAAAAGTAGCCGTGATGAAATCGACGTGCCTCCGCTTTGGCGCACAGCCGAAGCCCAGTTAACCTCGGCCACTCGCTGAACAACCGCTGCGCCCGCAGCACCAACGCCGATCAACGCCCCTGCTGCGGAAAATTGATTTTTGGCTGTACCATCGTCTAACAACACCTTCCCAGACCAAACAAAATTCACTCCCGCCATCAATGTTACCAAACACTTTATCGGTGCTTTACTCAGTGCACTCTTCAAGTCAAACGCGGGGCTTAGATCTGCGCTCGCTAGGAGGTTGGTCGGCAAGGGCGGTAGCTTGGTGCTGGCCGGTACCAGGTGCATAAAGGGGATGCTTTCGCTCACGGCGCCGGCCAGAGGCGTCACGTTGAGTCTGGCAGGCAGTGTGTTGCGGGTGCCTATCAGGTCGCTGTACCACTCGCCCAATTGGCGCGGAGTGATACCCAAGGTCTGAATACGCTGGCCACTGCGAGCTAACGCGGCGGCCATGTAAATGCGTCCAGCGGTGCTGGCGGCATTTTCCGCTTGGTGCAAGTGCAGCCCAGCAGCCGGCGCGAGGGACAGAAATAAAGCTTCCATACTGGATGCCGGAGCCAGTTGACTCAGTTTTTCAGCCGCCTTGTTCATCGACTCGGCATAACCAAAGGCTTTAGCCAACTGAGTGGCGCCTTCTTTTAGCGATGCGCCACTGTCGTGGGCAGCATCGCTCAAATCGATCAGGTATTTTATTTCTCCAATGCCAAGCCTTTTGGGTAACCCAAGCAATGCCCAGAGCAACCAGGGTTTACCTTGCGCATCACCTTCAAGGCTTAGTGTTATGGCCTTGGCTCCGGTGCTGGTATTCGCCGGGCCTAGGCAGGCGGCAGCAAAATGCAACTCCAAGGCCTCGCGACTGGCTGGCTGAGTGATATCGAAGTGGCCACAGGCGGTGTCCATGCTGGAGGGGCCATTCACTTGCAAGGTGTTGAACCAATCGACCCAGAGCTGCGCCAGCCGGCGCATGTCGGCGGTATAGCGGTCTTCCTGCGTGTTCTGGTCTTTCCAGGCGCGACTCAACTCGTCATAGCGAGTGATTGAGGGCAACTGCGCTTTCAATTGCGCGTCATTATCGCTCAAGGACTTTAAAACACCCGCAATGGCCCACTCTTGCGCGTGATGTTCCTGATAACTGTCAAACCCCGCTTTACCGGCGCGCATCAGTGCGGCGAGATCGAGCAGCACGCCCCAGGCATCATCAATGATCGCGTAAGTGTGCTGTTCGCAACGCGCCATCTGCTTGAGCACTTTCAGCCAGTTGAGCGCGCGCTCCGTTTCGGGCTCACTGCTCCAGCCGTAGCGCGTTGCATCGCTGTATTCGCCAATGTGCTTGTTGATAGAGTCCACTTGACCACTGAACGGTGCAGCACCCGGTACAAAACTGCGCATGATGCGCTGCCGCACGGCGGGGTCGGTTTTGGCGGCCTGATACTGCGGCTCACTCCATCGTACTGGCGACCACACCATGCCGGCAGGCTCGCCAGCTCTGAGCAGCAGGTGTGGTTGGGTTCGGGTGTCAATCACCCGTCCTGCCCGTGAGGTTTGCGTGAGTTGCGCTGATTCGACTTGATATTCCACCAGCTTGGGTGGAGTGCTTTCCCAGACGTAGAGCCAACCATCGCGCAGCAAGCGCGAGGTGTAATTGAGGTCTTGCTCGGCCAAGTCAGGATGGCGCGGCCCAAGATCTGGAAACTGTCCGCTCAGCGGAGGCAGACCATGGGCACTGATATCGACAGCTGCCGTGGGACCCAAGGCATAGCGCAGAGGCAAAACAGCGGCGAAAAGCGGGCACGTCCCGTAGGGCGCTTCATTGGGTGGGCTCATGAATGTTGTTCCGTGTTGGCGGGTAAGCTGAGCGCGTGCAAGAGCGCATTGGGCAAGATGATTTGTGCCGCTAAACCTTTATCCGCCATAGCAGAATCACGCTCAGGCGTTTCGTTCGTCCATGCACGCACTGAGTCGCCTCCATGTCGCAACCAGACACTATTCACGCCACACCAAAAACCAGCAGGCCATTGGGCTCCGGCCAACCGGGCGCGATTCAGCGCGGGGCCATCGGCCAGGCGTAACCAAAATTCGCGGCGCTGTTCATCAAAAATGCGTAAGCGTCGTTGCAGGATTGGAAGTAATTGATTGGCGCTTTTAAGAGAGCCCAGCCATACGCCTCGCTGCAAGTCGCCGCCGCCCCACCACTCGTTATAAGCGGCACTGCCGAATGAGGCATTGAGTAAAAATGGCCCGGCCCCGGCAATGGGTTCATACGGTGTTCCCTTGAGGAGTGGCAGGGGATTGTCGAGACTGTAGTGTTCGTTCAACCAATCAAAAGCGTCGTCATACTGAGCGCCGTCAAGCAGGAGGAGTCCATTTTTTGGGGTCATGGACGTCATGCTTGAGCCCCCTCGGCGCCTAACTGCTCTTGGGCGGCATCACACACCGGACAAACTCCGGAGGTGGCCTCACGAAAAACAGCGTTTTGCTTGAGCAGGGCTTCCATGGGAATGGTGTTGACGATCATTGTCAGCGCGGCCATAGGAATTACCGAGAGTGCTGGCGTAGCCGCTGCACCCGCAACCGGAGCGCCGCCTACGACTATTGGCACGCTGCTGAAAATTCCGCCAGCGGTGATGAGGATGTGTTGACCACCTGCCTGAAGCGTCAAGCTCATTCCGGCATTGATCACCACATTGGCGGCGGTGACATGGGCCTGTGTACCGGCCTGAATCACCACCGTACCGTCCGCCGTAGTGCTGCTGTTACCGGTGATGCTGATCAGTTCGTTACCACCGATCACCGTGTTACGCAGACCTTGGGTGGTGTGCAGTTCGTCCCCCTTGATCAAGCTGGAACTGTTGTTGTCCACCTGCTCAAAGCGGTCATTACTGATCAGGCTGTGACTGTCGTGAGTAATTTGCTCGCTGCGGTCGTTACCGATCTTGGTGTCGCTGTTGTTGAGGATCACCTGCTCCATGTCGCGCTGGGCGCGCAGGTAGATCAGTTCCTGCCCCGCACGGTCTTCAAGCGACAGCTCGTTGTAGCCGCCACTGGCGGGTGAGCTGTGGCTACGCAAGACCGTTTTGGTTTTATTTGCGGGCAAGGGGTACGGCACCGGCATGACTTTGTTAGGCACACAACCGGTAATCAACGGGTTGTCGGGATTGCCTTCCAGATAGGTCACCACCACTTCCATGCCGATACGCGGGATGGTCACCGAACCGAAACCTTCCCCCGCCCAGTTGGATGACACCCGTAACCAGCAACTGCTCTTGTCGCTGCCCCGTTCGGCGCGGTCCCAATGGAATTCGACCTTCACCCGCCCGTACTCGTCGCAAAAGATTTCTTCCCCCGCTGGGCCGGTGACTCGGGCAGTCTGACTGACCAATACCGTTTTACGCGTGACCAGCGGTGGACGGTAGAACATGTCCCAGGGGATCGCGCTGAAGGTATTGCGGTAGTCTTGAGTGAAGCCGTCTTCGGACTTGACGTCGCTGGTGATCGCTTCTTCAAGCACCTGAGGTTGTTTGCCAACGTGATTGACGCTGAGCAACAACCACAACTCGTTGCACTGCTGACGCGGGTGTTCGGTCAGGTCGAAGAAGTGGCCACTGCGCAGGATTGGCTGGTCGCTTTGCCCCTCGGCTAACTGGTAGTCGGCACGGTGCCGCTCCAGGGCCTGCCGGGCAAGCTGTTTGCCGAGCTTTTCATTTTCGATCAACACCGGGTAGCGGTAGTCTTCGAGTACAGGGCTGAACTCGGCAGTGAGTTTGCTTTGCAGCAACAGGTTTGGGCGTTTTAAATCATACCCCCGGCGCGTGGTTGTGCTGGTTCGGGTGCTGAAACGCATGGAGAACTTGCTGACAACCGGGTGATCCGCCGCCAGGCCGGAACCTTGCAGATACGGTGTGTCCCCTAGCCTGGGGAAGTAGGTCTGATCGTCGGTGAATACTAACTGGTGGCCATCCCGGCTATGCTGGTGATGCCAGGAAATCCCATCTTCACTGCATAACCTCTCGATGAACTCGTAGTCCGACTCCCCATATTGAGTGCAGTATTCGCGCTCTGGGCTAGTGCTGACATGAAAGGTATACGCGTCGGCTTGGATGCCGTGCCCGTTGAGCACCTGGGCAACGATTTGCGGCACCGTCAGGTGCTGAAAGATCCGCTGGTTGTGGCTGAACTGCAAATAGTGCAGAGCCGGCACCAAGGTCAGGTGATAACGGGTCAGACGCTTACCCGCTTCACCCACGAACACATCTTCGATGCGCCCATGAATCCCTTCGCCATTGAGGCCGAACTGGAGAAACGCTGACTGGCTGAGCAGACTCTCCAGATCGAAATTGGCAGACTCACTGACCAGTTCAACCTGGATCGCATACAAACTGCTGATGGCTTCAGTGCCGTGAAAGGCCAGTACCTTAAAGTCGTTGCGAACAGAGGGAATCAGTAACGCGAAGTGCGCAGCATTGGCCGGCGCGAACATACGCTTATCCTTAAGCTGAAGAGCAGATAAAACGCGATGCCTGCCGTCCATGGCCTGAGCACGCTTGAATTTCGGTCACGGTAACAAAGAGACAAAAAAAATTATGTAGGAGGCATCCTCAAAGCCTGTCGGTGTTTTTCGCGCATAAACCCGATTTCATGCAACAAACCCCCGGCAGACCCTGTAAAAACCTACACATCGAATACGCACATTCAGGCAGAGGTAGACGTGAAGAAAGTCATCGTGAACCAGACCGGCGGGGCGGATGTGTTGGCCGTCGTCGAAGGGACGACACCAGGCATCGGGCATGACGAGCTGCTGATTGATGTGCAAGCCATTGGCATCAACTAAATCGATGTCTATCAACGCAAAGGGGTGATTGACCTGCCTCGGCCGTTTACGCCGGGTTTCGAGGGTGTCGGGGTGGTCCGTGCAATCGGTGCAGGCGTTACCACGCTCAAGGTCGGAAGCCGCGTGGCGTGGATCAATTGCCTGGGTTCCTACGCTTCGCAGGTCGTGTTACCGGTGGCCCAGGCCATCGTCGTACCCGAGCATTTTCGGGTCGAAGAGGCCTTGCTGTTTCAGGCGGTGACGGCGCAATACCTGCTGTCGGAATACCGCACGGTCAACCCGGGAGATGTGGTTCTGGTGCATGCGGCGGCCGGTGGCGTGGGGCAGTTGCTGGTGCAGTGGCTCAAACACCTGGGTGCGGCGGTGATCGGTACGGCGTCGAGCGAGGCGAAACTTGATGTGGTGCGCTCGCTGGGGGCTGACCATGCTATCAACTATGCCGATGGCGAGTTCCTTGACGCGGTGCTTGATGTCACGAATGGTCGTGGCGTGGATATCGCCTTCGATGCAGTCGGCGCGGCCACCTTTGCATCGACGCTCAAGGCGCTGGCACCCCGCGGTCTTGCGCTCATCTACGGTCAGGCATCCGGCAGTGCCCCGGCCATTGAGGTGTTGCCTTTGATCCTCAACGGCACGCGGGTGGCGGGTGGGTCGCTGTTCGTCTACATCCAGGACCCCGCCGAGATGCAACACCGGGCCGCAGCCGCCATTCGCGGCATCCAGGAGGGCTGGTTGAAGCTTGCGCCTGCCACCTGCTTTGCACTCGATGACGTCGCTGCTGCCCACGCCGCCATCGAGAGCCGGACGACCCAGGGCAAGCTGGTGTTGGTGCCGTAGCCGGATAAATAACTGATGCAGGGCCGTTGATACGAGGCTCAGTCAGGCGATGAAGCTTGACTCAAAGGCCCGGTCGCCCAACAAAAATATCGTCACTGCATGGCTTAATCGACAAATGTTCCATGCAATAATCAGCGCCCTCATGTAACTGGCGCCTGCGGATAGAGCACTATCGGGGAGCATGAGGTCATGAGCCGTGCGCCTGGGCATTAATGACTATATGGAGATTGGTTATGCCTGATTCTGCAAACATGTTGATGTTTGGTCTTATTGCGTTGGGGATGGTTCTCACGCCCGGACCTAACATGATCTATCTCATTTCCCGCTCGATTTGCCAGGGACGACGCGCCGGTCTGATCTCATTGGGCGGTGTGGCGATGGGCTTTGTGTTCTATATGCTGTGCGCCGCATTCGGCATTACCGCGTTCATATTTGCAGTGCCGTACGCCTATGACACCCTTCGTTTTGCCGGTGCTCTGTACCTGCTCTACCTTGCCTGGCAAGCGGTAAAGCCCGGCGGCCGCTCGCCGTTTGCAGTGCGTGACCTTCCCGTGGACACCCCGAAAAAGCTCTTCACGATGGGCTTCATCACTAACCTGGCGAATCCCAAGATCGCGGTGATGTACCTGTCGCTGCTTCCGCAATTCATTACGCCGGACCACGGCAGTGTCCTTGTCCAGTCCCTGGCGTTGGGCAGCGTCCAGATTTCGATCAGCCTCGCGGTGAATGCATCTATTGCGGTAATGGCGGGTTCAATTTCCGGCTTCCTGGCCGGGCGTCCCTTGTGGCTGTCAGTGCAGCGCTGGCTCATGGGAACCGTTCTGGCAGGGTTGGCGGTGCGGATGGCTTACGAATCCCGCAAGTAAGGATCGGCGTACTGGAAAGGGCGGCCTGGTGCGAAGAAACGCAGCGGGCCGACAGAGTCTGGAAACATCGTCCGTAGAGAGAACCCGGAAACGAAAAAACCCGCCGAAGCGGGTCATTTTCTTGTCAAATCCATTCCAACGTCCTGTCGGCTGCCATCCTGGCTATGGTGATCGTCCTTGACCTGCGTAGCGCTTCCTGCGCTTCGTTTGACGTCCCTAGATTGATGCTTTGACAGGGTGATGTACAGGGCGCGTTTGCCTAACGTCGTGTAAGCCTTTGGCTATACACGCAGGCGGATCTAGCCCCGCGGCCAGGCCACCCGGTTCCTTCCCGAGCCTTTGGCCTGGTAGAGCTGCTGATCAGCGCGGTTGATCAGTGCCTTGGTATCGCTGTCTTCGGGCTCTGCCAGTCCTACGCCAATACTCACCGTAACCTGTCCAACCGGAGCAAAGCTGGCTCCTGCAATGGCTGCGCGGATTTTCTCGGCAACCACATCGGGGCTGTCGGGCGCTTCGATTTCCGGCAGCAGCACCGCAAATTCTTCGCCACCGTAGCGGGCTACGAAATCCGTGGCGCGGGTGTTGTCCCGGATGAGCTGGGCCAGATGGCGCAGCACGTCATCACCGACCCCGTGGCCGTGGGTGTCATTGATCCGCTTGAAATGGTCGGCGTCGATGAGCAGCAGCGCGAACGTACGCCCCGTGCGTTGAAACAGCAGGCTGCATTCGGCCAGTTTTTCATCGAGTCGTCGGCGGTTGTACACGCCGGTCAGTGAGTCGTGAGTCGCCAGTTTCAGCAGCTCGGCATTGGCCTGGGTAAGGGCCGCGGTGCGTTGCGCGACGGTGGCCTCCAGGGATGTATTGGCTTCCTGGAGTTCGCGCTCCTTGCCCAGCAACGACTGCGTCATGCCTTGAAGGGAGCGCCCCAGTTGCGCGATTTCAAGCACAGGATGGTCGTGTGGAAAGGTCGTCCCAGGCTGGTGGTTCTGTACCTGCTTGGCCGACTTTGCCAGTTGCTCGATGGGGCGACTGAGGTACAGCGCCAGGTAATAGGCCACGAAACCGAACGCCACGGCGGCGATGACGCCCAGCAGCAACAGTTTGTAAAGCAGGATACGTGCAGGCTGAAGCGCGATCTCCAGCGGTTGGCGGACCACGATGGACCAATTCAGGTCGGAGTTTGGCGGGGTGGGGACGGCGACAGCACTGGTCACATAACCGTCTCCCACTGACCAGCCCTGGGTGTCGGACGCGTCTTCTTTTGTGTCGGGTATGTTCGACAGCTGTTGCCCGATGAGCTGTTCCGGGTAGAACACTTTGCCTTCGGCATCGATGATCAGCGCCTCGACCGCCGATGGCATGTTCCTGTGCATGACGGCTGAGTTCACAATCTGGGTGACCCAACTCCAGTGGGCGTGAGCACCGAGAACACCGATCACCTGGCCCTGGACATTACGAATAGGGGCGGCAAAATCGATAAATCGTAGCGGCTCGCCATTGGCGGTCTCGGGCAGCAGTTTGGACAGCAACTTGGCCTCGTGGGGGTCGCCGGTGTAATTACCCAGCAACCCGGCCTGAAACCAGGGCCGCTCCTTCACCGACTGATTGATCAACAGGCCGTTCACGGCTTGTCGCACACGGCCTTCAGTGTCGGCAACACCCATCCATGCGTATTCGGCGCGGGATTGGGTGCGTTGTTCCATGGCCGCCAGGATGTCCGGATCGTCCAGGTTGCCGCGCCTCATGAGCGGGGCCCTGCTGAGCATGGCAACTTCGAGCTGACGCTCATGGAGCTGGGCCGACAACAGCGAGGCGGCCGAGCGGGCGGTGCTCAACAATGCATTGCCGCTGGCCTGTTTCATTTGCTCGGTCGCGATATGCCCCACGTAGAAACCCACGCTCACCAGCGAGAGCAGCGACAAGCCGGCAAACCATACTGTCAGGTGACTACGCAGACTGGCTTTGATCATGGGGCGATATCTGAATTAGCGTTCAGGCATGTTATGCGTAATGCATGGCTTGTTGCCATATCCTGATGGGCTTTAATCGTCCGGGGTTGAGGCACCCGACGATATGCAAGTGGAGGATGACGCAGCACCCGTAGTCTCAGTATGCTTTCGCGCCAGGAATTTGATCGAGAACAGGACAACCCGTGACCCCGGCTTTCGTAAAGATGCATGCCAATGGCGATGATTTTGTCATTGTCGACAGGCGTGGCAAGGTCGATCCGATAACCAGTGAAGTCGCCCGTCGCCTGGGTGACAGAAATCGCGGTATCGGCTTCAATCAACTCGCTGTTGTGCTGGACTGCGATGACGCTGCGGCGCGCCTGGTTTTTTGGAACCCCGATGGCTCCCGGCTCGATACCTGCGGCAGCGCAACCCGTGGTGTCGCCGATGTGCTGATGCGCGAGGCGGGTACATCGTCGATTGTATTGAGAACCAGTCGGGGCCTGCTGACCTGCGTGCGCGAGCCAGACCAGGGCGTGTCCGTGGACATGGGCGAGCCACTGCTGGATTGGCAAGCCATCCCGCTTGCCGAGGAAATGGACACAAACGCACTGCCTCTTCCCGGAAGCCCCATCGCGTGCAGCATGGGTAACCCGCATTGCACCTTCTTCGTGGATGACCTTGCCTCCATCGATGTGGCTGCACTAGGCCCGGAAATCGAAACCGCCGTTCTTTTTCCTCGTAAAACCAATGTGCATTTCGTCCAGGTTATCGACCGTCAGCACATCCGCCTGCGCATCTGGGAGCGCGGGGGCGGCATACCCCTCGGGTCGGGTTCCTGCTGCTGTGGCGCCGTGGTTGGCGGGATCCGGCTTGGGCTGCTGGACGATACGGTCGAGGTGGAATGTGACGGCGGAAAGGTAACGGTTAAATGGGACGGAACTGGCGGCGTTGTCCTGACCGGACCGGTTGAGCCGATCATGCACGGCACTATCGCGGAGCATTTTTTGCGGGTGTAGGCCGCATCCGGCCGGGATCCCTGACCCCGGCTGGTGTGTCTGGCCGTTAGATCGGCTTGATTGACACAACATCGAAGTACTTGAACTTCTTCTTTTTCGCCTCTGCCTTGGCTTCTTGTTCAGCTACGAAGGTGCTCAGGGTGTTTGCATCGTGGACGAACACCTCAACATCGCCCTCAAATTCCTTGGTCACGTGCAAGGTCACTCTCAACTTCGGCGACAGGGGTTTTTTCCCGGCGGGGCGAGGTTTGGGTGGCGGCGGCGGTGGAGGTGCGATGACTGCTTCAGGCTCGACGGGTAACGGCGGGGTTTCGGATGGGGTTGAGGGGCCAAAAAGCGCCAGGCGCATTTCTTCTTCGCTCAGGTTGGAGCTCATTTTTGGGTGTCTCGACTTATAAAGAAGCAGGGCGTGTTGAGAAAGACGCGATTTTAGCAGCCTTGGTAGTCGTTGGGTTCTCTCTGGCAAAAAAACAGGCAGCACAGCGAGATCGACGCGACCTGGCGGGAGCTTCATTTACAGGCGAGGACTCCATTTACTGACCGAATGACCTCAGGTCGCGCGCGTTGGCGGTCCCGGTGGTAACCGGGTTCATCCCCAGCAGGGGCAGCCCCAACAGTGTGAGCCCCACTCCAATGAGTGCACTGACGGCCAGTGGATCACCGAATTGCAGCCAGGCCCAGGCCATGGTCACCGGCGGTGTGAGGAACAGCGCGCCACTGATGCGTTGCATGCTGAACCGCTGCAGGCACAGCCAGTAAAAGCCGTAGCCGCCCAGGGTCGAGAACACCACAAGCCACACCACACCCTTTGCAAAACCGATGCTGGCGGGCGGCAGGACTTCCCCTTCAAGGCATGCCAGTACGGCAAACACGGGGATCACCGCGCACACCTGAATGAATAAGGCCGTCAGGGCAGGCATCGAGACGCCGGGCGACGCCTTCTGATAAAGCGTGACCACCGCCAGGGAAAGCACCGCCAGCAGCGGCAAGGCATAGGTCCAGCGATGGGCGCCGCTCCATTCGACGCTGGCGCCACTGGCCACCAGCATGCCGATCAGGCACAGCGCCAACCCCAGCCATTGCCAGCCACGGGTACGCTGCCCCGGCACGATGCCTGCCGACACCACGATCATCAATGGCAGCAGATTGGTGATGATCGACGCTGTGCCCGGGCTGACTCCCAGCTGGATCGCGCTGGCGATGGGACCGATGTAGCCGCCAATCGCGAACAATCCGACTAACCCCTGACGCACGATGTCCCGGCCATTCAATGCCCGCAGCCCCTGCCAGGCGAAGGGTAAAAGCAGCCCCGCCGCCAGGACGAAGCGCCAAAAGGTGGCCAGGAACACGCCGCCCTGATCCGCCACGTAGCGGTAACCGATGAAGCCTGAGCTCCAGCTGACCACCATGGCCAACAGCAACAGGCTGCTGGCAAGGAAGGTTAATGAAGGCTGCCTGATGTTCATCGAGGGGTACCTGACGAGGGGCTGACCGCGATGGTAGGGAGCAGGCTATGCTGCAATCAAACGATATGATCAGTACCACTTGTGCAGGATTTCTCAATCATGGCCGAAACCCTTGATATCGAACTGCTGCGTACGTTCCATGCCATCGTGCGTTTCGGACAATTCCTGGCGGCTTCCAGCTTTTTGAACAAAAGCCCGTCGGCGGTGAGCCTGCATGTGCGGCGGCTGGAAGCGTTGGCGGGCGGGCGCCTGCTGGAGCGCGACAACCAGACCGTGACGCTGACCCCGTTGGGCCGTCGATTTGCGTTGCAAAGTGCCGAACTCTTGTTGCTCCACGACCGGATGCTGTCCAGCTTTACCACGCCGGTAGCCAGCGGCCGGGTCAGGCTGGGTATTTCCGAGGAGTACGCAGGGGAAGTGCTGGGCTGCACGTTGCCGCATCTCACCGCAGACTTTCCTTACATCGAACTGGAAGTGGAAACCGGTGCCAGCGGGCGCCTGAACACTCGCCTCCAGCGCGGGCAACTGGATATGGCGCTGGTTGTGGAGCCGATAGACGTCGCCGCCGATGACACGCGCTGGGTAAAGAGCTTTGGTATCACCCAGCCGGTCTGGGTCGCGGCCCACAACATGCGGCCAGACCCCACCAGGCCCGTGCCCCTGGCGTTGCACGGCAAAGGTTGCCCGTACCGAAGTGTTGCAGTGGACGCGCTTTCCCGATCAGGCCGGCGCTGGCGGCCAGTCATCATGAGCGCCGGGGTGACCGCGTTGGAGGTTGCCATTGAGGCCGGGCTGGCCATTGGTATCGTCGACCGCGCCCAGGTGCGTCCGGGCATGCGCGTATTGACCCAGGCCGAGGGCTTCCCTGAATTGCCGGTGCACGAGCTACGCCTGATGCGTGCGCCAGGGGTGTTGAGCGAAGCGGCCGAGGTGTTGGTGGGGTTGATGGAGCATGGTTTTCAACTGGCGTAGTGAAGTGCCCGGTCGCTCCCACAGGTTATGTGTGTTGCCGCAGATGTTGAGTTACACACAAATCCATTGTAGGAGTGGGCTTGCCCGCGATTGCGGTGTGTCAGTCACCCACGATGTTTCAGATCCGACGCCATCGCGGGCAAGCCCACTCCTACAAGTCTTGTGTTTTTGCGGCAGATGTTGGTCTGAACACAAATTTACTGTGGGAGCTCCACGGTCATCGCTCAGATGGGCACCGCCGCCCGCGGTGAGCACTTAAAACTGTCTCTTTGAGCCGCTAACCTACCCGGCCAGAAGTTGACAAAAGCCAGGTTCAATCCAATGTTCAAGATCCGTGTCATGACGATGGACGATTACGATGCTGTCATCGACCTCATGAGCAATACCCCAGGCATCTCCTTGCGTGACGCTGACTCCCGTGAGTCGACCGCCCGGTATCTGGAACGAAACCCCGGTATGAGTTTCGTGGCCGAAGTGGGTGACCGGTTGTGCGGCTGCGTCATGTGTGGGCATGACGGTCGAAGAGGTTACTTGCAGCATATGCTGGTACTTCCCGAGTTTCGGCGCCAGGGCATTGCCCGCGCGTTGGTGGAGCAGGTGCTTGTGCAGCTTGAGGAGCAAGGCATCCGCAAGTGCCATCTGGATGTGTTCAAGACCAACGAGGCCGCCGCCCGTTATTGGCAGAACCAGGGCTGGCAGCTCAGACAGGATATCGACCGGTATTCGTTCACCCGATCCGGTAACGAGAACGCGTGACGGCCAGCGGGCGCATTGATCCATGAACCGCAGTTATCAATTGATCAAAACAATCCAATGGACGTCATGGGACGGGCTAGCCAATGATGCGTGCCGAGGCCAGGCCTCAACCCGCAGGTTTTGCAGCAGGCATCGGAGCGTGTAGCGTCATGAGCGAACAAGAAAAAACAGTCTGGCCCACTGGTTATATGATCAACCCCCGGGTTGAAGGTGCATCTGAGGCCATGATCCAGGCGTTTCGCGCGATGCCGGTTCCGGTGATTGGCGACTGCCTGGGCCGCAGCATCGGCACCCTCGGTTTGAAGCCCTACCATTCGGACCTGAACACAGTGATGTGCGGAACGGCGGTGACTGTGCGCATTCGTCCGGGCGATAACCTGATGGTGCATAAGGCAATGCTGATGGCCAAACCGGGCGACGTTATCGTTATCGACGGCGGCGGTGATATCAGCCAGGCGGTGATCGGTGGGTTGATGCGCACCACCGCACTGGCCAAGGGGTTGGGCGGCTTCGTGATTGACGGCGCGTTGCGCGATGTCCTGGAGTGGGCGGAAAACGGCATGCCGGTGTTCGCCAAGGGCAACACCCACCGGGGGCCAAGCAAAGACGGCCCAGGTGAAATCAACATCCCCATCGCCTGTGCAGGCCTGATGGTAAACCCTGGGGACCTGATCCTGGGCGATGCCGACGGCGTGATCGCTCTGCCGGTAGACCGGCTGCCCGAGCTGCTGGCCGCAGGAAAGGCTCACCTGGAGCGCGAAGCAAGGATTCGTGCACAGAATGCAGCGGGTGAGGCGAGTGAAGAGCGTTTCAACTCGATCCTGCGGCAAAAGGGGTTGCCGGTTTAGGGCGTTTTGTTTAACAGGAAAGTTGCTTTGTGGTGCGCTCTCGTTGGTGTAAGGAGCATTTTGTTCAAGATATTTCTCGAGCACTGATGCAGTCGCGCCCCATGTTATAAGGCGCGACAAAACAGGAGGCTCAAAAATCAATGAAGATCAAATGCTCTGTCTTTATCGCCGCCAGCATTGACGGTTTCATCGCCCGGCCTGATGGCGATATCGAGTGGCTGCACCGCCCTGAATATGAATGTTCGGCGCTTGAAGGACTCAGTTACGAGGACTTCATGGCGACAGTCGACGCCCTGGTCATGGGGCGCAAGACGCTGGACAAGGTGTTGTCCTTTCCTGAATGGCCCTACGAAAACAGGCGCGTTGTTGTGCTTTCTCGCGAAGGCGTGACACTCCCGCCAGCTTTGCACGGCAAGGTGGAGGTGTTGGCGGGTGATCCGGCCGCCATCGTTGCTCAACTGGCCGCGCAGGGCATGAAGCATCTGTACATCGACGGAGGCCAGACCATCCAGGCGTTTCTGGCCGCGGGGCTTATCGATGAACTTGTGATCACCCGTATCCCTGTGGTACTGGGCAAGGGGATCGCGTTGTTCAGCTCGTTTGCCAAGGAAACGGCGCTACGCCTTATCAGTTCTGCCGCCTCTGAAAATGGTTTTGTCCAGAGTCGTTATCAGGTCGTTGCATCGTCCTCCTCATGACGACCGCTCACTGAGTAACCCCGGTTGTAGCCATTGCCCGGCCACTGCGCATTGGGCATTATCCGGGGCTCTCTACAAGGAGCGTTTCTCATGACCCCACCTGTGCTGCATCTGATGTGCGGCAAGATCGCATCAGGAAAATCAACGTTGACCAAGGCGCTTGTCGAACAGCATGCCGCCGTTGCCCTCAGCGAAGATCAATGGCTTTCGACGCTTTATCCGCAAGAAATCAGGTCGGTGGCCGACTACGTGCGCTGTGCACAGCGCATTCGTGGGGTGCTGGGGCCATTGGTGGTCGGCATGCTCAGGGCCGGTGTTTGCGTGGTGCTGGATTTCCCCGCAAACACCGTCGCGGATCGCAAATGGCTACGTACCCTGGCCGAGCAGGCAGAGGTGAAGCATTGCCTGCATTTTCTGGATGTGGATGACGATACCTGCCGCGCCAGATTGCGCGCACGTAACGCCACGGGAGAGCATGACTTTGCGGCCACGGATGCGGAGTTCGATCTGATCACCAGCTACTTCGTCATCCCCGGGGAAGACGAAGGGCTGGTAATCGTGACCCATTGAGGAGCTGAGCGCGCCGCCTCGGCTGCGCGCTCAGTGCTCACTCAGTGGGGGGCGCGAGGGATGGTCTTGAGCAGGTCGGCCGGGCTGATATGGCCTACGACCTGTTTCGCGGCGGCGCTACCCGGTTGCGGCAGGTCGAGGATGTGGCCCTTCATCTTGCCGATCACGTGCATCTCGCAAGGCTTGCAGTCGAACTTCAGCGTCAGTACTTCATCGCCGTGGATCAACTGCATGGGCGCGACCTTGGTGCGCACGCCGGTGACACCCTTGGCCTGTTTGGGGCACAGGTTGAAGGAAAACCGCAGGCAGTGTTTGGTGATCATCACCGGCACTTCGCCTGGTTCTTCGTGGGCCTCGTAGGCGGCATCGATCAGCTTGACGCCGTGACGATGATAGAAGTCGCGGGCCTTCTGGTTGTAGACGTTGGCCAGGAACGACAGGTGTGAATCCGGGTACACCGGTGCCGGGTTGGTCTCGGCCTTGCGGCCACCACGCGGGTGGGCCTTGATGCGGGCTTCGGTCAATGCCTCGATGACTTCGCGGCGCAGGGCCTTGAGCTGCGAGTTGGGGATGAAGTACGCCTGTGGCGCATCCAGCTCGATGGTGGTGGCGTGGTACTGGGTGGTGCCCAACTGGCCGAGCAGGTCGTGCAGTTGTTCCAGTGCCTGTTCTGGCTTGTTGGCTGTCCCGAAGGGACCGTCCAGGGCAACGCTGGCGCTGACACCTTCCTCGCTGGTGGCGATCAGTTCCAGGCGATCCTCGCGCAGGCGAGCGACCCAGGTAAGGCCGATGCGGCGCTCGGCAGAGGTCTTTTGCAGCGCTTGCTGCCAGTTGTGGTCCAGGTTGCGGCTCAGGGGATGGTTCGGGCGCAGTTGAAGGCCCTTGGGCATCTCGTTCGGCTCAACGCGGTAGCGATAGCGCTTTTCTCCGTCCTCTTCGAACTCGGCCTTGAGTTCGGCGATATTGGCGCGGAAACCCATCACCTCACGCTTGACCAGCACATTGAGACCGTCGCCGTTGGACAGTGGATCGTGGGTCACCACCTGCAGGTCACGCTTGCCGACTTTTTCCACAACGCCTACCAACAGGCCGGTGAAGGTCGGCGAATCGAAGGCGCCGATGTCGATCTTGCGGTCGCTCACGAAGTAGTCAGTGCTGCCACGGTGGAAGGTCTTGTCCGGATCGGGCACGAAGAAGTGCGCGGTACGGCCGCTGGAGGCGCGGGCCAGGTCCGGGCGGTCTTCGAGGATTTCGTCCAGGCGCTGGCGGTAGTAGGCCGTGATGTTCTTCACATAGCCCATGTCCTTGTAGCGGCCCTCGATCTTGAACGAGCGCACGCCAGCATCTACCAGGGCGCGCAGGTTGGCGCTCTGGTTGTTGTCTTTCATCGACAGCAGGTGTTTCTCGAAGGCGACCACACGGCCCTGGTCGTCTTTGAGGGTGTAGGGCAGGCGACAGGCCTGGGAGCAGTCGCCACGGTTGGCGCTGCGCCCGTTCTGGGCATGGGAAATGTTGCACTGACCGGAGAACGCCACGCACAGCGCGCCATGAATGAAGAACTCGATGGCTGCATCTGTCTCATCTGCGATGGCGCGGATTTCTTGAAGGTTCAGTTCCCGGGCCAGCACCAGTTGGGAAAAACCCGCCTGGTCGAGAAACTTCGCCCGTCCCAGGGTGCGGATGTCGGTCTGGGTGCTGGCGTGCAGCTCGATGGGGGGGATGTCCAGCTCCATGACGCCCAGGTCCTGGACGATCAGCGCATCGACGCCCGCATCGTACAGCTGGTGGATCAGCTTGCGGGCCGGCTCCAGCTCGTCGTCGTGCAGGATCGTGTTGATGGTGGTGAACACCCGTGCATGGTAGCGACGGGCGAACTCCACCAGCTGAGCGATATCGCTCACCTCGTTGCAGGCGTTGTGGCGTGCACCGAAGCTCGGGCCGCCGATGTAAATGGCGTCGGCGCCATGCAGGATGGCCTCGCGGGCGATGGCTACATCGCGGGCAGGGCTGAGCAGTTCCAGGTGATGTTTGGGCAAGGACATGTTTTTTTAGTCAGGCTTTTCACGGTCGAGGCGCACATTGTAGCGGCGAAACGCCCGACCGGCACCTGTGTACTTTGCGCCGCGCCGAACGGCTGGATTCAGGCCTTGGCCGCCATCGCGGTGACTTCCACGCGCATGCCTTCCACCGCCAGGGCCGCCACGCCAACTGCAGCACGCACAGGCCATGGTTTGGCGAAGAAGCGTTTGTACACTTCGTTGAAGGCGGGGCGGTCAGCCATGTCGGTGAGGTAGATGGTCAGGTGCAGGACCCGGTCCATGGAGCTGCCGGCGCGTTCGAGCGCTACCTTGAGCGCCTGCAGGGTGCATTCGCTCTGCAAAGTGATGTCGCCCAGTTCCAGGCTGCCATCGGCATGGGTGGGAACCTGGGTTGAGACCAGCAAGCCGCCGAAACCGGCGACGTCGGAGGAAATGGAGCCCGAGTCTGGGTCCGGGACGAAGGTGATGTCTTGGTTTGCCATGGAAGTCTCTTGCTTGAGGTAATAAGGGGGCGGTATTCGATACAAGTCGTGTCTTGCGCCGCCAGTCTACAGGTTCAGCGCGTCAGGCTACGTTGCACCAGCCAGGACAGTGGCAGTGTCATCATCAGGGTGGCCGCCAAGGTCATGATGGAAATGGGGATGCTGGTGACGTCGCCCAGTTGCCCAAACAGCACGGGTGCCAGCGCGCCACCGCCGATGGTGCCGGTGTAAAACAGCGCGAACGCCTGCTCACGCTTGCCGGGTTCGGCCAGCTCGGGCACCACGCCATAGAGCACGGACGATGTACCGTTCAGGGCCAGCCCCAGCAGCGGTAGCATGACCATCATTGCCGACAGCGGCAGGTACACCGCCAGCACGATCAGCAGCGCGGTGGCGGATTCCGTCAGCCAGACGGTTTTCATCATGCCGATGCGCGCGCCCAGATAGCCGCACAGCAGTTTGCCAAATGCGCCGCCGACGAACAGCAGGGTCAACGCCAGGCCTATCCCTGCCGTCCCGGCGCCTTTGCTTTTGAGCAGGAAGGGCAGGAAGGTGAGAAAACCCATACGTACGGCGCTGTCCAGGGTGCCGGTCAGCAGCAGGGCCTTGAGCCCAGTAGCGGAACCTTTTGCGGTGATTGATCGCGAGGTTTTCTTCGGTCCGGGCGACCCGAGGGTGGGCGTAGGCAGTAGCCACCACAGCAGTGTCGCCGCTGCCAGGCCCAGCAGCCCTATCAGCGTGACGCTGGTTTGCCAGGTGATGACCGTCAGCAGCAAGCCCACCAGCCCTGGTATCAGGGTTTTGCCGATGTCGCCGGAAAAGTTGTATTGCGACAAGGCCTCTTTAACGCCACCGCCGTCCTCGTGGGCGTCGGTGATGATTGAGGACGCCAGTGGGTGCTGCGGGCTTGCGCCGAGACCGCCCAGGATCAACGCAAACAACAGCACCGACAGCCCGCCTGCCTGCCCGGCGATCAGGTACGCCAGACCCGAGAGGGCGGTGCCACCGATCAGCAAACGCTCCCGGCCCCAGCGCCTGGCCGCTCGGCCCGCCAACAGCTGGAACCCGGCCATCATCCCGGAGTAGGCACCTCGCAACAGCCCAACCTGAGCCAGGCTCAAGGCGAACTGCGCCTGCCAGATCGGCAGCAACACATAGATCAGGTCGGTCAAACCATCATGCACGGCATGGGCGCTGCAACCGGCGAACAGGGAGCGGCGACGTACCGACACGTCAGCAGGCTGCAATGGCTGGAAAGAGAGGTCTTCTTTCAGTTGGCTCATGGTGTCGAGGCGCTGAGGACAGGGAGCCAGCATTTAATCAGGAATGAAATGAGGCTGCCTAGGTGGCGTTTACTGCAGGTTCTGGCCTGAACACAGACCTCTGCAAAAAAGCCCGACGCGCCATGAGTGGCTCGCCGGGCTTTTTATGCAGCGGAGGGGCGGTTACAGGTGCTTGCTCAGAAAGATCAGCGAGTTGCCGTGGGCTTGTGTGGCGGCGCGCTGGTTGTAACTTTCACGGTGCGAGCAGTTGAAGCCGTGTTCCGCACCGGCGTAGACCTCGATCTGCACCTCGCTACGGCCTTTGAAGCGCTCGGCGATGCTGTGAACGGCGTCCATCGGGATGTGGGTATCCTGATCGCCGAAGTTCATCAGCAGCGGCACCTTGATTTCGTCGGCGCGTTGCAGCTGGTTCTGGATACCGCCCCCGTAATAAGCGATGGCCGCATCCACCAGGCCGTTGGCGGCGGTGTTGTACGACAGCATGCCGCCGAAGCAATAGCCGATGGAGGCCAGCTTGCCTTGCAGCGCAGGCTGGGCCTTGAGCGCGGCGACGGTCAGCTTGATGTCGGCTTGGGCCTTGCCCAGATCGGTGGCGTTCATCAACTCGACGGCGCGTTTCCAGCCGGCCTGGTCATAGGTCAGTTCGATCCTTGCACCGCTGCGCCAGAACAGGTCCGGCACCAACACCACATAACCGTCGGCGGCATACTGCTCGGCCACTGAACGGATGTGCTCGTTGACCCCGAAGATTTCCTGAAGCAACACAATGCCAGGGCCTTTGCCGGTGTGGGGGATTGCCAGGTAAGCGCCAAACGTGCCGTCGGCGCTATCGATATCGATCCATTGGGTGGTGATGCTCATGTTGGCTCCTCTTTAGCAGGTTACTGTCAATGAGTGGTTGATGCCGGGTTCTGGGTAGCGGTCAGTCGAGTTGCGGCACCGTTGCCTTGAAAGCTGGCAGGGCCTGTACGCGCTGCCACCAGTCGCTGAATCCGGCTTCGGCGAACACCTCTGCCGCATCCGGTGTCAGTGCCAGGTAGGCGCAAACGGGGGCCAGGTAATAGTCGGCCAGCGAGGGCAGGGCGCCAGCGATGAAGGGGTCGTTACCCTTGATCTTCATCAGTTCCTTGAGCACCAGGCGTGATTTGCTGATGGCCTGGCGGCGCGCATCTTCGTTCTGGCCGCCGATGAAGTCCGGGAACAGGTGATAGCCCGCCACCGAAATCAGTGCGCCATAGCCATAGGAATCGAAGATGCCGATGGCCATGTTGTTGCGCGCACGATCCTTCGCCGTGTCCGGCACCCGTGAAGGCCCCGGCAGGACTTCGTTCAGGTAAGCGGTGATCGCACCGGTTTCAATGACCCGGAAACCGTCGTGATCGATGACCGGCACCTTGCCAAACGGGTGGCGGGCCAGGTGTTCCGGGTTATGCGGTTCACCCTTGAGCACATGTACCTGGACCTGGTCGTATTCAGCGGCCTTGTCGTCGAGCAGCATTTTCACTGTGCGCACATAGGTACTGCCGTCAAAACCGTAGAGAGTGATGCTCATTGCTGTTCCTTTTGGCTTGTTTTTGGCTTGGTGGGGGAGGCGGTAATTAACCAGACAGCGGGTGATGCATAGGGTGCCGGAGTGTCCGATACACGTGTGATGATTGATCGGCCAGAACTTGCAGGCGCCGGGCTTGCCCGCGATTGCGGTGTATCAGTTATCGCGATGTTTTCAGGCCTGACGCCATCGCGAGCAAGCTCGGCTCCTACAGGGATCGCGCCCGAAAAACTACTCACCCTTGGGCGCAACGATCGCCAGTTTAAGCTCGGCACATAAACCACCGCCTTCACGGTTGCTCAAGGTCAGCGAGCCGCCCAGAGCTATGGCCAGCTGCTGGGCGATGGCCAGCCCCAGGCCGGTGCCACCAGTATCGCGATTGCGCGAGCTTTCCACGCGGTAAAAGGGCATCAGTACCTGCTCAAGTTCCTTCTCGTCGATGCCGGGCCCTCGGTCCAGAACCTTGATCGACAGTTTGCCCGGGGTGTCCGGTGCCAGTTGCAGTTCGGCCGAGCCTGCAAATTTCAGCGCGTTGTCCACCAGGTTGACCAGCACCCGTCGCAATGCATGGGGTCGGGTCTCGATGACTGAACCGTTCTTGCCAGCCAGTTGCACCTGCTTGTCCATGTCCTGATAGTCGAACACCAGGCTGTCGAGAAACGAGTCCAGGTCAATGCGGCAGCTGGCCTCGGTGGCGCCATGAACGCTGCGGGCGTAGGCAACTCCTTCGCGGACCAGGTGCTCGATCTCACTCAGGTCATTCCAGAGTTTGTCCTTTTCCGCCGACTCCTCCATGAATTCGGCCCTTAGCTTCATCCGGGTGATGGGGGTCTGCAGGTCATGGGAGATTGCCGCCAGGATCTGCATCCTTTCCTTCAGGTAGCTGGCAATACGGTCTTGCATAGAGTTGAACGCCCTGGCCGCATCGGCCACCTCCGTCGGACCGGTTTCATCCAGGTGCGAGACATGGGCGTTGGGGTCCAGGTTTTCCACTGCGTGGGCCAGTCGGGTGAGGGGGCGTGTCGCCATTCTCACTGCCAGCCAGGTACAACCCAGCAGCAACGCCAGTTGCCCCATCAGGACCACCGGAAGCCAGTTGGCCAGGGGCATGTCGGTGGGGGTGACGTCGATCGCGATGGGGCTGCCGTCGGCCAGCAGCAGATGGGCCTGAAAATGTTTTTTCGGCCCCGGAATGTCGGTAAAGGTCAGGGCGTAGTCCTGGCCGATGGCGTCGTCGATGGAGCGCACGGCAATCGGCGCACCAGTTTCATCCATCGTCACGCCCGGTTCGCCTTCGCCCAGCAGGTAGCGATAGTTCTGGCGTTCGAGTCGCGGCAGCCAGGCCTGGCGCTCGGCCGCCGGTAAGCGATCAAGTATCGCCACAGACGTCGATACATCGCTCTCGAGGTTGCCCAGCATGGTGTTTTTTGTGCTCTGGTAACGCTCGTAGAACTGCAGGCTGAAAGACAGCCCGTGGGAAATCAGCAGGCTTACCAGGAAAATCAGCGAGAGCCGCGATGCCAGGGTGCGCGGCCAGCGCAGCGGGAATTTCATTCTGACGCACCGAGTATTTCCACCGGAAAGGAGAACACGTAACCCTCGCTGCGTACGGTCTTGATGTAGGCGGGCTCACGGGCGTCATCCAGCAGGCGCTGGCGCAGGCGGCTGACCAACAGGTCGATGGAGCGATCGAACAGGTCCGCGTCACGACCCTGGGTCAGGTTCAGCAACTGGTCCCGGTTGAGTACGCGCTGGGGATGGTCCAGGAACACCCGCAGCAACCGGTATTCGGCGCCACTCAGGGCGACCATGGTGTCGTCTTCGTCCAGCAGGTGGCGAGCTGTGGTGTCCAGGCGCCAACGCCCGAAGCGCAGCAGGCGGCCGCTTTCGGTGACGATCAGGTTGGGTGGCAACATCCGCGTGCGGCGCAGCACGGCATTGATCCGGGCGAGCAATTCCCGGGCAGCGAAGGGCTTGACCAGGTAATCGTCGGCACCCATTTCCAGGCCGATAATGCGGTCGGTTTCGTCGTTGCGTGCGGTGAGCATCAGGATGGGCGTGGCTTTGTGCTTGCCTGCCCGCAGCTCGCGGCACAGTAGCAGGCCATCGTCGCCGGGCATCATGATGTCCATCACGATCAGGTCCACCGGTGTGGATTCCAGAAAGGCACGCATTTGTCGGCCATCGGCCACAACCGTGGTGCGCAGGCCGTTCTTCTTCAGGTAGTTGCCCACCAGTTCCCTGATCTCGCGATCATCATCAACGATCAGAATGTGATCGACATGATCCATGTGCTGTACCCCTGTAGACGTGTGTTGCCGGCATTCTAGCGAGCCGCTTCGCTCTTGCCCCCCGCCCTTTGTATTGGAGTGTATCTGGCTGTGCATGGATACACAGCGAAGCAAAAAAAACGGTTTTCGCCATATTCGGGATACCTGCGGCGCATTCAATAGGCGCCATTGAGGCTCTTCAGAGCCAGCACATCCGAGGTGATTTCCATGTTACTCATTGCTTTTCTGGGCGGCATTCTGACCGTTCTCAGCCCGTGCATTCTGCCCGTGGTACCGTTTCTGTTCGCCCGCGCCGACCAGTCGCGCGCCTCCATCATGCTGACCCTGGGCGGCATGGTCCTGACCTTCGCGCTGGTGTCGAGCGTGGCGGTGGTGAGCAGCGACTGGGTGGTGCAGGCCAGTAACACGGGCCGTCACCTGGCCTTGCTGGTCATGGTGCTGTTCGCCATGTCGCTGATTTCCGCCAAGGTTGGCAGCTGGCTGGCCCGTCCGCTCGTGATGCTGGGCAACCGTATCGATCCGGGGGCACGCAAACTTTCCGGGCCGCTGGCCTCGGTGCTGGTGGGTGTGGCCACAGGCTTGCTCTGGGCACCCTGCGCCGGTCCGATCCTGGGGGTGATCCTCACGGGCGCCATGTTGCAGGGTGCGAACGCTGAAACCAGCCTGTTGCTGCTGGCGTATGGCATCGGCAGCGCATTGTCCCTGGGTACCCTGATTTTCGCGGGCAAGGGGTTGGTCAACCGCCTCAGGTTTTCGATTCCGGTGACTGGCTGGCTGCGACGCGGTACCGGGTGCGCGGTGTTGCTGGCGGCGGTGGTGATTTCCAGCGGTGCCAGCAACTCGCTGCTGGCTGGCACCTCGTCCGTGACCTCCAACGACATCGAGCAAGGCGTGTTGCAAACAGTCTCCGGCGCCCTCGATTACGTCGTGGCCAAAGTCAAGGCAGAGACCGCACCTGACACCGAGACGCTGGGCCAGATGCCGTCGCTGGACGGCGCAGTCGAATGGCTCAATTCTGCGCCCCTGACCCGCGAATCACTGCGCGGCAAAGTGGTACTGGTGGACTTCTGGACCTATGACTGCATCAACTGCCAGCACACGCTGCCCTACGTCAACCAGTGGGCCAGGAAGTACGAGAAAGACGGGCTGGTGGTGATCGGCGTGCATACGCCTGAATACGGTTTTGAGCGGATACTGGACAACGTGCGCAAGCAGGTCAGACAGCTGGATATCGGCTACCCGGTGGCCATCGACAACGACTACACCCTCTGGCGCGCCTTCCATAACCAGTACTGGCCCGCCCACTACCTGATCGATGCCACGGGCCAGATACGCTACACCCACTTTGGCGAAGGCCGGTATGACACTCAGGAGAAGGTGATTCAGAAGTTGCTGGCTGAGGCGAAGGCGCAAACAGCCAAATGACGAAGATGTGGGAGCGAATTCATTCGCGAGAGGCCGTCATCCAGCATGGCGGCTGGCTGATACACCGTATCGCGAATAAATTCGCTCCCACACAAGCCCGAAGATCCGGTTGCTGGTTCACTCGTCAAAAAACACCAGCGTGCGCAACTCGATGCTCCGGCGTGGTGGTGCGTCGGGGGCGGTGGTGGGGTCATCGAACGCGGTATGGGCGCTGAGCCTGGCGGTGCCGTCGCTGCGGGAGTCATAAATCTTCAACAGCAGCGCTTCCTCGGGGCGCAACTGCGGGTAGTAGTACCAGCGATGCTCGGGGTTGGCCCTGACGGAAAAGGTTTCGCCGACCTTGTCCCGGTACACCAGGTCGCTGGGTAGCAGATCCTCCGGGCGCATGCTGGTGGCGTCACACAGCGCCAATGGCGTACTGAACACCGGGCCACCGATGGGGCGCCACAGGTTGATGATCGCGAAACGCTTGAGCAAGCGCTGTTCGGCTTCCTCGGCGGGCAGGTGGTCTCGCACCCGGCGGATGGCCGAGCGCTCGGTCTGGTCGTTGTGGACATAGCGCACCGGCTCGCGCAGGCCCTGACTTTCACGCCCTTGCTGGTCGACCCGGATGGTGTGGTCGAAGATCACCACTTTCACCGCCCCGGTCTGTTGCCGGATCAAGGCTTCGGCTTCAGCGTAGTAGCGCTCGCGCACCTGGGTTTCGTCTTCCAGATCGGCAACGGTGCTTGCTTGCTCGACGCGCTGGAAGCCTTGTCTGTCGAGGCTTGCTGGTTGCTCCAGCAACCGGGCGTTGTGGATGGTCACTGCGGTCGGCTGCAGGACGCCGGTGCGCTGCGGCAGGCCGTCCTCTCGGGCATAGGCGTAATTGACCGGCCGTATGCCGTTGTCCAACAGGTAGTTGAGTTCTCCGGTCACTGAAACCGGTGCGAAATTGTTTTGCTGGCAACCCATGGGGAATCCTCCAGGCAATGGGACTCTTTTAAAACGCTTCCTTGAACGGCCGCAGATCCAGTTCCTGTGTCCAGGCGCTGCGCGGTTGTGAATGCAGATACCAATAGGCCTCGGCGATATCTTCCAGGCGCAGGGAGCCTTCGTCGCCCAGTTGCTCCAGACGCTGGGGCGCCCGGCTGCGCAAACGCTCACCGTTGATGCTGCCGTCGATCACCACGTGGGCCACGTGTACATTCTGCGGGCCGAACTCCCGGGCAAATGACTGGCTCAGGGAGCGCAATCCGGCCTTGGCTGCGGCGAAGGCAGCAAAGGGTGGTTTGCCCCGCAGCGAGGCGGTGGCACCGGTGAACAGCAAGGTGCCGCCGCCGTTGTCGAGCAACGCCCGTGTGGCTTCACGACCGAACAGGAAACCGCCCAGGGTCGAGGCGCGCCAGGTCTGTTCGAACACCTCGGCACTCAGTTCCAGGGTGGGTGCGGCCACTGAGTTGCCGACGTTGAAAATCGCCACCTTCAAGGGGCCCAGACTGCGGATGTGCTCGATGCTGGCGAGGATATCGGCCTCGCTGCCTGCGTCACCGGGCAGGGCGACGGCGCGGCCACCCTGGGCCTTGATGCCATCGACCACGGCCTGCAATTTATCAGCGCTGCGACCGCTGACGGCCACCTGATAACCGCCCTGGGCAAAGCGTCGGGCTAGAGCCGCGCCGAGCCCGGCCACCGCACCGACACCGGTGACCCAGACGACTTCAGAGGAAGAAGGAGTAGACATGGCAGAGATCCTTGAATAGGCAAGGACCTCAATCTACTCAGAAGATGATGCGTGGAATAAGAATATTGGCGTCTAACGTTATGTCCGTCTGGCATGCTGCAAGACTTGTAGGAGCGAATTCATTCGCTATGAGGTGTATCAGGCGCCGTTGATGCCAGATGTGCTGGCCCTTCGCGAATGAATTCGCTACACAGGGAATGTTGGTTACGCGGTTTGCTGCACCAGCATGCGCAACACCGTTTCCAGGCTGGTTTTACCCTTCACCAACCGCGCGTTGCCGCCTTCGAATTCGATCCAGCCTTCGTTGAAACCGTCGAGCATCTGGATCCGGGGTACCGGGTCTTTCATGCCCTGTGAGGTGAATAACGCACCCCAGGTTTCCCGTGGCACCGCCTCGGCATGCACCGCACGGCCGAGGACATGGGCAAAGGTCGCGGCGATGTCATTGGGCGTCACGTGCTGGCCTTCCAGTTCGACGATGCGGGTGCCGCTCCAGCTTTCCAGCAGCAGTTGCGCGGCCACCTGGCCCACGTCGGCCGCGGCGATCATGGGCACGGACTTGTCCAGGGGGTACAGGAAGCTGTGGATGACGCCGTTGTCCCGCGCAGACTGCACGTCCCACAAGGCGTTTTCCATGAACCAGCCCGGCCGCAGAAAGGTCACTGGCAGGCCCAGTTGACGCAGCGCCTGCTCCATCAGGGTGCGCTGGGTCAACAGGTTCGACTGGCTGGCCTGGGCGCCGATGGTGGAGAGGCACACAACCTTGCCGGGCCTGGCCGATTGCAGGGCGCTGCTGACGGCGGTGATAACAGCCCGCGCTTCAGGGAAACCCGGGGCCGGGTCGAATTCCGACGGCGGCAGGATGAACACGCCGGTGGCGCCCTTGAAAGCCGCGCCCAGGGCAGCAGCGTCGTTCATGTCCGCGAGGGCGACCTCACAGCCAAGGTCGGCCCAGTATTGGCCTTTGTCTGCGTCGCGAACCACGGCGCGAACGGGTTGTTTGGCGGCCAGCAGGGCGCGAGCGAGGGCGCCGCCGACTTTTCCGGTGATTCCGGTAATTGCATACATGAGAGCGTTCCTGATCAGACGGGTGAAATAAGGTTCAGACGGCGCGCAGGCCGGTGTACAACTGCTGTTCGAATTGACCGAAGAGCTTGACGATGCCCGGGTCATAAAAGGGCAGGGTCTGGGTGAAGATCGTGCCGGTGACTTTCTTCACCGGATCCAGCCAGAAGTAGCAATTGAGCAGGCCCGCCCAGCTGCCGCTGCCAGCGCTGCGGCCATTGGGGCCGGGATGGGTGTTGATGTCGAACGACAGGCCCCATTTGTGAGCGGCGCCGGGGAACTCATCGAAGCTGTTCGAATAGGCGGGCTGAGCCGACTGCATCTGCACCACGTTCAGGTCGCCGATATGGTTCTGGAACATAGTCGCCACGGTCTGCGGTTTGAGCACACGCGCGCCGTTGAATGTGCCGCCATGCAGCAGCATTTGCAGGAACATCATATAGTCGTGCGGTGTGCTGAACAGTCCGCCGCCGCCACTGAAGAATTCCGGGCGTTGATTCATCTCGAACGGCGCCGGTTTGAGCGAGCCGTCTGGCTGGCGGGTGTGCATCGTCGCCACGCGGCTTTTTTGCGCACTGCCAATCAGGAATCCGGTGTTGCTCATGCCCAGGGGCTGGAAGATGTTTTCCCGGAAATACACCTCAAGCGACTGGTCGGTTACGGCCTCGACCAGCTTGCCGACCCAGTCCAGGCTGATCCCGTACTGCCAGCGCTCACCCGGTTCGAACTCCAGCGGCGCGGCAAAGGCGCCGTTTTTGGAGTAGGCAATGTCGGGCATGCCGGTGACTTTTTCATACTGGACGAGGTTCTCGCTCCAGACGCTGTAGGTGTAACCCGAGGTATGGGTCAGCAGGTGACGAACCGTGATCGCTCGCGTGGCAGGGCGCAATTTGGGTTGGCCCGACGCATCGAAGCCGTCCAGCACCTGGGGCGCTTTCAGCTCCGGCAGGTACTTGCTGGCCGGGTCATCCAGCTGCATCTTGGCTTGCTCGATGAGCTGCATGCAGGCAGTGGCCGTGATGGCCTTGGTCATGGACAGCAACCAGAACACGGTGTCAGGGGACATGACGGCGCCGGTGTCCGGGTTGCTCTTGCCGAATGCACCCTCGTAGACGATGCCCTTTTCAGTGGCCCCCATCGCGACGACACCGGCGACGACCTTGTCGTTGACGGCTTGCCGAAACAGTTGATCGATGGGCACCAGGGCGGTGTGGTTGACGAACTTGCGCGGGGTCAGGTGTGAGGGCGTTTCAGCGGCCAATACATTGCCGCTGACCAGGCCGCCCAGTGCACTGGCAGCCACCAGGCCGGAGGCCCCTTTGAGCAGATTGCGACGGGTGAAGTCCGATGTCATTGCTTGGGTGCTCCATCGATTTGGATGATGTGCCTCGAGTCTGGAACGCACCCCAAAGGGTGCATTGAAGAAGTGATTAGCAGGATAGCGATCAATGACTGTTGAGAGAAACGACGCTGAGTCACATAATTAGTGACCTTTTTGCACGAGTCAGATCATGAGCTTCGATGGGCGTTTGCTGGCTAATGTCAGCGTATTGGCCGCAGTGGTGGAAAGCGGTGGGTTCGCCAGGGCGGGTGACGCGCTGGGTATGTCCTCATCCGGCGTGAGTCGTGCCATTGCCCGGCTGGAGTCGCGCATTGGCGTGCGCCTGCTGGACCGGACCACCCGTTCGGTGACGCTGACTGACGAAGGCCGACGCCTGTATGAAGAGATCAGCCCGTTGATGGCGGGCATCGGCGATGCCGTGACAGTGACTGCCGGGGCCTCGGCGGCGGTGCGTGGGCGCTTGCGGGTGAATGTGGATTCCTACTTCGCCCGCCTGATGCTGGCGCCGTACATTACGCCGTTTCTGGAGCGTTACCCGGAGTTGTCCCTGGAGCTGGTCACCCGTGATCAACTGGGGGACATGGTGGGCGAGGGGTTCGATATCGCGATCCGCTTTGGTCAGCCGCCTTCGTCTTCCCTGGTGGCGCGCAAACTGCTGGAAACCGCCGTGGTGACGGTGGCGTCCCCGGCCTACCTGCACAAGCACGGCCAACCGCAAACTCCCGCTGAACTGGAGCAGCATGCCTGCATCCAGATGCGTAACCCGGTCACCGGCCAACCGCTGGATTGGGAATATAAGGCCGGGCGCAAGATCATTCAGGTCAAGACCTCCAGCCAGTTGCTGGTTACGGAAGCCGGCACGTTGTTGAGCGCGTGCCTGGCAGGCGCCGGTATTGCCCGCCTCAAGGCCAGTGGCGTGCAGACGCTGATCGAGCAGGGGCAACTGGTGCAGTTGCTGCCGGAGTGGGCGGGTGAGGTATTCCCCCTTTACGCCCTGTACCCCTCAAGGCACTTGCCTGCCGCGAAAGTGCGGGCGTTTATTGATTATGTGGTTGAGGTGTTGGAGACCTGATCGTTCCCACGCTCCGCGTCATCAAGAGGGGACGCGGAGCGTCCGGCAGGGCGTTACCACGCAGAGTGAACTGACCCCCAAAAGTTGGACACCAATCCTGACTTTTGGGGTGTTCACCATGGGCAAATATTCCACGCAGTTCAAAACCACAGCGATCAAGACCTACATCGATGGCAGCGAGGGCTTTCGCAAG
>Ga0209888_1000047_pt1 | contig 88575 bp, 55 predicted proteins | sample OrgsoiDNA_201059_FD_185807 | JGI IMG/M metagenome (GOLD analysis project Ga0209888, IMG submission 185807) | Permafrost soil microbial communities from the Arctic, to analyse light accelerated degradation of dissolved organic matter (DOM) -... | ecosystem: Environmental > Terrestrial > Soil >...
CCATTACCGTCGCCAAGACTGAAATCAAGACAATTGAGTCGAAGGTGGTTGGACCCGAACCCATTAATATATCTACGCTGTCCTGTCAGCTAAACGAAAGCGCCGAACGGGCGAAGGCCAGTTATGAGGGGCTGAATCGAAAGCAGTTATTTGACAAAGCCATGTCAATCATTAATCAGTTTTCTATCGATAATTACTCCAATAGAAGAGTGGCCGTGCATGATAAGGAAGTGCCTGCGACTCAAGATCCGGAATTGCTGGAAAGGGCCAGGCTGGCGACCCGGTTTGTTGCACAGGCTATTCATGGAAATCTCAATGCTGAAAATCCATTTGCAGGCCTTTCCCGTGACCAATTAACGCTTATTAAGTATGACGACAAGGGGCCGTACACCGTGAATGAGCGGTTGGCTGCCAGTTATGAAGCTGATCGTATCGAGCAACAGTGGCGCACCGTAGTTCTTAGAAAAGTTTTTATAGAGGGGCAAGCAGGTGAGTTAGCGTTCTGTACTGATATGCTCCAGCATTACCGAGCCCTCCCCCTGATCGAACAAGTCCAATGCACGGAAGATTACGAAGAGCGCCTGGAAAACTCGATCCGACAAGCCGGCGGCGAACCCGAAAAACCACAACGCCTGCTCAACCTCTTCGAAGTCCTCGCCGGCCTGCGTTTGCGCAAGCCCAAGGAAGACGAAGAAGAGCAGCCCGAGGAAACCACCAAAGCCCCTCCAGCCATCAAGACGAACAACTTATCTCCAGATGCTTGCCCCACTCCGGCGGACGCTCGGCGTAAGTCGCCATCCCCGGCTGCTCCTCGAACGGGCGCGTAAGCACTGTATGCAGGCGACGTACTTCTTCGTAGTCGCCGCTTTCTGCCGCGTCGATGGCTTTTTGCGCCAGGTAGTTGCGCAGGATGTACAGCGGGTTGACCGCGTGCATGCGGGCCTGGCGTTCTTGTTCGGTACTGGGGTTGTCGCGGCTGACGCGTGCGGTGTAGTCGTCGGCCCAGGTGTCAAAGGCTTTGATATCGATGAACTCGTCTCGCAGGTAAGCGACGGCGTTGTTGGCCGAGTCGTCGCCCAGGCGGCGGAAGAACAGGTTGTAGTCGACGCCGCCGCTCTGCATCAGGCTCAGCAGTCGTGGGATCAGTTTGCTGTCGTCGTCTTCGGTATTGGTCAGGCCCAGGCGGCGGCGCATCAGGTCCAGGTAATGAGCCTGATACAGCGGCAGGAACAGGCCCAGGGTTTCACGCAGGGCTTCGACGCTGATGAATGGGGTCAGTGCCTGGGCCAACGCGCTCAGGTTCCATTGGGCGATGGGCACCTGGTTGCTGAAGGAGTAGCGGCCTTCGTGATCGGAGTGGTTGCAGATGAAGTTCTGGTCGAAATCATCCAGGAAGGCGAACGGGCCGAAGTCGAAGGTGATGCCCAGGATCGACATGTTGTCGGTGTTCATCACCCCGTGACAGAAGCCATAGGCCTGCCATTTTGCGATCAGTTCGGCATTGCGCTCGACGATTTCCTTGAACATCGCGAGATAAGGTTCAGGCTGTTCCAGGCACTGCGGGTAATGCATGGCTAGCACATGCTCGCCCAGTTCTTTGAGCTGTTCCGGCTGCTTGGTGTAGTAGAAGTACTCGAAGCTGCCGAAGCGTACGTGGCTGTGCGCAAGGCGGAGAACCATCGCGGCCCGCTCCTGTTTTTCCCGCCAGACAGGCGTGCTGGAGCCGATGACACAGGCCGCACGGCTGCTGGGGATACCCAGGGCGTGCAGCGCTTCGGAGGCCAGGAACTCGCGGATCGAGGAGCGTAATACGGCGCGGCCATCGCCCATGCGTGAATACGGCGTCTGGCCCGCGCCCTTGAGGTGCAGATCCCAGTGTTCGCCCGCGTCGTTATAGACCTCGCCCAGCAACAGCCCGCGGCCATCACCCAGGCGTGGGTTATAGGAGCCGAACTGATGGCCGGAATACACCATCGCCCGAGGATCGGCGTCAGCCCAGAGCTTGTGCCCGCTGAAGATTTCGGCGAACACCGGCAATTCGGCCTGCGTCGGGTCGAGGTCCAGCAGCGCCAGGGCGGCGCTGGAGGCGACTACCAGGCGTGGGTCATCAATGGGCTCGGGCAGTACCGAAGTGGAAAACGCGTCGCCCAGGCGGGCGAAGCGGTTATCGAAGGTCAGTTCGTCGAGGGCTTTCAAGGGCCTTCTCCAGCAGAATGTCCGAGCATTCTGCTGGGATTAGCCGGATCAGTCGAGCTTGACGTCAGGCGGCTCAGGCAGATCCCTTGAGGCCCCGGACGATTTGGGTGAGGCGGGCATCAGCGGCGCCGGGGGAATGGCTGCGGCTGCCTTGGCCTTGGCTTCATCTTCCACCGAGACCAGCTTGTATTCGCCGCCGTGGGTGTTCTTGAGGTAGACCTCCAGCTGGCGGAACGAAATGTTGATGTGCTGCTTCTTGAACTCGCTGTTGATGAAGCGGTTGATCTCGTCGAGCACCGGGTTGCGGTCGCCCAGATCCCGCACGTGCATGCGCAGTTCGTGGTCCAGCGTGCTGTCGCCGAAGTTCAGGAAGTACACGTGGGGTGCCGGGTCTTTCAGCACGCGTGGGTTGTCCTGGGCGGCCTTGAGCAGCAGGCTGCGCACCAGATCCAGGTCCGAACCATAGTCCACGCCCAGCTTGAGGGTCACGCGGGTGATGGTGTCGGTCAGCGACCAGTTGATCAGTTGCCCGGTGATGAAGGTCTTGTTCGGGACAATGATGTCCTTGCGGTCGAAGTCGGTGATGGTCGTGGCGCGGATACGGATCTTGCTCACCGTGCCAGACAGGTTGCCGATGGTGATGGTGTCACCGATCCGGACCGGGCGTTCGAACAGGATCATGATGCCGGAGATGAAGTTGGCGAAGATCTCCTGCATGCCGAAGCCCAGACCGACCGACAGCGCCGCCACCAGCCATTGCAACTTGTCCCAGCTCACACCCAGCGTCGACAGGGTGGCGACAAAACCGACTCCGGCGATGGTGTAGGACAGCAATGTGGTAGTCGCATAGGCGCTGCCTTGCGCCAGGTTCAGTCTCGACAGCACCAGCACCTCCAGCAAGCCCGGCAAGTTGCCCGCCAGCACGAAGGTGATGCAGATGATGATCAGCGCACCGATAACGTCGCCCAGGCTGATGGGCACCATGCTCATGGTCGCACCGGTGCCGCTGGTGTATTCGTACAGGGTGATGTTGTCCAGGTACGAAAACACGGTGATCAGGTCTGACCAGACCCAGTACAGCGCACCGATGAAGCCTGCCAGCAACGCCAGACGAATCAGGCGCAGGGACTGCTGGTTGACCTGTTCGATGTCCAGGGTCGGTTCTTCGATCAGCGCTTCGCCATCGCCGCTTTCCTTGGCCGCCTGACGTTTGCTCAGGGCTCGATGGTAAGCCAGGCGCCGCGCCGCAACGCTCAGGCCGCGAACGAAGGCGGCCTCGATCACCAGCCACAGCATCATCAGGTACAAGGTGTCGATCAACCGGTCGCTGAGTTTGAGCGCGGTGTAGTAATAGCCAAAGCACACGGCTATGAACAGCGCGATCGGCAGCGCTGTGAACAGCAGGCCCATGGTCTTGCGGAACAGTGATGCGCTCTGGTGAGTCGGGCTGGTAAGCAGCAGGCGGCTCAACAGCCAGGTCATCAGGCCGTAGCAGGTCAGGACCACGGCAATGCCGAGTACGTCATCGGCCAGCGCCGCGGGTTGATGTTCGGCGACCGCTACCACGGCCACCAGGGCCAGCACCACCAGCCCGAGACGGCGAATCCAGCGCTGCAGGAATTCGACCTGCGGTTTTTCCCAGCGAAAATGCAGCTGCGCCACGCCCCCCGGCGCCAGAATCCGGTACGCGGTGTAGAACATCAGCCACGCCAGACCTATCTGCAGCAGGGCCGAGCCCAGGTTGCCGTTCTGTCCTCGGGCGTCGATCTGCAGCGCATAACCGCACAACGCCAGGCCCAGCGCCAGGGGCATGGCCAGCAGGATGTTGATCAGGATCGCCAGCGGCGTGTGCCACTGGCTGTCACGTTTGAAGTGGCCGATGTCCGCGTGCAGTTTGTTCAGCTTGCTGTAGAGCGCATTGCGCTTCCAGACCAGGGCGCCGATCAGCAGCAACAGCGGCAGGAACAGCAGCGGGCGCTGGGTCAGGCCATCGGTCAGCTCACTGATACTGGAAGCCCATGGCAGCGTCGTGACCTGTTTCATCAGCCGTGGCTGAATGCCCTCGAGCCACTCCAGGTCCAGCGGTTTATTGCTGGGGATCCAGAACATCTGCTCATCAAGGGTCGCACGCAGGCTGCTGGCGGTGCTGACCAGCTGTTTCTGGCTCAGTTGCAGGGTGATGGATTCGTTGAGCAGGGCGCTCAGTTCGCGGTTCAGGCGCTCCAGCAGGTCGGTGCGGGTGGTAGCGAGATCGATCAGGGTCTTGCGCAGCTGTGGCGTGACGTCTTCGGGCTGCTGGGTCGCCAGCAGGGTTTCGACGTAGGCGGTCGGGCTGCTCATCTGCTCGCGTTGCTGGTTGACCTCGAACTGATACAGGCGGATATCGGCGATTTCGTCCGCCAGCCCCTTGTCCAGGGTCAGGTGCGGCAGGGCCTGCTTCTGTTTGTAGAGAATCTTGGACAGCAACAGACTGCCCCGCAGGACGTTGATCTGTTCATCCAGCGCCTGATCGCTCTGTGTCAGGTTGTCCAGCTGCTGCTTGGTCTTGAGGTTCTGCTGGGTCAGGTCGTTGAGGCGGTCGGTGCCGCGCAGCAGGTAGTCGGACAGCTTGAGGTTGGCGGCACTTTCCGTCGCCAGCAGGCTACTGCTGCCGGCCTTTTGCGCTTCGATGGACAGCTGGGTCACGGTTTGCTGCGACTGGGCACGGCGCTTGTCGTTGATCAGGGTTTGCAGGTCCTGGATTTCCTGCTCCTGACGGCTGACTTTTTCGGTCAACAGGTCGTGCTGGGTGCTGCCCAGATCCTGCAACTGACTGTTGCCGGCCAGTTCCTGGCGACGCAGCAGGGTCAGGGCATTGATCGAGGCCAGTTCGGCGTTGAGCTGGTTACGCTGATCGGCACTGATCGTCTTGCCGTTGTCTTTGCCCACTTTGAGGATGGTGTTGATCTGCTGGGCGCGGGTCTGGTTGCTGCTGATCTCGGCCTGGGCGCGCTCGGGGCGGGTCTGGGCGGTGATGGTCAGGCTGTTGGCGTCATTCAGGGCTTTTTGCAGGTCGCTCAACTGCGTGCTGCGCTGGCTAAGCAATTGCTCCAGCTGCGGCACGTCGAGGTTGGAATAGCGCTGGGCAATCGGGATGGCTTTGGTGGCCTTGAGCTTGGCCAGCTCGCGCTGATTATCAACGGTCTGCTTCGGTGCCTGCGCCAATTGCTCTTTGAGAGCGGCAAGACGCTGCTCGCTGTCCTTCTGGCTCGCCAGCAAGGTGAGCGTCTGCTCCAGCACCTGTTGCAGCGCCTTTTGGTCGACGTCCGACAGCTTGCGGTCGGCAATCTTGTCCAGGCTCTGCTGCACGGCTTCGCTGGTGGGTGGTTCGGCAGCCATGGCCGGGACGGTGGACAGGCAAAACCCAAGCAGGGCGGCAACGACAAAATTACGCAGCGAGAGCATAGACACCGGTCGAACTGAGCGAAGAGAAGGGCAGTTTAGAGGAACAACCCGGGGCCCGGGCGGCTTCCTTCGGGGAATCTGACGCCGACTTTGAGGATCTTGTTCCCGTCCATTACCGCGACAGTCCAAATAGTGCCGTTCCATTCGATCTGGTCGCCCACCACCGGCTCGCCCCGATTCTTCTGAATGATGAACTGGCTGAGCGGCATGTTCGAATCCAGGCCGTCGAGTTTCAGACCGTACAATGCCGCGACAGCCCCGAGCTGAGCGTCTCCCTCGAGTACGAAGTCACCGAAGAAGCGCAGATCCAGACCACGCTCCGGCGCCTGGCTGAACAGTTTGCCCAGGGCTGAAAGGTTGTGTTCATGGCCGATCACGCACAGCAGATCGTCGACTTCCAATACCGTACTACCCGACGGATGGAGCAGTTGCTGGCCACGAAACAGCGCCGCGATACGGGTGCCTTCCGGCATTTTCAGCTCACGCAGTGCGGCGCCGATACACCACTTTTCAGCGCCCAGGCGGTAGACGAACAGCTCCCACTCGCTGGTGACGTGCACCTCCAGCGCCGCCCGTGAAATAGGCGCAGGTTCAGGCGGAACCGTCACTTTAAGCAGTTTGGCGACCCACGGCAGGCTTGTGCCCTGCACCAGCAGTGACACCAGCACGATAAAGAACGCGAGGTTGAAGTACAGCTGCGCATGGGGCAGCCCGGCCATCAGCGGGAACACCGCCAGAATGATCGGTACCGCGCCCCGCAGGCCGACCCAGGCGATAAAGGCTTTTTCCCGCCCATGGAATGCCTTGAATGGCAGCAGGCCGACTGCCACCGATAACGGCCGCGCGACCAGAATCATCCACAGGGCCAGGCCCAGGGCCGGGATGGCAATCGGCAGCAGGTCGTGGGGCGTGACCAGCAGGCCCAGCACCAGGAACATGCCGATCTGTGCGAGCCAGGCCATGCCGTCGAGCATGTGCAGAATGCCGTGGCGGCTGCGGATCGGCTTGTTGCCGACCACCAGCCCGCACAGGTAGACCGCCAGGAAGCCGCTGCCGTGTATGGCGTTGGTCAGGGCGAATACCGCCAGACCACCGGCGATCACCAGAATCGGGTACAGGCCGTTGGCCAGGTTGATACGGTTGACCATTTGCAGCATCAGCCAGCCGCCGCCCAGGCCGATGATGCCGCCGATGCCGAACTCTTGAATCAAGTGACCCAGCAGGCTCCAGTGCAGACCGGTCTGGCCGCTGGCGAGCATGTCGATCAGGGTGACGGTCAGGAACACCGCCATCGGGTCGTTGCTGCCGGACTCGATTTCCAGGCTGGCGGTGACCCGTTCGTTAAGACCCTTGCCACCCAGGAGGGAGAAGACTGCTGCTGCGTCCGTGGAGCCGACGATGGCACCGATCAGCAGGCCCTGGATGATGTTCAGGTCGAACAGCCAGGCGGCGACTGCGCCGGTGAGCCCCGTGGTGATCAATACGCCAATGGTCGCCAGCGATAACGCGGGCCACAGCGCAACCCGGAAGCTGGCAACCCGCGTTCGCAAGCCACCGTCCAGCAGGATCACGGCCAATGCCAGGTTGCCCACCAGATAAGCGGTGGGGTAGTTGTCGAAAATAATACCGCCGCCATCCACGCCGGCGACCATGCCGACCGCCAGGATGATCACCAGAATCGGAATGCCAAGGCGTGATGACAGGGAACTGACAAGAATGCTCGCACCTACCAGCAACGCGCCGATCAAGAACAGGCTGTTGATGGTCGTAGCATCCAAGGGCGGTACTCCAGACAAAGTCAGCAATTCAAAAGGAGGGAACGCGACCTGACCATGCAGTCCGCGTGCCAAGGGATTCTAACCTGTTGAATTGGTTGGCTGTCAAAGCTTTGTCTGTTTATGTGGTGTTAATGGCGCATCGAATGGATTCCCCAGGCCCATTACATAATTAATTACCGCAGCTTGGTGCGCCGACCCTGTTCACATACGGCTTCCATTTTCTAAAAGACACGGAAGTCAGAATCAAAATGATCAATACAACACCTCCGCACACCGCCCTGCGGCCTATTGGAAGCGACGAGCGTCAGCTAAAGAACACTGCGCGCCAATTCATGGCCGACTACCCGGATATCCACGGCATGGCGTATTCGGTGGCAAGAAATATCGTACACAAGCATACGGACCAGAAGCTGGATCCCGAGAAGATCTACTGGCACCGTTTCAACACCGCGGTCAGCAGCCCCAGAACCTTCACCGGCTGGCAGCATGTGGATCCTCCAGTCGAGTCGATGACGCTCATCGAGCTGGTGATGCGTCGTTTCAGTGCTCGTGAGCAGGAAGCCTGGGATGAGCTTCAGCTGTACGGCGGCTTTTACACCGACGGCCCCGCGCACGGTTTCTTCGATGAGCGCAACGAAGTGCGGATGTTGCCCAAGGACGTAATGAACGACTTTTGGGCGCTGGATTTCAGCGCGGCCTACAGCGCAAAGCTCGCGCATTTCTGGGCGACCCACAGCGATAATTTTCGTGTGCTGGCAAAGGCGCACTTTCTCGCCGCCGCAGGGCAGGATCTGCGCAGTGGGCAACTGGGTGAGCAGGATTTTCAAACGGTGATCCATGCGGTTTCACCCGGCCTGCAGGCGGTCACGACATTGGCCATGCTCAAGGCGAAGGTCGCACCTGCTGCCGGGATCACGCTGCGTACCTTTGACCTTGGCGGGTTTGTCTCGCGCGACATCCTGCGCATTGTCGATGCCGGTGGTCGGCAGATCATCTATATGCCCGGCGAAACACCGGCGTTCCATGCCGTCGGCAACGAGCAGGAGCTCTATGAGTGGGTTCGAGCACGGGTATCTGACACGCGTTCCGAAGCAGCTTTTACCCGGCACTTCCTGCATTCGGCAGCGGCCCGAGCAAAAGATGGCAAGGCGTTCAGTGAAGTTGTCGGGCATTTGCTGCACCAGGACGGGTTTAAGCGGCGACTCGTCAACCAGCGTGAGCAGTTCATCGTCGATGATGCGTTCGATCACATGCGTGATATCGCTCGCCAGGAAATGGAGTCGGATGCGTTCACGCTGCTGATCTCCAATGCCAGCCTGCACAAACAGATCTGGATCGGTTACCTGAGCGCGTTCACCCACGTAGTGGGTGGCCTTGCGCCCCTGGGTTGGCCGGTAGCACTGACCGTTGTTGGTGCAGGGATTGCCAATGTAGGCCTGAATATTGATCAGGCCATCAACGGCAACACTGCGCAGTTGCGTAAGGCCGGGCTCCAGGCGGCGATCGTCAACTCGATTTTCGTGGTCTTCAACCTGCCGTTGCTGGCCGATATGCGTGGCCTCAGCGCTGAGTCGCAGGCTCAGGAATCGTTGGTGGGCCTGGAAGGCAACGAAGTCCTTCCAGAGGACCTGCCCTTACCCAGTGAAGGCCGTTTGCGCGGGGTCCATCTGTTAGCCAACGGCGAAGCCTGGATCAGCCTGGAAGGCTTGCCCTATCAGGTGCGCTTCAGCGAAGAGCTGAACGCCTGGACGATCATCGATCCGGGTAATCCGTTTGCGTTTTATGGCGCCAAACCTGTTCGGTTGAACGCTCAGGATGAATGGGAGGTGGTATCGAGGTCGGGTCTGCGGGGTGGTATGGACGGGGCTGGCTCCTCGTCGGAGTCGGGTGCCGCGGGCTTAGTCAAACCCCGCTCTACGGGCGCGTCGGCCTTCTGGGACGCTTACATACAGTTCAATCCCGAAGAGGAGCTGCGATTGTCCCGGGCGGGCCTCGAACGGCAAAAGGAAGTGCTCGATCTGCTGGAGGTCTCGGCCGATGAGCTGGTCGAAGATGACGATGGCTTTGACAAGTACGTAGACGAGTGGGGCGATGATCATCGGGTGTTCAAAACCACGGATGGGCATTACAGCGGGGGCAATATCAAGCATTACGTGCAGGAAGATGATGCGTACAACCAGTTTTTGCGTAAAGGGGAGTTCTTCACTCACCACGATCCGGTGCCGATGATCGAAGCGCTCGCCGATGATCTGGAGCAAGTCGGTCTCGATAACTCAGTGACGTTGTATCGTGGCGGCAGTGGTGAGCGCGGCACTTCGGGTATCACCTTTCGCAGCGGGGCGATCAAGACGGGCGACACACTGGTCAATACCGATATCACCTCGTTCAGCGAGAACCCTTACGTGGCGAGAAACTTCGCCAACAGTCAGGGCGGTGAGTCATCTACTACCGCTGGAAGCCTGGGCACCTTTGACGACACGTCGATCATTTACGTCATTGCCGCTGAAAACCATCTGGGCGCAATCCCTATCGCGCCTTTCGCTGCCGGGTCCGAGGAAGCTGAGTCGGTGTTCTTGCCCGGTCATTACTTTCGCGTCGACGCCATAGAAGAAGTTACCGGCTCCAATTACAAGTTCATCAACGTCTCGATGAGCGAAATAGATCCTTCTCAAGCCGCAGGTGGCGTCTATGACCTGCGCACGGGGTTGCCATTCAGTCGTGCCGAGTACGCGGCAAAGTTGGGAGATGGGGCGACCGGGTTGGTTGACCGATTTTTCCCTAACTAATGTTTCACCCATCGGGTTAAAACCATTCATCGTGCATCGATAGGCAGGTGTCGTCCCGCGCATCAAGAATCGCTAGCTCGTGGTGACAGCCCGGTACTTCCCACGTCAGGAAGTACCGGGCCGCCTGTAGTTTGCCCCGGTAGAAGTCGGCGTCGGCCTCGTTGCCCTTCGCCAACCCTTCTTGCGCGCGAATGGCCTGTTCCAGCCAGCGCCAGCCGATCACGGTGTGACCAAAGGCTTTCAGGTACAGCGCCGAGTTGGCGAGGGAGCCATTGACCTTGCCTTGAGCCATATCGGCCAGCAGACCAAGGGTTACCGCTTGCAGGCGGGCGACGAGTTGCTCCAGCGGCTGGCGTAGCGGGGTCAGCGCCTCATGCTCCCTTGCGCGCTCGATAGTCTTGGCGATCAGGCGAATCAGCTGTTTAAGCCCTGAGCCACCATTCTGCGCCAGCTTGCGGCCTAGCAGGTCCAGCGACTGAATACCGTGTGTGCCTTCATGGATGGGGTTCAGGCGGTTGTCGCGGTAATACTGTTCCACCGGGTAGTCGCGGGTATAACCATGGCCGCCAAGAATCTGGATCGCCAGTTCGTTGGCTTTCAGGCAGAACTCCGAGGGCCAGGATTTGACGATGGGCGTTAGCAGGTCGAGCAGTTCCTGAGCCTGGCTGCGGATCTCTTCGGTTTCGCCCGTGGCGGTGTCATCGAACAGGCGGGCGGCATACAGGCCCAGGTCGAATGCACCTTCCACGTAGGCCTTTTGGGTCAGCAACATGCGCCGGACATCGGCGTGCTGAATGATCGAAACCGGTGCGCTGGTCGGGCTCTTGTTGTCCGGCAGCCGACCTTGAGGCCGTTCGCGGGCGTACTCCAGCGAGTACAGGTAGCCTGCGTAACCGAGCATGACAGCGCCCATGCCGACGCCGATCCGCGCCTCGTTCATCATCTGGAACATGTAGCTCAGGCCGTGGTGCGCCTTGCCCACCAGATAACCCACACACTCGCCGTTGTCGCCGAAATTCAATGCGGTGGAAGTGGTGCCGCGCCAGCCCATCTTGTGGAACAGACCCGCGAGAATCACATCGTTGCGAGCACCGAGGCTGCCATCGTCGTTGACCAGGAACTTGGGCACGATGAACAGCGAAATGCCCTTCACGCCCGCGGGGGCGTCAGGCAGTTTGGCGAGCACCATGTGCACGATGTTTGCCGATAACGAATGGTCGCCACCAGAGATGAATATCTTGTTGCCGCGCAGGCGGTACGTCCCGTCGGCCGCAGGTTCCGCACGAGTGCGGATGTCCGACAGCGACGAGCCTGCATGGGGCTCGGTCAGCGCCATGGTGCCGAAAAAGAGTCCGTCGATCATCGGTTGCAGGAAGCGTTGTTTTTGCTCCTCGCTGCCGAAACTCTCAATCAGGTTGGCGGCGCCCATGGTCAGGAACGGGTAGGACGTGGAGGCCGCGTTGGCAGCCTGGAAGTGTGCAAAACAGGCCTGTGACAGCAGAGTCGGCAGTTGCATGCCGCCGGCTTCGAAACTACGCGCTGCGTTGAGAAATCCGGCTTCCAGGAAAGCATCCACCGCCGGTTTGACTTCCGGGATCAGGATGGCCTCACCGTTCTCATAGCGAGGTTCGTTTTCGTCAGCCTTGCGATTGTGCGGCGCGAAGTATTTTTCAGCGATGGTCCGGGCGGTGCCCAGCGCTGCATCGAAGGTTTCGCGGCTGTGCTCGGCGAAACGCTCGCGCTGAATCAGGGCTTCGGCATCCAGCACTTCATAGAGCTCGAAAGCCAGGTTGCGGGAACTGAGCAAGGTCTCGGACATGGCGGCACACCTTTTTTGGAATGCCAGCAGTCTAGGCCGCTGAGGAGGGGGGTGAACAGCAAGATAGATTTGGGTGATGGCGCAGGAATTGTAGGAAGACACCGAGCCTGTTGGAGGTTCCATGTTTGGCAGCAACCTGTGGGGGCTAATTCATTCGCGAGAGGCCAGCACAGTCAACATCACCGGCGCCTGACAGACTTCGCGAATAAATTCGCTCCCACAGGGTTTGCATCTACCACAGATACCTTTTTCAGGCTCAAATCCGATGTCGGTTTAGCCGATGGTCATCAGGCTCGCATTACCGCCGGCTGCCGCCGTGTTGACGCTCAATGCACGCTCGATCACCAGACGCTCCAGTGCAATGTTGGTTTCGCCCTGGGACAGGCCCTGAACCCCAACGATGGCGCCAGCACGCTTGGCAATCTGCTGGCAGACCGCGCGCAGTTGATCGGAGTCGCCGTGGTGCAGCACTGCATCAATGGCGACCTCGTCCTTGTTCCATTCCGCCACCAGCGTGATCCGTGCCTGAATTTCCTTGGGCAGGCGCGTGCGCAGCGCTTTGCTCACCTCGTTTTCCGGCCAGATCGCCGTACTGCCAACTGCCAGCACTGCCGCCAGTTGGGTCAGCAGGTCTGCTTCGACTTCCGCCAAACACAACACATGCTCCCTTGGCAGGATGCTGTAGCTGTTGCGCTCACCGGTCGGGCCAGCCAGGGTGCGGGTGATGCCGCTCTGGGACTGTTCAGCGAACTGCGCGCACAACACACCCAGCTCGGTGAGTTGCTGAGCATGAGCCCAGGTCTTGAGTGCGGTCAGCGGTTTGCTGAGCGTCTCGCGCATCCGGGTGTCCGGCGCCGTCAGTGCATCGCCGCGCACGAAGGATTGCCCGATGGCATCCAGCGGGCGAGTGGACAGCAGGCGGTACAAGTACAGCGGACCACCGGCTTTCGGACCCGTACCCGACAGGCCTTCGCCGCCGAATGGCTGCACACCGACCACCGCACCCACGATGTTGCGGTTGACGTAGACGTTACCCGCATTGACGTTGTCGATAACCTTGGCGATGGTTTCGTCTATGCGGGTATGTACGCCCAGGGTCAGGCCGTAACCAGACGCGTTGATCTGGCCGATCAACTGGTCGATGTCCTTGCGCTTGTAGCGAACCACGTGCAGCACAGGGCCGAAGATTTCACGCTGCAGTTCGTCGAAGCTTTCGAGTTCGATCAGGGTTGGCATCACGTAGGTGCCGCGCTTGAGTTCGTCGCTGTCGGCGATTGCCACCTGGTAGACCGTGCGGCCTTTGTCGCGCATGGCCTGGATGTGCTTGTCGATACCGGCCTTGGCTTCGATGTCGATCACCGGGCCAATGTCCACGGACAGGCGCTCCGGATTACCCAGACGGCATTCAGCCATGGCCCCTTTGAGCATTTCGATGACGCGGTCGGCGGAATCTTCCTGCAGGCACAGCACACGCAAGGCCGAGCAGCGTTGGCCTGCACTGTCGAAGGCCGAAGACACGACGTCGATGACCACTTGTTCGGTCAGCGCCGAGGAGTCGACGATCATCGCGTTCTGGCCACCGGTTTCGGCGATCAGCGGGATTGGACGGCCCTGGTTGTCGAGGCGACCGGCAATGTTGCGTTGCAGCAGGCGTGCGACTTCGGTGGAACCGGTGAACATCACGCCCTTGACGCGATCATCGCCCACCAGACGGGCACCGACGGTTTCGCCCCGGCCCGGCAGCAGTTGCACCACGCCTTCGGGAATCCCGGCTTCAAGCAGCAAGCGCACGGCCTGCGCAGCCACCAGCGGGGTTTGCTCGGCCGGTTTGGCCAGTACCGGGTTACCGGCGGCCAATGCAGCTGCCACCTGGCCACTGAAAATCGCCAGCGGGAAGTTCCAAGGGCTGATGCAGACCACCGGGCCCAGTGGGCGGTGGGCATTGTTGCTGAAATCGTTGCGGGCCTGGACGGCGTAGTAACGCAGGAAGTCCACGGCTTCACGCACTTCGGCGATGGCGTTGGCGAAGGTCTTGCCTGCTTCGCGAGCCAGCAAGCCCATCAGTGGCTGGATCTCGGCTTCCATCAGGTCGGCGGCGCGCTCCAGAATCGCGGCACGTTCGGCGGGCGGTGTTGCCTGCCAGATAGGCGCGGCTTTCAAGGCGCACTGGATGGCGTTATCCACGTCTTCCAGGCTGGCTTCCTGAACGTGGCCGACTACATCCCGCAGGTCGGACGGGTTCAGCACGGGCGCCGTTGTACCCTTGATGACAGTGCTGCCCAGTATCGGGCCGGCCTGCCAGTCATTGTGGGCGGTTGCCAGCAGCGCGGACGACAGCGAGCCCAGGCGATGCTCGTTCGCCAGGTCGATACCGCTGGAGTTGGCGCGTTCCGGCCCGTACAGGTCGCGGGGCAACGGGATGCGGGGGTGTGGCAGGCCGAAACCACCTTCCTGGGTGGCCATGCGCTCGATGCTGCTCACCGGGTCAGCCACCAGCTCCTGAATGGAGATCGACTGGTCGGCGATGCGGTTGACGAAAGAGGTGTTGGCGCCGTTTTCCAGCAATCGGCGAACCAGGTATGCCAGCAGGGTTTCGTGAGTGCCGACCGGTGCGTACACGCGGCACGGTCGGTTCAGCTTGCCGTCGGCGACTTTGCCTACAACCTGCTCGTAAAGCGGCTCGCCCATACCGTGGAGGCACTGGAATTCGTACTGGCCGGGGTAATAGTTCTGACCGGCAATGTGGTAAATGGCGGCCAGGGTGTGGGCGTTGTGGGTGGCGAACTGCGGGTAGATGACTTCCGGCACTGACAACAGTTTGCGTGCGCAGGCGATGTAGGAAACGTCGGTGTACACCTTGCGGGTGTAGACCGGATAGCCTTCCAGGCCCTCGACCTGGGCACGCTTGATTTCGCTGTCCCAGTACGCACCTTTCACCAGACGGATCATCAGGCGATGACGGCTGCGGCGTGCCAGGTCAATAACGTAATCGATCACGTAAGGGCAGCGCTTCTGGTAGGCCTGGATCACGAAACCGATGCCGTTCCAGCCGCTCAGTTGCGGCTCGAAGCACAGGCGCTCCAGCAGGTCCAGCGACAGCTCCAGGCGGTCGGCTTCTTCGGCGTCGATGTTCAGGCCCACGTCGTACTGCTTGGCCAGCAACGTCAGCGATAGCAGGCGCGGGTACAGCTCATCCATGACGCGCTCGTACTGTGCACGGCTGTAACGCGGGTGCAGAGCCGACAGCTTGATGGAGATGCCTGGGCCTTCGTAGATGCCACGGCCGTGGGACGCCTTGCCGATGGAGTGGATGGCCTGCTCGTAGGACGCCAGGTACTTTTGTGCGTCGTGTTCGGTGAGTGCCGCTTCACCCAGCATGTCGTAGGAATAACGGAAGCCCTTGGCTTCGAAGCGGCTGGCATTGGCCAAGGCTTCGGCGATGGTTTCGCCAGTGACGAACTGTTCGCCCATCAGCCGCATGGCCATGTCCACGCCCTTGCGGATCATCGGCTCGCCGCTCTTACCGATGATGCGGCTCAGGGACGACGTCAGGCCTGCCTCGTTATGGGTGGCGACCAGCTTACCGGTCAGCAGCAGGCCCCAGGTGGCGGCGTTGACGAACAGGGACGGGCTGTTGCCCAGATGCGGGTGCCAGTTGCCGGTGCTGATCTTGTCGCGGATCAGCGCGTCGCGGGTGCCCTTGTCCGGGATGCGCAACAGCGCTTCGGCCAGGCACATCAGCGCCACGCCTTCCTGGGACGACAGCGAGAACTCCTGTAACAGGCCCTGGACAATCCCGGCGCGGCCGCTGGCGCTCTTCTGGTTGCGCAGTTTTTCAGCGATGGAAGCCGCGAGCTTGTGGGTGGCTTCGGCCATGGCGGCAGGCAGACGGGCCTGTTCCAGCAGCATCGGCACCACTTCAGGCTCGGGGCGACGGTAAGCGGAGGTGATCGCAGCGCGCAGTACCGATTGCGGCAAGATGCTTTCGGCGAACTCCAGGAAGCACTGATGCCCGGCGTCGACGGGCAGTTCGCCGTATTCCTCGCTTTCCTTGGGCAGGCCGTTAAGTTCGGTCAGGGTTGCACCTCCCTCGAGTTTTTCCAGGTAATTGAAAATCGCCTGCTTGATCAACCAGTGCGGTGTCCGGTCGATGGAGGTTGCAGCCGCTTTCAATCGCTCGCGGGTCGGGTCGTCAAGCTTGACACCCAGAGTGGTGGTCGCCATTTCTTATCCTCATTGTCGCCACGTTGGATGTGGCATCAGCTGCCGCAGAGATTAGCGCTGGCGTGACAGAGGTGCAACCGGGTGCAACCCTAATTTTTACTGTTCGTGATCACCGAAATCGAATAATGGAACCTTAAGACTTACCTCATCGCGTTTTGTTATTTAAGTGTGTGTTTTTGCTTCGAAAAGGAGCAACGAAACCCGTTGTTATATTTTTACACGCTGCGGTGCAACTTTATGGTGCGAAGAAGGTTGCACCTTATTCCCGTTGCCTATTAGGATGCGCGCCCATGGTGCAACCGGTATGGCCGGAGCACCGGTTGTTGTTTCAGACATGGAATTTTCAGCCAGAACGCTCGGTTGGTCAGGGATGAAAAGCAATTGATTTCAATGGCTCTATTCATCTTCCGCAGCCGGCGCTAAATAAAAACAACGGCAAGGCGGATCCCAATGAGTGTAAGCAATCCCACCTTGATCACGTTCGTGATCTATATCGCAGTCATGGTCCTGATCGGCCTCATGGCCTATCGCTCCACCAATAACCTATCGGACTACATTCTTGGCGGCCGAAGCCTGGGCAGTGTCGTAACGGCGTTGTCAGCGGGTGCCTCGGACATGAGTGGCTGGCTGTTGATGGGCCTGCCAGGCGCTATCTACATGTCGGGTCTGTCGGAAAGCTGGATCGCCATCGGCCTGATCATGGGTGCCTACCTCAACTGGCTATTCGTGGCCGGACGCCTGCGGGTTCAGACTGAACACAATGGCGACGCCCTGACCCTGCCGGACTTCTTCGCCAGCCGTTTTGAAGACACCAGCGGCCTGCTGCGTGTCATCTCGGCGGTGGTGATCCTGGTGTTCTTCACCATTTATTGCGCATCCGGCATTGTGGCCGGCGCCCGGTTGTTTGAAAGCACCTTTGGCATGTCCTACGAAACGGCCTTGTGGGCCGGTGCTGCTGCGACGATTGCCTACACCTTCATTGGCGGTTTCCTGGCTGTGAGCTGGACGGACACCGTTCAGGCAACCCTGATGATTTTTGCCCTGATCCTGACGCCGATCATTGTCCTGCTGGCAACCGGTGGTGTTGACACGACCTTCCTGGCGATCGAGGCGAAGGACCCTGCGCATTTCGACATGTTCAAGGGGGCGAGCTTCATCGGTGTGATTTCCCTGCTGGGCTGGGGCCTGGGCTACTTCGGTCAGCCGCACATCCTGGCGCGCTTCATGGCGGCGGATTCGGTGAAGTCGATTGCCAAGGCTCGTCGTATTTCCATGACCTGGATGATCCTTTGCCTGGGCGGCACCGTGGCAGTGGGCTTCTTCGGTATCGCCTACTTCTCGGCGCATCCCGATGTTGCAGGGCCTGTGAGTGAAAACCACGAGCGGGTGTTCATCGAGCTGGCCAAGCTGCTGTTCAACCCATGGATCGCCGGTGTGTTGTTGTCGGCCATTCTTGCGGCGGTCATGAGCACCTTGAGCTGCCAGTTGCTGGTGTGCTCCAGTGCGCTGACCGAGGACTTCTACAAGGCCTTCCTGCGCAAGAGTGCTTCGCAGACCGAGCTGGTCTGGGTCGGTCGCGCCATGGTGTTGCTGGTGGCGATCATCGCCATCGCCCTGGCTGCCAACCCTGAAAACCGCGTGCTGGGTCTGGTGAGCTATGCCTGGGCAGGTTTCGGTGCAGCGTTCGGTCCTGTGGTGCTGATTTCCGTGATCTGGAAAGGCATGACCCGTAACGGCGCACTGGCCGGGATCGTGGTCGGTGCGGCAACGGTCATCCTCTGGAAGATGAACCTGAGTGACCTGGGCCTGTACGAAATCATTCCAGGCTTCATTTTCGCCAGCATCGCGATCGTGGCGTTCAGCCTGCTGGGTAAAGGCCCGTCGACCGGGATGGTCGAGCGTTTCAATGCGGCAGAGAAAGAGTTCCAGGCCGCGACTCGCTAAGCCAGGAGTGAACCCCTGTAATGATCGTTCCCGCGTTGAGCGTGGGGACGATCATGCTGATCAATTCTTATCGTGATGCACTCCCAGTGCATAGAACGCCGCCTTGCCACCTTGATCGCTCGCACCCGTGTTGTCCTGGGTGTAGACCCCCGCCTTGAAGTACAACTGCTTGCCACGCCAAGCCGAGCTGGTGGGAATCACCAGGTTGGCGCCGTTGGCGCTGATGCTCAGTTCACCTTGCTGGCTGAGGTGGATGACGTAGTTGAAACGCGCATTGAGTGGCACGTCTTCCAGAACCGTGATCGGTACGCCGCGCTTGTCGTCGGGCTTTAGGCGCACCATGGCAACGATGTTGCCATTCTGTTTGTCATCCTTGTACTCGTATTCCAGTTTGACGAAGGGCTTGGTGCCGTTGGCGACGTGAATCTGGCCGACCACGACTCTGCCCGACGCTGGCACCTGGGTGACCGCGACGGTCGCACGCAGCACGTTGTCCGCATCCGAATAGACCCAGTTGTGCTTGCTGCCATCGGCATTGGTTTCCCGCAGTTCGCTGCGTGGGTAATGGGAATGCTCGGTGTGGGATCCAGTCACTGGCGCCCAGAAGTAGAGGGTGCCGGAGTCGGTATGAAAGTATTCGCTTCGGTAACCCTTGAGCAGTGCGGGTGTGTCGATGGTTGCCGGGGCCGAGCCTGTGGGGATGCTCAGGTTCCAGACTGCGAGATCGATCATGTTCAGGCTTCCAGTGCTTACGGAAAGAGTTTGGAAGTCTTATTTACCGCCTGGATGCCTGAACCGCGCATGAATGATTCGCCTGTTTTCATGTGGCGTCAGGGGCGGCATCAAATCTTGTTGTGGTCGATGTCCAGCTTGTAGAACGTGGCTTTGCCGCCTTCGGTGGTGTAACCGGTGTTGTCCTGGGTATAGACCCCGGCCTTGAAGTACAGCGGCTTGTCGCGCCAGGTAGCACTGATGGGCGTGCTCCAGTTGCTGTCGCGAGCGCTGACGCTCAATTGACCGCCGGGGCTCAGGTGGATGATGTACTTGAACGGCTGATTGAGTGGCACGTCTTCGGCAATGATGATGACGCGCGGCTCCTTGTCATCGAACCGATTGCGTACCTTGGCGACGATGTTGCCGGACTGCTTGCTCGTCTTGTACTGGTACTCGACCTTGAGCAGGGGCTCGGTGCTGTTATAGGCGTGGATCTGGCCAATGACGATCTTGCCCGACGACGGCACCTGGTTGACTGCGACTTCGGCGTTCAGGAAATTGTCGGCGGCGGGGTAGAGCCAGTTGTGCAGGGTGCCGTTGGCGTAGGTTTCCCGCAGTTCGCTGCGCGGATAGATGGCATTCGCTGTCCGCGACCCGGTCACCGGGGACCAGAAGTAGATCGAATCTGACTCCGAGCGGAAATACTTGCCGTCGTAGCCCTTTATCAGCCTCGGGGTTTCGATGGTGGTGGGTGGGGAACCTTCGGGGATGCTCAGGTTCCAGGAGGCGAGATCAATCATGTTTCAGTCGTCCTCTATGTCTCATTGCCAGTGTCTAGCACGGGCCTTTGGGCGCTTCTTATACGGTCTGGACGATAGTTTGTTAACGCCGTTCCGTCGAACGGATAGGGTCAAGATGCTGGCTACTGCGACGCACGCGCCACGGGGTGTGGCTTGCAGGGTCATACCGTTAGTCGGGTGACACTTACTTTATTGGTGGCAAATAGCTAGCCAGCTTCTGCTTTTGCCAAGACCCGTCTAGAGTCATGCCATTCGGGTAACGGCCCTTGCCCGCGCCGATTGCCTCGGCGCAAGCCGCACAAGAAAACCAGAAGCAGCATGGAATGCGCGTAATGAAGCCAGCAGATGGCAATTCGGTTTTGTTGGTCGTTGATGACTATCCGGAAAATCTGGTCACGATGCGGGCGGTCTTGCAAAAGCAAGACTGGAGCATTGTTACTGCCAGCTCAGGGATTGAAGCGCTGAACGTGTTGCTGGAGCAGGATGTCGATCTGGTCTTGCTGGATGTTCAGATGCCTGACATGGATGGTTTCGAGGTTGCCCGCTTGATGCGTGGCAGTCAGCGCACCCGGTTCACCCCCATCATTTTTCTGACCGCCAACGAGCAATCCCAGGATGCCGTGCAGAAGGGCTATGCCAGCGGGGCGGTCGATTACCTGTTCAAGCCGTTTGACCCTAAGGTTCTGAAACCCAAAGTCCAGGCGCTGCTGGAGCACCAGCGCAACCGGCGTTCGCTGCAACAGCTGACCCATGAGCTGGAGTCCGCCAGGGCCTTCAATGCGTCGGTGCTGGCCAATGTGGCCGAAGGCATCCTGGTGGTGAATGAGTCAGGTCACATCAGCTTCGCCAACCCCGCCATTTGCCGGCTGCTGGGGGCCTCGCTGGAAGAATTGAATGGCACCGAGCTGATCGACTACCTGATAGAACCCAAGGTGGTTGACTGGGCCGAGTCAGGCTTTTACCGCCATTACTGCAGCGCCGACACCTACCGATTGCACGACGCCGTCTTGCGCACCCAGGAAGGTCGGCATTTGCCGGTGGCTTTGTCCTGTGCGCCGTTGCCCGCCGAACAGAAAGCCATGGTGCTTAGCATCCTGGACATGTCGGTGGTGCGCGACCTGTATCGCCAGCTCGAGCATCAGGCGGTCACTGATGCCTTGACCGGGTTGCTAAACCGGCGCGGTTTTTATCAGACGGTCGAAGGCCTGCTGTTGCGCAACGAGCAGGCGGGCAAGTACCTGGTGGTGCTGTATCTGGACCTGGACGGCTTCAAGCGGGTGAATGATTCGCTGGGGCACGATGCGGGGGATCAGGTGCTGGTCTGGGTCGCGGAGCAGTTGCGCGAATGTCTGCGCCCCTATGACGTGCTGGCCCGCATGGGGGGCGATGAGTTCACAGTGGTGATCGATGGCCTCGACTACCCGGAGCATGCGGCCAAGGTGGCAGAAAAGCTGATTGAGCGCGTGTCCGTGCGGCGTGAGATCGATGGCCTGGACATCACCCTCGGTGCCAGTGTCGGGATTGCCGTTTACCCCGACTGCGGCGCCAACCTCGACGCTCTGTTGCGCGCCGCTGACATCGCGATGTACGAGGCCAAGCGGTCCGGGCGTCAGCAGTACCGTTTCTTCGATCAAGACATGAACGGCCGCGCGCGTTCGCGGTTGATGCTCGAAGAAAGTGTGCGAAGCGCCATCGATGCCGAAGATTTTTCGGTGGTCTACCAGCCGCAGGTCTACATCGCCGATGGGCGTTTGCGTGGTTTTGAAGCCTTGCTGCGCTGGCAGCACCCCAGTGCGGGCGACGTACCGCCGGGCCTGTTCATCCCGCTGCTGGAAGAGACCCGGTTGATCAACAAGCTGGGTGGCTGGGTCTTCGAGCAAGGTGCGGCGCAGCGACAGCGATGGAGCGAGGTGTTCGATCAGGATCTGGTGCTCAGCGTCAGCGTCAGTCCATCCCAGTTCTCCATGCCCAATCTTGCCTCTGAGCTACAGCGCGCCATCACCCGCTATGAGCTGCTACCCCATCAGCTTGAAGTTGAAGTCACCGAAAGAGCCCTGGTGCAGAACCTCAACCACAGCCGCAAGCAATTGCAGGAGTTGCGCGAGGTGGGCGTGCGTATCGCCCTGGACGATTTCGGCGCCGGGGATTGCTCACTGGCGCACCTGCGCAACCTGGAAATTGACACCTTGAAAATTGACCGGCACTTCATCGCCGGCATGCTCAACTCTGCGCGTGACAAAGCCGTGGCACGCAGCATCATCGACCTGTGTCACCAGTTGAATGTGCTGGTCATTGCTGAAGGGGTGGAAACCGTCGAGCAATATGAATGGCTGGCGGACAACGGCTGCCAGTTGATCCAGGGGTTTCTGGTTGCCTACCCGCTGGTGCCGGAGGAAGCGAGCCGTTTCCCTCAGCCTTTTGTGTGGCCTTCGCGCACGTCGAGGCAAATCAACAGTCACTAACTTCTGTACACTGGCGCCTTTCGAATCTCGTTGCGACTTATGACTGTGTCGTCTTCTCCTGCACTCAAATACCTGCAAGCCTATCCCGCCAACCTGCAAGATCAGGTCCGGCAGTTGATTGCTCAGGGCAAACTGGGTGACTACCTGCAACAACGCTACCCCGGGCGTCACGCCGTGCAGAGCGACAAGGCGCTGTATGCCTATGCGCTGGCGTTGAAGCAGGAATACCTGCGCAACGCACCGAGTATCGACAAGGTGCTATTCGACAATCGCCTGGACCTGACCCACCGTGCGCTCGGGTTGCACACCACCATTTCCCGGGTGCAGGGCGGCAAGCTCAAGAGCAAGAAGGAAATCCGCGTGGCTTCGCTGTTCAAGGACGCAGCGCCGGAGTTCCTGAAGATGATCGTCGTGCACGAACTGGCACACTTCAAGGAATCGGACCACAACAAGGCGTTCTACCAGTTGTGCGAGCACATGCAGCCGGGCTACCACCAGCTGGAATTCGATTTGCGTATCTACCTGACTTATCGCGACATGCAGGCTGCGGCCAGCTAATACAGGGTTCGATCATGGACGTGAGCAAGACCAAGAGCAGTTTCTACCGTCGGTTGTATGTGGCCTACCTCATCGACAGCCAGCTCGCCAGCAGCGTGCGCGCACTGGAGGAAGTCACCGGCATGCCACGCCGCACCGCCCAGGACACCATCGCAGCCCTGGCTGATCTGGACATCATTTGTGAGTTCGAGCAGCAGGACGGCGCCCGCAACCACACCGGCAGTTATCGGATCAAGGATTGGGGCGCAATCGACAGGGGCTGGATAACGCACAACCTGGCCAGCATCAAGCGGGTGTTGGGGTATCCGTGAAGGGTGTATTGCCTGGAATAAACAACCTGTGGGCGCGAATGAATTCGCTCTTATCAAACAAGATTTAATTCGTTGATTTAACTGATGATTTCAAGCAACGAAAATCTATTGTAGGAGCGGACTTGTCCGCGAAGACGTCAGCACAGGCAACACTTTCTGGGCATGAAATACCGCTTTCGCGGACAAGTCCGCTCCTACAGGGGGCCGTGTTTGCTGCGCGACAGCGCGGCGTCTGGACGACGGGCGACCTCCCACAGGGTCATGGCCCGCTACCTCAATCCAGATCCCGCCGCATACCGATGTGCGGGATGTCGTCTTCGATGTAGATTTCGCCCACCGGGTTGAACCCGTAGCGACCGTAGTAGCCCTGCAGATGGGCCTGGGCCGAGAGGTAGATGGGCTGGTCCGGCCAGTGGCGTTCTGCGTGTTCAAGTGCCTGCACCATCAATTGGTGCCCCATGCCTTTGCTGCGTACGGCCGGGGAGGTCACCACGCGGCCGATGGTCACGTCGCCACCTTGCTGGATAGGGTCGAGCAGGCGAAGGTAAGCCACCAGTCGTTCATCCTGCCAGGCCATCAGATGGCAGGTGTCACCTATGAGGTCCAGACCGTCGACGTCCTGGTACCAGCATTTCTGCTCGACCACGAACACTTCGCAGCGCAGTTGCAAGATGGCGTACAACTGTTCTTTGCTCAGCTCAGTATGGTGTTTGCACACCCATTTGATGGTCATGTGACGCACTCTGAAGAATAAACCTGGAACGAATACTAGACGCATCCAGGCCCCGGCCCAACCCATCAAGCAGATGGGTTCAAATAGTACGCAGCAATTCACTCCGTTTCTTTGAACCGGTCGACACCTGCGTCTTGATATCAGTTGTGCTGAGCCCTGAATGAGTCTTCAATGGAGGCTAGTTGCTATCACTCATTTGAGTGAGTGACTCGATACTTCTCCCTGGCTATCCGGGGTTCGTACAGCTCGACAGTGGATGTTAACTGCGTCCGATGACGTTTTCGGTGCTGGCTTTAATTCGGGCAGACTGCCCGCCTCAGGATCTTGAGCATGCTGCGATTGCTTCGAGCCATGGGTTTGCTGGTTTTGCTGCTCATGGCACACGCCGCCGCAGCGCAGAACTTACGTCTGGTGGCTGATGCCTGGCCGCCGTTTACCGACGTTAACCTGCTCAACAACGGCCTGGCGACAGACCTGGTCAGCACCGCCCTCAGCCGCGCCGGGTACACCACCCAATACGAGCAGGTGCCCTGGGCACGCGCCTTGAATGGCGTAGGAGAGGGGCGCTACGACGTGCTCGTCAATGCCTGGTTCAATGAGGACCGTACACGCGTCGGCCAGTTTTCCGGGGAATACCTGCTCAACCGCATCCGCTTTTTGAAGCGCAAACATTCGGACATCGAGTACGACAGCGTGCAGAAGCTGCATGGCCGCACGATTGCCGTGGTGCGCGGCTACGCGTATTCGGCTGCATTCGATGACGACCTGCAGTTGCGCAAGGTCCCGGCCCTCGATTTTGACATGGCATTGCGCATGCTGGCCGCCGGGCGGGTCGAACTGACGCTGGAGGATGAGTACGTGGCGCGTTTTAACCTCAGCCGCGAATCCCCGGAGATCCGCGACAGCGTCGAATTCCTGCCCAACTCACTGAGCGAGAACAGCTTGCACATCCTCGTCAGCTTGCGAAACCCCAATCACCAGCAGATCGTTGCCGACTTCGACCGCGAGATCGCAGCGATGAAAGCCGACGGCAGTTACGCGCAGTTGCTCAAGCTGCACGGGCTGTAGCTTCCTCGGGCTCCTTGATCAAGTGGGCCGCCAGGGTGCGCAGCGGCCCAAGCTGGCGGCAGATCAGCGCCAGTTGGGTTTGCACCAGCCTCTGGCTTTCGTCCATTTCCTCCGGCATCTGCTCAAGGTCCACGGCCAGGGCTTCTTCGGCATCGCTCTGGATGGCGACGGGCTGCTTGTTGGCCAGGCTCTGGGCGATCTCATCGATGCTTGAAGACAGGTCAGCCCCGGCACCATCGATCAGGTGTTCACGGACCTCGGTTGGCAATTGGGTTTCCCGGTGTGCACCCAGCCCCGACAGATAGCTCAGCAGGGTGTGCGACAACACCAGGAAGCGGAAGCCCACGTCCGCCTCCTTACGGAAATGCCCAGGTTCCATGAGCATGTTCGCCAGCGTAGTGGACAGCGCGGCATCGGCGTTGTGGGCGTTGCGGCGGGCCAGGCGATAGGCCAGGTCGTCGCTCTTGCCGTTGGCGTATTGCTGCATGATCTGGCGCAAGTAGATGCTGTTGCAGGTCAGGGTGTTGGCCAGCACCTTGTTCAGGCGCCGGCCTTGCCAGTCAGGCAGGAACAGAAACACCGCCAGGCCCGCAATCAGGCTGCCCAGCAAGGTGTCGAGCAGGCGCGGCAGGAACAGCCCGTAACTGTCGCCGACCTGGTTGAAGCAGAACAGGATCATCACCGTGATCGCCGCCGTGGACAGCGTGTAGCGGGTGGTCCGGTTAACGAAGAACACCACGCCGGCCAGTACCGCGCAGGCCGACTGCAGCAGCGGTGTGGAGATCAGATCAAACAGCGCCCAGCCCGCCGTCAGGCCGATGGCGGTGCCGATAATCCGTTGCACCAGCTTGCGCCGGGTCGCGCCGTAACTGGGCTGGCAGACGAACAGGGTGGTGAGGATGATCCAGTAACCCTGTGACGGATGCACCAGGTGCACCATGCCGTAACCGATGCTCAAGGCCAGCGGCAGGCGCAGGGCGTGGCGGAACAGCAGCGAGGTGGGTGTCAGTTGCAGACGCAGGCGGTTCCAGACGTCCTTGAGGTTGCGTGGCGAGCGGTCCAGCAGGCTGCTGTCGGTGGCATCGGCAAGGTTATCGGGGTTGGCGGCATCGCTGAGCAGGCGATCGAGTGTGCCCAGGTTGGCGGCCAGCGCCCGCAGCGAACGCAGCAGGCCGCGCCATGCCGGGTTGCTCTGGATGCGCAGGTGCTCAAGGGACGCCCGCAGATCGTCCAGCGCATGGGCAAAACTGTCGTCATACACGAATGGCTGACGCAGCTGGATCGACACCGACAGCGACTGGCAGGCCACACCTTGCTGGCGCAGCAGCCGCTGGCAGCGGAACAGCACATCACTGTGGAAGAAGGCTTCGGCCAGCGAGTTGTAAGGGTAATGCGAAGAGCTGGCGCGTTCGTGAATGTCCTGGGCCAGGAAGTAGAGCTTCAGGTAACGACTGACTTTCGAGCCCGGTCGACCGTTGCCTACCCGGTGCAGGATGATTTCCTTGGCGGCGTTCAAGGCGGCCACGACGCGACCATTCTGCTGCGCCAGTTCAAGGCGGCGGGCCTCCACGTCCAGTTGGCGAATCGGTTCGAATAGCGAGGATTTGAGCTTGAGGTATTGGCCCAGCTCGCGGAAAAGCCGCGCCAGGCTCTGTTGCACCGGCTGGTTGGAAAACAGCATCTGCCACAGCACCGACAGCAGGCCGTACCACGCGGCCCCCGCCACCAGCAGCATGGGTTCGTGCCAGAAGTCGCTGACCTCACCGCCGCGCTGGTCCACGCCGATCATGGTGTAGACCGACAGAATCAGGGTCGCAGAGGCAATTGCACCATAGCGTTCACCCAGTGCACCGAGCATGGTCAGGCAGAAGCTGGCCAGCGCCAGTGCGCACACGAAGATATAGGGGTAGGGGAATAGCAATTCCACGGACAGCGCCGCAACGCTGAAACACACCAGCGTCACAGCCAATGCATTGAGGCGGCCTTGCCAACTGTCGTCGGTCTCGGACAGTGCGCTGGCAATAATCCCCAGGAACAGCGGGATCAGCAGTCCCATTTCGTCCTGGTACCAGCACAGCGCCATGCTGCCGGTCAGCGCGATAAACACTCGAACGCTGTAACTGAACTTGTCCAGCGCCCACAGACGACGGAGCGTATGACGAAAAGATCTCGATGCCATGAGGTGACGCCTTGGTGCGCTGTTATTCGAATTTCAGCTAAGTATGTACAGCGCCAGAGGCGGGCTGTACATCTCGGTTAGCAAAAATTATTCCGTAAGCGTCACTTGACGCGCGGTTGCGGCGCCATGTCACAGATCATCGCGTCAAACGTACTGCGCAGCCGCGTAGGCCGATGCCCAGGCCCACTGGAAATTGAAGCCGCCCAGGTGGCCGCTGACGTCCAGCACTTCACCCACGAAATACAGGCCCGGCGATTTCAGCGACTCCATGGTCTTGGAAGACACTTCCCGGGTGTCGATGCCGCCCAGGGTCACTTCAGCGGTGCGATAGCCTTCCGTGCCGGCGGGCACGACCTGCCAGCTCGCCAGTTTTCCGGCGATATCGTTCAGCTCTGAGGGGGTGTATTGCTTCATGGGTTTGGAGGCGAACCAGTGTTCGGCCAGCAGGTTCGCCATCTTCTTGGTGAAGATCTCCCCCAGCAGGGTTTTCAGCTCGCTGTTGGGGCGTTCGACCTGTTGCTCCACCAGCCAGCTCGGGACGTCGTGGTCCGGCAGCAGGTTGATCTCCACCGTGTCGCCAGGGTTCCAGAACGACGAAATCTGCAGGATCGCCGGGCCGCTGAGGCCGCGATGGGTAAACAGGATGTTCTCGCGAAAGCTGGTGTCGTTGCAGCTCACCAGGCAATCCACCGACGTCCCCGACAGCTCGGTGCACAGCGCCTTGAGCTGATCGGTGATGGTGAACGGCACAAGCCCTGCGCGGGTGGGCAACAGGGTGTGGCCGAACTGTTTGCCCACCTGATAGCCGAAGCCGGTCGCGCCCAGGGTCGGAATCGACAGGCCGCCGGTGGCGATCACCAGTGAAATGCAGTCGAGTTTGCCCAGGGTCGTACTCAGGGTGTAGCCGGTGTCGGTCTTGTCGATCTGCTGCACGGACGTGTCCATGTGCAGCTTGACGCCCGCTTGCTCGCATTCATCGAGCAGCAGGCCGAGGATGTCGCTGGACTTGTTGTCGCAGAACAGCTGGCCGAGCTTCTTCTCGTGGTAGGGCACACCGTGCTTGGCGACCAGTTCGATGAAGTCCCACTGGGTATAGCGCGCCAGGGCCGATTTGCAGAAGTGCGGGTTCTGCGACAGGAAATTGCTCGGTTCGGTGTACATGTTGGTGAAATTACAGCGTCCACCACCGGACATGAGGATTTTCTTGCCGGGCTTGTTCGCGTGATCGATCAACATCACCTTGCGCCCACGATTGGCTGCGGTCAGCGCACACATCAAACCTGCGGCGCCAGCGCCGATGATCACAACGTCAGTAACGGGCAAAACGGAAGTCCTCAGAGAACAGTCAACATCATTCAAAACCGTGGGAGCGAATTCATTCGCGAGAGGCCAGCACATTCAATATCTTCGGTGACTGGTACACCGCATCGCGAATGAATTCGCTCCCACAGGTATTGCGCATAACCTGTGGGAGCGAGCTTGCTCGCGAAGCTTTTCAGGCGTCTTACAAAATCCGCACGCGCAGCGACTTGCCTTTGATCTTGCCGTTGTTCAAGCGCTCCAGCGCCTGTTTGGCAACGCCGCGTTCAACCGCGACATAAGCCTGGAAGTCGAAGATCGCGATCTTGCCCACCTGAGCGCCGGGGATGCCTGCGTCGCCGGTCAGTGCGCCGAGAATATCGCCAGGGCGCAGCTTGTCCTTGCGGCCCGAACCGATGCACAGCGTGCTCATCGTTGGCAGCAGCGGTGCACCGCCCTTGCTGGTCAGCGAGTCCAGTTGTTCCCAGTTCAGGGCTGCTTTCTGCACTTCTTCGATGGCGCGGGCACGGCCGCTTTCCGACGGCGCGACCAGGCTGATCGCAATGCCTTTTTCGCCTGCACGACCGGTGCGACCCACGCGGTGGATGTGCATCTCGGAGTCACGGGCCAGCTCGACGTTGAGCACCATGTCCAGTGCATCGATGTCCAGGCCGCGAGCGGCCACGTCGGTGGCGACCAGTACCGAAGTACTGCGGTTGGCGAACATCGCCAGTACCTGATCACGGTCACGCTGTTCCAGGTCGCCATGCAGGCCGACGGCAGAAATGCCCTTGGCGGTCAGATGATCGACCACTTCCTGGCACTGCTGCTTGGTGAAGCAGAACGCTACGCAGGACTGCGGCCGGAAATGCGCCAGCACTTTCACCACGGCATCCAGGCGCTCTTCCGGAGAGATCTCGTAGAAGTGCTGCTCGATCTGGCTGTCGGCATGCAGGGCTTCGACCTTGACGGTTTGTGGGTCGCGCATGAACTTGGACGACAGCTGCTTGATGCCCACCGGGTAGGTGGCCGAGAACAGCAGCGTCTGCCGCTTCTTCGGGGTCTGCTCGATGATGTCGGCGATGGCGTCGTAGAAACCCATGTCCAGCATGCGGTCGGCTTCGTCGAGGATCAGCGTGTTCAGGCCATCGAGGACCAGCGAGCCCTTGCGCAGGTGCTGCTGGATGCGTCCCGGTGTGCCGACGATGATGTGTGCGCCGTGTTCCAGCGAGCCGATCTGCGGGCCGAAGGACACGCCGCCACACAGGGTCAGCACCTTGATGTTGTCTTCCGAGCGCGCCAGGCGACGGATTTCCTTGGCCACCTGATCGGCCAGCTCCCGGGTCGGGCACAGGACCAGCGCCTGGCAACCGAAGTAACGCGGGTTGATCGGGTTCAGCAGGCCAATGCCGAACGCAGCGGTCTTGCCGCTGCCGGTCTTGGCCTGGGCAATCAGGTCCATGCCCTTGAGCATCACCGGCAGGCTTTGCGCCTGAATCGGCGTCATCTCGGCGTAACCAAGCGACTCCAGGTTAGCCAGCATGGCGGCGGACAGGGGCAAAGAATTGAATGCGGTGTTAGTCACTTTAGGGGCCTGCAAAACAAAATGTCGCGCAGTGTATCAGTTCCTAGGCCTCGATCTCCGGTTCCGGACGAGGCGTTGGTGGCGGCGCGCTCTTGCGTCCATCGGTGGGCGACAGCTGCAGGAAGATCCCGGAAGCCAGGATCGCCAGCACGCCGACGGCCAGGAAGGTCAGCTGGAACGCGCCCAGCACGCTGCTGACCTCACCCGTGCTGACCTGTGCCGTGAAACCACCGAGCAATGCCGCCGCACAAGCCACCCCAAGGCTCAGGGACAATTGCGCCACCACCGACAGCAGGCTGTTGCCACTGGCGGCGCTGGCATCGTCGAGGTCGATCAGGGTCACGGTGTTCATGGCGGTGAATTGCAGCGAGTTGATGGCGCCCAGGATCGCGAGGTGAATCAACAGCAGCCAGTACGGCGTTTGCGCATCCACCAGCGCAATGCCCGCCAGGAAAATCCCCAGCAACAGCGTGTTGCCGGTGAGGATGATTCGATACCCCAGGCGCTCGATCAGCCAGCGCGCCACTGACTTGGCGAACATCGCCGCAGCGGCCAGCGGGATCATGCTCATCCCGGCCTGGGACGGCGTGTAGCCCAGGGCGATCTGCAACAGCAGCGGCACCAGAAACGGCAGCGCGCCGCTGCCCAGGCGCGAGAACAGATTACCGAGGATCCCCACCGCGAACGTCCGGGTGCGGAACAGCGAAGGCGCGAACAAAGGGAACTCGACATTGCCGGCCCGCAACCAGTACGCCGCCAGACAGCCCATGCCCGCGAACAACAGGAACACCACGCGCAGCACCGGCAGATGCAGTTCGCCCAGGCCCTCAAGGGCAATCGTGATCAGCACCATGGACGCCCCGAACAGGGCGAAACCGATGCCGTCGAAGCGTGTACGTGCGCCCCCTTCCAGGTCTGGCACCACATGCATGACCGCATAACAGCCCAGTATTCCCACCGGAATATTGAGCAGGAAGATCCAGTGCCAGCTCAGGTATTCCACCAGCCAGCCACCCAGGGTTGGCCCCAGTAACGGGCCAAGCAGACCCGGCACGGTGATGAAACTCATGATCCGCACCAGCTCCGAACGCGGATAGGCCCGCAGCACGATCAAGCGTCCGATGGGCATCATCAGCGCCCCGCCCAGCCCCTGAATCACCCGCGCCCCCACCAGCATGCTCAGGGACTCGGACAGCGCACAGAGCAGCGAGCCGAAGCTGAACAGCAGGATTGCGCCGAAGAAGATGCGCTTGATGCCGAAGCGGTCCGCGATCCAGCCAGAGGCCGGGATCAGCAACGCGATGGTCAGCATGTAGGCGATGATCACCGACTGCATGCGCAACGGGTCTTCCGACAGCGAACGGGCCATGGAGGGTAGGGCGGTATTGAGGATCGTACCGTCCAGGCTCTGCATGAAGAAGGCGATGGCGACCACCCAGGGCAGCCACTTCAGGGTTCGTGCATCCAACAGCGGGGGCGTGGTCGACATACAGTCCTTAGAGCGTCAGAGTCAAACGGCTGATCAAGGCGCCAGGCAACAAGCTGGAAGCTGTCTGACGTTGACTATAGGTGCTCGCCGACAAAATGAGTTCCCTTTCCCGGGTCAATTCTTCCAGTGCGCTGCCCAACAGGCTGTAGGCACTGTCGTCAAAACGCATGGTGCTGACCGGTGCCTGAATCTTGCCATCTTCGACCCAGAATGTTGCAAAACGGGTCATGCCGGTCAGGCGCGCCGCCGACTGGTCCGAGTAGTTCAGGTACCACAGGTTGCTGATGTAAAGCCCGGTGCCGATCCGTTGCAGAATTTGCTCAAGCTCCAGGTTGCCGCCCGCCATGTCCAGGGCGCTGGGTGACTCACCGCGGCTGGCACCGTTGGCGATCAGGTTGTATTCCGCCGCACTGCGTGAGCCCACCAGTTGATCGCGGGCGATACCGGCTGCGATCAGTGACAGGTCCTGGCGCGGGTAGCCTTCGCTGGAGAACGCCGGTGACAGCGAGCCGCTGACCTGTTCGGCCAGGCTCACCAACGGGCTGAATGTGGCATCGCCGTTGTACAGCCGTTGCAACGGGCTGGTTTTGCTCGCCAGTTCCTGCGCGGAAAAACCGCCCCAGCACAGCATGCTTAGGATTTCATCCATGGCCGCCGGTGCCAGATACGCGCGGTACTGACCGGGCGCCAGGGTGCGTAGCGGACGACCGAGAAACTCAAGCTGCTCGCGGGCCAGGGTGAAGCGGCGGGTAAAGGCATCGTCGTCCCAGTCGTGACCGGCGTAGTTGGCTTTCACCGCCTGGCCGTTTTCGTGAAACAGGCTCCAGTCGAAATTGAAGCTGTTGGCTTGATGCCAGCCCAACGCGCCCCAGGAACTGGCGAAACCGCGATACAGCGGGCCAGCCGCGTAGAAGCCCACCAGGTCCAGTCCCTGGGCCAGACGTGAAATCTGCTCCACCACGTGGCCGCTGTCCGGCAACGGCTGGTCCTGGACGTTGCTGCTCTGCCAGCTTTCGGTATTGAGCCGCAGGTACGGATCCTTGGGCAGCAGCACCAGGGTTTCACGCAGTTGCTGCAAGGCCTGGTTCAGGCGCTGCCGGTCAACCTCGGCATCGCCGGAGAGCGTCAGGTCCAGGTTGGCGTGGCGGCCATCGTCGATGAGCTTGAAGTTCAGGCTGGCCTGCTGCACCTGCCCGGCTTGCCGCACCTTGGCGTGGTTGAAGCGAATGAAATCCGACGCTTCGGCGTTGTAGCCCAGGGTGAACTGTTCCTGCGGGGTCAGTGCACCGCGCAGGACTTCGACCAGGGTTTCGAACTGCTGTTGATGATTGATCGGGTGCTGCATCAGGCGTCTCCTCCGAATACGTCGACATTGGCGAACACGCACGCGGGCGAGGCATGGCCTACGCGTACCACCTGGTTGGGTTCGCCCTTGCCGCAGTTGGGGGTGCCCAGGACCTTGAAGGTGCTGGCGTCGCCCACCGCGCTGAGGTTGCGCCAGAACTGCGCGGAAATGGCCCGGTAGTTCGGGTTCTTGACCACGCCCTTGAGTTCGCCGTTTTCGATCAACTGACCCCATTCGCAGCCGAACTGGAATTTGTTGCGGGCGTCGTCAGTGGACCAGGAGCGGTTGTTGGACATCAGGATGCCGTGCTCGATGCCGCCGACCAGCTGCGCCATGGACTGGTCGCCAGGCTCGATGTTGAGGTTGGCCATGCGGTCGATGGGTGGCCGGTTCCAGTTGCAGGCGCGGCTGTTGGCGACCCCTTCCATGCCCGAACGGTATTGCGATAGCGCACCGCCCAATGGCCGTTCCAGCAAGCCGTCGCGGATCAGGAACTGCTTGCTCGCCGGGGTGCCGTCATCGTCGTGGCCGTAGCTGGCCAGCTGTTCGGGGATGTCCGGATCGAAGGTCACGTTGAGCAGTGGTGAGCCGTATTGCAGGCTGCCGAAGTCACTGGTCTTGACGAAGCTGGTGCCGGCGTAATTGCGCTCGTCACCCAGGATACGGTCAAGTTCCAGCGGGTGGCCGATGGATTCGTGGATCTGCAAAATCATCTGGTCCGGGGTCAGCAACAGGTCGCGCGGGCCCTGTGGCGTGTTCGGCGCCATGATCAACTGCAACGCCTCGTCGGCGACCCTTGGTGCCGCGCCAATCAGGCCGCATTGGGCGATGACTTCTGCACCGCCCTGCTGGCCAAAGTTGCTGCCGCCCAGGCTGCGGGTCTGGCTGTCTTGCCCGTCATAGGCCGTGACGTTCAGGCCCGGATACACGAAGCGCTGGGCCTGACGGATCTCGGCACCTGCGTTGTTGAGGTAGATCTGTTCGACGTTTTCCAGTCCCAGGCTCACTTCCCAGTTCACCAGGCGCGAGTCCGAAGGCACGGCGGCGGATTCGGCGCCCAGCAACTGGTAGCAATCGCTCAGGGACGGGAATGCCTGGCTCAGGTGCGGCGACAGGTAATCGGCACGAGCGCTGGAAACGATGTGCTCACTGAGGTCGAGCAGGGCGTGGGGCGCCAGGCGCAGGGCCTGGGTTTCGGCCTGCTCAAGTGCAGCTTGCAAGCCGCGCAGGGAAAGGTCATTGGTGGCCGCATAGGCTTCGACGCCATTGAGGCGCACGGTCAGCATCACGCCTTCGTCACTGCTCAGGTAAGGCGGTTCAGCGACGTTTTTGCGGACGCGAAGGTGTTGGCTGGTCTGACGCACATAGCGCAGCGAGAAGAACTGCGCGCGACTCTGCAGGGCTGCGAACCGCTGCTTGAGTTGAGCTGCAAAATCGAACATGCAAAGAAACTCCCTTGGGTGGCGCTTGGGGGGATTCTATGTGGTTCGGGGTGGTTGTGGTGATTGAATTGACGCTTTCGCGAGCAAGCTCGCTCTCACGGGGAAACTACAAGTCCTGTGGGAGCCAGCTTGCTCGCGAATGGCTGTTGCTTACTGCGCGGTACGGCTCACTTCACGCAGTGGCTTGCCGCGTGCAGGCTTGTCGCCTGCGACGTAGTACTTGGCAGTGCTGCGTGGCAGAGGCTTGCGGCCACGGATCTTGTCGGCGATTTTCTCGGCGATCATGATCGTCGGCGCGTTGAGGTTACCGGTGGTGATCAGCGGCATGATCGACGCATCGACGACGCGCAGGCCTTGCATGCCATGCACGCGACCTTCGCCATCGACCACGGCCATGTCATCGGTGCCCATCTTGCACGAGCACGACGGGTGGAAGGCGGTTTCGGCGTGTTCGCGTACGAACTTGTCCAGTTGCTCGTCAGTCTGCACGTCGATGCCAGGGCTGATTTCACGACCGCGGTAAGGATCCAGAGCGGGCTGCTGCATGATCTCCCGGGTCAGGCGGATGCCGTCACGGAACTCCTGCCAGTCCTGCTCGGTGGCCATGTAGTTGAACAGGATGCTTGGGTATTCACGCGGGTTCTTGGACTTGAGCTGCACGCGGCCACGGCTTGGAGAACGCATGGAGCCCACGTGCGCCTGGAAGCCGTGTTCTTTCACGCCATTGCTGCCGTTGTAGTTAATCGCTACCGGCAGGAAGTGGTACTGAATGTTCGGCCAGTCGAACTCTTCACGGGAGCGAATGAAACCGCCCGCTTCGAACTGGTTGCTGGCCCCAATGCCTTTGCCCAGGAACATCCACTCTGCGCCGATGGCCGGTTGGTTGTACCAAAGCAGCGACGGGTACAGCGAGACCGGTTGGGTGCACGCGTATTGCAGGTACATCTCCAGGTGGTCCTGAAGGTTCTGGCCTACGCCCGGCAGGTCGTGGACCACCGGGATATCGAGTTTGTTCAGCAGCTCAGCCGGGCCGACGCCGGAGCGTTGCAGCACTTGCGGCGAACCGATGGCGCCGCTGCACAGCAGGACTTCCTTGCGGGCACGGGCCTGAATACGGGTATCGCTGTCGCCCACCAGATACGCCACGCCGACGGCACGCTTGCCTTCGAACAGGATGCGGTCAGTCAGGGCGTGAGTGACGATAGTCAGGGTCGAGCGCTGCTTGGCGGTGTCCAGGTAACCGCGTGCGGTGCTGGCGCGACGGCCGTTCGGCGTCACGGTGCGGTCCATCGGGCCGAAGCCTTCCTGCTGGTAACCGTTGAGGTCTTCAGTGCGCGGATAACCGGCTTGTACCCCTGCTTCAACCATGGCGTGGAACAACGGGTTGTTACCGGCTTTTGGCGTGGTCACGCTGACCGGGCCTTCGCCGCCGTGGTAGTCGTTCGGGCCGATGTCGCGGGTTTCGGCCTTGCGGAAATACGGCAGGCAGTCCAGATAGCTCCAGTCTTCCAGCCCAGGGTTTTTCGCCCAGCCGTCGTAGTCCATGGCGTTACCACGGATGTAGCACATGCCGTTGATCAAGGAAGAACCACCCAGGCCCTTGCCACGACCGCATTCCATACGGCGGCCGTTCATGTGCGGCTCGGGATCGGTCTCGTAGGCCCAGTTGTAGCGACGGCCTTGCAGCGGGAACGCCAGTGCCGCGGGCATTTGTGTCCGGAAGTCCAGACGATAGTCCGGGCCGCCTGCTTCAAGCAGCAGTACGGTGACGCCTTCGTCTTCAGTCAGACGGGTCGCCAGGGTGTTACCGGCTGAGCCGGCACCGATGATGATGTAATCGAATTCTTGGGACATTACTGCACCCTCATTGTGTTGATCGGGGCAGCGCCTCCCTTATAGGAGCGCGCTTGCCCGATCGGCTGCGAAGCAGTCGTAAATTGCCCGAATACGGTTTCCCTGAAGGAAACCGTTTGAATGTCTGCGACCGCTTCGCGATCGATCGCGGGCAAGCGCGCTCCTACAGAGCGCTTGATTCAGAACACCGACGCGTAGTCGCCCAGCTCAACCTGGATGGACTTGATGCGGGTGTACTGCGCCAGCGAGCTGATGCCGTTTTCACGGCCGACACCCGATTGCTTGTAGCCACCGACCGGCATTTCTGCGGCCGATTCGCCCCAGGCGTTGATCCAGCAGATACCGGCTTCGAGCTGGTGAATCACGCGGTGGGCGCGGGCCAGATCCTTGGTGACCAGGCCAGCCGCCAGACCGAAGTCGGTGTCGTTGGCGCGGCGGATCACTTCTTCTTCGCTGTCGTAGGTCAGGATGCTCATCACCGGGCCGAAGATCTCTTCACGCACGATGGTCATTTCGTCGGTGCAATCGGTGAACACGGTCGGTGCCACGAACGCGCCCTTGGCGAATTCGCCATCGGTCAGACGATCGCCGCCGCACAGGACGCGAGCGCCTTCTTCCTTGCCCTTGGCGATATGACCCAGCACGCTTTCCATGTGTGCGAAGCTCACCAGCGGGCCGAAGTTGGTGTTGTCGTCCTGCGGGCTGCCGACGCGGATACGGTTCACGCGTTCAACGATTTTCGCTTCGAAGGCGGCCTTCAACGCAGTCGGTACGAATACGCGAGTGCCGTTGGTGCAGACCTGGCCGGAGCTGTAGAAGTTGGCCATCATCGCGATGTCGGCGGCGCGATCCAGATCGGCGTCGTCGAAGATGATCAGCGGCGACTTGCCGCCCAGTTCCATGGTCACTTCCTTGAGCGACGAACCCGAGGCGCTGGCCATGACTTTCTTGCCGGTTTCGACGCCGCCGGTGAACGAGACTTTCTCGATGCGCGGGTGCTCGGTCAGCCAGGTGCCGACTTCGCGACCGGTGCCGGTCAGGACGCTGAACACGCCGTCCGGTACGCCAGCAGCGGTGTAGATTTCAGCCAGCTTCAAGGTGGTCAGCGAGGTGACTTCACTGGGCTTGAAGATCATGGCGTTGCCTGCGGCCAGGGCCGGGGCCGACTTCCACAACGCGATCTGGATCGGGTAGTTCCAGGCGCCGATACCGGCAACCACGCCCAGGGGTTCACGACGGGTGTAGACGAATGAGGAAGTGCGCAGCGGGATCTGCTCGCCTTCGATGGCGGGCACCAGGCCTGCGTAATATTCCAGCACATCGGCACCGGTCACGATGTCGACGTAGCGGGTTTCGGAAAGCGGCTTGCCGGTGTCCAGGGTTTCCAGTTCGGCCAGCTCATCGTTGCGCTCGCGCAGGATTTCCACGGCACGACGCAGGATGCGTGAACGCTGCATGGCGGTCATCGCTGCCCAGACCTTCTGGCCTTTTTCAGCGGCGACTACTGCGCGCTCGACGTCTTCCTTGCCTGCACGTTGAACAGTGGCGAGGACTTCTCCGTTAGCCGGGTTGATGGCTTCGAATGTAGCGTTGCTGCTGGAATCGACATAACCGCCGTCGATGTAGAGTTTTTGCAGTTCGAAACGGGCCATAGAGTCCTCGCAAATTCAATGTGGTAGGCGTGTACCCAAATTCAGGCTGCCGGAGCAGGTTGGGCAACGCGTGTGCCGGGTCGTTCGGTCAGCGCAGTCATAAACATGCTTCAGCTCACCGTCTTCGCCAGTTGTAGATCCATGTATTCGTACGCAATCTGCTGCGCCTGGCTGGTGTCGAAAGCGTCTCCCGACAGCGCTCCGCGCAGCCACAAACCATCGATCAATGCCGCCAGGCCACGTGCCGCGCTGCGTGCCTGATCCAGTGGCAACACTCTGCGGAACTGACAGCACAGGTTCGAATACAGGCGGTGATCGTTGATCCGCTGCAACCTGTGCAATGACGGTTGGTGCATGCTGGCGGCCCAGAAGGCCAGCCAGGTTTTCATTGCCGGGCCATTGACCTGGCTGGCGTCGAAGTTGCCTTCGATGATCACCTGAAGATGCGCTCGGGGACTGTCGTCGTTCAGCGCCAGGCGGCGTTCGGCGACGTTATCGATCAAGGCATTCATCAAGTGCCGCATGGTCGCTGCAATCAGGCCGTTCTTGTCCTGGAAGTAGTGACTGATGATTCCATTCGAGACACCGGCCAGACGGGCGATCAGCGCAATGCTGGCATCACTCATACCGACCTGATCCACGGCCTCCAATGTGGCCTGGATCAATTGTTGGCGGCGTATGGGTTGCATACCGACCTTAGGCATGTTGCTCGTCTCCTGAGGCCTGCCAGGCCATCGACAGGCGATGGCGACAACGGCGGCCAGTCTATTTTGTTTTGATTGAACGTTCAATCAACAAAGAATAAGCTCTGCGACAATCTGTGACATTGACACGAGTTAGCGCTCGTTCCGATGCCGCAAATTGACACTCTAAAAAGCCAGGAACACAGGCCACACGGGCGTTTGCGGCGAGGACGGGGAGTTTTACTCGGGCATTACGCCTCAGGCAGTGACGCCGGAAACTTTCCGGCCATCGGTCTGCCGCGCTGTTTTCACCACGCTGTTTGTCCAGGTTCACGGGTTTTTGCGGTGCCTTTATATCACTCGGCGATTTTTCTCTGAAAAACCTGTTGGCCGGGTGATGCGTTGTTGTGTGTTTCTCTTTCGCACTGCCTGGAGCCTTCGTGCAATGAGTACTCCCTCCCTGATTAAGACACCTCATCAAAAGGTGCGCGTGAATGGGGTCGTGTTTTACACCTCGACCGCATTGATTCTCTTGCTGACTGCTGTGTTGATTGCGGCTCCCGAAGCCGCTGGAAAAATGCTGGGTGTAGCGCAGGAATGGCTGTCGCGCAGTTTTGGCTGGTACTACATGGTGGTCATTGCCGCCTATCTGGTGTTCGTCGTGGGGCTGGCGTTTTCCTCGTTTGGCAAACTCAAGCTGGGCACCAGGGACGACACGCCGGACTTCAGTTATGGCGCCTGGGCCGGGATGCTGTTCTCGTCCGGTATCGGCATTTCGCTGTTGTATTTTGGTGCTTCCGAGCCACTGGACCACTTCTTCAATCCGCCTGAAGGCGTGTCGGGTAGCAACCAGGCCGCGCGTCAGGCTGTGCAGCTGACCTTTCTGCACTGGGGCCTGCACGGCTGGGCGATTTATGCGTTGGTGGGTTTGGCGGTGGCGTATTTCGCTTACCGGCACAATCAGCCGCTGGCACTGCGCTCTGCCTTGTACCCGCTGGTGGGCGAGCGCTGGGTCAAGGGCGCGGCAGGCCACGCGGTGGACGGCTTCGGCATGTTCGTGACGCTGCTGGGGCTGGTGACCAACCTGGGCATCGGTTCGATGCAGGTGTCGTCCGGGCTTGAGCATCTGTTCGGCATGCAGCACTCCAACACCAACCTGCTGATCGTGATTCTGGTGATGAGCACGGTGGCGACCATCGCGGCGGTGTCGGGTGTGGAAAACGGCATTCGCCGTTTGTCCAACCTGAACATCGTGCTGTTCAGCGGCCTGCTGATGTTCGTGCTGCTGTTCGGCTCGACCCTGCACCTGCTCAACGGTTTTGTGCAGAACATCGGCGATTACCTGAACGGCGTGGTGCTCAAGACCTTCGATCTTTACGTGTACGTCGGCGACGACGCCAAGTCCGAACGCTGGCTGGGCCTTTGGACCCTGTTCTACTGGGCGTGGTGGATTTCCTGGGCGCCATTCGTGGGCATGTTCATCGCGCGTATTTCCCGTGGCCGTACTGTGCGTGAACTGGTGGCCGGCGTGCTGCTGATCCCGTTGGGTTTCACCTTGGCGTGGTTGTCGATTTTCGGTAACACGGCGCTGGACCTGGTGATGAATCAGGGCGTGGCAGAGCTGGGACGAACAGCGCTGACGCAACCGTCCATGGCGATCTATCAATTGCTCGACCAGTATCCGGCCTCGAAGATTGTGATCGGCGTGTCGATTTTCGTGGGCTTTGTGTTGTTCCTGACGCCTGCGGATTCCGGTGCGGTGATGATGGCGAACCTGTCCTGCAAAGGCGGTGACGTGGACGAAGACGCGCCTCACTGGTTGCGGATTTTCTGGTCGGCGGTGATCACCCTGGTGACCATCGGCTTGCTGTTTGCCGGTAACTTCGAAGCGATGCAGACCATGGTCGTACTGGCCGGGTTGCCGTTCTCGGCGGTGCTGGTGCTGTTCATGTTCGGTTTGCTCAAGGCCATGCGCAAAGACATCAAGGTCGAGAAAGAACAGGCTGAACGGGAGGCGCATGCGCTTGCTCAAGAGCAGATCAGGCGTGAGGTGCAGATACAGGTTGAAAGCCATCGGCAACTCCTTGGCCGGGTCCTCGCTGAGGCGTGATATCGCCAGGTGCCTGACCGTCCCGGTCAGGCATTGAAAAGTGTTGGAGCGAGGCTTGCCCGCGAAGGCGGTGTTCCGGTTTAGAGATATCTGCTGACCGTACAGACCTCTTCGCGGGCAAGCCTCGCTCCGACAAGACCAAGGCGCGCTCCTATCCCAGATTCTTGCCCAGCAGCGCGTGATACAGCTCGCTGTCGCCCAGGATCCCCACCACCCGATCATTCTCCTGTAGTACCAGTTTGTTGCCGGTCTGGTAGCGAATCTGCAGGGCGTCGCGCATGCCAATGTCGGAATGAACCAGCGTCGGACGACGGCCCAGGCCTTCCATGGGTTGCCCCGGTGCCCAGTTCTGCAGGTCCAGTGTCGTGCCGTTCTGGCGGGCACCCTTGATCACATTGCCTTCAGCCAGATCGAGCCACGAGTCGCCGCCCGGGTCCAGGCACACTGAACCGTTGATGCGGGTGCAGTTGTCGACGGTGCGCATCAGGCTGCGGCCACAGAGCACGTTCAGCGGGTTGGTATGGGCGACGAAGGTGCGCACATAGTCATCGGCCGGGTTGAGGACGATCTCTTCCGGCACGCTGTATTGAATGATCCGGCCGTCTTTCATGATCGCGATGCGGCTGCCCAGCTTGAGGGCTTCGTCCAGGTCGTGGCTGACGAAAACGATGGTCTTGCTGAGCTTGCGTTGCAGCTCCAGCAGTTCGTCCTGCAGCCCCTGGCGGATCAGTGGGTCGAGGGCGGAGAAAGGTTCGTCCATCAGCAGAATGTCAGCGTCCATTGCCAGGGCGCGGGCCAGGCCGACCCGTTGCTGCATGCCGCCGGACAGTTCGTCGGGCTTCTTGTTGCGCCACTGGGTCAGGCCCACCAGCTCGAGTTTCTCGTCCACCAGCTTGCGTCGTTGCTTCTCTGGCTGGCCTTGCATCTCCAGGCCGAAGCTGATGTTTTCGCGCACCGTCAGCCAGGGCATCAGGGCGAACTTCTGGAACACCATGGCGATGCGTTTGGTGCGCATCAGTTTCAGTTCTGCGGGGGTACAGGAGGCAATGTTGATCTGCGAGCCTTCGTGCTCGACATACAGCGCGCCGCGGCTGACGGTGTTCAGACCGTTGATGCAACGCAGCAGGCTGGATTTACCGGACCCGGAAAGGCCCATCAGTACGCAGATTTCGCCTTTCTGGATGTCCAGGCTGGCTTTTTCCACACCGACGATCTGGCCGGTTTTTTTCAGGATCTGGTCCCGCGTCAGGCCTTGATCGAGCAGTTTGAGGGCCTCACGCGGATCCTTGGAGAAGACAACGTCTACCTTGTCGAAGTTGATGATGCTCATGAGTCAGCCCTCACCTGTGCGTCGGGTTGTTTGCAGATGCGGTCGAGCATGATGGCGAGCAGGACGATGGCCAGGCCGGCTTCGAAGCCGAGGGCGATATCAGCAGTATTCAGTGCGTTGACCACGGGTTTGCCCAAGCCATCGGCACCTACCAGGGCCGCGATGACGACCATCGACAGCGACAGCATGATGCATTGGGTAATACCGGCAGCGATGCTCGGCATGGCGTGGGGCAGTTCGATTCGGGACAGCAGTTGGCGACGCGAGCAGCCAAAGGCTTTACCGGCGTCGAGCAATTCGTGGGGCACATCACGGATGCCCAGGTACGTCAGACGGATAGGCGCGGCAATCGCGAACACCACCGTGGAAATCAGGCCGGGTACGACGCCAAGGCCGAACAGGGTCAGGGTAGGGATCAGGTACACGAAGGTGGGGACCGTCTGCATCAGGTCCAGGACGGGACGCATGAGGGTGTAGAACATGGGTTTATGTGCGGCGACGATGCCCAGCGGCACGCCAATGACCACGCACACCAGGGTGGCGAACAATACCTGCGCCAGGGTCTCCATGGTTTCCTGCCAGTAGCCCAGGTTCAGGATCAGCAGGAAGGAGAGGATGACGAATACCGTCAGGCCCCATTTGCGCTGGATGAAGTGGGCGAGCAGAGCAATCAGGCCAATCAATGCCAGCGGATTGAACCAGGTGAGCGCGAACGTCACCCCGTGGATCATCGTTTCCAGTGTCGAAGCGATCGCATCGAAGTAGTTGGCGCCGTGTTGCGTCAACCATTCGACGAAGGCAGCGATGTACTGGCCTAGAGGGATTTTGTGATCAGTCAGCATGGTATCGATTGTCCACATGCAGGGGAAAATTAAGGCAACAGGCGGGCGGACCCGCCTGCTGTCAGATTACTTCGTCAACTGGGCTTTAGCGGCCTCCAGGCCTGGTTTACCGTCAATGGTGGTCACGCCGGCAAGCCAGGTGTCGAGCACTTGCGGGTTCTTCTTGAGCCACGCCTTTGCAGCGACGTCAGGCTTCATCTTGTCGTCCAGAACGTTGCCCATCAGTGAGCTTTCCATGTTCAGGGTGAACGACAGGTTTTTCAGCAACTGGCCCACGTTGCTGCATTCCTGTGTATAGCCTTTGCGGGTGTTGGTGTAGATGGTTGCCTGGCCGAAATTCGGGCCGAAGTAGTCGTCACCCCCGGTCAGGTATTTCATCTTGAAGCGGGTGTTCATCGGGTGCGGTTCCCAGCCCAGGAATACCACATCGGTGCCACGACGCGACGCACGTTCAACTTGCGAAAGCATCCCCGCTTCGCTGGATTCAACGACTTTGAAACCTGCGTCTTTGAGGCCAAACGCGTTCTTGTCGATCATGCTCTGGATCAGGCGGTTGCCGTCGTTGCCAGGCTCGATGCCGTAGATCTTGCCGTCCAGTTCCTTCTTGAATTTGGCGATGTCGGCAAAGTCATGCAGCCCCTTGTTGTAAAGCGCTTCGGGCACGGCGAGGGTGTACTTGGCGTTTTCCAGGTTGGCGCGAACGGTCTCGACGGTGCCGGCATCACGATACGCCTTGATGTCGTTTTCCATCGTCGGCATCCAGTTGCCAAGGAACACATCCATGTTCTTGCCATCGGCCAGCGACTTGTAGGTCACCGGTACGGAGATCATCGTGGTCTTGGTCTTGTAGCCCAGCGAGTCAAGCACTGCACTGGTCACAGCGGTGGTGACCGTGATGTCCGTCCAGCCGACATCGGAAAAGTTGACGGTACTGCACGCCGCCGGCTCGGCCGCCTGGGCCAGCATTGGCAGACTCAGCGCGACAGCCAACAGCAGCGATGGTGAACCTTTCATGGATGAACTCCTTTGGTGTTTTTTTCTCGTCATCAGCCGGTGGAGGCCGACGCGGTTGAGTTGTGGCAGAGCAATGGCGAGGTGGATCAACCAACGGCTCTATCACTGCGCCTGGGGATCGAGTCGGGACCGATCATGTAACAGGGAAAATCAAACGCCTACAGGGGGCGTCGTATCCAGTACATAGAGGGTCGTATCCAGTGTCGGTGACGTCGCTTACAGATTTTTTCTGTGCTGCAAGGCCACTTTTTGGATGCAAGTACGACTAAAAGCGGCCTGGACAGTCGCAAATTGCCATGCTTGAACCACTGGCGTTGGTGGGTATGGGTACGTCGGTGTGAGACGTCGAGCCTGCGGGCAAAAGACAGATGATGCGGCCATCTCGGCGGATCGCAGCTTTGAGCGTAGCAGCTCCGTCACCAGATGCTTTGGGCGTCTGGAGTCCTGACTACGGAGGTTTTCGGCAATGGCTATCAGTGTGTTCGACCTGTTCAAGATCGGCATCGGCCCGTCCAGTTCCCACACCGTGGGGCCGATGCGCGCTGCGGCATTGTTCGTTCAGGGGCTGCGTGATCGTGAGCAGCTGTCGCAGGTGCGACGGATTGAAGTGCGTCTCTACGGTTCGCTGTCGGCAACAGGCATTGGCCACGGCAGCGACAACGCCGTGATCATGGGGCTGATGGGCGAATGGCCGGACGCAATCGATCCTTCACTGATCGGCCTGCGCATTGCCACGCTCAAAGAAACCGACACCTTGCTGCTCGACGGCCATTTGCAGATACCTTTTGTGTGGCAGCGCGACATGCTGCTGATCGACGAAAACCTGCCCTTCCACCCCAACGCCATGACGCTGATCGCCGAAACAGAGGAGGGCGAGCTGCACCGGGACACTTACTATTCGGTGGGCGGCGGTTTTGTGGTCGATCAGGCCCAGGCAACCAGTGGTGTGCTGGACATGGATCGCACGGTGCTGCCGTATGACTTCTCCAGCGCGGTCGAATTGCTCAGTCTGTGCCAGACCCATGGCCTGCGTGTCTCCGAACTGATGATGGCCAACGAAAAGGTCTGGCGCAGTGAGGACGAAATCCGCAGCGGCCTGATGCGCTTGTGGCGCGCCATGCAGGATTGCGTCGAGCAGGGCCTCAAGCACGAAGGCATCCTGCCCGGCGGTCTGAACGTGCGCCGGCGCGCCGCGCGTTTGCACCGCAGCCTTCAGGAACTGGGCAAGCCCAATGTCATAGGTTCTACTCTCAGCGCCATGGAGTGGGTCAACCTGTTTGCCCTGGCGGTGAACGAGGAAAACGCCGCCGGCGGACGGATGGTGACTGCACCGACCAATGGCGCGGCAGGGATCATTCCGGCGGTGCTGCATTACTTCGTCAAGTTCAGCGAAGAAGTCAGCGAAGCCAACGTGGTGGATTACTTCCTGGGGGCTGCGGCGGTGGGCATCCTGTGCAAGAAGAACGCGTCCATCTCGGGGGCGGAAGTGGGCTGCCAGGGCGAGGTCGGCTCGGCGTGCGCCATGGCGGCGGCCGGGCTGGCGGACATTCTTGGCGCAACCCCGGAGCAATTGTGCAACGCGGCGGAGATCGGCCTGGAACATAACCTGGGCCTGACCTGTGACCCCGTGGGCGGCCTGGTGCAAGTGCCCTGCATCGAGCGCAATGCCATCGCTGCGGTGAAGGCCATCAATGCCGCGCAAATGGCCTTGCGGGGTGACGGCAAACACTTCATCTCACTGGACCGGGTAATCCGCACCATGCGCGACACCGGCGCCGATATGCACGACAAATACAAGGAAACATCCCGGGGTGGGTTGGCGGTGAATGCGGTGGAGTGTTGATCGGCTAATACAAACCTGTGGTAGTGCCCGACCAGAATTTGCCCGAAAAGATCACTGCTCGTTTATTGAACATCCGCTGAACGAGCCGCCACCTTTTAGCGCGAAACATACCGGTAACACGCTTGAATCTCCCTCGGTCGGCGCATTCATTGCCGACCACTGGTCAGCCCGTGCATCGGGTGACACTCCAAAAGAGCCCGCTCCCTGGCACTTCACAAAAGTGCTACCGAATTGCTCACCGCTGCGCTGTAGCCCGCTCTGCTCGCGGACCTCAGGTCGCGATTTGCAATGCCGTGTCGCTGCCGAATAGACCCATCGCGACGTCGTTTACAGGGTTTATTGAATAGGCATTCAAAATTAGGCATGGCATTTGCGTTGTGATGACAAAGCCCTCCATCGGATGGGGGCAATAACAAGAGCCTCGCCTGAGGCCATCATCCGCTTAGCGAGAGGAGATACCGTGATGACTTCGTTCAACTCCGGGGCCCAACCCCAGAACCGCGCGCCGCAATCCATCGGCTTTCTGCTGCTGGACAATTTCACACTGATATCCCTCGCCTCTGCGGTCGAGCCACTGCGGATGGCCAACCAGTTGTCGGGTCGCGAGCTGTACCGCTGGACCACCCTGAGCGTCGATGGCGGGCAAGTCTGGGCCAGTGATGGTCTGCAGATCACCCCCGACGCCTCCATGCACAAGGCCCCGGTGCTGGACACCGTGATTGTCTGCGGCGGCGTTGGCATTCAGCGCACTGTCACCCGCGAACACGTGAGCTGGCTGCAAAGCCAGGCGCGTCAGTCCCGTCGTCTGGGTGCCGTGTGTACCGGCAGTTGGGCGCTGGCTTGCGCCGGTCTGCTCGACGGTTTTGATTGCAGCGTGCACTGGGAATGCCTGGCCTCGATGCAGGAAGCCTTCCCCCGTGTGGCGATGAGCACCCGTTTGTTCACCCTGGACCGTAACCGCTTCACCAGCTCAGGCGGCACTGCGCCCCTGGACATGATGCTGCACCTGATCAGCCGCGATCATGGTCGTGAACTGTCAGCCGCGATTTCCGAGATGTTCGTCTATGAGCGCATCCGCAACGAACAGGATCACCAGCGCGTGCCGCTCAAGCACATGCTGGGCACCAACCAGCCGAAGCTGCAGGAAATCGTCGCGCTGATGGAAGCCAATCTGGAAGAGCCCATCGACCTGGACGAACTGGCGGTCTACGTCGCCGTTTCCCGGCGTCAACTGGAGCGTCTGTTCCAGAAATACCTGCACTGCTCGCCTTCGCGCTACTACCTCAAGCTGCGCCTGATCCGGGCACGTCAGTTGCTCAAACAGACCCCCATGTCGATCATCGAAGTGGCGTCGGTCTGTGGCTTCGTGTCCACGCCGCACTTCTCCAAGTGCTACCGCGAATACTTCGGCATCCCGCCACGCGATGAGCGCGTAGGCTCCAACACCGCGCAACAGGTCGCGATGATGCCAATCCCCCAGGCGCTGGTACTGGCTCCGCTATCCGGGCCATTGTCCGCACTGAGCCAGGCGCGCAACGAATCGACATTCGCGAGCGTGCGGTTGTAGGGCTGTACGCAAAAACAGTTGTGGGAGCGAATTCATTCGCGAGGCGCCCTGAAAGGCGACCTGTTCTTCGCGAATGAATTCGCTCCCACATGATCAGGTTGCCTCGGGCTTTCCAATCCATGAAGCATCCCAGAGCGGGTAATCGCCTATTCGTTTAACCAGGCCAGCCCTGACCGGATTGGCAATGACGTATCTGGCTACTTGAATCAGATCTTCTTCCTGGCGAATGGCTCTGTTATGAAAGCCTTGCTGCCATAGTTTTCCTTTGCAGCTGCTCGCACGATTGATCGAGACCGAGCTGCTGGCTTTTACCTGTTTTATCAAATGAGCCAGGGAGCCGCTTTTTAACTCCAGTAACCAATGAATGTGATCCGGCATGATTACCCAGGCCAGTGATGTCACTTTTCCTTGAAGTTCTGCGCGCCTGAATTCGTTGACTACCAGGCGCCCCAGGCAAAACTCGGCAAATATGGGCCGACGGTTTTCAACCGTTGAAGTGACGAGATAGATTCTGCCTGGCTCGGAATATCGTCCTGAGCGAAGGTTGCGTGAGCGGGGGTGATGAGGCATTCCTTGCCACTCCAGTTACAGTCAAGTGGCCTGGAAATTAGCGTTGTTACGGCGCCCCTGCTGGTTAAAAGCCTCTCTAGAAATGTCTGTGGCAGTAAGCTTTTCGCGAATGAATTCGCTCCCACAGGTTCTGTTGCATCTGTGGGAGCGAATTCATTCGCGAAAATAGTCAGCCCACCGCACGACTCTGCTTGTACGCCGCCAGTGCCGGCAGTAGTTGCCTGTCGATGGCCTGGCGGACGGCGGGGAGGATGGTGGCGCTGCCGGTCAGCAGTTGTTCCACCAGACGTCGCAGGGCGGTGGCGCGGGCGTCGGTCAGGCCGCATACGGCTTGGGCGCAGGCCTGTTCGGCAGTGGCACCGGACGGCATCTCGAAACCCAGGGCTCTCAGTTGGCCGAGCAGGTCTTCCTGGTCAATCAAATCCGCATGCATCATGACGTCTGTTCCTTTGTTAGGGTTCACTGGATTCTGGTAGGCCGCCGCCGCATCGGCAAGTGTGCGACACGCCGATGTCTGGTATGCCTATGAACAGGTCGTTTTCGGCTAATGACCGGACTTCCCCAAGCGGGTTTTGTTAGACTGCGCTGCCTTCCAGGAGCAGCCATGAATTACCGTCACGCTTTCCATGCCGGCAACCACGCCGATGTCTTCAAACACCTTACGCTGACTCGCTTGATCGCCTTGATGGCCCGCAAGGAGCAACCGTTCGCCTATCTCGACAGCCACGCGGGTATCGGGCTGTATGACCTCAAGGGCGACCAGGCCAGCCGTACCGGTGAGTGGCTTGAAGGTATCGCCCGCCTGTGGAACACGCCGGACCTGCCAGCGCTGACGGCTGATTACCTGAAAGTGCTGCACGACATGAATCCCGATGGCGAGCTGCGCTACTACCCTGGCTCCCCGGAGATCGCCCGGCGCCTGACCCGTGAGCGTGAGCGCATCCTGCTCAATGAAAAGCACCCCGAAGACGGGCGGTTGCTCAAGGAGAACATGAAGGGTGACCGTCGCGTTGCCGTGCACCTGGGCGACGGCTGGCATGTGCCACGCGCCTTGCTGCCAGTGGCGGAAAAGCGCGGGCTGATGCTGATCGATCCGCCTTTCGAGCAGCTCGACGAGATGAAACGCTGCGCGGTGGCGCTGAAAGAGGCCATCGGTCGCATGCGCCAGACCGTCGCTGCCATCTGGTATCCGATCAAGGACACGCGTCAGTTGCGCCGCTTCTACCAGGAACTGGCCGAAACCGGTGCGCCCAAGCTGCTGCGTGTCGAATTGTTCGTGCACCCGCTGGACACGCCGCAAAGCCTGAACGGTTCAGGCCTTGCAATCGCCAACCCGCCTTGGGGCCTGGAAGAAGAACTGCGCGAGCTGATGCCGTGGCTGGCCAAGACCCTGGGGCAAACCCAGGGCGGCTGGCAGATGGATTGGCTGATCGCGGAATCCTGATCGAGCCAATATCTTAATAGGAGCAAGCGCGGATAACGGCGATCACGATTACGGTGGTTTGGATGAACCGTATCGTGACGTCGTTAGTGCGTCTGGCGCTGTGTTGTCGTCAGTATTCCAGACGAGGCAGGAAATTTAAAATCGGGACTACACAATGCCCTGTGCCTCCCCCGTAATCTCCTTGTGTACGTAACCGACTACAACGAGTTTGTCCTGCTCTCTTACGTGAATGCCTCTCGCGTCGCCGAGCGTTGTCACAAACATTCCTTCATCGCCTAGTGTTGGATCCAGCAGACCGTTTCTTAAGTAACGCAGCACAACAGCGAAATTACCGCCGCCCAATAAGCCTGTCATTGCAATGCCGCGTCTGTTCTGGTTGTCAATGGAAAAATAACCGTCATACGCATAGGTGGAGTTCTCTAAAGTTTTTAACGGCAGCGGCTTGCCCTCGTTGAAACTTGAGTCTAAGGTCCCGTCTTCCAGCAGTTGAGCGAGAAAATGATGCTGGGGTGTTTCTGAGCGTACGCCAAGGTAAGTGATGACGCCGTTTAGATCCGCCACTAGCGTGGAAATAGTATGCTCGGGTCGAGGCGTAGTATAGATGCCGTCACGGGCAAATGATTTATCGAGGATGCCCGCATCAGTAAACCGATAGATCCTGACTGCATCGTTAGCGGTATGGTGGTTGTCGGCGATAAGTATTTTGTTATCCGCAGGTTGTACTGCAATCGTCTGGTTTAGCCCATCTTTGATAGGCAGAATCCCTGTGCCGTTGAAGGATGTATCGAGCTCTCCATCCCTGTTGAGACGCACCACCGCCCCGGGAATAGGGATAATGAGTGGATTATGGTAAAAGCTTTTGGAGGCGACGATGCCCGCCTTCCGGATGGAGGTAACAATCGAAACCCTCTTAACACCGCCTTTCCCAAAACGGCTCTCAATTTGGCCATTTGTTTTAATCGCGACGACCGTGAGTTCCTCATTTTCCAGGAGAGACGTCCACCCAATAACGAGTATCCGCGTCTCTATTTGGATTATACCGATTATGACTGACATGGCTTTTCCAGACCGATCTAGCTCCCCTGGGTCAAACTCTTGTTTGCCATCATTGCCGAAGCCAGGGTCAAACAATCCGTTGGAAAGTAGTTTGATAACAAACATGCTTGAGTTTGTATCCAGCAGAAAGCCGCAGCAAAAATACTCGCCGTCTTTGGTTTGAGTTGACGCCTCGACAGTGTTTAAATTTAAGATTTTCGAGAAACGGATAATCCCGTTATTACCAAATGTTGGATCCAGCGCTCTCGGTGTTTTTAAACTGGATAGACTGGCTTTTTTGCTCATCTTGCTATCTCCATTCAGCTGAGCAATGACCCTACCCCGCAGATGAAGTGTTAGCTAGTTGGCAGAAATGACAGTTTATCGATTCAGCTGAATAGCAGGTGACCGATGGTAGCGCCTGAGCGTAAAGCTGTTAGAGCAGGATAGGTTTCCTGCTCTAACAAGTTAATCAATCCGCACTTAAACTCGCCGGCATACACACCCCGGTCCCGGCAATCCCGCAGTAACCATTCGGGTTCTTCGCCAGGTATTGCTGGTGGTATGCCTCGGCGTAGTAGAACGTCGGCGCTTCGTCGATTTCGGTGGTGATGGTGCCCAACCCGGCCTTGCTCAGTTCAGCCTGGAACACGGCTTCGCTGGCCTTGGCTGCGGCGAGTTGCTTCGGGTTGGTGGCGTAGATCACCGAGCGGTACTGGGTGCCGATGTCATTGCCCTGGCGCATGCCTTGGGTTGGGTTATGCAGCTCCCAGAACATGGCCAGCAGTTCGTCGTAGCTGACTTGTTCCGGTTCGTAGACCACCAGCACAACTTCGCTATGGCCAGTCAGGCCTGAGCAGACTTCTTCGTAGGTCGGGTTCGGCGTGAAACCGCCGGCATAGCCCACGGCCGTACTGAACACGCCGTCACGCTGCCAGAAGCGACGCTCGGCACCCCAGAAACAGCCCAGGCCGAAGATGGCGAAGTCGACACTGCCCGGGAACGGCCCCAGCAGCGGGTTGCCGTTGACGAAGTGGTGCTCGGGGACTGTGATGGGTGTTTCACGCCCAGGCAGTGCCTGTTGGGCGGTGGGGAGGGCGTTTTTGTTCACTAGAATTTCCGAGCGCAAAACCATGAGCCATATCCTCTTGATAGAAGCAGACAACCATCGGGTGGTGTCAGTAAGGGGGGATGTGTCCGAGCAGATGGCGACAGTGTGCCCGACAAATCGGGGCTCAGGGAAGGGCTGTCAGGCCAGCGGTCCGCGTGGGTAGCGGCGCAGCTTCTCGACCAGTTCTTCACCGGGGATCGGCCGGTCGAACAGATAACCCTGTCCCACGTCGCAGCGATGGCGCCGCAGGAACGCCAGTTGCTCGGCGGTTTCGATGCCTTCGGCCACCACTTTGAGCTTCAGGTTGTGGGCCATGGCGATGACCGCCGAGGTGATTTCCATGTCGTCCTGATCATCCGGAATGTCACGGATGAAACTGCGGTCGATCTTGATCACATCGATGGGGAATTTCTTCAGGTAGCTGAATGACGAATAACCCGTACCGAAGTCGTCCATCGCCAGGGACAGGCCGAGCTTTTTCAATGAGTCGAGCTGTTGGCGGGTGTCTTCGGTGGCTTCCAGCAACAGGCCTTCGGTCAGCTCCAGCTCCAGCAATGAAGCGTCGAGGTTTTCTTCCTGGAGGATGGTGGCGATGGACGCAACCAGCTCCGGGTCCGAGAACTGTTTGGGTGACAGGTTGATTGCCACCTGCAAACGACCAAACCCTGCGGCGGTCAGTTCCTTGCTCATGCGGCACGCCTGACGCGCCACCCATTTGCCGATGGGAATGATCAACCCGGTCTCTTCGGCCACGCTAATGAACTGGTCGGGGCGGATCATGCCGCGTTCGGGGTGGTTCCAGCGCAGCAAGGCTTCCATCCCCAGCAGCCGACCGGTGCGCAGGCAGAGCTTGGGCTGGTAGAACACTTCCAGCTCGTTCTGGGTCAGGGCGCGACGCAGGTTGTTTTCTACGAACAGTTTGTAACTGGCCTCGGCGTTGAGCGCTTCGGTGAAGACCTGCACCTGATGTTTGCCGTTGGCCTTGGCCTTATGCAGCGCCAGACCGGCGTTCTTCATCAGGGTCTGAGGGTCGTGACCATGCAAGGGCGCGCAGGCCAGGCCCACGGACGCGGTGACGCTGATCAGTTGGTTGTCGACGAACATCGGTTTGTCCAGCGTCCGGAGTACCGAGCTGGCAACCTGCTGGCCGGCGTCCAGGTCGGTGTCGTCGAGCAGAATCGCGAATTCGTTGCTGGCAAAGCGCGCCAGAATACCGCTCGGGTTCAGGCTGTTGCGCAGACGGCGGGCCAGGCTGATCAGCAGCTTGTCGCCGGTCTGGTGGCCGAGGCTGTCGTTGATGCGCTTGAAGTTGTCGATGTCCACCAGCAGCAGGCTGATGGGGATATCGCAGTCACGGGCAAAGCGCTCGTCCAGGTTGCGGATGAACGCCGGACGGTTGCCCAGGTTGGTCAGGTTATCGGTATAGGCCAGGCGCTCGATGCGCTGCTGGGCCAGCTTGCTCTGGGTGATGTCTTCGTAGATACCGATGTAATGGGTCAACTCGCGGTTGTCGCCATAAACCTTGGATATCGACAGCTGACCCCAGTAGGGCTCCAGGTTCTTGCGTCGGCTCTTGAACTCGCCCTGCCAACTGTTGCTTTTGGTCAGGCTGGAGTTGGCATCGAGTAGCAGTTCGTTGAGGTTTTCCAGTGCCGGCAGCTCTGACAGGCGCTGGCCGTGGACCTCTTCGGTGGTGTACTGGGTGATCGCCGTAAAGCTTGGGTTGACGTATTCCACGACGCCGTCGCAATTGACCAGCAAAAAGGCGTTGGCACTTTGTTCGACAGCTCGCTGGAACAGATGCAGCGCACTGGTGGCTGTGCGCCGGTTGTGGTTGCTGATGACCTGCGCGAACTGGTCGGCCAGCTCGCCCGCGAAAGCGATTTCATCGGACTGCCATTCCCGGGGGGTGCCGGTCTGCTCCAGGCACAACACGCCCACCACCTGGCCGTCGATACGAATACTGGCATCAAGGATTGCACTGATGTCCCGGGGCCTGAAGCTGTCGGCCATTTCCCGGGTGCGGGGATCATGCTGGGCGTCGTTGGCGTCAATGGCGCGGCTGTTATGCAAGGCTTCGAGGTAGCTGGGGAAGACGCTCGCATCGATGGGTTCGGGCAGCAGGTATTCGCCGGTTGAGCGACGGTACTCGGCAATCGGTTCCAGGCGCTGGTCGACGAGGTTCCAGATGCTCGCGCAGGCGATGTCGTAGATCTCGCAGGCGCTTTTGGTGATGAGCCCGGCCGCTTCCTGCAGCGAGTTGCTGGTGCTGTAGCGATGACGGGCCAGGCGCAGGATCAAGCCTTGTTGCGCACGCACGCGCTCAAGGTGCAGCAACTGTTCGTGCTGGGCGCGCTGGTTCAGCTCAAGGGCGATCTGCAGGCGGCTGTTCTGGGTTTCCAGGTCCGGGCCGAACTGCTGCTCGCTGTCATCGAACAAACCATCGACCACCATCAGGTAGCCACGCAGCAGATGACGGTTGTGCTGCTTGTAGCCCTCGCCCAGCTCCAGCACGCCAAGCGCACCCTTGTTGGTATGCAGCGTGTAGCGCACGAGGTAGTAAGGGCTATTGTTGAGTTGCAACTGAACGGCGTCATGCAACTGATAACGGGCCTCGGGCTCCATCAGGCTGGCGTAAGGCGAGCCAATGAGGGCGCAGAGTTCTACGGCGGGGAGACCGAATTGTTTTTCGCAGTTGGGATCGAGGTACAGGAGGGCCCAGTTTGCTTCATTCAGCCGTTCGAAACGCAGCATGCCGAGCCGCGAAGGCACCGGTAATTGCGTCACTACCTCGGCCGCCGTTCTCCCGGCAGCATCAGGTTGGCTTTTCATGAAGAAACTCGCTTCCAGAAATACTGATCGCACATGGGCGCAGGCCCAGTTCGACGTCGCGTGTAGCAAGGTTGCATCATGCAGCGCGGGCTGACAAGTGAGCACAGTGGCTTAGTGCTATAAATCTATCGGCAGCATTTCCGGCATCTGCAGCGCAGCTTGCCGGATGGCTCTGGGACGGGGCTTTCAGGTGGGCGAGGGGCCATTGGAGATGAAAGTCATTTCGAGCTTTTTAGCGCTCAAAAAAAGCCCCGCCAGGTGGCGGGGTTGAGGTACGAGCGTGGCAGCTCGGAAAACGTTCAGCGCGCCAGGCGCTGAATGTGCGGGGCGAGTCCATTGAGGAATGAATTCGCCCCGGCAGAGTTACAGCAGCAGGGTGCGGATGTCGGCCAGCAATTCGCTCAGACGCTTGGTGAAGCGAGCGGCAGCGGCGCCGTTGATCACACGGTGATCGTAGGACAGCGACAGAGGCAGCATCAGCTTGGGCTGGAAGGCTTTGCCATCCCATACCGGCTGGATGGTTGCCTTGGACACACCAAGGATCGCCACTTCCGGGGCGTTGACGATCGGCGTGAAGCCAGTGCCGCCAATGTGACCCAGGCTGGAGATGGTGAAGCAGCCGCCTTGCATGTCGTTGGCAGTGAGCTTCTTGGCGCGTGCTTTTTCTGCGAGTTCCGCAGCTTCGGCAGCCAGTTGCAGCAGGCTCTTCTGGTCGACATCCTTGATCACCGGAACTACCAGACCTTCCGGGGTATCCACGGCGAAGCCGATGTGTACGTATTTCTTGCGGATGATCGCTTTGCCGCTTGGCGCCAGGGAGCTGTTGAAATCCGGCAGCTCCTTGAGCAGATGCGCGCTTGCCTTGAGCAGCAGTGGCAGCACGGTCAGCTTGACGCCAGCCTTTTCTGCAACGGCTTTCTGGGCAATACGGAAAGCTTCCAGCTCGGTGATGTCAGCCTGATCGAACTGAGTCACGTGCGGGATGTTCAGCCAGCTGCGGTGCAGGCCAGTCGCGCCCAGTTGCATCAGGCGAGTCATCGGCACTTCTTCGATTTCGCCGAAGCGGCTGAAGTCGACCGTCGGGATTGGCTGGATACCAGCGCCGCCCGTTGCGCCGCCGGCCGGTGCTTCTTTGGCCTTGAGCAGTTGAGACTTGACGTAAGCCTGCACGTCTTCTTTGAGCACACGGCCGTGTGGGCCGGTTGCGCCGACTGCGCTCAGCTCAACGCCGAACTCGCGAGCCAGCTGACGAACAGCAGGGCCTGCGTGAACCTTGGCGCCGTCTTTGGCTGGGGCGGCTGGAGCGGCAGCAGGGGCTGGAGCAGCTTCTGCTTTCGGTGCGGCGGGAGCGGCTGCCGGAGCGTCCGCTTTTGCCGGCGCCGGTGCAGCAGCGGCCGGTGCAGGTGCGGCGGCTGGCGCTGCGCCTGCGACTTTCAATTTCAGGATCAGGTCGCCGGTGCCGACTTCGTCGTCCAGCTTGACGCTGATGCTCTCGATCACGCCGGCTGCCGGAGAAGGAATCTCCATGCTGGCCTTGTCGGATTCCAGAGTGATCAGCGATTGATCAGCTTCGATGCTGTCGCCCACCTTGACCATCAGTTCGATGATCTTGGCCTTGCCCGAAGAACCGATGTCAGGCACATGAATGTCCTGAACGGTTGCGCTGGCAGCGGCGGCTGGCGCAGCAGCTGGAGCAGGTGCGGCTTCGGCTGGTTTTTCAGCAGCAGGGGCAGCAGCAGGGGCGGCCGGTGCAGGCGCAGCAGCGGCTTCGCCTTCGACTTCCAGTTCAAACAGTTCGTCGCCTTCTTTCAGGCGATCGCCCAGCTTCACTTTCATGCTCTTGATGACACCGGCCTTTGGCGCAGGGATTTCCATGCTCGCCTTGTCCGACTCAAGAGTCAGGATGCTCTGATCGGCTTCGATGCGATCGCCGACCTTGACCATCAACTCAATGACTTCACCTTCACCGTTGCCGATGTCGGGTACGCGAATTAGCTCACTCACAATGTCTCTCCTTCGGAGAACCTGTTCACTCTCGACTGCGCGGTATCAGCTGCGTAAGCGAAAACAGCGTCGGATGCTCATTTACCGTTGTAAATTCCGCATCCTCGGCTGCCTACGCGCTGTATCAGCGCTCTATGCGATCCTGAAGCAGACTCTTAACAGTCCAGTGGGTTGCGTTTTTCAGGATCGATGCCGAACTTGGCGATGGCTTCTGCCACCACTTTAGGTTCGATATCGCCACGATCAGCCAAGGCTTCCAGAGCTGCCAGCACCACGAAGTGACGGTCAACTTCGAAGAAGTGACGCAGCTTCTTGCGGCTGTCGCTGCGGCCGAAACCGTCAGTGCCCAGGACTTTGTATTCCTTGGTCGGAACCCACTGACGGATCTGGTCAGCGAACAGTTTCATGTAGTCGGTCGAAGCGATCACCGGACCTTTACGGCCGTTGAGGCATTCTTCCACGTAGCTCAGGGCAGGTTTCTGACCTGGGTGCATGCGGTTGCTGCGTTCTACGGCCAGGCCGTCGCGACGCAGTTCGTTGAAGCTGGTAACGCTCCAGACGTCAGCGCCAACATTGAACTGCTCGCGCAGGATCTTCGCCGCTTCGCGAACTTCACGCAGGATGGTGCCCGAGCCCAGCAACTGGACGTGGTGCGCCGCTTCCTTGGTGTCTTCTTCGAGCAGGTACATGCCCTTGACGATACCTTCCTCGACACCGGCCGGCATGGCTGGCTGGGCGTAGGATTCGTTCATCACGGTCAGATAGTAGAAAACGTCCTGCTGTTCTTCGAACATGCGACGCATGCCGTCCTGGATGATCACAGCCAGTTCGTAACCGTAAGTCGGGTCGAAGGTGCGGCAGTTCGGGATGGTCGATGCCAGGATGTGGCTGTGACCGTCTTCGTGCTGCAGGCCTTCGCCGTTCAGGGTGGTACGACCAGCGGTGCCGCCGACCAGGAAGCCACGGGTGCGGCTGTCGCCTGCAGCCCATGCCAGGTCGCCGATGCGTTGGAAACCGAACATCGAGTAGAAGATGTAGAACGGAATCATCGGCTGGTTGTGGCTGCTGTAAGAAGTACCGGCAGCGATGAAGGAGGACATGGCGCCTGCTTCGTTGATGCCTTCTTCCAGGATCTGGCCTTTCTTGTCTTCGCGGTAGAACATCACTTGTTCTTTATCGACTGGCTCGTAGAGCTGGCCGACGGAAGAGTAGATGCCCAGCTGGCGGAACATGCCTTCCATACCGAAGGTACGGGCTTCGTCCGGGATGATCGGAACGATGCGCGGGCCGACTTCCTTATCCTTGACCAGCTGCGAGAGGATCCGCACGAAGGCCATGGTGGTGGAGATTTCGCGGTCGCCGGAACCGTCCAGGATAGCCTTGAGGGTATCGAGTGGCGGAGTCGGCAGGTTGAAGCTCTGGGCGCGACGTTGTGGCACGAAACCACCCAGCGCAGCGCGACGCTCGCTCAGGTAACGGGCTTCGGCGCTGCCTTCTTCCGGTTTGAAGAATGGCAGGGATTCCAGCTGGTCGTCTTTGATCGGGATGTCGAAGCGGTCACGGAAGTGACGCAGGCTGTCGACGTCGACCTTCTTGGTGTTGTGCGCGGTGTTTTTCGCTTCACCGGCGCCGGTGCCATAACCCTTGATGGTCTTGGCCAGAACCACGGTCGGTTGACCTTTGTGGTTGACCGCCTGGTGGTACGCCGCATACATCTTGTACGGGTCGTGGCCGCCGCGGTTGAGTTTCCAGATTTCGTCGTCGGACAGATCAGCAACCATCGCCTTGAGTTCTGGCGTGTTGAAGAAGTGTTCACGTACGAACGCGCCGTCTTTGGCTTTGTAGTTCTGGTACTCGCCGTCGATGACTTCGTCCATACGACGTTGCAGGATGCCGTCGACGTCCTTGGCCAGCAGTGGGTCCCAGAAACGGCCCCAGACCACTTTGGTCACGTTCCACTGGGCGCCACGGAATACGCCTTCGAGTTCCTGGATGATCTTGCCGTTGCCGCGAACCGGACCGTCCAGACGCTGCAGGTTGCAGTTGACGACGAAGATCAGGTTGTCGAGCTTTTCACGACCGGCCAGGGCAATGGCACCCAGGGATTCCGGCTCGTCGGTTTCACCGTCGCCCAGGAAGCACCAGACCTTCTGCTTGCCTTCCGGGATGTAGCCGCGGTGTTCCAGGTACTTCATGAAGCGTGCCTGGTAGATCGCCTGGATCGGGCCAAGGCCCATGGATACAGTCGGGAACTGCCAGAAATCTTTCATCAGCCACGGGTGTGGGTAAGACGACAGGCCGTTGCCGTCGACTTCCTGACGGAAGTTGTTCATCTGGTCTTCGGTGATCCGGCCTTCCATGAACGCACGAGCGTATACGCCCGGCGAAGCGTGACCCTGGAAGTAGATCAGGTCGCCGCCGTGTTCGTCGGTCGGAGCCTGGAAGAAGTAGTTGAAGCCGATGTCATACAGCGTGGCACTGGAGGCGAAGCTGGAGATGTGACCGCCCAGGTCTGGGTCATTCAGGTTGGTTTTGACAACCATGGCCAACGCGTTCCAGCGTACCAACGAGCGAATGCGGCGTTCCATGAACAGGTCGCCAGGCATGCGTGCTTCGTGGGTGACAGGGATCGTGTTGCGGTACGGCGTGGTGATGGCGTACGGCAGCTGGGAACCACTTCTTGTGGCCAGCTCACCCATACGGGTCATCAGATAGTGAGCACGGTCTTCGCCTTCTTTGTCGAGAACCGATTCCAGGGCGTCCAGCCATTCCTGGGTTTCGACGGGATCGAGGTCTTGCATGGCTTGCTCCAGGGCGGAAAGGCTTCCAGAATCGGTTGCCTGAGTTTGCGACTGGCCTTGTGGGCAGACGACATAAATTCTTGGATGGCCGGGGGGTCTCCCGGCGGCGTGTAGTTTTACTACAAATCGTCGGCCATTTCAGCCTTAAGAATTGTTTACGTAGTAGTAAAACTACAGAAGAGCCTTGTAGAGGCTCCTGTCCTGTTGTGCGATAAATCGTTACCGGTGGTTGTAAAACCAGCTTTTGGCGCAATTTTCAGCTGCTGAATTTCACAAAATCTGATTTTTCAGCAATTTATAACTTTTGTTCTACAGTCCTTTCCGGAGCGTGTTTCTTGCTATCACAGCCAGCAGCCTTTTGTACGCCGATCAAGGATAGACCATGAGCCTCCCTCCGCTGGCCGATTTGCCGGCCATCCTGCTGCCTTTAGTCACCCGTGCGCAACAGTCGTTTCGTACATCTATAGCTGCTCTGCCAGACGGCGCTTCGGCGTCATTTTCGGCATGGCCCGAGCCACGCCTTGCTGCGTTCGAGCGTGTCTGCGGGGCCAGTGATTTTGTCACCGAACAGGTGTGTCGCGATCCGCAGATGCTGCTGGAGCTTGCCGAAAGCGGCGAGCTGGAGCGCAGTTTCGCGGTGGGCGAATTGCGCGATCAACTGGCCGCCGCCTTGCTCGCTGCCGACAGCGAAGACGAACTGGGGCGTAATCTACGTCGGCAACGGACCCGTCAGCAAGTGCGAATCATCTGGCGCGACCTGACGCGTCAGGCCGATCTGGTGGAGACCTGTCGCGACCTCTCGAACATGGCCGATGCCAGCATCGATCTGGCCTATCAATGGCTGTATCAGCGTCATTGCCAGCAGTTCGGTGTGCCCACGGGTCGGCGCAGCGGAGAGCCCCAGCACATGGTGATTCTGGGGATGGGGAAACTGGGCGCGGTGGAGCTGAACCTGTCTTCGGACATCGACCTGATCTTCGGCTACCCGGAAGGCGGCGAAACCGTCGGGGCCAAGCGCCCGATTGATAACCAGGAATTTTTCATTCGCCTGGGGCAGCGGCTGATCAAGGCGCTGGACCCGATTACCGTCGACGGCTTTGTGTTCCGCGTCGACATGCGCCTGCGGCCTTATGGCTCATCCGGCGCGCTGGTTCTGAGCTTCAACGCCCTGGAGCAGTATTACCAGGACCAGGGGCGTGACTGGGAGCGCTACGCCATGATCAAGGCCCGTGTCGTGGGCGGTGATCAAGTGGCCGGCGAGCAGTTGCTCGACATGCTGCGGCCCTTCGTTTATCGGCGCTATCTGGATTTTTCCGCCATCGAAGCACTGCGCACCATGAAGCAGCTGATTCAGCAGGAAGTCCGGCGCAAGGGCATGGCCGAGAACATCAAGCTGGGCTCCGGTGGCATCCGCGAAGTGGAGTTCATCGCCCAGGCGTTCCAGCTGATCCACGGCGGCCGCGATTTGAGCCTGCAGCAACGGCCATTGCTCAAGGTGCTTTCGACCCTGGAAGGCCAGGGCTATCTGCCACCAGCGGTGATCAAGGAGCTGCGCGACGGTTACGAGTTTCTGCGTTACACCGAACACGCTATCCAGGCCATCGCCGATCGCCAGACCCAGATGCTGCCCGAGGGTGAGCAGGATCAGGCGCGTATTGCCTTTATGTTGGGTTTCCCGGACTGGGCCAGTTTCCATGAGCGCCTGATGTTCTGGCGTGGGCGTGTGGCCTGGCATTTCCGTCAGGTGATTGCCGACCCGGATTCCGACCCCGATGCGCAAGAAGAGGCCGAGGACGAGGGCGAAGTCGTGGTGGGCGGCGAGTGGTTGCCGTTGTGGGAAGAATCCCAGGACGAGCATGCGGCCTGCCGTCAGTTGCGCGAAGGCGGTTTCGTCGATGCTGAAAAGGCCCTCAAGCAGTTGTCGAACCTGCGCAACAGTGCGCAGTTGCGGGCCATGCAGCGTCTGGGGCGCGAGCGTCTGGATGCGTTCATTCCGCGTTTGCTGGCCCAGGCTGTGGAGCACGAAAACCCGGACCTGGTGCTGGAGCGGGTGTTGCCGCTGGTCGAAGCGGTGGCGCGGCGTTCCGCTTATCTGGTTTTGCTGACGGAAAACCCCAACGCGCTACGTCGGTTGTTGACGCTGTGTGCGGCCAGCCCGTGGATCGCGGAGCAGATTGCGCGTTTCCCGCTGCTGCTCGATGAATTGCTCAATGAAGGCCGGTTGTTCAGCCCGCCCCTGGCGCCGGAACTGGCGGCCGAGTTGCGCGAGCGCCTGACCCGGATTCCGGAAGATGACCTTGAGCAGCAAATGGAGGCCCTGCGCCACTTCAAGCTGGCCCATCGTCTGCGGGTTGCGGCGTCGGAAATCACCGGCAGCCTGCCGCTGATGAAGGTCAGCGATTACCTCACCTGGCTGGCCGAAGCCATTCTCGAACAAGTGTTGGCACTGGCCTGGCGCCACACGGTTGCCCGTCACGGCACCCCGTCGCGTCCCGACGGCACGCTGTGCGATCCGGGGTTTGTGATCGTGGGTTATGGCAAGGTCGGCGGTATCGAGCTGGGCCATGGTTCGGACCTTGATCTGGTGTTCATCCATGATGGTGATCCGCAGGCAGAAACCGACGGCGCCAAGCCGATCGATGGCGCGCAGTTCTTCACCCGCCTGGGCCAGCGCATCATCCATTTGCTCACCACCCAGACCAACTCGGGCCAGTTGTATGAAGTGGACATGCGCTTGCGTCCGTCCGGTGCGTCGGGGCTGTTGGTCAGTTCCCTGAATGCGTTTTCCCGCTATCAGGAAAACGAAGCCTGGACCTGGGAGCATCAGGCGCTGGTCCGGGCACGGGTGCTGGTGGGCAGCCGTGAGGTGGGCACTGCGTTCGAGAAAGTGCGGGCCGCCGTGCTGGGCCGGGAGCGGGATCTGGACACCTTGCGTCAGGAAGTCAGCGAGATGCGCGCGAAGATGCGCGACAACCTCGGCAGCAAGGCAACCGCCGCCGGAACGGGCCCGAATGCCTTCCTGGCCTCGGCGCCGTTCGACCTCAAGCAGGACGCCGGTGGTATCGTCGATATCGAATTTATGGTGCAATACGCGGCCTTGGCGTGGTCCAGAGAGCATCCCGCACTGCTGCGCTACACCGATAACATTCGCATTCTGGAAGGTCTGGAGCAGGCCGGGTTGATCCCCGACACCGATGCCAGTCTGTTGCGTGAAGCGTATAAGGCTTATCGTTCGGCGGCTCACCGACAGGCGTTGCAGAAGGAAGCCGGTGTGATCAGCGGCGATCAGTTCCAGGCCGAACGGCGTGAAGTAATGCGGATCTGGGCGGAGCTGGGGTTGAGTTGATCGAATCCTGGTAACGCAGCACTTATATAAAGCTATGACAGGGAGGCGTCAGGGTGTGTGGAGCTGTCCCGCAACCTGATAAGCCTCCCTGATCGTTTCCGGTCGTTTTTGGATTAAGCATGAGAATTCTGATTGTTGGGCCGAGCTGGGTCGGTGACATGGTAATGGCGCAAACGCTGTTCCAGTGTCTGAAACAGCGTCACCCTCAGTGCGAAATCGATGTGTTGGCCCCCGAATGGAGTCGGCCGATTCTCGAGCGCATGCCAGAAGTGCGTGCCGCCCTGAGTTTCCCCCTGGGCCATGGCGCCCTGGAGCTGGCGACGCGCCGCAAGATCGGCAAGTCCCTGACGGGGCAGTATGATCAGGCCATTCTGCTGCCTAATTCCTTGAAGTCCGCGCTGGTGCCGTACTTTGCGGGCATCCCCAAGCGGACCGGCTGGCGCGGCGAGTTTCGCTATGTGCTGCTCAATGACGTGCGCACTCTCGACAAGCAACGCTACCCGCTGATGATCGAGCGCTTCATGGCCCTGGCCTACGAAGACGGCGCCGAGCTACCACGGCCTTATCCGAAGCCGAGCCTGCAGATCGACCCGGTGACCCGCGACGCGGCCCTGGTCAAGTTCGGTCTGGAGCTGGACCGGCCTGTGCTGGCCCTGTGCCCGGGTGCCGAGTTCGGTGAGTCCAAGCGCTGGCCTGCCGAGCACTACGCCAAGGTGGCCGAAACCAAGATTCGCGAAGGCTGGCAGGTCTGGCTGTTCGGTTCCAAGAACGATCACCCGGTTGGAGAATTGATTCGTGATCGACTGATTCCCGGCCTGCGGGAAGAGTCGGTGAACCTCTGTGGCGGTACGTCACTGGCGGAGGCGATTGACCTGTTGTCCTGCGCCGACTCGGTGGTGTCCAACGATTCGGGCCTGATGCATGTGGCGGCAGCCCTAAACCGCCCGCTGGTGGCGGTGTACGGTTCGACCTCGCCCGGCTTTACGCCGCCGCTGGCTGATCACGTCGAGATCGTGCAACTGGGCATCGAATGCAGCCCCTGTTTCGACCGTACCTGCCGCTTTGGTCATTACAATTGCCTGCGCTTGCTTGAGCCTGCACCGGTGGTCGAGGCGCTAGCGCGTCTGGGCGGTACCCCGGTGGAGGTCGCCTGATTTTGAGTATGCGTGTCCTGCTGATCAAGACCTCATCGCTGGGGGACGTGATCCATACCCTGCCGGCCGTGACTGACGCGGCACGTGCACTGCCGGGTATCCAGTTCGACTGGGTGGTGGAAGAGGGTTTTGCCGAAATCCCCACCTGGCACCCGGCAGTGACGGGTGTCATCCCGGTAGCGTTACGGCGCTGGCGCAAGAACCTGTGGCAGACCTTCATGAATGGCGAGTGGCGCGGCTTCAAGCAGCGCTTGCGAGAAGGCAATTACGATCTGGTGATCGATGCCCAGGGCCTGCTGAAAAGCGCCTGGTTGACCCGTTATGTGAAGGCGCCGATTGTCGGCCTGGATCGTGATTCTGCGCGCGAACCCCTGGCCAGTCGTTTTTATGATCATTCACACCCTGTGCCCCGCGAGCAGCATGCCGTGGAGCGCCTGCGCCAGTTGTTCGCCCGGGCGCTGGGCTACGAAGTGCCTGCGGGGCTGGGGGATTACGGCCTGGACCGCAGCCGCTTGCTGGATCCGACGGGCGAGGCTGCGCCGTTCGTGTTGTTCCTCCACGGCACCACCTGGGCGACCAAGCACTGGCCTGAACTCTACTGGCGACAACTGGCCGAACTGATGGGCCAGCGTGGCCTTGAAGTGCGCTTGCCCTGGGGCAACCCGGCGGAGCTGGCGCGTGCCCAGCGCATCGCCGAAGGCCTTGATAATGCCGTCGTGCTGCCCAAGCTCAATCTGGCGGGTGTCGCCAAAGTGCTGGCCGCCGCCCAGGCCTGCGTGGCGGTAGATACTGGCCTTGGCCATCTGGCGGCGGCGCTGGACGTACCGACCGTCTCGCTGTTCGGGCCGACCAACCCCGGCTTGACCGGTGCCTACGGCGAGTCTCAGGTGCACGTCGCCAGCGACTTTGCGTGCGCCCCCTGCTTACAGAAGAAATGCACGTATCGACCGACCACGGAAGATCAGCGTCGGTTCGACCTCATACGCGAGTGGCCCTTGTGCTTCACTCGCTTGAATCCCGAGCGAGTAGCGAGCCAGTTGGGCGCGCTGTTGCTGGCAAAGGAACCCGGCTGATGCAATTGGCTTTTGTGCTGTACAAATACTTCCCGTTCGGTGGCCTGCAACGCGACTTCATGCGCATTGCGCTGGAGTGCCAGCAGCGCGGCCATCAGATCCGCGTCTATACCCTGATCTGGGAAGGCGACGTGCCGCCCGGCTTTGAAGTGCTGGTGGTGCCCGTCAAGGCGTTCTCCAACCATCGGCGTAACATCAAGCTCAGCGCCTGGATGGAAGCCGACCTTGCCAAGCGCCCGGTTGACCGCCTGATCGGCTTCAACAAGATGCCGGGCCTGGATGTGTATTACGCGGCTGACGGCTGCTACGAAGACAAGGCGCAAAACCTTCGTCACGCTTTTTACACACGTTTTGGACGTTATCGCCACTTCGCCGCCTACGAACGCGCCGTGTTCGAAAAGGGTTCAAAAACCGAAGTGCTGATGATCTCCGAAGTGCAGCAGCCGCTGTTCATCAAGCATTACGGCACGCCGCTGGAGCGCTTCCACCTGTTGCCGCCCGGCATTACGCCGGACCGTCGTGCGCCCGCCAATGCCCCTGAGATCCGCGCCGGGTTTCGTCGTGAATTCGCCCTGGCTGACGATGACCTGTTGATGGTGCAGATTGGCTCGGGGTTCAAGACCAAGGGCGTGGACCGAAGCCTGCGGGCACTGGCCGCATTGCCGCCGGAACTCAAGCAGCGTACGCGGTTGTTTGTCATCGGCCAGGACGACCCCAAGGTGTTCCAGCTGCAGACCGCATCCCTGGGGCTGGGTGAGCACGTGACCTTCATGAAGGGCCGCAGCGATATCCCGCGTTTCCTGTTGGGTGCCGACCTGTTGATCCATCCGGCGTACAACGAAAACACCGGCACCGTCCTGCTGGAGGCCCTGGTTTCCGGCTTGCCGGTGCTGGTCAGTGCGGTCTGTGGTTATGCCCATTACATCGCCGAAGCCGACGGCGGGCTGGTATTGGACGAACCTTTCGAGCAGGCACAACTCAACCGGTATCTGGTGAGCATGCTGCAGGACGATACAGCGCGCGCCGCCTGGAGCCGAAACGGTCTTGCTTTTGCCGACACGGCGGACCTTTACAGCATGCCGCAGCACGCGGCGGATGTGATTCTGGCGGAGCACCACGGATGAAACTGATCCTCGCTGAACCCTTCAAGAGCCTCTGGGCCGGACGTGATGCGTTCGTCGAGGTCGAGGGCCTGAAAGGTCAGGTCTACCGCGAACTCGAAGGCCGTAGCACGCTGCGTACCGAAGTCGGCGGGCGTGGTTACTTCGTCAAGATCCATCGGGGTATTGGCTGGGGAGAAGTGGCCAAGAACCTGATCACTGCCAAATTGCCGGTGCTGGGCGCAGGCAAGGAATGGGAGGCCATCAATCGCCTCCACGAAGCGGGCGTGCCGACCATGACCGCCGTGGCCTATGGCGAACGCGGCAACAACCCGGCCGCCCAGCATTCATTCATCATCACCGAAGAACTGGCGCCCACTGAAAGCCTGGAAGATGTCAGCATCAACTGGCGCACCGAGCCACCGCAGCCGCGTCTGAAACGGGCATTTATCGCCGAAGTGGCGCGCCTGGTCGGCACGATGCACCGGGCGGGCGTCAACCATCGGGACTGCTATATCTGCCACTTCCTGCTGCACACTGACAAACCGGTGACCGCGGACGACTTCAAGCTGTCGGTCATCGACCTGCACCGTGCCCAGACGCGCGCCGTGATCACTCAGCGCTGGCGTAACAAGGATCTGGCGGCCCTCTACTTCTCGGCCCTTGATATCGGCCTGACGCGCCGCGACAAACTTCGTTTTCTGAGCGGTTATTTCCAGCAGCCATTGCGCGAGATCCTGGCCCGGGAGTCGGCGCTGCTTGGTTGGCTTGAAGCCAAGGCAGAGAAACTCTACCAACGCAAACAGCGCTACGGGGATGCGCTCTGATGGCGGGTTGGAAACTGGAGCCTGCGTACGCTTCGCTGGCCGATGACTTCGGGACGCTGGATGCCGTGTTCGCCTTGCAGGGCGAGCGCCTGACCAGTGACCCGTTGTCCGAGGTGATCCGGGTCAATCGCGAGGGCGTCAATTACTACGTCAAGCGTTACGTCGGAGCCGGCAAGGGCTTGCGGCGTTACCTGGGCAAGCCTCGGGTGAAGTCCGAATGGCAGAACCTCAAGCGCTTCGCCAAGTGGGGCATCCCGACCGCTGAAGTGGTTGCCTGGGGTCTTGAACGGCGGGGCACGGCGTATAACCGTGGCGCGCTGATCACCCGCGAATTGCCGCGTACCGAAGACCTGTATGCGCTGGCCGAGCGACACGATCCTTTGCTGGCAGACCGTGCCTGGGTCGATGGCGTCAGCCGCCAACTGGCCGGTTACACCCGTGCGATGCACGACCGGCACTTCACTCACAACGATCTGAAGTGGCGCAACCTGCTGGTGGACGATCAGGCGAAGCTGTTCCTGATTGATTGCCCCAACGGTGCGTTCTGGTGGAGCTTCATGCTTCGCTACCGGATCACCAAGGATCTGGCTTGCCTGGACAAGGTGGCCAAATATCATTTGTCGGCGACTCAGCGCCTGCGTTTTTACCTGCAGTACCGTCAGCGAGCGCGCTTGAACGCCTCGGACAAGAAACGCATTCGCCACGTCGTCAGCTTTTTTGAGGGGCGTGAATGAGCGACTTCATTGCAGCGACCGACCGTGCCCTGCTGGAGCGCCACGGCCTGTCCGATTTCAATTCGCTCTGGGACGTTGAGCTGGACGCTGTCGATGAGCCCAACACCGGGCGCGGCGGCTGGAGCAGCGTGTTTCGACTGGAGCTGGAAGGCTCCGGGTTCTATCTCAAGCGCCAGAGCAACTACCTGACGCGCACCTTGCACAGCCCGTTTGGCGAGCCTTCGTTTTCCCGGGAGTTTCGCAATATCAGCCGCTACCAGAAGCTTGGCATCCCCGCGTTGCACGCGGTGTTTTATGGCCAGCGTCGTATCGAAGGCGAGCGTCGGGCCATTCTGCTGACCCGCGCCCTGGATGGCTGGACCGACCTGGACACGTTGCTTGCTCAATGGCCCGAACTGGCTTCGGCCCAGCGGGTGCAAATCCTGCAGGCTTGCGGATTACTGGCGCGCACGCTGCATGCGGCAGGGCAGGTGCATGGTTGTTTTTACCCCAAGCATATTTTCCTGCGGCGCAAGGCCGGTGTCTGGCTGGCACAACTGATCGACCTGGAAAAGACCCGTCCTGTCCTGTTCGGTCAGCGAGACCGGATCAAGGACATCGAACCCCTGCTGCGACGCGCGCCGATCTGGGGCGAAAGCGACGTACGCGAATTGCTCGCCGCTTATCTGCAATCTCCCGGCGACAGCGCCCTGGTTGACAGCTGGTGGCAGCGCCTGGAAGTGCGCGGCAGCCATAAACGCAAAGAGGCGCCCTGATGCGTTTATCTGAACTCAAGGCCGCAGGGCGTACGCCAGCGTTGCCCATGAATCTGGCGCTGGCGGACGCTGCCGGGCCTGCCGAATTGCAACTGCTGACGTTGTTGCGGGTGCTCCCGGGGCAGCGTTACGTCGGCGCGGGTGTCTGGCGTGGCCGCCCGGTACTGGCCAAGTTGCTGGTAGGACCAAAAGCGGCCCGGCACTTTCAGCGTGAGCTTGCAGGCGTGCGCTTGCTGGCTGAACAAGGCTTGACCACACCCTTGCTGCTGGCCGATGGCTTGCAGGACGGCGAAGGCGGCTGGCTGCTGTTCGAACTGCTGGAAAACGCCCAGAGCCTGGGCGATGCCTGGGCCGAGGTCGAGGCCTTGCCTGCCCTGGCTGACGAACAAAGCGCGGTACTCGGCGAGGCGTTAGCCGCCATCGGTCAATTGCACGCCAAAGGGCTGTGGCAGGAAGACCTGCACCTGGACAACCTGCTGCGCCATGACGGCAAGCTCTACCTGATCGATGGCGCGGGGATCCGTGTCGAGCAGGCGGGCAAGCCGTTGTCCCGGCAGAAAGTGCTGGAAAACCTGGGGGTGTTCTTCGCCCAGTTGCCCAGGGAACTGGAGCCCTTCACCGAAGAGTTGTCGGTGTATTACCTGTTGAGCAACGGCGAGCATGGCCTGCCAATGGAAGCACTGCAAAAGCAGATCGACAGGATTCGTGGCTGGCGCCTGAAAGACTTCATGAGCAAGGTCGGGCGCGAATGCAGTCTGTTCAGCGTTAAGGATGGTGCCTTCGCGTTAAGCGCTTTTCGCCGTGAAGAAGAACCCGCCATGACCCCGGTGCTGGCCCAGGCCGACGCGCTGCTGGATCAGGGGCATCTGTACAAGACCGGTGGCGCCGCCAGTGTTGCCAAGGTGGACGTTGCGGGTCGCCCGCTGGTGATCAAGCGTTACAACATCAAGAATTTCAGCCATTGGCTCAAGCGCTTCTGGCGGCCGAGCCGTGCGTGGCATTCATGGCGCGAAGGCAACCGGCTGCGGTTTCTGGGTATCGCCACACCCAAGCCGCTGGCTTTGCTGGAACAGCGGTTTTTCTGGTTGCGTCGCAAGGCGTATCTGGTGACGGAGTACTTGCCGGGGCCGGACATCATTGAGTCTTTTTTTTGCTTTGTTGAGTCCGGGGATGTTCCATCCCCGTACTTGGAGGCCCTTGACCTGTTGTTCGCCCAGTTGATCCGTGAGCGCATCAGCCATGGCGATCTGAAAGGCCATAACGTGTTCTGGCATGAAGACCGCTGGGCCCTGATTGATCTTGATGCCATGTGCCAACACAGCTCGGCGGCCTCCTTTGCGACGGCTTTCGCCAGGGACCGTGCACGCTTCATGCGCAACTGGCCGGTGGACAGCGCGCTGCACCAGTTGCTGGAGCAGCGCTTGCCCAAAGCATTGGACTGATTGAGCCCTGCAGGTCCCTTGCCCTCGGATCAGCTACCCGACGGTCCGGGCTGCGCATCGAGCGCGGGCAATGTGTCCATTTCCAGGCGGTAGTCGCCTTTGATGAATATTTGCTCGGCTTCCAGCGTTTCTCTCACATGCTCCCCCGGGTCGGGCATGAAACCTCTTGCCTGACCGGGCCGGGTATCGACCAGGCGCACGCCTATTCCCCCTTCGAGTTCGGCAATGCCGGGCACGATGTTTCGATAGGTATTGGTATTGAGATCACCCACCAGCGCGATCCATTTATGGCTGCCCATGACGGCCTGATGCCTGCGGATGGTGCGTGACGCAAAGTAGCTCAGCACATGGTGGCGAATGAAAGGCGATTCAGTAGCTACTTCGCTTATCGGGTAATTCACCGAGCAATTCAGGGCGCGGATTTCCACTTTGTGCACGCGTGCTTGTATCACCAGGTTTTCGAGGGTGTAGATACTTTCGGAGTTAGTGCCCAGAGCCCGGTCGATTTTCTGCAGGTCACGCAGCAGTGTCTTGCTCATTTGTCCGGTATCGGCGAAGCGGTCCAGATCTATCTGATGCAGATCTGTCAGCAGATGTTGCAGGTACAGGGTTTTCACCTGTTGTCTCGACAGGTGCTCCATGTTGTCGATAACGAATTTCTTGCCGGCAATCGACGAAAAGGACGCGCCAACTACTACGCCTGAAGTGTTTTCGTACAACGAGTCCAGTACGCCTGTGAGAGGCGTGTCAGAGGCGATCAAGGCCAGCGTTGGTCTCGGGGGTAGATAGGACGAGCTAATGTCGCGGGCGTCGTTTTGCACCTTTTGCCGCCGTTCGAAAAGCACTTTATTTGCCTGGGAAGCCTCTGCGTCAGGATTGCTCCTGGACAGCCCCGGTTGTTCAAAAATCATGTCATGCAGCTTCGCCCTGAGCTCGACGGGCATCTCGTAGTCAGCATCGACCAGAGACAGCTGAATCGGCGATAGCGGACTTTGCGCAGGCCACGCAGCAGGGTCGACTGGCTGCCAGCGTCCGGCTTCATCGAGCTGGAATCCCTGTGCAGCAGGAAAGGTTTTCACCGTATCGCCGCCCGTTTCGATAATGAGAGGGTTGGCCATTTCCAGTTTGAAATCGGCTTTGATTGCGGGATCACGGCTCACCCGCGGTCTACGTCCCGCTGCGACGTCCTCGACCCGCACACTGATCGCGCCATGCAACTCCGTGATGCCTGGCACCTGCTCCCAGGTGTTCGCGAATTTTTCATCCACTAGTGCAACCCAGCGTCGTGCTGGCATCGCGGCGGTGTCGGCATTGATGACCTTGTGGCCAAAGAAATTGCTCATTTTTTGAGCGCTGGCGGTGTCGCCTGCCGCGGTCAGCACAGGGTTACGGTTGAAGGGATAGCTGACCGAAGAGTTCAGCGGTTTGACTTCAATGCCATGCCGATGTGCGACCTTGACCAGGTGATAGTAGTCATACGCCTCGCTTTGGTTATCCAGTGCGCCATCGTTGCTGTGCTTGAAGTGCTGTTTCAGTTCGTGCGAGCCGGATCGGGTTTTTTTGCCAACTGCTTTGTACTTCGCCAGTTTGCGCACGTGTATATCGGTCAGCAGGTGCTCGATGTACAAAATCTCGACCTTCTGTTCTACCAGCAGCGGCATGCTTTCAATCAGCCATTGCTTGCTTGCGATGGATTTCGGACCTTCGCTGATGACCAGTCCATTGGTCTTGCCCAACGCATTCTTGAGCAGTGAGTCCGGCGTGGCAGCAACATCCAGCAGGGGAAGTTGTGGGCGTGCAGGGAGTACGGGATTTCGGAAAAAAATGTCGGCATCCCGGTAGAGATTTTCCCTGAGGGTGATATAGGTTTTGCGCAGGTCTTTGTAGAGGTCAGTCAGCCAGTCCTCTATGCCGAGCCCGCTTTCTGCCAGGCTCCTGGCCACTTCGGGATCCACAATGCCCTGCATGTAGCGATGCAGGTTCGCGGGTAATTCGTAGTCGTGGATATCGCCGACAGCGGTGGTGGAACCAGGGGGTTGTTCTTTTAGCGGTTTGAACCCGGCACGGCCACTGCCGCCTTTGAGGTTAAAGCCTTCGACGATTTGCCATGTGCCCTGTTCATTTAGCCGTACCGGTTGTTTGCCGAAAAAGGCATAAGGGTTCCTGCTGTCAATGATCATCCAGCAGCGCATGCGGGCGTCGAACTGGACCATGAATGTCAGGCCTTCCAGCCCGATGTAATGCTGGCCGGCGATCACTGTGACGCCCTTGGCATGACCCGTAATGATAGTCGCGCCGCCCTCTAGCGAAACATCCACGGCCAGGGCGCTATTGGCTTTGCCCTGAGGGGCTGTAAAGCCGGGGCTGGTTTCATGGCGCAATGCCTGCCATGTGCCCATGGCGTCCTTTTCTGCGAAGCGACCGGTGTGGATCAGTTGTTCCGCGTCCTGGGCATTGGCGCGGTACAGTGCTGCGCGAGTTTTGCCGGGTGATTTTTTTCGCCAGAACTGTTCACCGTGTAGCTGGACGGGATGCAGGTCTTTGAGTGGCGGTGAAACCTGCTTTAGCTGTCTGGCGGTATCAAGGGCTGTATTTTTTCCTGCATTGCGCACTACCTGACGCAGTACGCCAGCCATGCCCTTGAGCCCTGACTGCAAGTCGCCAGCAGCGCCGAGGCCATTGAGCAACGAGCCCAACAGATAGCCGCTGACGGCTTCCTGATCACCTTCGCTGAACGCCTTGAGAGCATGCAGGCTGTCGCGCAATGACAGCATCAAGCCAACGGCAAAGCTGGCGGGTGGAAACGGCAATGTCACTGCTGTAGCAATCAGTTCGATGCTGGTCCAGATCATCTTGGCCAGCATATCGCTGCGTCCGGTGGTGGTGTCCTCGACGTTACGTATCTTGCGTTCGATGACTTGGTTGAAGCAGGCGCTGTAGAGATCGGCGAATGGCCCGGCAGGCAGTTCGGGCGGCTGGCTTTTGCCGCCGTTTTTCATGTCCGCCAGGAAAAAAGCCAGGTTTTTACCAGCGCTGAAGCGGCAGCGATCCTTGTAGTAATCGCTCATCCCCTCGCGCTTCAGCGTTTGGGTGAAGCTGCTTAAAAGCCGGAACTCTAGCCCGTCGGGCGCGTTGGGTGTGTAGAGCAGAGTCTGTTCGGCGTCGACGGTATCGGGCGCTGTCAGCAGGTAGCAGCCCTGTACAGTTTCGATATTGGCCAGTTTGTCTCCAACGGCGGGCACGAACTGCGGTATCAGGTCCAGCACCTCACCCACAGTGGCTACGTTGGTCGCAATCAACGGATTGCTCAGTTTGAATTGCAGCGGATAGAGCGGGTGACGCTGTCGTGTTGCCAGGTCAATCTCGTGCATGCGCTCGATGGACGTCTTGAGCCATTGGTACTGAATAACAGTAATTTCCCCTTTGAGCTGACTGCGCAGAGCGGCGGCATGCATTTGCAACTGAGTAACCAGCAGGCTGGCGCGGCGGCGGTAGGTGTACCCCGTGCCATGGGGGTTGAGCAGCGTTGCCTTTATGTGTGCCACGTACTCATCGCTGACCCATATGCCCCTGACCGAGCGGGCCACTTTTTCGGCAGTCAGCGGCCTGAGGTCGATGCCTTCAGGCCCACTGAATCGTGCTTCATTGAGCGGGCCGGAGGAAATGGGGTTAAGGCTGTCGTCGTAGCCATTGCGCAGCATTTGCGTGTAGCTCTGGGTTTCACGGTCCGAGGTGATGATGATTCGGTCGGGGTCGACAGTGCCTTCGCTGTTCCATAACAGGTCGTTGATCTTCTTGGTGGCTCGCTGATGCACGTAGTTGTCGAACGTCTGCACCTGCGCATGGGGCTTTGCTTCATAGTTGCCATGCGCGGCGCGGATGGCGTCCTCAAGGGCAACCAGTTCCTGACGTTGCAAGGGTGTTGCCGTCAAGTACCAGCCAGGCGTGTGTTGCTGCTGTTCAGTGAGTGCCACGCGAATGTGTTCGAGTACGCGTTTTTGAACGCCATTCTGATAACTCAGCGCAGTGCCCAGCGTGATGAAGTCAGGGGCGGGCTGTGGTTTTTGGCTGAGGTTGTACAGCTGGGTTTTCAAGGCGGCACGCGCGCTTCCGGCCGCCACTTGCTGGAGCAGGTAGTCAGTCATGTCAGGTATGGCGCTCCAGCTGACCAGTTCCTGGATCAATTGGCGTTCGCTGTCGAAACCCTGAAATGACCTGCCTCGCGGATCGCCGGCGGTGAACAGCACCAGCCGTTCGAGCTGGCCTTTCTCATTTTCTTTGCGCAGCAGCAGTAAATTGCTCAGGGTGCTTCGGCTGTTGAGCTTCATCTGGTGGACGCTGCAACCGGCAATCGATATGCCGTCGGCGCTCTTGTCCAACTGCTCAATCAGCTTGAAATCGTCTGGCTGGATATGGTTTTGCAATCTGGCAGCGAACGCCATGAACCTGATTTGTTGGCGCGTCACGTCCCCCATCAGGCGATGCGTGACGGGCGAGCCATAGACTTCGCGCTGAACAGCACCGAATGCGACACGCAGATCCAGCGATTCAATCAGCTCTGCGATGTAGCGATTGGTCAACCCGGGATATGCAGACCCCAGCGGCTGGCCCTGAAGGCTCAGGGTGCTCCAGGCTATGAAATCGGACCTTGTTTCCATGTCGCCTGCATGCAACCCGTAGAGGGCCATCTGAATCATGGAGCGAGTCACTTTGTAGGGTTCGTTGGTCAGTGGCAATTTGCGCCAGGTGGAGATCAGCAAGTGTTCCGGGTTCAGGTCATAACCCAGGTCGCTCTCGATTCGCGTGCGCAGGCGCGAGATGGCAAATTGCTCTGGTGATGACGCGCCGCCCATCACGCTGGACAATGCGATGCGCGATTGCTCGTAGTCATCAAGCCGTTGCAAATATTCCCGGCTGTCTTGTGTGTTGATGTTCTTGAGCCAGTCCGGGAGCTTTTTGTACTGTTCGCGATCCAGGCGCTCTGCATCGCGCAACTCCAGCATCCTTGCCGGGCCGAACAGGTAGTGCGGGGAGGTCACCTGATCGAGCTGAGTCAGCCATTGGCCCTGATCTTCAATACGTTGGCGGCCTTCGCCGAACGCGTAGGCGATGTCTTCACGTTGCTTGTGCAGCTGGCGTTCCAGCGAATGGCCAAATGGTTTGTCGGCAATCGGTGTGAGTTGCCAGTGTGTGGCGTTGAAAGGCATTTCAAGAAACAGGTCCGACTGGGTTTCGATATCAAACAGGACGTCCTGATGGCTCAGCAGCGCATTGCTCAGCAGCACCGTGCGCAAGGCCTTGTCGTTGATCCATTGGGTGATGGCTTCGCGCATCGCAGTGGGCGACGCGAAACCTTCCACGCCAAAGCCGGGAATCCACAGCAGGGTGTGTGCCTCATCGAGGGTCATGACTAACGCGCCATGGATTTCAGCGGTTGTGTGTTCGTTGAGCTGCACACTCAAGGTGCAGACGCGGGGTGCCGTGTGCTGCTCATCAAGGGCTGTTACAGACGGTAGGCACGCCGCGTATTCAGCGTGCAGCCTGTGCTCCTGAATGCCCAGAGCCACGGCATCGCGTAGGGTTTGCTCCAGACCGCTGACGAACATCTCGCTGCGAGGAGTGCCCTGTGCACCGGGTGCTGACCAGTAACGCTGGACTTCAGCGAGCAATTGTTCGCAGGTGTGAGCAGGACGCTCATCTTCGGCGATGTTGGCAAACTGCAGCCAGACGGTCTGAGCGGCTGGCATTAGTTTGAGCTCTGTTGCCAGGCTCATATTCAGCTCGTTCAAACGGTTCAAGATTGAAGGTGTTGCAGGTGACGGATTGGATGAAAGGGATGATTGCATGGAGCATGGCTCTCCTGTCGGTGGCGCTCGCAGACAGTAGCGAGTGCGCGTAATTGAGTACGCTTCACGCAATCAGAGCCTGCTATGCAGGTGGGGCTACATAGTTATCACACCGAAGAGTTTAGTTTTGACCATGTTGGGGCGAGGCTTGCTCGCGAAGCGGCCAGTACAGTCAACGGACATCTCCAAACCCCCCGTCATTACGCTATAATCCCGCGCTTTAGCTGTTCCTTGCGTCTATTGCGAGGGCACAATTTTTCTCAGGCGCCCGCCGCCTGCATGCAGACTAAAGAGGCTAGACCCAGTGGCATTGACGATCCTTGGCCTGTCCGGCGCCCTTAGCCATGATCCTTCCGCGGCCCTTTACATCGACGGCAAGCTGATTGCAGCGGCCGAAGAAGAGCGCTTCGTTCGCGACAAACATGCAAAGAACCGCATGCCTTACGAGTCGGCGAAGTTCTGCCTCGAACAGGCCGGTATCAAGCCTTCTGACGTTGACGTGGTGGCGATTCCGTTCGCCCCGATCAGCTTGTTCGGCAAGGCACGCTGGCACTATGCCAAACGTTACTGGTACGCCCCGGACCGCGCCCTGGATGCGCTGTTGATGGGTAACCGTCGTTACAAGCGTTATCGCAACAAGATCGTCTGGTGCCTCGAGCAACTGGGCTTCGATCCGAAGAAGATCAAGATCGAACCGGTCGAGCACCACTTGGCCCACGCCTCCAGCGCTTACCACTGCTCCGGTTTCAAAGAGAAAACCGCGATCATGGGTATCGACGGCAAGGGTGAGTACGCCACCACGTTCTTCGGCTACGGCGAAAACGGCAAGATCCACAAGATCAAGGAATTCTTCGATCCGGACTCCCTCGGCGGCCTGTATGGCGCGATTACCGAGTTCCTGGGTTTCGAAATGCTCGACGGCGAATTCAAGGTCATGGGCATGGCGCCGTACGGCGATGCCAGCAAATACGATTTCTCGCGCCTGGCGACCTTCGAAAACGGCGAACTGGTGATCAACACCGACTACGCCAACGTCATCGGCCTGCGTCGTTATAAAGAGAAGGGCAAAGGCTTCTACTTCTCGCCAAAACTGATCGAGTGGCTGGGCCCGAAACGCGAAGGCGACATCGCTGACGAGCCTTACATCCATTACGCTGCCAGCATGCAGGCGCTGTTTGAAAAGCTCGCGCTGCAGATGATGGATTACTACCTGGGCGACATCCTCAAGGAAACCGGCAAGATCGCATTCGCCGGTGGTTGCGCACTGAACGTCAAGCTGAACCAGAAAATCATTGCGCGCCCTGAGGTCAAGGAACTGTTCGTGCAGCCAGCCTCCGGTGATGCGGGCACGGCGGTCGGTGCAGCTGCTTATGTGTCCCACGCGCGCGGCGTGCCGGTCGAGAAGATGGAGCACGTCTACCTTGGCCCGTCCTACAGCAACGAAGACGTGATCGCGGCCTGTGCCCGTCATCCGAGCAAGCCGGCCTTCCGCCAGATCGACAACATGCCGCAGCGCATCGCCAAAATCATGGTCGATGGCAACCCCGTGGCCTGGTTCCAGGGGCGCATGGAGTTCGGCCCGCGCGCCCTGGGCGGTCGTTCGATCATTGGCTGCCCGAGCGCGACCGGCGTGGCTGACCGCATCAACCATCAGATCAAGTTCCGTGAGCGCTGGAGGCCTTTCTGCCCGTCGATGCTCGACACCGTTGCTTCGCAGATGATCAAGATCGATCACCCTGCGCCGTTCATGACCTTCACCTTTGAAGTGGCCGAAGAGTGGAAGACCCGTGTGCCGGAAGTCGTCCATGAAGACGGCACTTCCCGGGCCCAGGTGCTCAAGCGCGAATACAACCCGCGCTACTACGACATGATGAAAGAACTGGAAGTGCTGACCGGCAACGGCGTGTCGCTGAACACCTCGCTCAACCGTCGTGGCGAAGCGATGATCTGCTCGCCCACCGATGCGCTGAACATGTTCTTCGGCTCGGACCTGCAATACCTGATCATGGAAGACATTCTGGTGGTCAAAGACGGCGTGGACGCTTATGACACGCTCGGCTGAGCGCCATGTGTTGCAGTTCTGCCACGGCTATGACGGGCCGTTCCTTGACTGTGCCCGTCAATACGCCAGCCTGTTCGCAGGGCAGGGATACCGGGTTACCACGGTATTCCTGACCGGTGCTGCCGACGCGGAAGTCGCCGCCGGTTGCGCCTCGGACGAGGTGCTCTTCCTCGAGTACAGCTCCAAGGCCATTCGAGGCCTGAAGCTGGGTGCGATTCGCGATCTGCGCAAGATCGCGTCGTCGCGCTCGTTCAGTTTCTGCATTGCCCACCGCTTCAAGCCCATCTATATCGCGCTGTTGGCGACACGCTTGCCGGTGATCGGCGTGCACCACGCCTTCGGCGACTATCAGCGCCGCAGCCGCAAGTTGTTCGCGCACATTTTCCGTTGGCGCCTAAGCTTGCTGGGTGTGTCCGATGCGGTTCGCGACGACATGCGCAAGAGTCTGCCCAAGTGGCCGACCGGGCGTATTCAAACGCTGTACAACCGTATCGATATCGAGCCATTGCAGGCCAGCCAGTTGTCTGCCGAACAGGCGCGTGAAGCCCTTGGGTTGTCGCCATCTGCCTGGATCGTCGGCAATGTCGGTCGCCTGCATCCGGACAAGGATCAGGCGACGCTGCTGCGTGGTTTTGCCCAGGCCTTGCCGAACCTGCCCGAGAACAGCCAACTGGTGATTCTCGGCAAGGGTCGGCTGGAGCAAGATCTCAAGGAGCTGGCGCAGGAGTTGGGCATCGCTTCCCGGGTGTTTTTCCTGGGTCAGGTGCCGGAGGCGCGGCGTTACTACAAGGCGTTCGACGTGTTTGCCTTGAGTTCCGACCACGAGCCGTTCGGCATGGTGTTGCTCGAAGCGATGGTGGCGGGCGTTCCGCTGCTGGCGACGTCATGCGGCGGGGCGAAAGAAGTGGTTGAGGGCGTTGGCGTCCTGTTCCCGCTGGGTGATGACAGTCGGCTGGCTCAAGGGCTGGCGCACCTGTCCACGCTGGATCCCGAGCAACGCCAGGCCTGCGCCGACTTGATGCTGCAACGGCTGCGCGAGCGTTTCTCCGACCAGGCCGTACGCGATGTTTTCTGGCGTCTACCGCAAGTCACCAGTCTGATTGCGGAGTCCTGATGCTCAACCGATTTCAAGGCTGGCGGGAACGCGGCTGGACCCTGATCGATGCCGCTGCCTACGCGCAAGCCTGGCAACGTTTTGGCGGTAGCGTTGCCACCCATCCACTGGTGATCGAACGGCTGGCAGCCCTGGCTGACATCCCGGTCCGTTATCTGGCCTGGGAGCAGGGCGGCGAAATCAAGGCGGCGATCCCTACCTGGGGTCGCTCGCTGGCACTGTCCAAGGATGTGCTCAAAAGCCGTGGCAAAAAAGGCCTGTTCGACCTCGGCAACGCGGAGCTGATCCTGCCTGTGGCGGCTGACGTTCAGGTTCCGGTCCGCCATCGCGGGCGCTACCTCTCGGCGATCAACGAACACCGCGTCGTCACCTTCAAGCCCCAGGCCGAATCGCTGGCCATGGCGCGCACCCCGGAAGAGCTGTCAAAGAAGTTTCGTTATAACCAGCGCCGGGAACTGCGTCTGCTGGAAGAGGCGGGCGGCGTCGTGCGGCCGGTGGGTGATTTCAGCAGTGCCGAACTTGCGCGCATGTATTGCGACCTGTTCCAGCGCCGCTGGGGTTTCCCGGCCACCGGCGCCGAGCGCATGGCCGATGTCATCGAATTGCTGCGTGAACTGCTCATCGGCTCGGTGCTGTTTCTCAATGACGCCCCCATCGCCATTCAACTGGTGTATCGGGTGGAAGCGCCAGAGTGGGTCAGCGTCGAGTACATCAACGGTGGCGTCGATCCCGAAACCCGTGATTTCAGCCCCGGCAGCGTCCTGAGCTTTCTCAATACCCAAAGCGCATGGGAGCATGCCCGCGCCCTTGGCAAGCCCCTGCGTTTTTCGTTCGGCCGTGCCGACCGCGAATACAAAGATCGTTGGTGCAACCCCGTGCCGGTCTTCCAGATATGAATCCCGCTGACATGAACCAGGCTCCCGGTCGCAAGCAGCAATTGCTCAAGCGTCATCGCCGTAACAAGCGCATCGTCTTGTTGGTGGGGCTGGTGCTGTTGGTGGTGATCGGCGTGCTGGTGGTCTGGTGGTTGCCTTTGGTGCTGGCGGTCATCGGTTGGGTTGCCCACGAAGCCTGGTTCGCGGACCACCTGTTCTATTCGCCCAAGGACGACTATCAGTATCGCTTCCCGGCTGAAAACGAGCTTGCGGGCGTGCGCCTGGAGGGTGAGCACCTGCAACTCGATGCACCGGTGACATTGCAAGGGGATGAAACCCTGGTGCTGGCGGTGTCGCTGAAAAGCTCGTTCATGGGGCGTTTTTTCGACCCCGTCGTTGAGCTGTCGGGTGCTGATGCTGCGGACAGCCAGGCGTTCGAGCGCGGTGTCGGTGGCGTGCGTTATCTGAACCTGAGCGGGCTCGGTGAAGCCCTGGCGGCCGGAACGCTGCGAGTGCGCGGTCGTTTTTGCCAAATTCAGGGTCAGCCCCGGTTGTGGCTGTTCCGCCATCCTGACGCCCGGCGCCAGCGGGTCATGGTCATTGCCCCCCATGCTGACGATGCAGAAATTGCCGCGTTCGGCCTCTACAGTCAGGCCGACGACGCCTGGATCGTGACCCTGACCGCAGGCGAGATCGAAGCCGAGCATTATCAGGCCATGGGCATGAGCCGGGCCGAAGCTGCGCGGATCAAGGGCCGTTTGCGGGCCTGGGACAGCATTGCCGTACCACGCTGGGGCGGCGTACCGGAGTCACACTGTGTGCAGCTCGGTTATTTTTGCCTGCAACTGCCGGCGATGCAGGCCGCGCCCGATCAGCCTGTTGCTTCACGGGAAGCCGAATTGAGCGATACGCGGCTGTTCAGGCAGTTCAACCCCATGCGTTTGCCTGGGGATGAAGACGGCGCCCCCACCTGGAATAACCTGCTTGCCGACTTGCGGGCACTGCTTTTGCAAGCCCGGCCACAGGTTTTGGTGATGCCCCATGCCAGCATCGACCCGCACCCTGACCATATCTGCGCCCAGGCCGCGGTTTTCGAAGCGTTGCAGGGGTTGGAGTGGCAGCCGCAAGTGGTGTTGGGTTACGCCAACCACCTGCATGACAATGACCGCTGGCCGATGGGCAATGCCTACAGCGGCATGAGTTTGCCGCCGGTGTTCGATGCAACGCAGGAATGGGTTCCTTACAGTCTGCAATTGCCGGTCGATTTACAGCGTGACAAGGCCATGGCGTTGGGGATGATGCACGATCTACTGGTTCAGGCGCCGTTCAAACGACGCGTGCGACGCTGGTTGCAGCAGGCACTCGCGGGGCGTCGCTGGCCAGCCGAAGGTGAGAATGAGTTTTTCAGGAAGGCGGTACGCCGACACGAGCTGTTCTGGCGCAAGACTCTTTAAAATGCTGGCCTGACGGGAACATCAGGCTTGATACAGCCGATGGCTGCTGCAAGGAAAACGATGAAAGTTCTTTTGCTGGTCCAGCAACAACAACGGGCCATTCTTGATCGCTTGTACGATGGCATCGCAGCCCACTGCGAATGCGATATCCGTTGGTTGACCTCGGCCGAGCAACGGGATCTGCGCGGCTACTTTCGTCGTGAAATAGACGTTACCCGTTACGACCGCATTGTGTTCTTCCTGCGCTTCAAGCAGGAAATACGGCAGGTCAGCTTCATCAGCACCGTGCCCAACCTGGTCATTCTCGAACACGACGCCTACCAGAACTACATCCCCTGCAAGTACACCGGCAAGTTCAGCAAGCATTATCGCAAGCTGCCGTGGGCGCGGATCATCAGCTCCGGCTTCATGGTCAGCGAGCGCCTGCGCGAAGAAGGCTTCGATGCGGTGTTCGTGCCCAAGGGCTACGATCAGAGCCTGTTACACGACAAGGGTCGCGAGCGGGATATCGAGCTGGCATTTGTCGGCAGTACCAACAGCGTGGCCTATAGTGGGCGCAAGGCATTGCTCGACGAGTTGGGGCGTGTGGAACCTCTGGTGGTGACCCGCACCAATTCTGGCGAGGAATACTGCGAGACGCTCAACCGTATTCGCTTCTTCGTCAGTGCCGATGTCGGCATGGGCGAATACATGATCAAGAATTTCGAAGCCATGGCCTGTGGTTGTGTACTGCTGGCGTTCGATCAAGGGGATGCCGAAAACAGCGCGCTTGAGCTGCAGGACATGCACAACGTCGTGCTCTACAGCAATATTCCGCAGTTGCAGGCAAAACTGGAAATGTTGCGGTCCAATCCCGAGATGACGGCGCGCATTGCCGCCAACGGCCGTAATCTGGCAATGTCGCAATTTAGTTTTGCGACGATTGGCCAACGCGTTGTCAAAGAGCTTGAGCCCGTTTTGCGCGAACCGGCCCCCCTGAACAAGTGGGAGCGTCTGCGCAAAGCGTTGGGTGTATGAATAATCTGACGCACGCGTTGGAGGGTTCCACGGTTTCATACCGATGGTGTTATCCGGCGTAGCGGTAGGGTTGTGCATGCTGTTGCAAGATTCACACAGGTATTCCTGGTGGCATGGGTGGGGAGTCCCCCCGCTGCCGGGAGCAAGTGAAAACTGGGCTTACGCTGCTGTCTGGAGTGTGTATTGGCTTTTCCTCTGATTGATCGTGCCCGTGCAGATGTAGTGATTCATACATCGGGACTCAGTGCCCAATGAGCATCATTAATGTGATGTGGGCCAGTGGCGCTCCGTTTTCTTCGGTCCACAAGGTTCACCAGCAAATCGTCTCGCAGCTCGATCCCGCGATCGAGATCAAGACCTGGTTCCTTCAGGGGGAGATCAATGGCTGCAACGAGCCCGTCGTGGGTGCCCATCAATGGCGGTTCTCTTCGAGACTGCTGAAGGAGCGGCACGTCTGGCGATTGCTCAAGCCCTGGATGCATGCCCGGTTGCGCAAGGCGTTGATCGAAAGCGGGGCCAAGGTCGTGCTGCTCGACGGGCTGGGTGTGGCACGAGTGCTGTTGCCGATTCTCAGGAAGCTCCCCGGTATCCGCGTGGTGGTGATATTCCACGGTGCGACACGCATGCGCGACATCCATCGCATCCTGTTCCAGCAATTTCCGGCCGAGCGGCTGACATTAGCTGCTGTTTCCCAGACGTTGGCCACATCGCTGCAGGCCGAGCTGCATATTCCGGTCATTGCCCTGCGCAGTGCCCTTGAGCCCCAGGCGTTCAGTCTGCGGCTGCTGGAGCGCAAGCAGGCGCGCAAGGTGCTGGACCTGCCCGCTGACAGCACGCGGGTTATTGGCGCAGTGGGGCGTCTGGTGGAGGACAAGGGCTTTGATTATCTGCTTGAGGCTTTTGCCCAGACCGTGGCGCGTCAGCCCGACCTCAGGCTGGTGATCATCGGCGAAGGTCCGGATCGCGGCCACCTGGAGCGCAAGGTCAGGCACCTGGGGCTGACCGGCAAGGTCTTCCTGCCTGGCCATAAGCCGGGTCTGGCGAAGTTGTATCGCGCCTTCGACTGGGTGGCGATTCCGTCTCGCGAGGAAGGGCTCGGCCTGGTCCTGCAAGAGGCGGTGATTGCCGGTGTGCCGGTGCTGGTGAGCGATCTGGAGGTTTTTCGCGAGCAACTGGGTGATGCGGGCCATTACGTGCCGGTATCGGACGTCAGCGCCTGGGTCGAGGCCATCGAGCGGTTCACGACCCAGGAAGCTGGCGTGGCATCAGCTTCCCAGTATTCGGCCCTGGCGCCCGAGCAGGCGTGGGAGCGGTTCTGTCAGGAATCCCGAGCGCTGCTGTATTGCAACTGAGGGTTTGGCCACTGGCGCTCAACGCGCCAGCAATGCCTGCTCCAGTGCCTGCATCGGGAACTCCTGGTCCAGGTTTTCGCGCTTTATATAGCCGGCGAAATGCTGGAGATTGCGCCGTTTCAAACGCTCAGACAGCGGCGCCCTGAGAAAACGCATGTCAGCGACGTCGATCAGACCCAGCTTGTCGTCCGGGGTCACCACGATATTGCCCAGATGCAACGAACGGAAATAAATTCCTGATAGATGCAGGCTGCGGATCAATTCGATCAGCGCAGGGAGTGTCTGTGTCCAGCTGAAACCGGGCTTGTGGGTGATCTGACGCAGGGTTTCACCCGGCAGCGGCTTGTACAGCACCGCGGTCATGCCCGGTTTGTCGAGGGTATAGAAGTGCGTGACCTTGAGCGTCGGAACCCCGAGTTTTTCCAGTTTTGCGGCGTTGTCGATGAAGCGTCTGGAGTACGGGCGCAGCAAGGCAGATGAAAACCAGCGCTTGCGGCGAAACAGTTTAAGGATTTTGCCATCCTGCAGCATGTACACTTTCGCGCCATAGCTGTCGGCCTCCAGCACTTTGGCGCCGACGATCATTTGATTTAAAGCGGCTTTTGAGAGCCGAAAGCATTGCATCAGTAGAAAGCCTTGTGGGGGTTGCGAGCAGTGTGACCGGCAATGATGCCGAAAAGTTGTCGCTTGCACCATGCCGAGCTGGTCCAGTCAGTCATTTAGGAGTGCGGATGTATACGAGTCGTTGGGCGCAGCATTGGTTATCGGCAGGCCTGTTATGGTTTCTGCTGGCCATCGCATTTGCCCCCACCAACAAGATTTACCAGCAGGGCCTGGTGGTGCTGCTCTGGCTGCCCGCCCTTGGCCTGACCTGGTCTGCCCGCAGCCTGTTGGGTGAGTACTGGCGTCAGCAACGACTGCTATGCGCATTGCTCCTGACCCTGGCGGCCTGGGCCACGCTGTCGCTGTGCTGGACCCAGGCTGATGACATCAGCCGCGAATTCAAACGCATGCTGTACATCGCCTGGTTCTTGCTGTTCTTTCCGATCATGGCCAACAAGCGCCCTGACCGCGTCGTTCGTCTACTCCAATGGGCCGGTATCGGCATTGGGGTGGCGGCAGCTGCGTCCATGGTCAAGTTCTTTGGTATCGAACATCACCTGTGGCACGACCGCCTGGAGGGCATCGGCGAGCTGAGTCATCCGATCCTGGGGGCCTACGTCGTCGGTGTCGCCGCAGTCTGGCTGCTGCTGTTGCCGCCGCGCAACCGCTGGCTGCAGGTTGCCTGGGTGCTGGCGCTGGCCTTGGCCGGTGCGTTCGTGGTGATGTCCCAAAGCCGTGGCGCGGTCTTGGCGCTGTTCTTTACCGTGGTCGCCTTGCCTGTCTGGTGTCGGCACCGTCGCAGCTTTTATCTGGCCGGTGCAGCCGTGCTGGTTGCGGCCATCGGGTTCTGGTTGCTTGAGCCGCTGATGATGGCACGCGGTTCGTCCTATCGTCCCGAGATCTTCGCCGCCGTCATCAAGATGATCGGCCAGCATCCGTGGATCGGCCTGGGCCTGGGGGCTGACTACAATGTGAAGGTCGCCAATGGCCTGGTTTTCGATCACGCCCATAACCTGTTCACCCACACTGCCATCCAGCTGGGCGTACCCGGTATGCTGCTGTGGATTGGCATCTGGCTCTTGGTTTTACGTGAAGCCTGGCGCGCCCGTGACACCGCCTTGGGCCGTGCGCTGATCGGTGTATGGCTATTCTCGACCCTGGCGATGCAGTTCGATGCTGCCAGCCTGACCGGTTCTCCCCGCGCCGAATGGTTCATCAGCTGGCTGCCCATTGGCCTGGCAAGCGTGCTGGTATGGGCAAGAGCCTCAATCAACGGCTGTGATAAAATCGCCGCCTCCTCCACATCAGCGAGCTTTACGATGAGCGACAAAGCGTCCGACGCCGGACAAAGCTCCAGCCTGAAAATCTACTTTCGGCTGTTGACCTACGTAAAACCCTATGTCGGCATTTTCCTGCTCAGCATCCTCGGTTTCGTCATCTTCGCTTCGACCCAGCCCATGCTGGCCGGCATTCTCAAGTATTTCGTCGACGGCTTGAGCAATCCGCAAGCCGTACTGTTTCCGAAAGTACCCTACCTGCGTGACCTGCAACTGTTGCAGGCCGTGCCATTGCTGATCGTACTGATCGCCGCGTGGCAGGGGCTGGGTTCTTACCTGGGCAACTATTTTCTGGCCAAGGTTTCGCTGGGTCTGGTGCATGACCTGCGGGTTCAGCTGTTCAACAAGCTCCTGCTATTGCCGAACCGCTATTTCGACACACACAACTCCGGGCACCTGATTTCGCGGATCACGTTCAACGTGACCATGGTCACCGGCGCGGCCACCGATGCCATCAAGGTGGTGGTACGTGAGGGCCTGACCATCGTGTTCCTGTTCATTTACCTGTTGTGGATGAACTGGCAGCTGACCCTGGTGATGCTGGCGATTCTGCCGGTGATCGCCGTGATGGTGGGCAGCGCGAGCAAGAAGTTCCGCAAGCAGAGCAAGAAGATCCAGGTGGCGATGGGCGATGTGACCCATGTGGCCTCTGAGACCATTCAGGGTTATCGCGTGGTGCGCAGCTTCGGCGGCGAGCAATACGAGCAGGATCGTTTCGCTGGCGCCAGCGAGAGCAACACCGAAAAGCAGTTGCGTATGAACAAGACCGGTGCGGTGTACACGCCGATGCTGCAATTGGTCATCTACACCGCCATGGCCGTGTTGATGTTCCTGGTGCTGTGGCTGCGTGGTGACGCGACGGCCGGTGATCTGGTGGCCTACATCACTGCGGCGGGTCTGTTGCCCAAGCCTATTCGTCAGCTGTCTGAAGTCAGCTCAACCATCCAAAAGGGTGTTGCTGGCGCAGAAAGCATATTCGATCAGCTGGATGAGGACGAAGAGGTCGACAGTGGTACGGTCGAGTTCGACCGCGTGACCGGCCATCTGGAAGTGCGCAATCTGAGCTTCACTTATCCGGGCACCGAGCGGCAGGTTCTTAACGACATCAGTTTCAGCGCTGCACCCGGGCAGATGATTGCGTTGGTAGGGCGTTCAGGCAGCGGCAAGTCGACCCTTGCCAACCTGATCCCGCGTTTCTACAACCATGAAACCGGTGCCGTGCTGCTCGATGGTGTCGATATCAACGACTACCGGTTGCGCAACCTGCGCAAGCACATCTCCCAGGTGACGCAGAACGTCACGCTGTTCAACGACACTGTGGCCAATAACATCGCTTACGGCGATCTGGCCGGTGCGCCGCGTGTTGACATTGAAGCGGCGGCTGCTGATGCCTATGCCAAGGAGTTCGTGGACCAGTTGCCTCAAGGCTTCGACACCCAGGTCGGTGAAAACGGCGTGCTGCTGTCCGGCGGGCAGCGTCAGCGCCTGGCCATCGCCCGTGCGCTGCTCAAGAACTCGCCCCTGCTGATTCTCGACGAAGCGACATCGGCACTGGACACCGAGTCCGAGCGCCATATCCAGGCGGCGCTGGATCATGTGATGAAAGGCCGGACCACATTGGTCATCGCGCACCGCCTGACCACCATCGAGCGTGCGGACCTGATTCTGGTCATGGATCAGGGGCGCATTGTCGAGCGTGGCACCCATGCCGGGTTGCTGGCACAGAACGGTTATTACGCCCGCCTGCATGCCATGGGCCTGGACGAGCCGAAACCGGTCGGCGCGGTCTGACAGACCTGTAGGAGCTGGCTTGCCTGCGATCGCCTTAAATCGCGGGCAAGGTGGATCGCCACCCCGGCCACTCCTACAACTCATGTCCGCAACATCCCTTCCTGCTTCAACATCAAGCCTTCGCAAACCCTGTGCTAAGATTCCGCCCCTGTTCATTCTTAGTTACGGGTTGTTCGATGAAGTTGTCCATGCCGCGTTTCGATCAAGCACCAGTCTTGGTAGTGGGCGATGTCATGCTCGACCGTTATTGGCATGGCGGCACCTCACGGATTTCACCGGAGGCGCCGGTGCCGGTGGTCAAGGTCGAGCAAATAGAGGACCGCCCCGGCGGTGCCGCGAACGTTGCCTTGAACATTGCCGCCCTGGGGGCTCCGGCTTCTCTGGTGGGTGTTACTGGTGAGGACGAGGCTGCCGAGAGTCTGGCCAATAGCCTGAAAGCGGCAGGCGTCACTGCACGCTTCCAGCGCATTGCCCATCAGCCGACCATCGTCAAGCTGCGGGTCATGAGTCGTCACCAGCAATTGCTGCGTATCGATTTCGAAGAGCCCTTCGCCACAGACGCCCTGGCGCTGAGTGAAATCGTCGACAACATGCTCGACGGGATCAAGGTGCTGGTGCTTTCCGATTACGGCAAAGGTGCGCTTAAAAACCATCAAGTCCTGATCAAGGCTGCCCGCGACCGTGGTATTCCGGTGCTGGCTGATCCCAAGGGCAAGGATTTCGCGATCTATCGCGGTGCTACCGTGATCACGCCAAACCTGAGCGAGTTCGAGGCGATTGTCGGCCACTGCGTCGACGAAGCCGAACTGGTTGCCAAGGGTGCCCGGCTGATGAGTGATCTGGAGCTGGGCGCGTTACTGGTGACCCGTGGTGAACACGGCATGACCCTGTTGCGCCCTGATCAACCGGCCTTGCATCTGCCTGCCCGCGCCCGCGAGGTATTCGACGTCACGGGTGCTGGCGATACCGTGATTTCTACCCTGGCGGCCGCCATTGCCGCAGGTGAAGAGTTACCCCACGCCGTAGCCCTGGCCAATCTGGCGGCGGGCATCGTGGTCGGCAAGCTCGGTACTGCGGCGATCAGCGCGCCTGAACTGCGCCGTGCGATCCAGCGTGAAGAAGGCTCCGAGCGTGGTGTGTTGAGCCTCGATCAGCTGCTGCTGGCGATTCACGATGCTCGCGCGCACAACGAGAAGATCGTGTTCACCAACGGTTGTTTCGACATTCTGCATGCCGGGCACGTGACCTATCTGGAGCAGGCCCGTGCTCAAGGCGATCGCTTGATCGTTGCGGTCAATGACGATGCTTCCGTGAGCCGCCTGAAAGGCCCGGGCCGCCCCATCAACAGTGTCGACCGGCGCATGGCTGTGCTGGCCGGGCTGGGCGCGGTGGACTGGGTGATCAGCTTCCCTGAGGGCACCCCGGAAAACCTGCTGACCCACGTCAAGCCCGATGTCCTGGTCAAGGGCGGGGACTACGGCATCGATCAGGTGGTCGGCGCTGAAATCGTCCAGGCCTATGGTGGTCAGGTCAAGGTGTTGGGGCTGGTTGCCAACAGTTCGACGACGGCGATTGTCGACAAGATTCGTGGGCAGTAATCGCGTCTGCCAGTAAGACCTGTGGGAGATGCAAGACTTGTGGGAGATAATTCATTCGCGATAAACCAGCAGACTCAACATCTGAGGCGGCTGACACATCGCTTCGCGAATGAATTCGCTCTTATCAAACAAAATTTAATTCGTTGATTTAACTGATGATTTCAGACGACGAAAATCTACTGTAGGAGCGGACTCGTCCGCGAAGGCGTCAGCACAGACAACACTTT
>Ga0209888_1000048_pt1 | contig 87875 bp, 78 predicted proteins | sample OrgsoiDNA_201059_FD_185807 | JGI IMG/M metagenome (GOLD analysis project Ga0209888, IMG submission 185807) | Permafrost soil microbial communities from the Arctic, to analyse light accelerated degradation of dissolved organic matter (DOM) -... | ecosystem: Environmental > Terrestrial > Soil >...
GGGCAGCTTCAAGGCATTCTGCCAGGCCATCGGCAAGCGCCAGATCACCGAATTCAACTACCGCTACCACACCGACCGCGAAGCCCACATCTTTGTTGGCGTGCAGACTCACCCGCTGAACGATCCCCGGGCTGCGTTGCTGGAAAGCCTGACCAGCCAGGGCTTCCCGGTGCTGGACCTGACCGACAACGAACTGGCCAAACTGCACATTCGCCACATGGTCGGCGGCCATGCGGCGCGGGTCAGCGATGAAGTGGTGTTCCGCTTCGAATTCCCGGAGCGGCCGGGGGCGTTGTTCAACTTCCTCGACAAACTGGGCGGCAAGTGGAATATCTCGATGTTTCACTACCGCAACCACGGCGCGGCGGATGGGCGAGTGGTGGCAGGGCTGGTGGTGCCGGAAGACGAACGGCACCTGGTGCCTGCGGCGCTGGCGGAAATCGGCTACCCGTACTGGGATGAAAGCGACAACCCGGCGTATCAGTTGTTTTTGGGGTAGGTACTGGAAAAGCGCTCTTTCCAACGCAGAGCTTGGGAACGATCATCAATTGGAATGCGATCACCTGTGGGAGCGAGCTTGCTCGCGAAGGGGCCGGCACATTCAGCATCAATGTGCCCGGCTCACCTCATTCATCACGGCGTTTTAGGAGCTTCCACAGGCGCTGGCGTTTCGGCCGGGGCTGGTGCTGGGGTTGCAGCAGGCTCGGCAGCCGGGGTCGCGACTGGCGCAGGCGTCGATGTCGGCGCTGGAGTTACTGCCGGGGCCGGTGTCGGCGCTGGAGTTGGCGCAACAACGGGTGCTGGCGTTGGCGTTGGCGTCACAGTCTCAGCCTTGAACGACGGCTCTGGTGCAGGTGCTGGCACTGGCACGCTGGTGTCAGCCGGTATCACAGCCGCAGGAGCAGGCTCCGGCGCTTTCTCTTGTGGCTGGGCAGCAACCGCCGCCGCAGGCGCCACCGCAGCAGGCTCTGGCATCCCCAGATCCGCCTTGGGTTTTTCCGGAATATGCGCAGCCTTCTTCACTTCAGGCGGCAGGAAGTTTTCCACCAGGACGAAGAAACGGTCGTAGAACTTGGGCGATGCAACCGTCTCGCTGGCGACCTTGACCATAGAGTCGTCGGTCGAGCCAATCGGCATCGACACCGAGCCCAATACGCCAACACCCAGGCTGGCGGAGTTGTTGACCTTCTTCAGCGCATAGCGATCCTGCAGGGCGTTGGCGAACATGGTTGCACTGTGATCGCCATTGCCATCGGCGGCACACACCACACTGAAGCTGATCTCCATGTGGGTATCGCCGGTCTGCTGAAAGCTCTTGTGCCCGCTGATGGCTTTCGGGTCACTGCTGGTAATGATGTAGCCCTGACTTAGCAAGGCACGACGCGCGGCCTCGCAGGACGCCGAATCGCTGACCGGGTAGTTTCTCGAGAACGTCCCGGAGTCCTTGAAACTCTCATGTTCGTAGATCGCCTGTTTCTGCGACGAACAGCCTGCAGCAGCCAGCAGGACGGACGCCCAGCATGCAGTACGAAAGGTCAATAATTTAGGCATCAAGGATCCTGGGGGAAAATAACTGTCAGCAACACTGCGGACCGGGAAAACCGGGCTAAGTCTGCAACAAGGCTGGCGCAGGATCAACGCAGACTTTGAATGGTATTCGATAATGAACCAGGGGTACGCCGAACTTCGACTCGTTTGGGCCGGTTCACAACCGAAAAATGTCGCACCCGAAAGCAAAAAACCCGCACAAGGCGGGTTTTCGCATATTAAGGAACGCACTCAGTCAGCCTGTACGGTCACCTGCCGCTGCTCCCCAAGCCCCTGGATCCCCAGGCGCATCTCCTGGCCAGGCTTGAGATAGACCGCGTGCGGCTTGACGCCCATGCCCACGCCCGGCGGCGTGCCGGTGGAGATGATGTCGCCCGGCTGCAGGCTCATGCAGCGGCTCAGGTAACTGACAATCTCGGCCACGCCGAACACCATGGTTCGCGTATTGCCGTTCTGATAGCGCTTGCCGTCGACTTCCAGCCACAGTTCCAGGTTCTGCGGGTCGGCCACCTCATCGGCAGTCACCAGCCATGGTCCAATCGGACCAAAGGTGTCGAAGCCCTTGCCCTTGTCCCAGGTGCCGCCGCGCTCGATTTGCCATTCACGCTCGGACACGTCGTTGACGATGCAGTAACCCGCCACGTAATCCAGGGACTGGGCGACATCGATATTGCGACCGGCCTTGCCGATGACCACGCCCAGCTCCACTTCCCAATCGGTCTTGCTCGAACCGCGAGGGATTTGCACTTCATCATTCGGGCCGCTAATGGCGCTGGTCCACTTGCCGAAGACCACCGGTTCCTTCGGCACTTCCAGGCCGGACTCTTTGGCGTGGTCGGCATAGTTCAGACCAATGCAGACGAACTTGCCCACCTGCCCCACGCAAGGACCAATGCGCGGCGTACCGGGCACCAGCGGCAAGTCCGCCGGGTTCAAGGCTGCCAGACGCTTGAGTTCAGCGGCTGTCAGCGTGGCGCCGGCAATATCGGCCACCTGGGCCGACAAGTCGCGGATCTGCCCCTGAGCGTCGAGCAAACCGGGTTTTTCCTGGCCCTTGGGGCCGTAGCGCAGCAGTTTCATGAACACGTCTTCCTGAGCAAAGGTGCTGAATAAAGATGATTAGCTGCGGCTGGTCACGCCTGCACGCACATCCGATGGTTCTGCCTCGCGAACACTGCCCATGCCCACGGCATCTTCGAGCAGGGTCAGGTCGCGCTCGCGGGTTTCGGTCGAAAGGTACGTGCCAATCAGCGTCAGGGTACACAGCACCGCCATATAAACACCCATGACCCAGAACGCACCACCGCTGGCACCAATCAGGTAGATACCCAGCAACGGCGCGATGCCGCCGGACAACACTGCACCCAGTTCGCGGGCCAGGGCAACGCCGGAGTAACGGTAACGGTTGCCGAACAACTCGGTGAAGTGCGCGCATTGGGCACCCAGCATGCTGTTTGCGCCAAATGCCAGGCCGCCGACCATGGCGATCGTGACCCAGACCGGATCGCCTGTACTGACCATCCACCAGGACGGCAGCGACCACAGCAGCAGGAAAATCGCACCGCCGCGATACACCGGGATGCGTCCGATACGGTCCGACAAGGCGCCAAACAGCGGCGTGGTGAAAATGCTGATCACGCTCGCAATCAACGCCCCGGTGGTGCCGATGGCCGCCAGATCACCACTCTTGGCGCCAATGTGCGGTGCCACGAAACCACCGAGAAAGGCGATGACGATGGTGTTGTAGATGGTCGAACCACCTTGTTCGGCAAAGCGCATCAGGGTTGCGGCCAATACCGGACGGCGGGCCGTGGTGACCACGGTTCTGATCGGTGAACGGATCACTTCCCGCGACGCTTCCAACTGGGCGAAAACCGGGCTCTCGCGCAGTTGCAGCCGAATCCACACGGCGACGCCGATCAGGATGATGCTGGCCAGGAACGGGATGCGCCAACCCCAGTCGAGCAACTGCTCGTGGGTAAGAAAACGCTGCATCATGCTGAAGGTCAATGTCGCCAGCCCAAGGCCGGAAAACACGCCCACAAACGGCAATGCAGCAAAAAAGCCCCGATGCTTGACCGGTGACACCTCGGCCATCAGGGTCGAGGCACCCGCCTGCTCGGCACCGGCACCAAAGCCCTGTAGCAAGCGCAAGAGCACCAGCAACACCGCGCCCCAGGAACCGGCAGGCAAGCAACCGATCAGGGTGGTGGAGATGCCCATGATGGCGATGGTCGCCAGAAGCACGAACTTGCGCCCTTTGCGATCACCGATAGAGCCGAAGAACAGCCCGCCAAACGGACGCGACAGGAAGCCCGCACCGTAGGTGGCGAAACTGGCCAGCAGACCGGCCGTGGTGCCCAGGGTCGGGAAAAAGATCTGGCCGAAGATCAGTGCGGACGCCAGTCCATAGATGGCGAAATCGTAATACTCAAGCGCGCTGCCGATGGCTCCGGTCAGGGTTGCACGGCGTAATTGTTCGGTGGATACCACGGGCTGCGCACCATCGGTCGATGTTGATGCGCCCGGTGCAGAGGCTGGGGTTGGGTTCAAGGGTGTCTCCTTATTATTTTGGTTTCGGCGGCTACCGATTGTTACGACACGGTGTTCAGACTTCCCTGCCCCGGTTACGCCCAACGTGCAGGCACAGGCGATATTTCACCGCCGTCAGCCAACACGTCAGAATCCTTCTGTTGAAATCTCTTGCTCAGCGGGTGCGGCGTTCGAACTCGCGCATCAGGCCACTGTGATCAATATCGCCATCGTGGCGGATCAGTTCGTCGAACAACCCTGCCGTGAGGTGCGCATAAGGTGTCGGGCTGCCGTTCTGATCGGCGGCAATGATGGCGTTGTTCAAATCCTTGAGCTGCGTCTCGGCGCGACCTCGGGTTTCGTAGTCACCATCGACCATGCGCTGGCCATGCAAGCGCAGGATCGGGCTGTCGGCGAAACCGCCTGCCAAGGCCTGGATCACGCTGGCCGGATCAGCACCGCCACGGCGCGCCAGCAGCAAGGCCTCCGCCACTGCGCCGATGGTGGTGCCGACGATCACCTGATTGGCCAGCTTCGCCAGTTGCCCTGCGCCATGAGGACCGACCCGCACAGGTCGCCCCAACGCACTGAACAGCTCCTGGGCCTGGTCGAACGTCTGTTGCTCGCCACCGCACATGATTGCCAGCGATCCGCGTTCAGCCCCCAAAGTGCCACCGGAAACCGGCGCATCCAGGTGCTGCACGCCAAGCTCAGCGAGCCGTTGGGCATGGTCGCGAGCCTCCTGCGGCCCGATCGAACTCATATCGATCACCACGGCACCGGGCTGCAATGCCCCCGCCACGCCTTGTTCGAACAGTACGTCGCCCACAACCCGGCCGTTTTCCAGCATGAGGATGACAAATTGCGAGTCCCGCACGGCCTCGGCAGCGGTCAGGGTGACACGCGCACCATGGGGCACCAGGGCTTGGGCTTTTTCGGGGGAACGATTCCAGGCAGTCAGGGAATAACCGGCGGCGAGCAGACGCACGGCCAGCCGTTCACCCATCAGACCAATACCCAGAACCGCGACGGACACGTCTTTGTGACTGTGGACTTGCTTCATGGAGCTGCCTCATTTGTAAGCCCGGCACGTTGTTCTCAACGCCATCCGGCACTTCTAATTATTCTGGACAGTACATTTTGCGCTTGTTATGTTACCGGTAACAACAAAACCAACCTAGCATGAGGAAACGACATGCGCAAGCCAGAACTGTTAGTGGTCACCCGTTATTCCGACGAAGACATGCTCGAACTTGAACGCCACTACACCCTGCATGTGTTGTCGGACGCCAGCGATCCAGAGGCGTTTCTTGCCCAGGTCGGCCCAGGCATTCGGGCGGTCGCCACCAACGGTGAATCCGGTGCCAATGCACGCCTGATCGACGCCCTGCCCGACCTGGAAATCATCGTCTGCTACGGCGTGGGGGTGGATGCCATTGATCTGTCTCACGCCCGCAGCCGCAATATTCGCGTCACCAACACCCCGGATGTGCTGACCGGTGACGTAGCAGATATGGGCTTTGCGCTGATGCTGGGCCTGGCTCGGCAGATTCCCAAGGGCGATGCTTATGTGCGGCGCGGTGACTGGCCCAAGCAATCCCTGCCTCTGACCACTCGCGTGTTCGGCAAACGCCTTGGCCTGCTGGGCCTGGGCCGTGTGGGCCGGGCGGTGGCCAAGCGTGCGGCAGGCTTTGACATGTCCATCGCCTACTACGATCACGTGGAGTTCAAGGACGTCGATTACACCTACTACGCCGACCCCGTGGCCCTGGCGGCGCAAGTGGACTTCCTGATCGTGTGCGCTGCCGCAGACGCCAACAACAAATCGGCCGTCGGCGCGCCCATCTTCGAAGCACTCGGGCCGCAGGGGCGCCTGATCAACATCGCCCGTGGCAGCATCATTGATGAGCCCGAGCTGCTGCGCTGCCTGCGCGAAGGCCGCCTCGGCGGTGCGGCGCTGGATGTGTTCTGGAACGAGCCCTCCATCAACCCGGAATTCGCTACCCTCGACAACGTGCTGCTGCAACCCCACCGCTCCAGCGCCACGGTGGAAACCCGCCGGGCGATGGCCGATCTGGTGCGCAGGAACCTGCAGGCGTTTTATGCCGGTGAAGCGCTGGTGACCGAGTTCATCCCCCGCTAAAACCCGACCACACAAAAAGCGCGCCCGGTTAACCGGGCGCGCTTTTTTATGTGCATTGGTAAGGCAAGTCATTAACCTGTGGGAGTGGGCTTGCCCGCGATTGCGGCGTGCCAGTCACCCACACTATGTCAGGGCTGACGCCTTCGCGAGCAAGCTCGGCTCCCACTGGTTCTGCATTCGCTACCTATTTTGTTCCATACCCAAATCCCTTGTCATTGGATGGACTCACCCGCGATTGCGGTTTACCAGCCAATGGCTCTTCACATCAATGGGAATGCCGCGCCTCGCCCTTGGTCTCGATCACGCGCAGGTACAGGGTTGCAGGCTCCAGGCAGCCGCCTGTGGAGAGCTGACCCACCAGTTTGCGGTACAGCTCCTGCCACGGCGTCTGGGACGGGGGCACCTGTGGCAAGGCCTCGCTGCGACGCCGTTCCAGTTCTTCTTCCGGCACCAGCAGATTCACGTCACGGGCATTGAGGTCAACCCGCAGGCGGTCGTTGGTGCGCAACAAGGCAAGGCCGCCGCCCACCGCCGCCTCCGGTGACATGTTGAGGATCGACGGGCTGGCGGAAGTACCACTCTGACGCCCGTCCCCCATGCACGGCAACGACGTCACGCCCTGGCGAATCAGTTCGGAAGGCGGTGCCATGTTGACCACTTCGGCACTGCCGGGGTAACCCACGGTCCCGCAACCGCGAATCACCAGAATGCAGCGCTCGTCGATTTCCAGCGAGGGGTCATTGATGCGGGCGTGATAGTCCTCAGGGCCATCGAACACAATCGCACGGGCCTCGAAGCTGTTTTCCTTGCCGGGCTCGGACAGGTAGGTCTTGCGGAACGCCTCACCGACCACGGACATTTTCATGATCGCGCTATCGAAGAAGTTGCCGCTGAGCACGATAAAACCAGCGCCATGCTTGAGGGGTTCAGCGTAGGGAAAGATCACGTCCTGATTGCTGGTCTGGGCGGCCGACACGATTTCACCGATGCGTTTGCCGGAAACGGTTTTGCAGTCTTCGTGCAACACGCCAGCCTTCTGCAATTCGTGCATCACCGACGGCACGCCTCCCGCCCGGTGGAAGCCTTCGCCCAGGTATTTGCCAGCGGGCATGCAGTTGACCAGCAGCGGCACGTTTTCGCCGACGCGCTGCCAGTCGTCCAGCGTCAGGTCGATGCCGGTGTGGCGCGCGATGGCGATCAAATGCGGCGGGCAGTTGCTCGATGCGCCCAGGGCCGAGGCCACAGCAATGGCGTTTTCGAAGGCTTCACGGGTCATGATGTGCGATGGACGAATGTCTTCCAGCACCAGCTCGACCGCGCGCTTACCGGTCATGTAAGCCATCTGCCCACGTTCGCGGTAGGCCGCAGGAATACTCGCGCACCCTGGCAACGACATACCCAGCGCTTCGGCCAGGGAGTTCATCGACAGTGCCGTACCCATGGTGTTGCAGTGGCCGATGGACGGCGAGGCCGCCGTGGTCATTTCCATGAAGCCTTCGTAGTCGATTTCACCCGTGGCCAGCAGATTACGGGCGTGCCACAGCACAGTGCCCGAGCCGATCAATTCGCCTTTGTGGTGACCGTCGAGCATAGGTCCGCCGGACAACACGATAGCCGGCAGGTCGGTAGTCGCAGCTGCCATCAGGCAAGCCGGCGTAGTCTTGTCGCAGCCCGTGGTCAGCACCACGCCATCCAGCGGATAACCGTGCAGCACTTCCACCAGGCCCAGGTAGGCCAGGTTGCGGTCAAGGGCGGCAGTAGGACGGCGGGTCTGCTCGGCCAGGGGATGCACCGGGAACTCCATGGGAATGCCGCCTGCGTCACGAATACCGGCCTTGACCCGCTGGGCCAGCTCCAGGTGATGACGGTTGCAGGGCGCCAGGTCGCTGCCAGTCTGAGCGATGCCGATGACCGGGCGACCCGATTGCAGTTCTTCGCGCGTCAGGCCGTAATTCATGTAGCGCTCGACATACAGCGCCGTCATGTCGGCATGGCTGGGATCATCGAACCACTGTTGGCTGCGCAGCTTGCGGCGGGCTATTCCGGTCATGGGGGACTCTCTTCTTTGTTTTTAGATGTGAGGATGTCGAGGCGTCATTCACGAGCGCCGTTACGACTACAATGTTACCGATAACATACCCGTTGTAAAGCGCTCTCGCCATATTCATGGACAGCTGGACCGTCGCGACTGCTATTGCGCCTGACCCCGTGTATATAATCGGCACCGGCGCGCCAGAGCGGCCCGTCTTCGCCAAGTCACCCAGGAATCAATGCACTTTATGAGTCTCGAGGACACAGGGAAGCCCATCACTCCACCGCGGATGGCGGACGTCGCCAAACTGGCCGGTGTTTCCAAGATGACCGTATCGCGAGTGCTCGCCGGACGCGACGTCTCGCCACTCACTACACAGCGCGTCCAGGCGGCAATCGACAGCCTTGGCTACCTGCCTGACGCCTCCGCCGGTACGCTCTCCAGCGGCCGCTCAGAGTTCGTCGTAGCCCTGGTGCCGTCGCTGATGAGTTCCAACTTCGCCGACACCGTGCGTGGCCTCAACGACGTAGTGAGCAAACAGGGGCTTTGCCTGCTGCTGGGCGATACCGACTACCATCTGGAACAGGAAGCGTTGCTGGTGCGCACCATGCTGCGTCATCGTCCCGTGGGCATCATGCTCACCGGTAGCTCACACCTGGACAGCACACGCCAGTTGCTGCGCCAGGCCCAGGTGCCGGTGGTCGAGGCCTGGGACGTGCCGGACGAACCCATCGAGCAGTCGGTGGGCTTCTCCAACGCCGAAGCTGCCGCGACCATGGTTCGTCACTTGTATGAAAAGGGTTATCGGCGCATCGGCTTTATCGGTGGCGCTTCGATGCTCGACCACCGGGGCCAGCAACGTCAGCGCGGCTACCTCCTGGCCTTGACCGCACTGGGCCTGCAACCGCGCCTGATCGAACATGGGGAGTCGCCCATCACCATGAGCCACGGTGGAGAGTCTGTGCGCCTATTGCTGCAACAGTGGCCTGATACGGACGCCGTGATGTGCGTCAGCGACCTGTCCGCCTTCGGCGCGATCATGGAGTGCCATCGCCAGGGGCTGCGCGTGCCCAGCGACCTGGCTGTGGCAGGGTTTGGAGACTTCGAAGTCTCACGCTACTGCACCCCCACCATCACCACTGTGGCGGTTGATCCTTACGGTATCGGCCGCCGTGCGGGCGAACTGCTGCTGGCGGGCGCCAAGGCACAGCGCGAAGGCTCCCGGCTGACGGAAGTAGTGGTGACGGGGTATCAGATTATTTCGCGGGAAAGCACCTGACAGGCACGTTGATCAGACCCTTGAATGCCGAGGGTCTGGTTCACCGTATAAACGCCGGACAACAAAAAGCCCGCACCAGGCGGGCTTTCTGTTGCTTCAAGGAGTTCAAGGGCCTTGAAGCGGGATATGGCGCAGCGGACGGGACTCGAACCCGCGACCCCCGGCGTGACAGGCCGGTATTCTAACCGACTGAACTACCGCTGCTTGTCGCTCGGATTTGCATCCGATGAACTCTGTTGAGACAGGCTTTCGAGTTGCCTGTTTCGTTGTAACCCTGACTGATCAGCCTTGAGGCATTTCAATCCAGACCCGGCGAACCCGATCTGTAAAATATGGCGCAGCGGACGGGACTCGAACCCGCGACCCCCGGCGTGACAGGCCGGTATTCTAACCGACTGAACTACCGCTGCGCGTCGGTGGACTTTCGTCCTGTTCTCGTTAGAGAACCTCAAGAAGTGGTGGGTGATGACGGGATCGAACCGCCGACCCTCTGCTTGTAAGGCAGATGCTCTCCCAGCTGAGCTAATCACCCTTTGCTTCGTTGAGGCCGCGAAATTTACGCACCTAACGAACCTAAGTCAATACCCTGCTTGAAGTTTTTCTAAAAAAGACGATTTTGAGTCAATTGCAGGAGCGGGCTTGCCCGGGATAACGACGCACAAACGCCCAATGTTTTTCAGACAACTCCTGAGCTGCCGAAAAAGCAATCGCGGACAAGCCCGCTTCTACAAGGGGTATTGGTTGGTATCAGCCCTGATAAATCATCTTGCGCGTCATGCCGCCATCCACCACGAACTCTTGCCCTGTGACGAAACCGGCGTTTTTGGACAACAACCACGCCACCATCGCAGCCACGTCCTCTACCGACCCTACCCTGCCCGCTGGATGCTGGGCATGGTCGACGTCGGACAAAGGCTCTGCCCGGCGCGCTGAAGGGTCACGGGCGTCGATCCAGCCGGGGCTCACTGCGTTGACCCGGATCTCCGGGCCAAGGCTGATGGCCAGAGCGTGGGTCAGGGCCATGAGACCGCCCTTGCTCGCCGCATAAGCCTCTGTATCGGGTTCGGACTGCCGGGAGCGGGTCGAAGTCAGGTTGACGATGCTGCCGCCATGAGCACGCAGATAAGGCGCGCAGTGTTTGGCCAGCAGCATCGGCCCGCTGAGATTGACCGCCAGCACACGATTCCAGTAGGTAAGCCCGAGGCTTTCCAGGGTCGTGTTGCGTGGATCAGCCACAGCGGCATTGCATACCAGTGCGTCGAGGCGACCAAACTGCCCCAACACCTCCGCGACCCCTGCCGCAACCTGCTCTTCACTGGACACGTCCATGGCGATGAACCAGGCATTGTCGCCCAGCGCCTTGGACACGGCCGCACCACGGGCGCGATCCAGGTCCGTCAGCACCACTTGCCAGCCTTCGGTGATCAGCCAGGCAGCAATGCCCAGACCGATCCCCCGTGCTGCGCCCGTGACCAGTGCGACCCGGCCATTATGGGGGCTGGCGACTTCCATCGCCCAATCGTTCACAACGCCGCCAGACCGCGCGCCAGATCAGCTTGCAGGTCGGCAACGTCTTCCAGACCGACCGCAACCCGGATCAGGTTGTCGCGAATCCCGGCTGCCTCACGCTCTTTAGGCGAAAGACGACCGTGGGACGTGGTGCTCGGATGAGCGATCGTGGTCTTGCTGTCACCCAGGTTGGTAGTGATGGAAACCAGCCGCGTGGAATCGATAAAGCGCCACGCGGCCTCTTTGCCACCCTTGACTTCAAAACTCACCACAGCGCCGAAACCCTTTTGCTGACGCTTCGCCAGGGCATGCTGCGGATGGCTTTCGAGACCGGCGTAATACACCTTCTCGATACCGTCCTGCTGTTCGAGCCACTGGGCCAGGATCAACGCGCTTTCGCAGTGGGCGCGCATGCGCAGCTTCAAGGTTTCCAGCCCCTTGAGGAACACCCAGGCATTGAACGGGCTGAGGGTCGGCCCAGCAGTGCGCAGGAAACCCACGACTTCTTTCATGTGTTCGCTGCGACCGGCAACCACGCCGCCCATGCAACGGCCCTGACCGTCGATGAACTTGGTGGCCGAATGCATGACGATGTCGGCTCCCAGCAACAACGGTTGTTGCAGCGCCGGGGTGCAGAAGCAATTGTCGACCACCAGCAGCGCGCCCTTGGCGCGAGCGATCTCGCCCAAAGCGGCGATGTCTACCAGCTCGGCCAGGGGGTTGGACGGCGATTCGACGAACAGCAATTTGGTATTGCTCTTGATCGATGCATCCCAGCCCGACAATTCGGCCAGGGGCACGTAATCGACTTCCACGCCAAAACGCTTGAAGTACTTCTCGAACAGACTGATGGTCGAACCAAACACGCTCTGCGACACCAGTACATGGTCGCCAGCGCTGCACAGGCTCATGACAATCGCCAGGATCGCCGACATGCCAGTGGAGGTGGCGACCGCCTGCTCCGCGCCTTCCAGCGCAGCGATGCGCTCTTCGAAGGCCCGTACCGTCGGGTTGGTGTAACGCGAATAGACGTTGCCCGGCACTTCACCCGCGAACCGCGCAGCCGCATCGGCGGCTGTGCGGAACACATAGCTGGAGGTCAGAAACATCGCATCGCCATGCTCGCCTTCCGGCGTGCGGTGCTGGCCGGCACGTACGGCCAGGGTGTCGAAACCCACGCCTTCGAGGTCGCTGTCCAGCCGACCGGCATCCCATTCCTGAGTCATGCCGTCACTCCTTGGTTTAGTTGTTGTACAGATCGATGATGGCGCTCACAGCCTGAGTCTTGACCTTGGAGGCGTCGTTACGCGCCTGCTCGATCTTGTTCAGGTAGTGTTCGTCCACATCACCGGTCACGTACTTGCCATCGAATACCGCGCAGTCGAAATTGTCGATCTTGATCTTCTTGCTGCCGCTGACCGCCTCGATCAGGTCATTGAGGTCCTGATAGATCAGCCAGTCAGCGCCGATCAGGTCGGCAACATCCTGCGTGGTGCGGTTGTGCGCGATGAGTTCATGTGCACTCGGCATGTCGATGCCGTAGACGTTCGGGTACCGCACAGCTGGCGCCGCCGAGCAGAAATAGACGTTTTTGGCGCCAGCTTCACGGGCCATCTGGATGATCTGCTTGCAGGTGGTGCCGCGCACGATGGAGTCATCCACCAACATCACGTTCTTGCCACGGAACTCGAGTTCGATGGCGTTGAGCTTCTGGCGCACGGACTTCTTGCGCGCAGCCTGCCCCGGCATGATGAAAGTACGACCGATGTAACGGTTCTTGACGAAGCCTTCGCGGAACTTGACGCCCAGGTGGTTGGCCAGTTCCAGGGCAGCGGTACGGCTGGTGTCCGGAATCGGGATGACCACGTCGATGTCGTGGTCCGGGCGCTCGCGCAGGATCTTGTCGGCCAGCTTCTCGCCCATGCGCAGACGCGCCTTGTAGACCGAGATGCCGTCGATGATCGAGTCCGGACGCGCCAGATAGACGTGTTCGAAAATGCACGGTGCATATTTGGGATCGGTGGCGCACTGGCGGGTGTGCAGCTTGCCGTCTTCGGTGATGTACACCGCTTCGCCCGGCGCGAGGTCGCGAATCAGGGTGAAGCCAAGCACGTCCAGGGACACGCTTTCCGAGGCGATCATGTACTCGACGCCTTCGTCGGTGTGACGCTGGCCGAATACGATCGGACGGATGGCGTTCGGGTCACGGAAACCGACGATGCCATAACCGGTGATCATTGCCACCACGGCGTAACCACCGCGGCAGCGGTTGTGCACGTCGGTCACGGCAGCGAAGACGTCTTCTTCGGTGGGCTGCAACTTGCCACGCTGGGCCAGTTCATGAGCGAAAACGTTGAGCAACACTTCCGAATCGGAATTGGTGTTGACGTGGCGCAGGTCAGATTCGTAGATCTCCTTGGCCAGTTGCTCGACGTTGGTCAGGTTGCCGTTGTGCGCCAGGGTAATGCCATACGGCGAGTTGACGTAAAACGGCTGGGCTTCGGCCGAAGTCGAACTGCCCGCGGTTGGATAACGCACATGGCCAATACCCATATGACCGACCAGGCGCTGCATGTGACGTTGATGAAACACATCACGGACCAACCCGTTGTCCTTGCGCAGGAATAACCGGCCATCATGGCTGGTCACGATACCGGCAGCGTCCTGGCCGCGGTGCTGGAGGACGGTTAGCGCGTCATACAGCGCCTGATTGACGTTCGACTTCCCGACGATACCGACGATGCCACACATGCGACGCAACCCCTACTTAGTGGAACTTGATTTACCGAACACTTCCTGCTGCATGGTAGGCGGCAGGAGGTGATCCTTGAACGGCAGATCAGCAGGTACGCTGATACCGCTGGCGAGCCACTTGCTGGACAACCCGAGAATCAGGTTTTTTGACCAGTCAGCGACCATGAGAAATTGTGGCAGCAACCTGGACTCTTGCCACCATTGATCCTGTTGTACCGGGCCCAGGCTCAGCAGCCCGACCGCAACAACGACCAGCAGGCCTCCGCGCGCAGCGCCGAAGACCATGCCAAGAAAACGATCCGTCCCGGAAAGCCCGGTGACGCGAATCAGTTCGCCGAGAACAAAGTTGACCATTGCGCCAACCAGCAACGTGGCGATGAACAGGATTGCACAGGCGGCAATCACACGAAATGAAGGTGTCTCTATGTAGCTGACCAGATACTGCGAAAGCGATCCGCCAAACATCCAGGCCACGACACCGGCAATGATCCAGGTCAGCAGTGACAACGCTTCTTTGACGAAGCCACGCTTGATACTGATCAAGGCGGAGATGGCGACAATCGCGATGATTGCCCAATCGACCGGAGTAAATGGCACGTTGCAGCCTACAGACGGATAAGGCGGCGCATTTTAGCAGAGCGCCAGCCTGCCGGTAAGCAGCGATTATCGGCAGGCGGGAGATAAATCAAAAGCCGCTTAGTTGCGCTCGGGCTGGAAGCGTACAACGATGCCCTGAAGTTTCTGCTGCTTGTTCAATTGATCACGCAGACGGTCAGCTTCGGCACGCTCGATCAGAGGACCGACGAATACCCGGTTAACACCATCGGAGCTGCGGATATAGGCGTTGTAGCCCTGAGTACGCAGGGTCTTCTGCAGGTTGTCGGCATTGGCCCGGTTGGACAGGCTCGCCAGTTGCACCGACCAGCTGACCGAAAGGCCATTGGCATCGACACGACTGGGCTCAGGTGCAGGTGCAGGCTTGGCAGGCGCAGGTGCCGGAGCAGGCTTGGCAGCAGGCGCAGGCTGAGCGATAGCCACGGCGGGCGCCGCAGGTTTGGGCTTGCTTGGAGCTGGCGTGACAACCGGTGCCGCTGGAGCAGGTGCTATCGGCATCGCCGGCGCCTGATCAGCCTGCGCCAGGTCATCATCCGAAGGCACGGGCTCTTGAGGCAACGCCTGCGCCTCGGGAACCGGGACCGGATCAACCTTGACCTGGGGCACCGTCGGGGCTTGCGGGGCGGCAGGCGCATCGACCTGTATGTGACGCGTTTCATCCTGACGCGAGAACAGCATCGGCAGGAAGATCACAGCCACCGCGATCAACACCAGGGCGCCAACCATTCGCTGCTTGAATACGTTATCCAGCAAAGCCATTTGCAGTTTCCTCTTGGGCATTCCGGGCCAACCACTCCAGGGCCTCGGCTACACAGTAAAAAGACCCGAACAGCAAAATCTCGTCATCGGTCGTGGCGTGTGCGCACTGGGCATCCAGCGCTTGCGCAACACTATGATAGGACGTCACATTTGCGCCAAGGTTCTGCAAGGCTGACTGCAGGGTCGCCACATCATGGGAACGGGGCGTAGGCAATGGCGCCACGGCCCAGCTGTGGACATGACCCTTGAGCTCGGCAACCACACCGCTCACATCCTTGTCAGACAGCATGCCAAGCACCGCCAGGCGCTTGCCACGGACTGTACGTTGCGCCAGACGCCTGGCCAGAAACGCCGCGGCATGGGGGTTGTGCCCCACATCGAGCATCAGGTTCAGCGCCTTGCCCTTCCAGGTCAAGGTACGGCGGTCCAGACGACCGGTCACCCGGGTCGCGAGCAACGCGGCACGGATCTCGTGGTCGTGCCACGGCAGGTCCAGCAACAGATAACCCTGCAAGGCCAGCGCTGCGTTCTCCATCGGCAGATCAAGCAGCGGCAAGTCATGCAGTTCGACCTTCTGACCGTCCTTGTCGAGACCCTGCCACTGCCAGCCGCTGTCCGTCACTGACAGGTCGAACTCGCGACCCCGCAACGACAGCGGGCAACCCAGCTCCCGGGCGCGATCAAGCAGCGGTGCTGGCGGGTCGAGGTCACCACACAGAGCCGGGCAACCTTCCCGGAAGATACCGGCCTTTTCGAACGCCACCGATTCCCGGGTATCACCCAGGTATTCAGCGTGATCCAGACCAATGCTGGTCACCAGGGCGATGTCCGAATCAATCAGGTTCACCACGTCCAGGCGGCCGCCAAGGCCCACTTCCAGCACCACGGCATCCAGTGCCGACTGCTCGAACAACCAGAACGCGGCCAGCGTGCCCATTTCAAAGTAGGTCAGGCTGATATCACCCCGACCCGCTTCAATGGCGGTGAAGGCTTCGCAAAGCTGCTCATCGGTGGCTTCCAGGCCCTGAATCTGCACGCGCTCGTTGTAGCGCAGCAAATGAGGAGAGCTGTAGACACCGACCTTCAAACCCTGGGCCTGCAACAGCGACGCCAGGAACGCGCATGTCGATCCCTTGCCGTTGGTTCCCGTAACGGTGATCACCCTGGGTGCCGGTCGACCCAACCCCATCAACTGCATGACTTGTTGCGAACGCCCCAGCCCCATATCGATGGCTGCAGGGTGCAATTGCTCGAGGTAGGCGAGCCACTCGCCCAGGGTGCGCTGGATCATACGTTGGCCGGTGCGGGTGGGACGACGACAGGTTCGATGACCGGCGCGACGAACTTCGGCGTCGGCAGGCCCATCAGTTGCGCCAGCAGGTTACCCAGACGCGGGCGCAGCTCCTGACGGTGGATGATCATGTCGATTGCACCGTGATCGAGCAGGAACTCGCTGCGCTGGAAGCCTTCCGGCAGTTTTTCACGCACGGTCTGCTCGATCACGCGAGGGCCGGCAAAACCGATCAGGGCCTTGGGCTCGGCGACGATCACGTCACCCAGCATCGCCAGGCTGGCGGAAACACCACCGTAGACCGGGTCGGTCAGGACGGAAATGAACGGCAGGCCTTCTTCACGCAGACGCGCCAGTACTGCGGAGGTCTTGGCCATCTGCATCAGGGAAATCAGGGCTTCCTGCATGCGCGCACCACCGGAAGCGGCGAAGCAGATCATCGGGCAGCGTTTTTCCAGGGCGTAGTTGGCAGCGCGAACGAAGCGCTCACCCACGATGGCACCCATGGAGCCCCCCATGAACGAGAACTCGAAGGCACTCACCACGACCGGCATGCCCAGGAGGGTGCCGCTCATGGAAATCAACGCGTCCTTTTCACCGGTCTGCTTCTGCGCGCCGGTCAGGCGGTCCTTGTACTTCTTGCTGTCGCGAAACTTCAGGCGGTCCACCGGCTCCAGATCAGCACCCAGCTCGGCACGACCTTCTGCGTCAAGAAAGATATCCAGACGGGCACGTGCGTCGATGCGCATGTGGTGGTTGCACTTGGGGCAGACGTCCAGGGTCTTTTCCAGCTCCGGACGATAAAGCACTGCTTCGCAGGATGGGCACTTATGCCACAGACCTTCAGGTACCGAGCTTTTCTTGACCTCGGAACGCATGATCGAAGGGATCAGTTTGTCTACCAACCAGTTGCTCATGCTTTCTTTCTCCAGTACCGATGGCTCGGGCGCGTGGGCAATTCGAAGCCCCGCGCATGCCCTTGAGCTAAATTCGTGTGTGCGATGACGGTGCCGGGTGTCACTGCGATCGGCTTGTGCCGGACCTGCGTGAACTGCCCCAGAACCCTCGACCGCAATCCAGGCGACGCGCCGTGGCGCCATCGCTCGTTGCAATTTCGGCCTGCGCGCTTTCGCGGCGGCAGGCTAATGGACGGTGGAGAAACACCAACCGTCACATCGGGCCGAAAAACCAGCCCGATACTCCTATCACGAGCCGTGGACCGCACTCATGAATGCGCGAATCTTGTCATGATCCTTGATGCCCTTGCTCTCTTCCACCCCACCGCTGACATCCACCGCATAAGGGTGGACCTGGGCAATGGCTTGTGAAACGTTGGCCGGTGTCAGGCCACCGGCCAGAATGATCGGCTTGCTCAACTGCGACGGGATCAGCGTCCAGTCGAAGGTTTCTCCCGTGCCGCCGGGAACGCCGGCAACATAGGTATCGAGCAGAATGCCACTGGCGCGGGAATACTGGCGGCACAACGCGGCAATGTCATCACCGGCCTGCACCCGCAGGGCCTTGATGAAAGGACGGTGGTAGCCCTCGCAGTCTTCGGGCGTTTCATCGCCATGGAACTGCAGAAGGTCCAGCGGCACCACCTCCAGCGTCTCGTTGAGCTCGCAACGGGTCGGGTTGACGAACAACCCCACCGTGGTAATGAACGGCGGCAACGCGGCAATGATGGCACGCGCCTGCTGCACGCTGACAGCACGCGGGCTCTTGGCGTAGAACACGAAACCAATGGCGTCGGCACCCGCCTCGACGGCGGCCAGCGCATCTTCTATGCGGGTAATCCCGCAGATCTTGCTGCGAACGGCTGACATGTAGTGAAACCTCAAGCCTTTCGGGAAAGCCCCGGATGTTAGCAAATGCTTTTGAGGGCGTCAGCCGTCAAGTTCAGCGAAGCCTGTGAGAAAGTGCGGCCCGACATAACGCTCGGGCAGCGGGAACTCGTCGCGGTATTCAACCTGAACCAGATAAAGCCCGTACGGGTGCGCTGTGACACCACCCGTGCGCCGGACCCGGCTTTCCAGGACATCCCGCGCCCACTCGACAGGCCGCTCGCCAGCACCGATGGTCATCAGCACACCCGCAATATTGCGCACCATGTGGTGCAGGAACGCGTTGGCGCGCACGTCGATGACGATCATCTTGCCGTGGCGGCTGACCCGCAGGTGATGCAGTTGCTTGATGGGTGACTTGGCCTGGCATTGCCCGGCCCGGAACGCACTGAAATCATGAGTGCCCACCAGATACTCTGCCGCCAGCGCCATGCGCTCGGCATCCAGGGGACGATGGTTCCAGGTGATCTCCTGGCCCAGGTGCGCCGGGCGGATCTGGTCGTTGTAGATCACGTAGCGGTAGCGCCGGGCGATGGCCTTGAAACGGGCATGAAAATGCGCGGGCATGACCTTGGCCCAAGTCACGCTGACGTCGTGGGGCAAGTTGATATTGGCGCCCATCACCCACGCCTTCATGGAACGTTCGGCCCGGGTGTCGAAATGCACCACTTGACCGCAGGCATGCACACCGGCGTCGGTGCGGCCCGCGCACATCAGGGACACCGGAGAATCGGCAACCTTGGACAGGGCGTCTTCGAGGGTTTCCTGAACGGTCAGCACCCCAGAGGCCTGGCGCTGCCAACCGCAATAACGCGAGCCTTTGTATTCCACGCCCAGTGCGATTCTGGAGAAGCCATCGGCCGCCATCTCGGCGACCGGGTTATCTATGTTTGCCAAGAGCTACAGCCTGTCGATTTACGCAAAGTCGGCCATTATAAGGCGCCGACAAAAAATAGGGCCGCGAAAACAGCGTCGCCAGCGCCACAAACGCAAACGACCGCCGAAGCGGTCGTTGCGGTCAAGCATGCAGCAGGATCAGACCAAACGCGACAGCATGTCCCTGGCTTCAGTCTTCTGACCGGCGTCGCCTTCGCTGACCACCTCATCGAGGATGTCACGGGCGCCATCATGGTCCCCCATCTCGATGTAGGCACGTGCCAGGTCAAGCTTGGTGGCGGCTTCGTCAGTGCCCGCCAGGAAGTCGAACTCAGGCTCGTCTTCCGAGGTAGCGGCCGCTTGTTCGGCAGTGAAGGTCGGTGTCGATTCGAACGGCTTGGCCATGGGCGGCTGCTCAAGGCTTTGCGACAGACGATCCAGTTCGGCGTTTACATCGTCGATTTCCGAGGCAAAGGCTTCGGTGGCCTGATCGGTCTCGATCTCGTCGGCCAGCGACAGGTCGAAATCTTCGGGCAACTCCAGCTCATCCGCTGGCGCCTTTGGTGCTGCTGGCGCATCAAGTTCCAGTCCCGGATCGAATGCAGGCAGGTCGCGCAGGTCGTCTTCCAGGCTGAGCAGGAAGTCATCCTCGGCACTGAGGCCCGATTGCTCTTCGGACAGATCCAGATCGAAATCCGCCAGATCGTCGTGGGCGTCGGCCTTGGCTTCGGTCTGTTGCTGCAACAGGGTTTCGAAACTCAAGTCTTCGGCGGCAGGCTTGGCGGCGGGCTCGGCGAAATCTTCTGGCTCGTCCAGTTGCAGATCATCAAGGTTGATGTCGGTTGGATCGGCAACATGGGCAGGTGAAGCAGCCTCCAGGTCGTCCAGGCTCAAATCGAATGCGTGATCGAACTCATCAGGATCTGTAACAGGTACGACCGGCGCCGCGACGACTGGCTCAGGTGCAGGCTGCTCGGTTACTGGTTTCTGAAGTTCCGGCTCCGGGGTCAGGACCGGGATCGACTCAGGTACTTCGGCGACCACAGGCTGCGGCTTGAGCTCTGGCTTGGGCTCAGGCTGCACAGGCGCTGGCGGCTCATCCGCCAACAAGGTTTCGACGTACTTCGCATCCAGTTCCGCAGCGACGGCAGCGGCGCTGAGACCGGCAGCAGCCACCAGCATGGTCGGGTAACGACTCTTGAGCTGCTCGACCTCAGCGTGGTTCTTTCCCGTGGCGATCAACTTGCGCTCCTGCGCTGTGAAAGCGGCGCGATCACCCTGTTGCGCATGGACTTCCATCAGCGCCAGACGCAGGTCGCTGCGCTGAGGCTCTTCCTTGATGGCTTCTTCCAGCAGCGCGACGGCCTGATTGAAACGGCCATTGGCGATGTGTGCCTGGGCCTGTTCCAGCGCATCAGTCGGACGCTCGCGAGGCGGCTCGATGATCGAAGCTGCCAATGGCGCCATCTTGACGCTCGGTGGCGGTACGTCCAGGCCTTCGAAGCTGTCGGTAGGCATGTCCATGTCGGCGGCGAAATCGGCTTCTTCTTCCAGTGCCCGAGCCATGCGACGGTGTTTTTCCGCCTCTTGCAGGGCATTGCGACGACGGGTCAGGAACAGAATCACCAGTAACAGCAGCAATACCGCAGCGCCACCAATCAATCCCAGCAGGATCGGGCTGGCAAGCAAGCTTTTCAGGACGCTTTCAGGCTCCTGCACATCAGGCGCAGGCTGGACGGTAATCGGCTGATCCGGCGTGGCGGCAGTGACCTGCGCGCCTTCTACCGGCAACGCGTCTTCCGGTGCAATTTCATTGGCTGGCTTGGCAGCATCAGGCGCTGCATTCACCAGATCCGCTGGTAACGCAGGGTTGGCGCCGGGTACTGCGCCTGGCGCCGCACCGGCCGCTTGCATCTTGGCCAGTTGGTCATTCTTCAGTTGAATCAGGCGTTGCAGCTTGTCGAGCTGACTCTGCAGGTCGCCCAGGCGGCTCTTGAGTTCGGCGTTTTCGCGCCGGGTGGTGTCCAGGCTTTCCTGGGCAACCGCCAATTTGTTGGCCACGTCACGGCTGTCGCCTGCGGCCCCCTTGCGATTGGGTTTGGAACCGGCAGCCACCAGACTCAGGTTATCGCGGGTTTCAACCTTGGAAGGCGCAACACCGGCACGCTCGCGACGGGTTGCATCGACCTGCCGCGCAGCGGTGGGCAAGCGACGCCCCTGGCGCCAGGCCAGATTCTGCTCTTTTACATCAGCGACCGCCTGGGATTGCGGCAAGGCAGTAGTCTGTTGCGCATCGGGAAGGCGCAACACCTGGCCTTTTTTCAGGCGATTGATATTACCGTCAATGAATGCATCAGGATTCAAGGCCTGGATCGCCAGCATCGTCTGCTGGACGGATCCGCCCTTGCGTACCTTGGCCGCAATTTCCCAGAGGGTATCGCGCGACGTGGTGGTGTATTGGGCCGGCTTGGTGATCGCAGGGGTTGCAGCAGGGACCGGTGCAGGGGCTGGCGGGGGCAGGTCTTGCGCTGGCGCCTGGATCTGCGCAGGTTCAGGCGTGATGGCCGGCGCCTGGGCAGCCGCTTCGGCAGGTGCTGCCGGCGCTGTTTTAGGCTGCTCGAGCACCACACTGTACTCGCGCAGCGCCCGACCATTAGGCCAGAGCACTTGCACGAGGAATTTCATCAGGGGATCGCGCACCGGCCTCGTCGAGGTGATACGCAGGATGCTTTTACCATCGGCATTGATCACCGGGGTAAACGTCAGGTCATTCAGAAATGCCTGACGGGCCACACCGGCCTGGGCGAAATCAGCGGAAGTCGCAAGGCTTGGAACCACCTGGGCAGGGTTCAGATCCTGCGCTTGCGTCAGCTCGATTTCGGCAACCAGTGGCTGGTTCAGGGCCGACTTCACGGTCAATTCCCCGAGCCCCAACGCGTGCGCCATGCCAGATGACAGCGCCGAAGCCGCAGCGATTGCTAATACCAGTTTGCGAACCTGAACCATAGCCCATCCCTTGTTTAAAATTCCTCGACGAACGAGGAGGTAAATCCAGCATTGGGTGACGAAGGGCTGTCGATGTTTATCGAAGGCACGCCCTGGCTAGAATGATTCTACAAATTGTTGCCAAGTATCTTTTACACAACGTCTTTTATCAACAATTCGGCGACCTGGACAGCGTTGAGCGCTGCGCCCTTTCGCACGTTATCAGACGTAATCCATACATTAAGTTCCGAAGAATCGTCTATGCCTTGGCGCACACGCCCTACATACACCGCATCTTGACCCACAGCATCACCGACAGCCGTTGGGTAATCGCCTGCTTCTACCAGTTCGATCCCTGGTGCCGCCTCCAACGCAGCATTGACCGCCGCAAGATTCACTGGCCCCGCGCTCTGCAGCGACACACTGAAGCTGTCACCGAAAAACACCGGCGCCTGGACGCAGGTCACCGAAATCTTGAGTAAAGGCAGTGCCAGCAACTCGCGCAACTCTGCGACCAGACGTTTTTCCAATGCAGCGTGACCTTGCTCATCTGGTGTACCGACCTGAGCCAACAGATTAAACGCCATTTGCCGGTCAAAAAAACGAGGTTCCAGCGGACGCACATTGAGCAGTTCAGCCGTTTGCCGCGCCAGCTCCGCTACCCCTTCGCGCCCCTGACTTGAGACCGCGAGGCAGGCCGTGACATTAACCCGCAGGATCTCGAGCAGGCCGCGCAACGGCGCCAGGATCATCGCCAACGCCGTGGCACTTGGGCTGGGGCTGGCAACCTGGAAAGGTTTGGGGAGCGTGCCCAACAGCGCAGCGTTGATTTCAGGAATCAGATTGGGTGCCTGGGCTACCGCCAGGCCGCCCGACAGGTCGATCACCGCGCAACCGGCCGCGTTGGCACGGGCAGCATAGCTGCGCGTGATGGCCGGGCCTGCGGCAAAAAAAGCGATCTGGACTTTGCTGAAGTCGAACTCATCGACTTCACGTACGCGCACATTCTTGCCCCGAAACGGCACTGAGTGCCCCGCTGACTCGATACTGGCCAGCAGATGCAGATTGGCAATAGGAAAGTCGCGCTCTTCGAGAATCTGGACGATGGTTTCGCCGACAGTACCGGTGGCGCCGATCACGGCGATATCAAAGGACTGGCTCATGCAAAAACCTCAGGCAAAACAAGGGAGCGGCACTTTAACCGTCGAGTCAAAGACAGGCAATTGACTCGACGACCCGCGCAGGAATTAGGCAAAACCGGGTAAGGCTCAAGGCTCAAGGCCAATGGGGAAAAACTCACCATGACTCCAGACCCCCAGCCACTGCTGCCCGTCGATCTCCCTGGAGACCGCCAGCTCAACCAACTGGTAGAACACGTTACGGTGAATCAGCGCTTCCAGATTGACCCGCACATGAATGTAGGGCGCAGGCTCCTGGGTTTGCGGATCAGTGACTACGCGCAACGAGTGCTCGGGCCCCGCTTCGGCCAGGTCTTCGACGTTGGTGGTGAAACGCAGGACCTGAGACTCGCCCTCGCCCTCCACTTCAAGGCTCACGGCCACGAAAGGCGCGTCATCGACCTTGATGCGGACCTTCTCCACCGGGGTGATCAGGAAATAATCGTCGTCGTCGCGACGCATGATCGTCGAGAACAGGCGCACCATCGGCTTACGCCCGATGGGTGTGCCCAGGTAATACCAGGTGCCGTCACGGGCGATACGCATGTCGATATTGCCGCAGAACTCTGGATTCCACAAATGCACAGGGGGCAGCCCCTTGCCCGATTTGGGAATTTGCGCCAGCAGATCGTTGGCCTTGCCCGGACCACTCATGCATGTCTCCTTGGAGGATTGGGTCTAGCGACTGTAGCCCAACAAACCACGAGCGTAGTCCTCCAGCGGCGGCCCAAGCAAATCTTCGGGCTTGGTGTCGTGCATCGTCAGCAATCCGCCACGGCTGCGAATCCGTGCGGTATCGATCAAATAACGGGTGCTGGTCTCGATCAGCATCAGCTGGATCACCCCGCTGTCGACGCCCAGGCGATCCACCGCCTGTTGATCCGACCATTCGTCCCAGTTGCCAATGCGGTCATCGGCCTTGGCGAAGCGGGTGTACAGCAGATAATGCGCCCCAGCTGCACGGGCTTCGTTCATGGCTTCATCCAGCCCCATCGGGGCCTTGGCGCGACGCACCATGGGGAAATACTCGACGAACCCGTTGAAGGCTTCTTCGGCCACGACATTGGGCCGCGGGTAGGCACCACCCGGCGGCACGAAAGCACCTTGGGCGATATAGATGAAGGAGTCCGGCTGCAGGCGGAAATTAGTATTGCGCTGCGTGTTGCTGTGATCGAGCAGACCTGCGTCGCTCAATTGGTCATGAGCACCCTGGCCCAAGTCACTGACACTCATACACCCACTCAACGCCAACAGCGCCAGCAGCAAAACCAGGCTACGCATCATCCCCTCCCAGATGCCGGTGACGGAAAACCGGCGAATGGTCGTCGGATGCAGCTTCCGCGCCAGCTCGGGGGTTTGAGGGGTCGGGAAATCCTGATGTGCAGCAACCCGCCGCGCTTCAGGATGAAATCACTGACCACCTGTGGGAGATTTTATGTTCGCCGGCAATCTGTGTTCTGCCGCAGATTCTGGTCTGAACACATATCCAATGTGGGAGTGAGCTTGCTCGCGAAAGCGGTGTGTCAGTCACTGATGCGGCGTCTGGACGACGGGGAATCTCCTACAGGTATTGCGATCGCCCCCATGATCCAGCGCGGAAACGATCAACACACAGTTTCTCGTGCCTTGACTGACCGACACGTTCCTACCCCCCAATAATCTTCATCACCGTCGCCCCCCCAGAGAAAGCCACTTCCTGCTTGTCACCCAGCGCTTTCATCAGCAATCGCTGCAGCGCGGGCAAGGCTTCGTGGCGGGGTTTGTCGAGCAGGTCGCCGACGTAATGGCGGTTGCTGGAAGACAGGCAGCCATGGAGCCAGCCGGTGGAAGAAAGGCGCAAACGCGAACAGGTGCGGCAGAACGGCACGCTTTCGTTAGCAATCACCCCAAAGAAGCCATGACCGGGGATTTGATAGCGCACGGCCGTCGCGTCCACCGGGGCGTCGGCCTGGAGGTATTCGTAGTGCTCGCCGATCAAGCCCAGCAGTTGCTGCAGGCTGACGAACTGTTGCAGGAAGGCATTGGAATCGCTCGCCAGGTGGCCCATGCGCATCAGTTCGATGAAGCGCAGTTCATAGCCGCGCTCAAGACAGTAGTCGAGCAGCGGCATCACCTGATCCAGGTTCTGCCCTCGCAAGGGCACCATGTTGACCTTGATTTTCATCCCGGCGGCGCTTGCCTGGCTCATGCCGTCCAGCACGGTCGCCAGATCGCCACCACGGGCAATGGTGCGAAAGCCTGTTGGGTCGAGGGTATCGAGGGACACGTTGAGGCGACGGATACCGGCATCCACCAGTATCGGCAGCTTGCGGGCAAGCAACTGGCCATTGGTGGTCAGGCTGATGTCGGACAGCCCCAGGTCACCGACCTCTCCCATGAAGGCTTCCAGCTTGGGACTTACCAGCGGCTCGCCGCCAGTGATTCGCAAGCGCTCGATGCCTGCCGCTTCGATCAGGTAGGCAACGCCACGGGCCATGGCCTGGGCGGACAGCTCGTCTTGCGCAGCAACCAGCCGTTTACCGTCAGGTACACAGTAAGTACAGGCGTAATTGCAGGCTGAGGTCAGACTGATGCGCAAATTGCGAAAACGTCTGCCTTGACGATCAACGATCATGGACGACTCCACACAAGGGTGAGGCGATCAAAATTGACCCATACGTCAATCCTGATCAGGCCTGAAGCCAGTATAGGCCTCAGGCATCGCCTCACACAGCGCAAGATGTCAGCTGTCGGAGGGGACGATATCGGAATCTGCCACAGGATGATCCGGATCACGCTTGCGCTTGTTGCCCATGCGCACGCCGATATCCATCAGGAACTGGAAGAAACCTTCCTGATCTTCGAGCACGTTGCTCCAGAACGGCGAGTGATACAGCGCCACAGCCCCGTGCACCAGCGCCCAGGCGGCGCAATAGTGGAAGTACGGAGGCACGTCTTCGAGCTTGCCTTCGGTGATGCGACCCTTGATCAGCAGCGTCAGGTGTTCGAAGTTGGAGGCACGGATCTTGTGCAACTCTTCGACCATCTCCGGAACCTGATTACCCTTGACCACCTTCTCTTCCAGCCGGTCGAACAGGCGATAACGCTGTGGATCGCGCATGCGGAACTCGAAGTAGGCGCGAGAAAGCGCTTCCTTGTCCTTGTCGACATCGGCCGAGTGCAGCAACTCGTTGAGGTCGCGCTCATAGTCGAGCATCAGGCGCAGGTAGATCTCCGCCTTGGACTTGAAGTGCTTGTAGATCGTACCTTTGCCGATACCCACGGCATCAGCGATCATTTCGACCGTGACACTGTCTTCACCCTGGTCAAGGAACAGCTTTAGCGCGGTATCGAGAATTTCTTGCTCGCGGCGACGAAACTCACGGACCTTACGAGGTTCTTTCTGCATGGGAAGGTCTGTAGGGGTCAAAATCGAAGCCGCGTATTATGCCTAAGTTGCGTCAAAATGCACGGAAGATCCGACAATGTCTATGTTTCATGATGATTTTATCCAGTTGCCCAGCCGTCGCTGCGTAGCGGGCAAGCAGAGGCGGAGTTATAAGGCAGATCGCAAAATGAGAACTCAAAACGCGGTGGGGTATTCCAAATCTGTTTAAAAAATGTACAGATCCAACTGGACGCCCGGCATTCCTGACCAATACTTACTTCGTTGGCGTGGCATCTCCCCCAAGTGCCGCGCCAGTAAAGGTGCCGATGGATTGTGTGCCTTTGTTTTACTCCTAATGGTCTTAACCCGGATTCACCCCCCAGAATCCGGGTTTTTTTTGGCTGTTCGAAACAGCTACCCTGCCGCTCAGCGCTTCAGGTGCGCTAACGGGAACAGCCGGGCGAAGTTTTCGGTGGTCTGCTCGGCAAAGCGCTCATAGCTCTCGCCACGCAGCATCGCCAGGAACTCCGCCACTTCACGTACATACTGCGGAAGGTTCGGCTTGCCGCGATAGGGAATCGGCGCCAGATAAGGCGAATCGGTTTCCACCAGCAGCCGATCGGCCGGTACCTGACGCGCAACGTCGCGCAAGGCATCGGCGTTGCGGAAGGTCACGATGCCGGAGAGCGAAATGTAGAACCCCAGGTCCAGTGCCGCCCTGGCCATGTCCCAGTCTTCGGTGAAGCAGTGCAGCACTCCGCCCTGGGGCAGCGCGGCTTCACGTAGCAGCGTCAGGGTATCGGCACGCGCACCACGGGTGTGGACGATGACCGGTTTGCCGGTGACGTTGGCTGCTTGCAGGTGCAGGCGGAAAGACGACTGCTGCAGCTCGGCCGCTTCAGGTTCGTAGTGGTAATCCAGGCCGGTTTCACCAATGGCCACCACACGCGGATGATTCAACTCGCCCAGCAGCCAGTCCAGCGCAGGCGCCTCACCCGGTTGCAGGTCCAGGGGATGAATACCCACGGAGCAATCCACATCGTCATAACGCTCGGCCAGGGCCTTCACCGCCCCGGCATTTTCTGCGCTGACGCCAATGCAGAGAAAGTGCCCTACCCCTCTGGCCCGCGCAGCCTGGAGGGCGGCATCAAGGGAGCCGTCGTGTTCGGCGAGGTCGAGGCGGTCGAGGTGGCAATGGGAATCTACAAGCATGGGCAAAATCAGCACTACATCGTGTGGGTGGGGCGGTCGGACTTCAAAGCACCGGCCAGGTAGGTTTCGATCATGTTGCGTGCGGTGTTGTCACCGTCATTGAACTGCACGCCAACGCCCGCTGCACGGTTGCCCTGGGCGCCTTTGGGCGTAATCCAGGTCACTTTGCCCGCGACGGGGATCTTCTCTGGCTCATCCATCAGGTTGAGCAGCATGAAGACTTCATCGCCCAGCTTGTAGCTCTTGCTGGTGGGTATGAACAGGCCGCCGTTCTTGATGAAGGGCATGTAGGCCGCGTAGAGCACTGACTTGTCCTTGATCGTCAGGGACAGGATGCCGTTACGTGGACCTGAATTCAGTGGCAAGCTCATTGCAACTCCTGGGCGTGAGCCCTAAATCGACGGCGTTTCATAACACCTGAGTCTAACGCTGTCCGGGCAACCCTGCCCATTGGACCAACAATGCTTCAAGCAGTAGAACACGGTTGAGATTGGCCTTGGACATGACTTTTTGGCGTTGTGCCATTATCCAGTCCTGAATGCCCAGCACCTTGCCTTGAGCGGACTTCTGCGCCAGGTATTGCAGCACCTTGCGCATGTCGCTCAACCCCAGGCCACCCTCATCGTCTGTCATCTGGTAACGCAGCACCAGGTGCGACCAGTCGCAGAACCAGTCGAACAACAGCAGCAGGGGAATATCCTTCCAGCCCTCGGCCAGTTGCGTGGGCGACGCCTGTTGCTTGAGCAGCTTCTTCACGCCATCAACCACCAGCGCACGTTGCTCACGTACGCCCTGGGCATGCAGGCTGACAGCGGCCAGCGGCGAACCGGCCGCCAGGGTCAGCAGTTCAAAGCGTTCGTCCTGGCTGCAATCGGGCAAGGCATGGGCCAGCCAGTCCAGGCTCATGGCTTCACTGGGCAGCGGGCACGCCTGCTGCACACAACGACTCTTGACCGTGGGCAACAGACGGCTCGGCTGGTGGCTGACCAGCAGCAAAACGGTATTGCCGGAGGGCTCCTCAAGGCTCTTGAGCAGCGCGTTGGCGGCGTTGATGTTCATCGACTCAACCGGTTCGATCAACACCACTTTGCGCCCGCCCATCTGCGCGGTCTGCACGACAAAACTCACCAGATCACGAACCTGGTCGACCTTGATCGCCTTGTCCGCCTCTTCAGGCTCAAGCACGTAGTTATCGGGATGGCTGCCAGCGGCCAGGAGCATGCAGGATTTGCATTGCCCGCAGGCATCGAAGCCCTCAGGACGCTGACACAACAGGCTGGCCATCAGGCGTTCGGCCAACGCCCGCTTGCCGATACCCACAGGGCCATGCAGCAGATAGGCATGGGCATGCTGGGCCCGTCCGGCCAATTGCTGCCAGAGCGCTTCCTGCCAGGGATAGGCCTCAGCCACGGTGCCGCTCCAGTAACTCTGGCACCAGTGCCATAAGAGACTGCTGAACCTCGACCAGGGACAACGCAGCGTTCACCAGACGATAGCGCTCGGGCGCCGCTTCCGCGCGCTTGAGGTAAGTACTGCGCACGGCATCGAAAAAGGTCCGGCCTTCCTGCTCGAAACGATCCAGACGGCCACGGGCGGTGGCACGTGCCAGGCCAACTTCCACCGGCAAGTCGAAAACCAGGGTCAGGTCAGGACGCAGATCGCCCTGCACGAACGTTTCCAGTGTGGCGATCCGGTCATGGGACAAACCACGGCCACCGCCCTGATAGGCGTAGGTCGCATCCGTGAACCGGTCACACAGCACCACCGCACCGCGGGCCAGCGCCGGACGAATGACTTCGGCCAGGTGCTGGGCACGCGCGGCAAACACCAGCAACAGCTCGGTGTCGGCATTCATCGGCTCGTCGCTGGGCGCCAGCAGCAGCTCGCGAATTCGCTCCGCCAGCGGCGTACCGCCTGGCTCGCGGGTCAGCACCACATCGATACCCTGCTCGCGCAGGCGCTCGGCGAGGAATTCTCGATTGGTACTTTTACCAGCGCCTTCCGGCCCTTCCAGGGTAATAAACAAGCCAGTCACAGGTGGTCCTTAATCATGTTCATTGCGCACCTGGCCCAGCCTTCTCGGCAGGTACGGGCTCGGCAGGGGATTCAGGCGCCGGAGCAGGAGACGAGTCGGGTTTTGCTTCAGCGTTCGGTGTCGCACCAGGCTCAGCGGGCGTGGCCGGAGCGGGCTCGACGGGCGCTTTCTCGACAGGCGTTTTTTCAACCGGGACTTTTTCAACTGAAGCCTTTTCAACCGGGGCTTCAGGCGTTGGCGCTGCGGCTGGCGGTAGCGCCTGCGGCTCCGTCACTGGTGCGGACACCGGAGCAGGCAGCGCAACCGGTTGGGCTGGCGTCCCGATGGGCGCAGGGCTGGAGCGATAGTCCGCACGGCGCTTGAGTTGAAACTCGCGAACCGCCGCATTATGCGCGTCGAGATCGGCAGAAAATACGTGGCTGCCATCACCGCGTGCCACGAAATACAGGCTGTTGCCTGCAACAGGGTTGAGCGCTGCGTGAATCGCCTCACGCCCGACCATGGCAATAGGCGTCGGTGGCAAACCAGAAATGACATAGGTGTTGTACGGCGTCGCTTCCTTGAGGTGTGCTCGAGTCAGCTTGCCGTTATAGCGTTCACCCAGGCCGTAAATCACCGTGGGGTCGGTTTGCAGAAGCATGCCCAGCGCCAACCGACGCACGAAAACACCCGCGATCTGCCCGCGCTCCTGAGGCACGCCGGTTTCTTTTTCAACCAGCGAAGCCATGATCAACGCTTGATACGGGTCGACATACGGCACATTGGCCGCACGCTTGGCCCACTCTTCACCAAGCACTTCTTCCAGACGGTTGTAAGCCTGCTTGAGCAACTCGACGTCAGTCATGCCGCGCACGTAGCGGTAGGTATCCGGGAAGAAACGCCCCTCAGGGAAAACACCGGGATGGCCCAGTTTGGCCATCAGCTCGCTGTCGCTCAGGTTGACCAGCGTCTGCTCAACCTTGGTCTGTTTGGCCAGCGCCGCCCGGACCTGACGAAAGTTCCAGCCCTCGACCAGTGTCAGACTGTATTGAACGACTTCGCCGCGCTTCCACAGCCCCAGCAACGCCTCGGCATCCATCCCCGGCGTCATTCGGTATTCACCGCTGTGCAGTGATTGCCCGGCAAGGTTGAAACGCCAGTAGAGCCGCAACCAGAACGCATCCTTGACTACGCCATCGGCCTGCAGACGATTAAGTACGCCGGTGGGGGTCGAGCCGGAAGGAACGTCGAGCAACTGCTCCTGGGTCACGTTCAACGGCTGGTGCAACGCAACATCCTGCTGCCAGACCGACAGGCCCAGCGCAAGCCCGGCAAGGACAAGACCCGTTTCCAGCAACACCAAGAGTTTTCGAATCACGAATCAGACATCCAGAAGCGAGCGCGCAATGTTCTGCAGTTTACGGGTGAGCGCGCCAACCGGCCAGTTCAGCTGTGCAACACTTCGTACCGGCCAGATGCCATAGACACTGTTGCAGACGAACACTTCGTCAGCCTGTTGCAGGTCAGCCATGGTCAAGTCGATGACCCTGACCGCCATGCCCAAGGCATCGGCCTGAACCAGCAGCTCGGCACGCATGACACCAGCAACGCCGCAACGTGTCAGGTCTGCCGTGAACAGAACGCCATTGCGCACCAGAAAAAGATTGCTGTAGACGCCTTCGATGATGCGACCGGAGGTGTCGCGCATCAATCCTTCGGCGTGCTCGCTATCACTCCATTCCGAGCGCGCCAGCACCTGCTCAAGACGATTCAGGTGCTTGAGGCCCGCCAGCAAAGGCTGTTCGGACAAACGGGTCTGGCAATCAAAAAGACGTACGCCCTGCTCGGCGTGGGCCAGCGGGTAAGCTGCGGGCGGGCCGCCCTGCAGGATTCGTCGCCCCTGCGCATCAGGAGGCGCTGCATAACCACGCAGGCTGTCGCCGCGGGTCAGGATCAGTTTCATGACACCTTCGCCCAGCTGCCCGGCGAAGCTTAAGGATTCATCGCGGACCAACGAAAGATCCGTCTTGATCGCCAGACGGTTGCAACCGTCGGCAAGTCGCTGCAAGTGACGCTCGAACAACAAGGGCCGCCCGTCTTTTACAGCGATGGTTTCGAACAGACCATCACCATAAGCCAGGCCTCTGTCCTTGACGGACAGGGCCTCGGCCGGGTGGCCATTAATCCAGCTGGTCATTACTCGGCAAACCGGCGGAACACCAGCGAGCCGTTTGTCCCGCCAAACCCGAAGGAGTTGGAAAGGACGATGTCGATCGGCATGCGACGCGCTTCATGCGCAACGAAATCCAGATCACAGCCTTCGTCCGGCTCATCCAGGTTGATGGTCGGCGGAGCCACCTGGTCGTTGATCGCCAGGATACTGAAAATGGCTTCGACCGCGCCCGCAGCACCCAAAAGATGCCCGGTCATCGACTTGGTGGAGCTGATCGCCAGCTTGTAGGCGTGGTCGCCAAACACGCTTTTGATCGCTGTGGCTTCTGCCTTGTCGCCTGCTGGCGTCGAAGTACCATGGGCGTTGATGTACTGGACATCCTCGACATTGACCTTGGCGTCGCGCAGCGCATTGGCGATGCAGCGGGCCGCACCGGCACCGTCTTCCGGTGGCGAAGTCATGTGGAACGCATCACCGCTCATGCCAAAGCCAATCAGCTCGGCATAGATCGTGGCGCCACGAGCCTTGGCGTGTTCCAGCTCTTCAAGCACCAGTGCACCGGCACCGTCGGACAGGACGAAACCATCGCGGCCTTTGTCCCATGGACGACTGGCACGGGTCGGATCGTCGTTGCGGGTGGACAAGGCGCGGGAAGCACCGAAGCCGCCCATGCCCAGACCGCAGGCTGCCATCTCGGCGCCGCCGGCGATCATTACATCAGCCTCGCCATAAGCGATGTTGCGCGCGGCCATGCCGATGCAATGCGTGCCCGTGGTGCAGGCCGTTGCAATGGCGTAGTTCGGCCCCTGTGCACCCAGATGGATAGACAGGAAACCGGAAATCATGTTGATGATCGAGCCCGGCACGAAGAATGGCGAAATACGCCCCGGCCCTTGCTCGTGCAACGTGCGGCTGTTGTTTTCGATGTTGGTCAAGCCACCGATACCCGAACCCATGGCGACGCCAATGCGGTCACGGTTTGCATCGGTCACTTCGAGCCCGGCATTGCGTACAGCCTGAAAGCTGGCCGCCAGACCGTATTGAATGAATAAATCGAGCCTGCGAGCCTCTTTGGGCGCCAGGTACTCCTCGACCTTGAATCCTTTGACCGATCCGCCAAAGCGGGTGGTGTAAGCCGAAAGGTCCGTGTGTTCGATAAGGCCAATGCCACTGCGGCCAGCCAGAATGCCTTGCCAGGTGCTTGGCACATCGGTGCCCAATGGCGACAGCATACCCATACCGGTGACCACGACGCGTCTACGCGACACAGGACTCTCCTTTTCTTCTATTGACGACACTTCGCATCGTTTCTAAAGAAAAAACCGCACGCCGGTAAGGGCAGTGCGGTTTTTCCGTGTCGGCGAGCGACGATTACAAGTTACGCCTGGTGAGCGGTAACGTAATCGATTGCTGCCTGAACAGTAGTGATTTTTTCGGCTTCTTCGTCCGGGATTTCGGTCTCGAATTCCTCTTCCAGAGCCATCACCAGCTCAACGGTGTCAAGGGAGTCGGCACCCAGGTCTTCAACGAAAGAAGCAGTGTTTACAACTTCCTCAGCCTTGACGCCCAGTTGCTCAACGACGATTTTCTTGACGCGTTCTTCGATGGTGCTCATATCTGGTTTTAACTCCTAGTGAACAAATTCAGGCAGCTGGCCGGTGAGCAAGTGTATAGAAAGGGTTTTGCGCATTTCAAGCTCAATGCTGCCCCTCGCACTTTCTCAACCCTCTGCCCATTAATAGATTGCAGCTTTATAACGGATTTTAGACAGCGGGTATGACATTTTTTTGAAACGTTCAGTCACATGCAACTCGTGCATCAGCTCATGTACATGCCGCCGTTAACCGGGATTGTAGCCCCGGTCACGTACGCTGCACCGTCCGACGCAAGAAAAGCGACCACGTGCGCAATCTCTTGAGCCTGCCCCAGACGCCCCAGTGGAATCTGAGTGATCAGAGACTCACGCTGGGCTTCAGGCAGCTCACGGGTCATATCGGTGTCGATAAAACCAGGGGCCACCGAGTTCACGGTTACGGCACGCGAACCCACTTCACGGGCCAGAGCACGGCTGAAACCTTCCAGACCGGCTTTGGCGGCTGCATAGTTTACTTGGCCTGCGTTGCCCATGGCACCCACAACAGAGCCAATACTGATGATTCGACCCCAACGCGCCTTGGTCATGCCCCGCAGAACGCCCTTGGACAAGCGGAACAGACTGTTCAGGTTGGTATCGATCACGTCATGCCATTCATCATTTTTCATGCGCATGACCAGCGTGTCACGGGTGATACCGGCGTTGTTGACCAGGATCAATGGCGCGCCAACACGCTCCTGAATCAGTGCCAGGGTGGCCTCAACGGACGCTTCGTTGCAGACATCCAGCGCAAGGCCAAAGCCTTCGATGCCGTTTTCCTTGAAGGTCGCCGTGATGCGCTCGGCACCAGACTCCGATGTTGCCGTGCCGACGACGACTGCGCCATTACGCCCCAGCTCCAGGGCGATTGCTTGACCAATGCCACGGCTAGCGCCAGTGACCAGTGCAACTTTACCTTGCAGGCTCATGCAGGTTTCTCCTAATCAGGCCAGTGCCGCACGAGCGGCGGCGAAAGCATCGGGGGTATTGAGGTTGTAGGTCACCACGCCATCAGCGCAGCGCTTGTTCAGACCGGCAAGTACTTTGCCAGGACCACATTCGACCAGTTGCGTCGCGCCCTGGGCTGCGAGGAACTGAATGGACTCGACCCAGCGTACCGGCTTGTACAGCTGCTCAAGCAGATCACGCTTGAGGGTTGCCAGATCATTCACAGCACTGGCGCTGACATTCTGGACCAGCTTGATCTGGGGCGCCTGCCAATCGATGGCTTCGATGGATTCGGCAAACCGCTCGGCAGCCGGACGCATCAGTTCGCAGTGCGAGGGAACGCTGACCGGCAGTGGCATTGCACGCTTGGCACCACGGGCCTTGCAGCCTTCGATGGCACGCTCGACAGCCGCGGCAGAACCTGCGATGACCACCTGACCTGGCGAGTTGAAGTTCACCGCACTCACGACGTCGCCCTGTGCCGCTTCGGCGCAGGCGGCGAGTACATCGGCGTCATCCAGGCCGAGAATCGCAGCCATGCCGCCCTGCCCTGCAGGAACGGCTTGCTGCATCAACTGGCCACGACGCTCCACCAGCTTGACGGCATCGGCCAGGGTCAGGCTGCCTGCGGCAACCAGTGCGCTGTATTCACCCAGGCTGTGCCCGGCAACATACGCCGGACGCGCGCCACCTTCGGACAACCACAGACGCCAAAGCGCCACGGAAGCCGTCAGGATCGCAGGCTGGGTCTTGTCGGTTTGATTGAGTTGCGCTTCCGGCCCTTGCTGGGTCAATGCCCACAGGTCGTAGCCCAGGGCTGCGGAAGCTTCACTGAAGGTATCGAGGATCAGCGGGTGCTGTGTGCCCAGCTCGGCAAGCATGCCGAGGGACTGCGATCCTTGACCCGGGAAGACGAATGCGAGGGATGCAGACATTGAACAAGCCCCTTATTGTTGTCGTCGAAATTGACGCCCGGACAAACCGGACGCGCGGAATCAAAATTGAATACTGAGATTTTGGATGACTGACCGGTCACCAGCGTCACATGGATTTATCGCCCATGGTCGACCTGCACACCGCCAGACACCTATAGCAGGTCTTCAAGACGCCCACTCACCCGTTGCGGCAGGTTTTCCTGAATCTCGATCAGGGCCCGCTGTATCGCGCTCTGGAAACCTTGTACGCCCGCCGAACCATGGCTTTTCACCACAATGCCCTGCAGACCGAGAAAACTCGCACCGTTATGCCGCGCAGGTGCCAGATCCGCCCTGAGTCGCCTGAGCAGCGGCAATGCCAGCACGCCGATGGCTTTCGATGCCAGGTTGCGCCTGAACAATGACTCGATGCGCGCACCAATCATGGTCGCCAGACCTTCGCTGGACTTGAGCAGGATATTGCCGACAAAGCCGTCACACACCACCACATCGGCCTCACCGCGGTACAAACCATCCCCTTCGATGAAACCGGTGTAGTTGAGCCCGGGCGCCGACTGCAACAGCGCCGCCGCCTGCTTGACCTGTTGATTGCCCTTGATGTCTTCGGTGCCCACATTAAGCAGCGCGACCTTTGGCCGCACCACACCCAATGCTTCAGCGGCCACCGAGCCCATCACAGCGAACTGATAAAGGTTCTCGGCACTGCAATCCACATTGGCCCCCAGATCGAGCAACTGGCAATAGCCACGCTGGGTGGGGATCGCCGCGACCATGGCCGGACGATCAATACCCGGCAGCGTCTTGAGCACAAAGCGCGACAAGGCCATAAGGGCACCCGTATTACCCGCACTCACGCATGCCTGCGCCTTCCCGTCAGCCAGCAACCCGAGCGCCACACGCATCGATGAATCCGGCTTGCCACGCAGCGCCTGGGAAGGACGATCCTGCATGGTGACCTCTTCACTGGCGTGCACAACGCGCAGACGAGCACGATCGACACCAGGATGGCGGGCAATCAGTTCTTCAAGAAGGGGGGCTTGACCAACGAGGGTCAGATGAAGCGAGGGCGTAGCGACCAAGCACGCAATGCTGGCCTGAACAATGTTGCGGGGACCGAAGTCCCCGCCCATTGCGTCGATCGCGATGATCGGAGCGGACAAGAAATTACTCGTCAGCGCCCTTATCGATCACTTTACGACCACGGTATACACCTTCCGGCGATACGTGGTGACGCAGGTGAACTTCACCAGTGGTCTTTTCTACCGACAGAGTGCTTGCCTCAAGAGCGTCGTGCGAACGACGCATGTCACGGGCAGAGCGGGATTTTTTGTTCTGCTGAACAGCCATAATTGATTAACTCCTAAACGTTTGGGTCACGCTTTAACTGCGCCAATACACTGAACGGGTTGGACCGCGTTACCTCGTCCACGCTCGGCTCGGGCTCGTTAAGGCCCGCCGGCTGCTGGCATTCTTCCGGATGATGAGCAGGCACAATGGGCAAGGCGAGCAAAAGCTCCTCCTCGATCAATGCCAGCAGATCCAATGGATCTTCGCCCAGTTCCAGCACGTCATAACCTTTCGGTAACGACTGGGTATTCGCACCCTCTTTCACCACAGCGTAACTGCATTCGCTGTGGATCGGCAGGGTGACCAGCTCAAGACAACGCTGGCAAACCATTTTGACTTCGACGTCGATGGAACTGTGGATAACCACAGATCTGCGTTCGTCGCGCTCAAAAACGAATTTCGCCTGCACCGTACCGAGGTTATCGGAAAGCGGATCGCAGAGTCTCTCCAAATCAGCAAGCAGCACTTCTCCCTGAAGGGTAGTGCCACGATCAGCTAATTTGCGCGGGTCAACGTGAGGTGGAATCGGGTCATTCAACATAGGCGCAGCATTCTAGGGACGCCCCCCCTCTCTGTCAAAGGAAATTCAGCCCTGTGCGAGACGCCAGCCACTGATTAGAATCACTTTTCACCTATTCGGAGAACCGCATGCTGCCTTTGCTCCTCGCTTCCAGCTCCCCCTACCGCCGCGAACTGCTTGCTCGCCTGAGGTTACCGTTCGTCTGCGCCTCGCCGGATATCGATGAAAGCGCCCACCCGAATGAGCCGGCCACCGAGCTGGTACAACGCCTGGCCCGGGAAAAAGCCGGGGCACTGGCCAGTCAGTATCCGGGCCACCTGATCATCGGATCCGACCAGGTCGCCGTGCTCGACGGCAAGATTCTCGGCAAGCCCCATACGTTCGAACGCGCCCGTGAACAGCTGATGGCCGCCAGCGGCGCCAGTGTCAGCTTCCTGACCGGCCTTGCGCTACTCAACAGCAGCACAGGGCGCTGCCAGGTGGCCTACGTACCGTTCACCGTACACATGCGCAACCTTGAGCAGGCCACCATCGAACGTTACCTGCAGGCCGAGCAACCCTACGACTGCGCGGGCAGCTTCAAGGCCGAGGGGCTGGGCGTGAGCCTGTTTCGCAGCACCGAGGGCACCGACGCCACCAGCCTGATCGGCCTGCCACTGATTCGGCTGGTGGATATGCTACTGGAAGAAGGCGTGGCGATCCCCTGACACGCCCTGACTGCCTGACATACGACCGCACTCCCATTGTTGGAGCGAGGCTTGCCCGCAAAGACGTCAGCCCTGAGACATCGCAGGTGACTGACCTACCGCAATCGCGGGCAAGCCTCGCTCCAACAAGGACCGCGCGCACAAAAAACCCGACCAATGGCCGGGTTTTTTATGCCTTGGCGCTATCAGCGCAAGGAAGGACCGTTGAAGCCAGCCCAGATCGCAACCTTCTCCGCAACGGCCGCGCCCAGCTTCTTGGTGAAGCGGTCGAAAGGCGAGTCCTGCACGGTGTAATCGACAATCTCCTTCTCATGGATGATGTCCCGTGCAACGTAGCTGGTGCTGCCCAGACCGTCGATCAGGCCCAGCGGCAGTGCCTGCTCACCCGTCCAGACCAGCCCTGAAAACAGTTCAGGATGATCCTTATCCTTGAGACGGTCGCCACGGCCCTGCTTGACGCTGGCGATGAACTGGCGGTGCGTCGTGTCCAGCACGCTTTGCCAGAACGCGGTTTCATCCGGCTTTGGCGCCTGGAACGGATCAAGGAATGCCTTGTGCTCGCCCGAGGTGTAGGTACGACGATCCACGCCCAGCTTCTCCATCAGGCCGGTGAAGCCAAAGCCCGCTGCCGTCACGCCAATGGAACCCACCAGACTGGCCTTGTCGGCGTAGATCTCGTCAGCGGCACTGGCGATGTAGTAGGCACCAGAAGCCCCCAGGTCGGTAATGACCGCATAGACCTTGATGTCAGGCTTCTTGGCACGCAGACGACGAATTTCGTCATAAATGTAGCCCGCCTGCACCGGACTACCGCCCGGGCTGTTGATGCGCAGAATCACACCCTTGGTCTTGGCGTCATCGAATGCAGCACGCAGGCTGCCCACGATATTGTCGGCGCTGGCCGCCTCGTTGTCGGCGATCATGCCTTTCACTTCGATCAGCGCGGTATGGTTCTCGCTGCGGGACGCGCCCTTCTCAAAGCTCATCATCGGCGAAAACATCACCAGCACGGCGATGAGGTAGCCCAGCGTCATCAGCTTGAAGAAAATGCCCCAGCGCCGCGAACGCCGCTGCTCCTGGACACTGGCCAGGAGGGTTTTTTCCAACAGCTTCCAGCTTTTTGCGTCTGCCTTGGCGTCACTGACCTCATCTGCGTTCTGCGAGGTCGATGCTTTCCACTCGTCCGACATTTTTCAATCACCCCAACTACGAAGACTTGGCGCTAGACACCCAACCAGGTGCGCAGCTCAGAAAAACTGTCGATAGCCAATCGCGGCTGGTATTCGCGCAGGGAATCCAGCGATTGAGCACCGTAGCCCACTGCCACCGAATCGATGCCAGCATTGCGTGCCATCAACAGGTCGAAGGACGAATCACCCACCATCAGGGCCTGCTCGGGCCGCACGTCACAATGCTGAATGATCTCGTGCAGCATCAGCGGATCCGGCTTGCTGGCAGTTTCATCGGCGGCGCGGGTGATATCGAAATAATCCAGCCAGTCATTGGCCTTCAAGACCCGATCCAGCCCACGACGCGCCTTGCCGGTCGCGACTGCCAAATGGTAACCGTGAGCACGAAAGGCTTCGATAGACTCAAGAACCCCTTCGAACAACGGCGACGGATTGACGTCCAGCGCCGTGTAATGATCCGCGTAATGCTGGCGAAGCTCGAGCATGCCGTTGGCCGTGATGTCCGGGTAGAGCGTGCGAATCGCCTCCGGCAGCCCCAGGCCAATGATGCCCTTGATCGAGAAGTCATCCCGGACCGGTAGCTCAGCCAGCCGGGCCGCTGCGCGCATCGACTCGACAATACGACCAATGGAATCGGCCAGGGTGCCGTCCCAATCGAAAATCAGTAATTTGTAATCAGGGCGCACTCAATCGCTCCACGGTCTTGGCCCACATCTCATCAACGGGCGCTTGCAGTTTCAATTCGCCACCATCGGGCAACGGTACAGTGAGCGCATAGGCGTGCAGGAACAGGCGTTTGCCACCCAGGTCACGAATCTCGCGACTGAAATCCTCGTCGCCGTATTTGGTATCACCCGCGATGCAGTGCCCGGCGTGCAGGGTATGGACGCGAATCTGGTGGGTACGACCGGTCACCGGTTTGGCTTCGACCATGGTCGCGAAATCGCCGAAGCGACGCAGCACTTTGAAGAGGGTCAGCGCTTCCTTGCCTTCTTCGTTGACCTCGACCATGCGCTCGCCCGAACGCAGGTTACTTTTGAGCAAGGGTGCACGGACCTGCTTCTGCGCAGTAGCCCAGTGCCCGCGAACCAGCGCCATGTAACGCTTGTCGACGCCATCACCGCGCAAAGCGGCGTGCAGGTGGCGCAACATGCTGCGCTTCTTGGCGATCATCAACAGCCCGGAAGTGTCGCGATCCAGGCGGTGGACCAGTTCCAGCTCCTTGGCATCGGGGCGCAACTGACGAAAGGCCTCGATGACCCCGTAGTTCAGCCCGCTGCCGCCGTGCACTGCGATCCCGGCAGGTTTGTTGAGTACGATCAGCGCCTTGTCTTCATAGACAATCGCTGCTTCAAGGCGCTGCAACAGCCCCTGGGCGACAGGCACCGGCTCATCACGCTCAGGCACGCGCAGAGGCGGGACACGGATGATATCCCCCCCCTGCAGCTTGTACTCAGGCTTGATCCGCCCCTTGTTAACCCGCACTTCGCCTTTGCGCAAAATGCGGTAAATCAAGGTCTTGGGAACGCCCTTGAGGTACGTGAAGAGAAAATTATCAATGCGTTGACCGGCAAGTTCCGGCGCAACCTCGACCAGCTGGACGCCGGAGGTTGGGGGGGCAATATTCGTCATGGCGCAAATCATAACAATTTTTTATGGATTTGAAGCACTTAATGATTGCTGCTATAGTCGCGAACGCCGCCAAAAGCGGCTGGACAGCGGACCAACGGTATGACAACCGGCCCTGACCAACGCAATTCACGAGGACGCGAGGCCGTCCTACGGAGCTTTTGCTGGATAACGGAAGATTTGAAAACGTAACAAGCGCAGGTGACATGAGGCCTGAAACAAGCTAGATCGCAGAGTTATCACTCGCCTTCGGAGCCCATATTCACGGCCAGTTCACAAAGTGCAGTCGCTTTCAGACACTCCGAGCCAAAGTTTCGGAAACCAACGCCTTAAGCCATGACGCGCGACCTTCCCATCGAAGATCGCGGTAAATGCCAACCCGCTGCGGATTCTGCGCGCGGCAGCACCCGAATTATCAGGGATACGTGTAGGGTAGAGACGCACAACCATCGGACTGTGTAGCACTAGGCTTTCAAGACGCTTCATCTCGTCCGCTACCGAAGGTTGATTCCTCCTCCTGACAAAGTTTTTGCTGACAAGGTGCCTTTAGGCCACCACAGCAAGCAGGAAACGTCGTCGCGACTCCGGCCCCGCTGGCCGAGAACCTCGCTAGACACTTGAGTGTCCAACCACTCTTGACGTGCCCTGACACCGACCGTGAGAAGTCGTGTGTGCCGAACGCCGTTTCCGGCAGCCCGGAAACCGACGGTACTACATGAAAAGAATGCTGATTAACGCAACTCAACCCGAAGAGTTGCGTGTTGCGCTGGTAGACGGCCAACGCCTCTATGACCTGGACATCGAGTCAGGCGCACGCGAACAGAAGAAGGCCAACATCTATAAAGGCCGGATCACTCGCATCGAGCCAAGCCTCGAGGCTGCCTTTGTCGATTTCGGCTCTGAGCGCCACGGGTTCCTGCCCCTCAAGGAAATCTCCCGCGAGTACTTCAAGAAAGCCCCCGAAGGCCGCGTGAACATCAAGGACGTCCTGAGCGAAGGCCAGGAAGTCATCGTCCAGGTCGAGAAAGAAGAACGTGGCAACAAGGGCGCAGCCCTGACCACCTTCATCAGCCTGGCCGGTCGTTACCTGGTGCTGATGCCCAACAACCCGCGTGCCGGTGGCATCTCCCGCCGCATCGAAGGCGAAGAGCGCAACGAACTGCGTGAAGCGCTCAACGGCCTGATCGCTCCGGCCGACATGGGCCTGATCGTTCGCACTGCCGGCCTTGGCCGCAGTAGCGAAGAAATGCAGTGGGACCTGGATTACCTGCTGCAACTCTGGACCGCCATCAAAGAAGCCTCGCTGGATCGCTCCGCGCCGTTCCTGATCTACCAGGAAAGCAACGTGATCATCCGCGCTATCCGCGATTACCTGCGCCAGGATATCGGCGAAGTGCTGATCGACAGCATTGAAGCCCAGGAAGAAGCCCTGACCTTCATTCGCCAGGTGATGCCGCAGTACGCCAGCAAGATCAAGCTGTACGAAGACAGCGTTCCGCTGTTCAACCGTTTCCAGATCGAAAGCCAGATCGAGACCGCCTTCCAGCGCGTCGTCGAACTGCCTTCCGGTGGCTCCATCGTCATCGATCCGACCGAAGCCCTGGTGTCCATCGACATCAACTCGGCACGCGCCACCAAAGGCAGCGACATCGAAGAAACCGCCCTGCAGACCAACCTTGAAGCGGCTGAGGAAATCGCCCGTCAATTGCGTCTGCGTGACATCGGCGGCCTGATCGTCATCGACTTCATCGACATGACGCCTGCCAAGAACCAGCGCGCCGTGGAAGAAAAAGTCCGCGAAAGCCTGGAGGCCGACCGCGCCCGCGTTCAGGTCGGTCGCATCTCGCGCTTTGGTCTGCTGGAAATGTCCCGTCAGCGCCTGCGTCCATCTCTGGGCGAAAGCAGCGGCATCGTCTGCCCACGCTGCAACGGCACCGGCATCATCCGTGATGTCGAATCGCTGTCGCTGGCGATCCTGCGCCTGATCGAAGAAGAAGCCCTGAAAGACCGCACTGCCGAAGTGCGCGCCCAGGTGCCGATCCCGGTCGCCGCGTTCCTGCTCAACGAAAAACGCAATTCGATCACCAAGATCGAGCTGCGCACCCGTGCCCGTATCGTCATCCTGCCGAACGATCACCTCGAAACGCCACACTTCGAAGTTCAGCGCCTGCGTGACGACAGCCCGGAAGCGCACACCAACCAGTCCAGCTACGAAATCGCTGCTGCTGCCGCCGAAGTCGAAGAAGTCCAGCCAGCCGCTGCGACCCGCACCCTGGTTCGCCAGGAAGCTGCGGTCAAGACCGCTCCGCCGCGCACTTCCGCACCGGTTCCGGTTGAAGCTGCTGCCGCCCCCGCCCCTGCGCCGGTTGCTCACGAACCAAGTCTGTTCAAAGGCCTGGTCAAATCCCTGGTGAGCCTGTTCGCCACCAAGGAAGAGCCTGTCGCACCGGTCGTAGTCGAAAAACCTGTCGCCGAACGCCCTGCTCGCAACGAAGAGCGTCGCAACGGTCGTCAGCAGAGCCGCAGCCGTACTGGCCGCCGCGATGAAGAACGCAAGCCCCGTGAAGAACGTGCCCCTCGTGAGGAGCGTGCAGAACGCGCACCTCGCGAAGAGCGTGCGCCACGTGAGGAACGTGCACCTCGTGAAGAACGCGCACCACGCGAGCCTCGTGAAGTCCGTGATGACGCCGCGCCACGTGAAGAACGTCCGGCACGCGCTCCTCGCGAAGAACGCGCCCCACGTGCACCTCGTGAAGACCGCAAGCCTCGCGAAGACCGTCCGGTCCGCGAACTGCGTGAACCACTGGATGCCACGCCAGCCGCACCTCGTGAAGAACGCACCGAACGCGCTGAGCGTCCGGAACGTGCACCGCGCGAAGAGCGTCAACCACGCCAGCCTCGCGAAGAGCGCCAGCCACGTGCCGAGCAGGCCGTAGCTGCGGTCAGCGAAGAAGAAGTGCTGCCGAACGAAGAACTGCTGCAGGATGACAACCAGGAAGGCGCAGAAGGCGATCGCCCTCGTCGTCGCTCCCGTGGTCAGCGTCGTCGCAGCAACCGTCGTGAGCGTCAGCGTGATGCCAACGGCAACGTGATCGAAGGTTCGGAAGGTTCGGAAGGTAGCGAAGAAAACGCAGAAACGACGGCTGAAGCCAGCACGTCCGATCTGGCTGCGGGCCTGGCTGTCACTGCCGCCGTTGCCAGCAGCGTGATCAGCGCACCGGCTGAAGCCCAGGCCAACGTCCAGGCTGAGCGTGCTACGGCTGCGGTTGACGCTTCGCAAACCTCGTTTGCCGAAACACCGTCCATCCAGACGCCTGCGTTCGAAGCCCCGGCTTTGGAAACAGCGCCAGTGGAAACGCCGTTTGTCGAAACGCCAGTTGCGCAAGAGCCCGCTGTTGAGGCGCCTGCCGTTGAAGTGGCTGCACAAGTGCCTGCCGTTGAAACGCCAGTGGTTGAAGCGCCCGCTAGCGAAACGACTGTGAAAGCCGAATCCGTACCGGATGTCGAGGTTCAAGCTGTAGAAGCTCAGCCAGTTGCAGAAGCAGCACCCGTGGAAACACCGGTTGCCGCCCAGGCAGAACTGTTCTCGGCCGCTCCACAACCGGAACGTGTGGCACGCTTCAATGCCGCGGTTCAGGCCTCGGTGCAAGCGCCAGTGCGTGAAGCATTCGTTGCCAAGGAAGCCGCGGTCACTGAATCGGCAGAACTGCCGACGCCTGCACCAGTAGAAGTTGCTGTCGCTGAGCCAGTGGTTGCTGCTGAACCGGCTATCGCTGAAACGCCTGCTCCAACTGCTGTCGCACCTGCACCTGAAACGTTCGCTGCGCCAGCGCAGGAAGCACAGCCTGAGCCGGCCGTTGCCGAACCTGCGCCTGTCAGCAGCAACGGCCGCGCACCTAACGACCCTCGTGAAGTGCGTCGCCGTCGTCTGGAAGCCGAGCGTCTGCAGAAAGAAGCTGAAACTGCAGCTCAAGCGGCACCGGTGATCGACGAAAACCTGCGTTCTGTTGACGAAGTTGCGCATCAACACGCGCAAGCGCTGGAAGAAAGCACCGAGCCTAAACCGCTCGCTTAAATCCGGCTGACGAAAAAGCCCCGCCTGTGTAAGCAGGCGGGGCTTTTTTATGTCTGTTACATGATAGTTACCACGCGGAGCGTGGGAACAATCGACTCAGCCAACCATCACGGCGCAAACACCAACGCCGATGGAACATCCACATCCCACAGCACGCCCGGATCATCCACTTCAACCTCCCGGACGCGGCCCGTCTTGAACAGCCGCCTGGCGCCCTTCTCTCCGCCCAGGCCCACCAACCTGCGACCGAAACTGCGCCCAAACGCCACGGGATGCCCAAACTGCACGCCATAGACAGGCACGCTGATGGCATCGTCTTCCAGTGCATCGATTATCTGGCTGACGGTCGAAGTGAGAATGAACGGCATGTCTCCCAGCACCACCAGCCAACCGGTTGCCGTTGGCGCAGCTGCGACGGCTATCGCGATGCTGTCGCCCATCCCTGCTGAATCGAGCAAAACCTGCTGGCAGCCAAACCGTGCCCCCAACGCAATGACCTCGGTCAGTTCCGGGCGAGTGATCAACAGGCACTTGTCCACAAGCCCTTGCAGGCCCGCCAGCACATGCTCAAGCACGGGGCGTTCGACACCATCGCGTCCCATGCAAGGCGCCAGCAACTTGCTCTGGCCTGCACCTGCGAGCTGTTGGTAACGAATGCCCTCGCCTGCCGCCAGCACCAGCGCGCAGACCTTGCTATTCAATTCGCCGCCTCGGCTTGCAGAGGTTTTTTCTGCATCAACTCGATACCGTTCTTGATCGAAACAATTTCCGCCATCAGCGACAAGGCGATTTCGGCCGGGGTGTGGCTACCAATGTGCAGCCCGATAGGTCCGTGCAGGCGCTTTATGGCGTCTGCGTCGACCCCGAGCAGGGCCAGGTTGTTTCGGCGTTTCTGGCTATTGACCCGCGAGCCCAGGGCACCCACATAAAACGCTGGCGACGTCAGTGCGGTCAACAGCGCCATGTCATCCAGGCGTGGATCATGGGTGAGGGCAACGATGGCGGTGCGCTCGTCGGTTTCGATGCTCAGCACCGCATCATCCGGCATGCCCGGCACGAATCGCGCGTTCTGGTCTTCCCAGCCGTAGGCGAATTCTTTGCGCGGGTCGCAGATCAGTACGTCAAAATCCAGCAGCCGTGCCATTTCCGCGACATAACGGGACAACTGCCCGGCGCCGATCAACAGCAGACGCCAGCGCGGGCCATAGAGGGTGCGAAATACCTGACCGTCGAAACTGACAACATCGTCCCGCTTGGCAGAATGCAGGCTGACTTTACCCGTGGTCAGGTCCAGTTGGCGGGCCGTGATCTGATGATCGTCGCAGCGCTGCAAGAGCTCCGAGACCCAACCTGCATCATCCACCCACTCCTGGGTCAGGCGCAGTGTTCCACCACAGGGCAAACCGAAACGCGCCGCTTCATCGCGGGTGACACCGTAGGTAACCATTTCGACGCCGGTGGCGTGCGGTTGTAAACGACCATCCTGAAGGCGCGCGATCAAATCATCCTCGATACAACCACCAGAAACAGAGCCGATGACCATGCCGTCTTCGCGCAGCGCCAGCATGGCTCCGGGCGGCCTGGGCGCGCTGCCCCATGTCTGCACGACGCTGTACAACACCACTTGCTGACCTGCGCGACGCCAATCCAGCACGCTGCGCAAGACATTAAGATCGACGCTGTCCATCAGATATTCACCTGTTGTCTGTCAGTCGCTGGAGGGTCATTTCATGAAGTAAACACTGCATGAAATGCCTAAAACGTTTCGCAGATGCATGATCCAGGCCAGAGTGAAACGAGGAACAGATCGCAAAACCGGACCTCAGTAGAGGTTCGGTTCCATTTCCAGATCGACAGCAAAGCGTTCGGCGATATCGGCCTGAACCCGTCGTGCCAGGTTTAACAGTTGCTCACCGGTGGCATCGCCATAGTTGACCAAGACCAACGATTGCAAGCTATGCACGCCCGCGTCGCCCTCGCGAAAACCTTTCCAGCCAGCCTGTTCGATCAACCAGCCTGCCGCGAGTTTCACCTGCCCGTCGGGCTGTGGATAACTCACCACGCCCGGGTGCTTGCGTTTGATCTTCTGCAACAGCGAAGCCGCTACCAGCGGATTCTTGAAGAAACTGCCCGCGTTACCCAACACGGCGGGGTCCGGCAGCTTTTCACTGCGAATCGAGCAGATAGCGCGGCTGACGTCCCGCGCGGTGGGTTCCTTGATGCCCTGCGCCTCCAGACGCTGACGCACCGGGCCGTACTCCAGGTGCAGACGCTCGACCCGACTCAGGGCAAAACGTACGCGCAGGATCAACCAGCGCCCGATTTCGTGCTTGAACACGCTGTCGCGATAGCCAAAGGCGCATTCTTCGAGGGTGAAATCCCGCAGCTCGCCGGTCTGGCGATCCAGCGCCGTCAGGCTGTGGAAGACATCCTTGAGCTCGACCCCATAGGCACCGATGTTCTGCATCGGTGCTGCCCCCACAGTGCCGGGAATCAGGCTGAGGTTTTCCAGACCCTTGATCCCTTGGGCCAGGGTGTCCAGCACGAACGGGTGCCAGGGCTCTCCGGCCTCGGCCTCGACGATGGCCTGAATGCAGTCTTCGCGAAGGATACGGATGCCCCGCGTCGCCATGCGCAATACCAGGCCCTGAACATCACCGGTCAACAGCAGATTGCTGCCGCCACCGATCACCGTCAGCGGCAACTGATGTTCGGCCGCGTACGCCAGCGCCTCGCGCACGTCATCGTCGTTGTGAGCTTCTGCGAAATACTGGGCCGTGACCGCTACACCAAAGGTATTGAACGGCTTGAGGGAAACCCCGGATTGCACCTGCAACATCAGACCTCCAGCAAGCGGCGTACGCGCTCAAGGTCTTCGGCGGTGTCGACCCCGGCGGGCGGTGCTTCCAGCGCGTCGGCAACATGGATGCGCACGCCATGCCACAGGGCACGCAGTTGCTCCAGGCTTTCGGTGTCTTCCAGCCAGCACGGGCCCCAGCTCACGAAGTCATGCAGGAAACCGGCACGGTAGGCATAGATACCAATGTGGCGGCGATAAGGCACACCGGCAGGCAACGTCTCGCGATCCTTGGCCAGGGCGTCACGGGCCCATGGCAACGGTGCGCGACTGAACGTCAGGGCCAGCCCATTGATGTCGGCAACCACCTTGACCACGTTGGGGTTGAACAGCGCAGCCACATCATCAATGGGCTCGGCCAGGGTCGACATCCGCGCCTCAGGGTGAGCCGCCAGATTGTCTGCCACCTGATCGATGACCGCAGGCGGGATCAACGGCTCATCACCCTGGACGTTAACCACGATGGCATCATCGGCCAGCCCCAACTGCGCGGCCACTTCGGCCAGGCGGTCGGTGCCGGAGTTATGATCATCACGGGTCAACAGCACTTCGGCGCCAAATCCCAGGCAAGCCTCGACGATACGAGCATCATCGGTGGCAACCACAACACGTTCGGCACTGCTTTTGCGCGCCTGTTCCCAGACGTGCTGGATCATCGGCTTACCGGCGATGGTTTTCAGGGGTTTGCCGGGAAAACGGCTGGAGCCGTAACGGGCCGGGATAACAACCGTGAAAACCGCCGTCATTTATCCAGGCGCTCTTCGGTGGACAGGGTGCGAGCTTCGCTTTCCAGCATTACCGGAATGCCATCACGGATCGGGTAAGCCAGGCCTGCGCCTTTGCTGATCAGCTCGGTCTTGTCGGCGCTGAGCTTGAGCGGACCTTTGCAGATCGGGCAAGCGAGAATATCGAGCAATTTAGTGTCCATAGAAAAATCCTGAGGCGAGTCATGGCAAAAGAACGAGCAACTGCGAATCGAACCAACTGATGAAGGCGTCAGACGGCACAGCGTCTACCGCCAGATACCACCAATCCTCCTTGGCGAAGGCCCGGCACTTCACCGCGTCCTTCTCGGTCATGATCAACGGCAGCGGCGGCGTGAAGGTCAACGCCTGCGCGCTATAGACGGCATGGTCGGCGAACGCGTGGGGAACAGGTCGCCAGTGTAGCCCTTCGAGGGTATTGAAGAAACGTTGCGGATTACCGATCCCGGCCACTGCATGTAACGCCTGCCCTGCGGGGAAATGCTCCACGGGCTTGCGCTCGCCGCTGCGCAGGTTGACCAAGGCAGACGGCTTGAGGGTGAAGGCATAACCGTCGTCGCGGTCAGCCGTGGCGCCGTTGTAGAGCAGTGCATCGACATCCTTTAGGCGCTCCTCCGGCTCACGCAACGGCCCGGCAGGCAGGCAACGGCGGTTGCCCAGGCCACGGGCGGCATCGATCAGCACCAGCTCCAGGTCGCGGGCCAGGCGGTAATGCTGCAAACCGTCGTCAGAAAGAATCAGGTCCAGGGGTTCAGCTTCGAGCAAGGCACGTACCGCGCTGCCGCGATTCGGGTCGATCACCAGCGGAACACCACTGCGTTGCACGATCAACAGGGGTTCATCACCGGCTTCGCTGGCACTTTGCTCAGGTTCGACCCGCCAGGGGAAACCCGGCGGTTTGGCGCCGTAACCCCTGCTGACCACGCCAACCCGCAGGCCGCGCTGACGGCAATGCTCGATCATCCACAGGATCAGCGGCGTCTTGCCGGTGCCGCCCACGGTGATATTGCCGACAACGAAAACCGGAACCGGGGCCTTGTAGATGTCTCCGTCACCCGCCAGAAACTTTGCACGCTTGTTCAGCACCACCCGACGATAGAGAAACTCCAGCGGGCGCAGCAGCATCAGTGCCGGATGGCCGTTGTACCAGGCGTCGAGCAAGCGGTCAGAGAATGCCATCAGTTGGCCGCAGCCGCCTCGACCGTGGTCATGCGCAGGTGGCTGAAACCCAGCTTGCCTGCCGCATCCATGGCCGTGATCACTGCCTGATGAGGCGTCTTGCCATCAGCGCTGATGGACAGCGGCAATTTGGTATCGCCGCCCGACTCTCTTTGCAGCGCGTCAATCAGGGTCGGTAGATCATTCTTGGGCAGCAGCTGGTTGTTCAATGAATAAATGCCATCGGCATTGATGGCGATATCCAGGTGCTTGAGGTTCGCGTCGTCCTCGGGGGTGCCGGTAACGGCCTGGGGTAGGTCCACCCGCAACTGGGTCTCGCGGGTGAAGGTGGTAGTGACCACGAAAAACAGCAGCAGGATGAAGACCACGTCGATCAGCGACACCAGGTTGATGTCGATGTTTTCCCGGGGTTTACGACGACGGAATTTCACGCCTTGCCCTCAGCCAGGTCCACATCACGGTCGCCCTGCACCACTTCCACCAGCTTGATGGCTTCCTGCTCCATGCCCACCACCAGTTCATCGACACGGCTTTGCAGGAAACGGTGGAAGAAAATTGCCGGGATACCGACCATCAGGCCCGATGCCGTACAGATCAGCGCCTTGGAAATACCACCCGCCAGAATCGCTGCGTTGGTGGTCATGCCAGAGTTGGTAAACGACCCGAAGATGTCGATCATGCCCAGCACGGTGCCCAGCAAACCGAGCAACGGCGCCATCGCGGCAATGGAACCCAGGGTGCTCAGGTAGCGCTCCAGTTCGTGGATGACCCGTGCGGCGGCCTCCTCGATGCACTCTTTCATGATCTCGCGACCATGCTTGGAGTTCGCAAGACCCGCGGCAAGGATTTCACCCAGCGGGGAGTCGGCGCGCAGTTCCTTGAGCTTTTCCTTGTCCAGCTTTTTGTCTTTGATCCAGCGCCAGACCTGCCCGAGCAGGTGGGGGGGCGTAATGCGACTGGCGCGCAAGGTCCAGAGTCGCTCGATAACGATGCCGACCGCGGCAATGGAACTCAGAATGATCGGCAGCATCATCCAGCCGCCAGATTTGACCAGTTCCCACACAGTAGCCACCCCCTGAAAAAAGTGGCGCCACTCTAACATAGGGCCGTCGTGTCGCCGAAGCTTGCGATGAGGTGTGGTCTATAGAGTTCGTACAAATCCTTTGGGGTGACGGCAACCTGTGGGAGCGAATTCATTCGCGATGCGGTGTGCCAGTCACCGGTGATACTGAATGTGCTGGCCTCTCGCGAATGAATTCGCTCCTATGGAGCCTGCACCGTTGGGGTCTCAATCCCGCCAGAACCGCCGCTGCGCCCGTTGCGCTGTCGGCTCGCCGAACGTGCCCAGTTGCAGCCCGATAGCCCCCAGTTCGGCGCTGTCGAAGCTGGCTATTCCCAGCCAGCCATAACGGGCCATGACCAGCGGGTGTGGATGGCCGAACGCGTTGTTTCGGCCACGGGAAATCAACACGCCACGGGGCGCCACGGCCCGCAGAAAGTTTTTCGACGACGAGGTACGGCTGCCATGATGGGGCGCCTGCAACCAGTCGGCGCGCACGTCGAAATCACTGCCCAGCAATACGCGTTCGGTGTCGGCATCAATATCGCCGGTCAGCAGCAAGCGTTCCCCCTTGGCTTCCACGCTCAACACGCAGGAGGCCTGGTTGCCAGCCGCCGCCTGTTCCCAGCGCCAGGTTGCAAACTGCACGCCGTCCCAATCCCAGCGCTCACCGTTCTGGCATAACTGGGCAGGCAGCGAAGGGTGCAACTTCTCCAGCTCACCACCCAGTACCCGCGCCACCGGCAAGCCTTGATGAATCGCCTGGGCGCCCCCCGCATGATCGGCATCAGCGTGGCTGATCAACATCAGGTCCAGGTTGCGGACACCCGTCTTGAATAGTGCGGGGCGCACCACCCGCTCACCGATGTCGAACTCGCCAAAACGCGGGCCCGTGTCATAAAGAAGTGTGTGGTTGCGGGTACGCAGCAAAATCGCCAGCCCCTGCCCCACGTCCAGTTGCAGGACTTCAACCTGCCCGTGGGGAATCGGCTTAACGGGCGGGAACACGCAGAGCAGCAACAACGGCCACCCCAGCGCACGCATTGGCACGCCCTTGGGCAGCAGCAACAAGATCGCGCCAAACAGGCTCAACAACCATGCCCAACCGGGGACGGACCCGGCCAACCAGGCGGGTAACCAACCCGCCACCACGGCCAGGAAACGGAACAGCCAATCAAGAGAGCCGCCTGCCAGCCACAATAACCACTCGCCCACATGGGGCACTGGCAGCAACAGGGTGCCGATCAATGCCGGAGGCAATATGGCCAGGCTCACCCAGGGCACCGCGATCAGGTTGGCAGCGGGTCCACTGACACTGACAGGCAGGTTCAGCGCAAGCAGCACGGGCAATAAACCGATCGCAATCAGCCATTGGGCGCGAGTCCAGCTCTGCAGCCAGCTCCAGGCGCCCAGTCGTCCACCAAAGATCACAATCAACACCGCCACCGCGACGAATGACAGCCAGAAACCGGGCTGCAGACTCACCAGCGGTTCGAAGATCAACACGCAGTTGAGTGACAGCAACAGCGGCCAGACGGCACCCAGATGGCGGAAGCGCAAACGCCAGAGCAGCACCATGCCGACCATCACACAGGCCCGACGCACAGGCACTTCGAAACCGGCGAGCAAGCCGTAACCCAGCGCCCCGGCAAACGCCAGACCGCAGGCCCAAGGCAACCAGGGCAATGCACGCGGCCACCAGCCCCAGCGCGCCAGCCCGGCCACCAGAGCATAGATCACGCCAGCCAACAGACCGATATGCTGACCGGAAATCACCAGCAAATGCACGGTGCCCGTGTCCTGCAATACCTGCCAGTCTTCGCGGCTCAGACCCGAGCCATCCCCCAGCACGAGCGCCGCCAGGCCGCCTTCCCGCCCCCGGGCGTCCACCGCCAGCAGGCGCTGGCGCAGTGCATCGCGCCATGCGGCACGGGCAGGTGCCAGCCGTTGACCATCCACCACCGTGCCGGTCGCGCCGATGCGCTGGGCCAGCAGCCAGGCTTCGTAATCGAAGGCGTCGGGGTTGGCCAGGCCACCGGGACGCTTGAGCTTCACCGCCAGGCGCCATTGCTCACCGCTTCTCACCTGAGTGCCGCCATACCAGGCGACACGAATCCGCTCAGGCAAACGACTGCGGCGTGACTGGGCATTTTCAAGCTCGAAGCGCACCACACCCTCTTCGGTTTGCGGCAGGCCAACCACCTGCCCTTCCAGCCACAGGGTCTGGCCATCCAGCCCAATGGGCAGGCGATCTTCCAGCGCCCAGTGCGCCGAAGTGCAGGCCCAAGTGAAACCGAACAGAAAAAACGCCAGTGCATAGGTGCGAAACGGCAGCAGCATCAGGGCCAGTATGGGCAGGAGCAGCAACAACCAGACCGGCGGTAGAGCTGGCAAAAAGCGTAGGGTCAGCAAACCCAGTGCAAGCGCGATCATCCCTGTGCGCATCGGCGTTTACCCCGGTTCCAAAACGAAAGTCATCCCTTGGCTTAGCGCAGCAGGCGGGTTACAGATTTATTAATTGTCACAAACTCTGAATTTGCCACGGGCAGTATCTGTGCGATAAGGCCGGACGTACCCAGCCATTACCCGGAACAGACCGTATGCCACGCCAATTTATCAAGCGTTACATGCCCGATCCGAGCAGCATCCGGGAACACAAGTCCTTACGCTTTTTCGGACGCCTGTTGCACGATCCCAACCTCTGGCATCTGAATCGGCGTTCGGTCGCACGGGCCATGGGCATCGGCATCTTTGCCGCGTTGATGCCAATGCCTTTTCAGATGGTATTGGCAGGCCTGCTGGCGATCTGGGTACGCGGCAATATGCCCATTAGCGTCAGCCTGGTGTGGCTAACCAACCCGCTGACCATGCCGCCTGTGTTCTATTGCACCTACAAACTGGGCGCGCTGCTGATGCAGGTGCCGCCAAGGCAATTGCCGGACGACCTGACGTGGGAATGGATCAGCGGCCAGCTCTCGACCCTGTGGCAACCGTTTTTGCTGGGCTCACTGGTGGCGGGCGTGGTGCTGGGGGCGTTGGCCTATGGCCTGACGTTGCTGTACTGGCGCTGGTGGGTCGGGCGCCAGTGGCGCAAAAGGGAAGCGCGAAACACTAAATAAACCTGTGGGAGCGACCGGGGTGGCGATCCCACAGTGTTTAAAGATCGATCTGCGTTACTGACGCATCCCGTGCCCACTCACCAACAACCGTGCGCAACCGATGTACAGCACAAAGGTGGCAATGACCATGAAGGTCAGGGCGATGCTGATGCGGATGTCCGAGACACCCAGGATGCCGAAGCGAAAGGCGTTGACCATGTGCAGGACCGGGTTGGCCAGCGAAACGGTCTGCCAGAACGGCGGCAGCAGGTTGATCGAGTAGAACACCCCGCCCAGGTACGTCAATGGCGTCAGCACGAAAGTCGGGATAATCGAGATATCGTCGAAATTACGGGCAAATACGGCATTGATGAACCCCAGTAGCGAGAAGATCGTCGCTGTGAGCACCACCACCAGAATCGTGATCCCCAGGTGATGAACTTGCAGGTCGGTGAAGAACATCGACAGCAGCGTCACGATAATGCCAACGATCAAGCCCCGCAGAACGCCACCGACGGTATAGCCGATCAGGATGGTGTGCGGCGAAACAGGGGAAACCATCAGCTCTTCCACCGAGCGCTGGAACTTGGCGCCGAAGAAGCTGGACACCACGTTGCCGTAGGAGTTGGTGATCACCGACATCATGATCAGCCCCGGCACGATGTACTGCATGTAGGTGAAGCCACCCATGTCGCCAATCTGCCGGCCGATCAGGTTGCCAAAGATCACGAAGTACAAAACCATGGTGATCGCTGGCGGCAGCAGCGTCTGGGGCCAGATCCGGGTAAACCGGCGCACTTCGCGATAGACGATGGTGTTCAGGGCAATCAGGTTCGGGCGCAGCTCGGAGGTGGATTGCACAGTCATACCGCCACCTTCGCCAGGTTTTTTTCCACCAGGGACACGAACAGCTCCTCAAGTCGATTAGTCTTGTTGCGCAGGCTCAATACCTCGATGTTCTGGGCGGCCAGTTGGCTGAACAGCGCGGTAATGCCCACAGTCTTGTCCACTTGCACTTCCAGTGTGTGGCTATCGATCAGCTTGGACGGATAACCGAGCAGGTTCGGCGCTGTCTGGTAGGCATTCTTCAAGTCCAGCAGGAAGGTCTCGACGTGCAGCGTGTTGAGCAACTGCTTCATGCCCATGTTTTCAACAATCACGCCGTGGTCGATGATGCCGATGTTGCGGCACAACTGCTCAGCCTCTTCCAGGTAATGGGTGGTGAGGATGATGGTGATGCCTTTGTGGTTCAACTCGGTGAGGAAGGTCCACATCGAGCGACGCAGCTCGATGTCCACGCCCGCCGTCGGTTCATCGAGAATCAACAGGCGCGGCTCGTGGATCAGCGCACGGGCGATCATCAGGCGCCGCTTCATGCCACCGGACAGCGAACGCGAAGGCACATCGCGCTTGTCCCACAGCCCTAACTGAGTCAGGTACTGCTCGGCGCGCTCCTTGGCGATCTTAGGCGGGATGCCGTAGTAACCGGCCTGGGTCACGACGATGTCGAAGGTCTTTTCGAACTGGTTGAAATTGAACTCCTGGGGCACCACGCCGATGCTGCGCTTGAGCGCTGCGGGCTCGCGGTCCAGGTCATGGCCGAAGATATTCACCGAGCCACTGGTCTTGTTCACCAGGGTCGAGATAATCCCGATGGTTGTGGATTTGCCGGCACCGTTAGGGCCGAGCAACGCGAAAAAGTCACCTTCAGCGACATCCAGATCGATACCACTCAGGGCCTGGAAACCGTTGCCGTAGGTTTTGGTTAGCTGCCGGATGGACAGAGCGGAACTCATATCGGAAAACGCACCAATGAAGGAAGAAGGAAAGAAAGCCGGGGCCGCACATAACTGTTTACAACTGCGGCACAGCCCCGCAATGGTGCTTGGCTATGCCGCGTAAGTACAGCTAGATCTATCGATAGTACTTATCAGGTCAACGCAGTCATCACTGCTGCCTGATAAGCAGGCCGGGCCTTCAGACGCCCATACCAGGCCTCTAGATGAGGCATCGACGCCCGCTCGATGGGCATTTCAAACCAGGCATAAATAAAGCTGCCCAAGGGAATATCGCCCATGCCGAATTCGTCACCCGACAGGTACTGTTGCTTGCCCAATGCTTCATCGACCACCACCAGCAACTCTTGAATCACCTTGATCGCACCGTTGATCTGCACCCAGTCCTGCTGATCGGCTGGCGTGCGCAATACACCCCAGAACACCGTGCGAAACGGTGTGGCGAAACTGGCAGTGGTCCAGTCCATCCACTTCTCAGCCGAGGCACGGGCCTGCAGATCCTCAGGATAGAGCAGTGCCGGCGCATAACGGGCCGACAGATAACGCACGATGGTGTTGGACTCCCAGAGCACGAAGTCGCCGTCTTCAATCATCGGCACCACCCCGTTGGGGTTCTTGGCGCGGAACTCAGGCTCGTTCACCAGTCCAAACGCGCCACCGGCGTTGAGCGCCTCGTACTGCACACCCGCCTCTTCGGCCGCCCATAGCGCCTTGCGCACATTGGTAGAGTTCTTGCGGCCCCAGATTTTCAGCATTTCGTGTTCCCCGATTAGTTAGGTTGACTGGACTGATGCCTTGCTCGCGAAGAATGCATCAAAATCAGCGATGCACCAAGCACGGCCCTCTATGGCGAGGACGCCGCAATTGCGCCACAAGTTCAAGCGCAACGGCCAATGGCCGAACTCCCCCGGCACGGCAAGGTCACTATCGATGCATTCGCGATGGCCTTCCTCGCCATTCGGGGACGGCTAAGCTCTTGATGGCGGTTTCGCCATCATCACGGAGGATTTTCTATGCTGTTGTTGTGGATTCTGGTTCTGGTCGTCGGGGTCGCCTGGTTGGCCCATCGACGCATTGCACCGCTGCCAGCCCTCGGCGTGGTCGCCGTGTACCTGCTGGCGATGGGCATCTTCAGCCACGCGCCGGGCTGGTTGCTGACCATTTTCTGGGTGCTGTGGCTGGCCGTACTCCTGCCGCTGGTTTTGCCGGACCTGCGTCGCAAGTACTTCACCGCGCCTCTGTTCGCCTGGTTCCAGAAAACCCTGCCACCCATGTCGCAAACCGAACGCGACGCCATCGATGCCGGTACGGTCTGGTGGGATGGCGAGCTGTTCAGCGGTCGCCCCGACTGGAACAAACTGCTGGCCTACCCGAAAGTGGGGCTGACGGAAGAGGAGCAGGCATTCATCGACGGGCCTACCGAAGAACTCTGCGCCATGGTCAGCGACTGGCAGATCGGCCAGGACATGGACCTGCCGCCAGAGGCCTGGGCACATATCAAGACCCACGGTTTCTTTGCCCTGATCATCCCCAAGGAGTTCGGCGGCAAGGGCTTTTCGGCCTACGCCCACTCCCAGGTAGCGATGAAACTGGCGACCCGCAGCGGTGACCTGGCTTCCACCGTGATGGTCCCCAACTCCCTGGGCCCTGCGGAACTGCTGCTGCATTACGGCACTGACGAGCAACGCAACCATTACCTGCCGCGTCTGGCTCGCGGCGATGACATTCCCTGTTTTGCCCTGACCGGCCCACTGGCGGGCTCCGACGCGGGCGCCATGCCTGACACCGGGATCATCTGCAAAGGCCAATGGCAGGGTGAAGAAGTCATCGGCCTGCGCCTGAACTGGGAAAAACGCTACATCACCCTCGGCCCTGTCGCGACCCTGCTCGGGCTGGCATTCAAGGCTTTCGACCCCGAGCACCTGCTGGGCGACGAAGTGGACCTGGGCATTACCCTGGCACTGATCCCCACGGACACCGAGGGCGTGAATATCGGCCGTCGACACCTGCCCCTGGGCGCCGCCTTCATGAACGGCCCCAACTCCGGCAAGGACGTGTTCATCCCGCTGGAGTACCTGATCGGCGGCCAGGAAATGCTCGGCAAAGGCTGGATGATGCTGATGAACTGCCTGTCCGTGGGCCGTTCGATCTCCCTGCCAGCGGTCGGCACGGGCGCTGCCAAGTTCACCAGCCTGGTGACCGGCCAGTACGCCCAGGTTCGCGAGCAGTTCAACGTGCCGCTGTCGGCATTCGAAGGGATTCAGGAAGCACTGGCGCGCATCGGTGGCAACGCCTGGCTGATGGACAGCGCCCGCATGCTGACCGCCAATGCCGTGGACCTGGGGGAAAAACCTTCGGTGCTGTCGGCCATCCTCAAGTACCACCTCACCGAACGCGGCCGTGAGTGCATCGGCCACGCCATGGACGTGCACGGTGGCAAGGGCATCATCATGGGCCCTAACAATTACCTGGGTCGCAACTGGCAAGGTGCGCCGATCTTCATCACGGTCGAAGGGGCCAACATCCTGTCTCGCAACCTGATGATCTTCGGCCAGGGCGCCATTCGTTGCCACCCGTTTGTACTCAAGGAAATGGCCCTGGCCGGACGCGAAGATCACGACCGGGCTTTGATCGAGTTCGATGGCCTGCTGCTCAAGCACATTGGCTTCGCAGTGAGCAACGCCGCCAGCACCCTGGTCCTGAACCTGGGCCTGGGGCATTTCGAAGGTGCACCGGGAAACAGCTTGAGCCAGGGCTACTTCCGCGCCCTGAACCGCCAGGCTGCTGCCTTCGCCATGCTGGCCGACCTGAGCATGATGCTGCTGGGTGGCGAACTGAAACGTCGCGAACGACTGTCAGCGCGTCTGGGGGATGTGCTCAGCCATATGTACCTGGCGTCGGCTGCCCTCAAGCGCTACCACGACCTCGACTCCCCTGAGCACTTGCAACCGCTGTTTTGTTGGGCCATGGAAGAAGCCTTGGGCGAGTCGGAGCGCGCGCTGGACGAACTGCTCGGCAACTTCCCGAATCGGGTACTGGGAGGCCTGTTGCGGGTGGTGGTCTTCCCGTTCGGTCGTCGCCACAAGGGGCCGTCAGACCTGCTGGACGCCGAGGTCGCCGAAGTCCTGGGCCGCGCCAAGGGCGATCCGACCCTGGAAGAACTGCTCGCTGGGTGCTATCGCCCGCAATCGGCAGACGATCCGGTCGGTGCCCTGCAACACGCCAGCGACCTGTTGAACGCCGCCCAGCCGCTACAGAAAAAACTGCACCACGGCATCAAAAGCGGCCAGTTCACTCCCGCTGCCGGCGAGCACCTGATCGATGCCGCGTTGCATGCCGGCGTACTGCAACCGGCGGAAGCCGAAACCCTGCGTCAGGCCGAAGCGGCACGGCGCAAGGTTATCGACGTGGATGACTTCGACAAGGAAGAACTGAAACTGGCCCCGGGGAAGGTCCGTTAAGCCGTAAGGCTAAACGTCAAACCCACAGCGGGCGCTGAGAGCTTTATACTCTCGCGCCCGTTTTTTGCTATTGAGGATTGCACCATGGCCGACGCCACTCTCGACCACCAACTCAACCTGCTGGCGCATCTGCGCAGCATCCTGGTCGCGCTGGGCGAGGCCGAGCAGGTTCCAGAAGAAAGCCATGCCTTGTTCATGGAGCGCTTCGACGAGTTGATGACCCTGCTGCCGCAAGACCCGATTGAAAGTCAGTACCTGGGTCAGGAACTGCTGTGCCAGGTAATCCAGCGCTACCCGCAAATCGCCCACCTCGTGCCACGCGACCTGCTGTGGTACTTCGCCGGCGATTGCCTGCACTTCATGCCCGACGAAGAAATCGAGCTGTATCAGGCTTTGGAGGAACGTCGCTACGAAGCTGAACAGAACGAAGAACCCTTCGACTGGAATCAGGAAAAGCAACTGCTGGCGATGTCAGCACAGGGCAGCAAGCACTGATAGGGGATGATCGAAAAACCAGGTGGGAGCGAGCTTGCTCGCGAAAGCGCAGGGTCAGCCATCAAAGGTGTATCAGGACTGACGCCTTCGCGAGCAAGCTCGCTCCCACAGGTCGGGTTACTTCAACAAAACCCCCTGCGCCTCCGGGAAGACGTCATGGTCGATGAGCTTGGCGACGTCCACGGCATGGGGGAAGATCTTTTTGGCAACGAACAGGTCATCCACGCCCTGCAACGCCGTTACGTCCTGGGCCTCCACCGGTACTAACGACTCAAGCCCCCAACTGTGCAAACGCTGGGACACCGGCAGGGGGATGTCGTTGGTTTTGGCGAAGATCCGTGCGTATTCCTCCTGGTTATTGCGCGCCCATTCGAACGCCTTGGCGAAACGCTGCAAGACGTCGTTGACCGCCTGACGCTTCAACGAATCGGTCAACACTTCGTCGGAGGCAGTGATGAAGGTCAGGCCAGTGTTGATCCCCTCCCCGCTCAGCAACACCCGCGCGCCATTCTCTTCGGCAAACGCCTGATAGACGCCAAAGGTGGCCCACGCGTCGATCTTGCCGGCGTTGAACGCAGGCAGCGCATCGGTCGGCAGTACAAAGCCGATCTTCACATCAGCTTCGTTGACACCGGCATCGGCCAACGCCCGAATCAACAGGTATTGGGAAATGCTGCCCCGCGCTGAAGAAATCACTACGTTGCGGCCCTTGAGGTCGGCAACAGTCTTGATGTCGGAATCTTTCGGCACCAGGATCGCAATGCTGCGCGAGCGGCTGCGGCGTACGGCCACAATGCGCAACGGCGCGCCCCCGGTAGCAGCCGCCAGCACCGGTGTGTCACCCGCTGGCGCCAGGTCTACAGCTCCGGCACGCAACGCCTCGAACAATGGCGCGGCGCCCTGAAAGTTGGCCCATTCCACTTGATACGGAATGCCATCGAACGCCTTGGACGCTTCGACCACGGTCCGCAAGCCCTTGGCCTGATCCCCCAGAATCAGCTTGACCTGGGACCAGTCGACATTGGCCGACGCCGTGGTTTGTTTCTGGCTTGCGCCACCGGTTTCATTGCCGCAGCCAGCCAGTAGTAACAACGCGGCGGATAACAACAAGGCAGAGCATTTCCAGACACGGTTCATCGAGCGAAGCGGCATTACAGAACTTCCTTGTTGCAGGAAAGGTATCGGGGACTTGAATCACGCTCAGCGTGCATTGGCAAAACGGCGCAGCTTTTCATGGGTAGGTTCATCGACAGCGCTTTCTGACTCGTGGGTATGTTCTGCCCCGGCCTCGACGCCCAACAGCCCGAGCAAGCGGGTACGAATCGCCTGGAAACCGGCCTGCCCCGTGCTGCGTTGGCGAGGCAGTTCGATATGCAGCTCGTCAGCGATCTTGCCGTTGGCGAGCACGATGACACGGTCTGCCAGCAGGATCGCTTCGTCGACGTCATGGGTGACCAGCAGAACCGCCGGGGTGTGTTTGCGCCACAGGTCGATGATCAATTGATGCATGCGAATGCGGGTCAGGGCGTCCAGCGCGGCAAAAGGTTCGTCGAGCAACAACAGCTTCGGCTCGCGCACCAGCCCACGGGCCAGGGCAACGCGCTGGGCTTCACCGCCTGACAGGGTCGCCGGGAAGGCATTCAAGCGATGGGACAGGCCGACCTCGGTCAACGCTTCCTCGGCGCGGGCCTTGGCGTTGTCGATGTTCAGCCCCAGCACCACGTTTTTCCAGGCGCTTTTCCAGGGCATCAGCCGCGGCTCCTGAAACACCGCAGCCCGGGCCAACGGCACCCGCAGTTGACCACTGTCGATGTTGTCGAGCCCCGCCAGGGTACGCAGCAGCGTGGTCTTGCCCGAACCGCTGGCACCGAGCAAGGCGACGAACTCGCCCGGTGCGATGTCCAGGTCCAGGCCATCGATCACCCGCTGCTCGCCAAACTGACGAACCACATTACGCAACTGGACCGGCGCCGGGTTGCGCGGCTCGACAGGGGACGACGTGTGCAAAAGATCAAGAGCAGCCATGTTCAATTCCTCACGAATGTAGGTCGCCAGGCCAGCGCATAGCGCTCCAGCGTGCGGATGATGCCGTCGATCACAAGTCCCAGGACGCTGTAGATCAGCAGACAGATGACAATCACATCGGTACGCATGAAGTCCCGGGCATCACTGGCCAGATAGCCGATGCCCGCCGTGGTGTTGATCTGCTCGACGAACACCAGCGCCAGCCAGGAAATACCCAGCGAGTAACGCAAGCCCACGAAAAACGATGGCAGCGACCCTGGCAGGATCACGTGCCAGATCAACTGCCGACGGTTGAGGCCCAGGGTATTGGCGGCCTCGATCAGCTTGGGGTCGATATTGCGAATGCCGGAGAACAGGTTCAGGTACACCGGAAACGTCGTGCCGGTGACGATCAGCGCGATCTTGGTGAACTCGCCAATGCCGAACCAGAGGATGAACAACGGCACCAGTGCCAGGGAGGGAATAGTGCGCAGCATTTGCATGGGTGAGTCGAGGATCACTTCGCCGCGCTTGGACAGCCCGGTGATCAGCGCTGCCACCACGCCGATGCTGACGCCAATGCTCAGCCCCAGCAGTGCGCGCTGCAACGAAACCCAAAGGTGTTTGCCCAGCTCCCCGGAAGCAATCATCGCCCACAAGGTGCCGCCGATCTGTGAGGGTGCGGCGATGACTCGGCTTGGCAACAGGCCGCTCTGGGAAGCCAGCTCCCACAGCAGCAGCAAGACAAGGGGGCTGACCAGGCGAATCACGAAATCCGGGGCACGCCAGCGTTTGGCAGTACTGGCGCGCTGGCCCGATGAGGTATCGACCCGCTCGGCCTTGTTGACGGTAAAAAACCCGGCATCAGCGTTGTGAGGGTCGAAGGTTTTGTCGGACATAGGCTTCTTCCTGAAAGACTGGCTGGGCGAAGCCCAAGGCAAATGACATGAACCTCATGCTAAACGCATAAAAAAGCTCAGTGAAAGTCTTTTTAGGAATAACCTAATAGTTAAATTTACTGATTTTTATCATCAAACAAAATGCATACTTTTTATAATTACCTTAGACCCAGAAAGAATTTCACAGCGCCCTCCTATCCCCCTATGTTGCAGCCATACGTTCGGGCGCGCGCACTGCCGCGCCCAAAAAATGTGGGGCATGGCGCCCCGGTCGCCTTGGCATTGAAAGGAGTTTTCATGAGCATTGAATTCATTGGCTACATCGCCACCCAACCGGGCTCGGAGATCCACCCGCGCACAGGTCCGACCATCCAGCCCGAGTACGTCGCGAAAGTCGCCAAGGCTCACGAAGACGCCGGGTTTGACCGGGCACTGGTCGCTTACCACTCCAACAGCCCGGACAGCGCGTTTGTCGCCGCCCACGCCTCCAGCATCACCACCCGCCTGAAATTCCTGATCGCCCACCGCCCGGGCTTCATCGCCCCGACTGTAGCGGCCCGACAGTTTGCGACCCTGGATGTGTTCAACGGTGGTCGCACGGCCATCCACATCATTACCGGTGGTGACGATCAGGAACTGCGCGCCGACGGCAGCCATATCGGCAAGGATGAACGCTATGCACGCACCGACGAATACCTTGGCGTGGTGCGTCAGGAATGGACCAGCGAAAAACCCTTCGACCATAAGGGCACCTACTACCACTTCGAGGGCGCCCACTCCCAGGTGAAGTCCGCGCAGCAGCCGCACATTCCGATCTACTTCGGCGGCTCCTCTGCAGCGGCCATTGAAGTGGCGGGCAAGCACGCGGATGTCTATGCGTTGTGGGGCGAGACCTACGATCAAGTGCGCGACGTGGTGAAACAGGTCCGCGCCGAAGCCGCCAAACATGGCCGCACGGTTCGCTTCAGCCTGTCGCTGCGCCCGATCCTGGCAGAAACCGAAGAGAAAGCCTGGGCTCGCGCCGACAGCATCCTGGAAAAAGCCAAGGCCCTGGCCGAAGCCAGTGGTTTTGTCCGCAGCGAGCCACCCAATGAAGGTTCGCGTCGCCTGCTGGCGGCAGCGGCCAAAGGCTCACGGCTGGACAAGCGCCTGTGGACCGGGATCGCCGGGCTGCTGGGCGCCAAAGGCAACTCGACCTCGCTGGTGGGCACCCCGGAACAAGTCGCTGAAGCGCTGCTTGATTACTACGACCTGGGCATCACTACCTTCCTGATCCGTGGTTTCGACCCGCTGGAAGATGCCATCGATTACGGCAAAAAACTCATCCCCCTGACCCGCGAGCTGGTGGCCAAGCGCGAGCGCGAAGCGCAGGAGAAGGTGGCCTGATAGATACTCGGCACCTGAAACGCTCCCACCGGGCTTTTACAAATCCTGTGGGAGCGAATTTATTCGCGAGGGGCCAGCACATTCAGCATATTCGGTGACTGGCACACCGCATCGCGAATGAATTCGCTCCCACAATTGCCGACCTCAACAACCACCCACAAAAAAGCGCAGCCCACCTTCATGGGCTGCGCTTTTTTGTGCTTGCGCGATTACAGCTTGTAGTCAGTGTCAGTCCGCTCAAGCTGACGGATCAGGGCATTCCAGTGCCGTGCCACACCAGGGCCAGTGCCGCTCTTGAACACCTTGGCCTGCTCTTCCACCTTGGCCACCACTTCGGCGGGCGGGAAGATAAGTTCGTCGTTGCCGGCAGCCTGCGCCGCGATCTGGATGTTGCAGGCGTATTCCAGGTTATGCAGCTGCTGGAACGCATGCTCGACGCTGACACCCGCCGTCAGCAGGCCGTGGTTGCGCAGGATCATCACGCTCTTGTCGCCCAGGTCCGCCACCAGACGCTCACGCTCGTCCAGGTCCAGGGCAACGCCTTCGTAGCCGTGATAAGCGATGCGCCCCGAGAAACCGATGGAGTGCTGGGAGATCGGCAGCAAGCCGCCCTTCTGCGCCGATACCGCAATGCCGTCGCGGGTGTGGGTGTGCAAGACCGCCACCAGATCGTGACGCGCACCATGAATCGCACTGTGGATCACATAACCGGCGTAGTTGATGCCCAGGCCGGTCGGGTCATCGACGATGGTGCCGTCAATGTCGACCTTGACCAGGTTCGAGGCGGTGATCTCGTCGAACAGCAAGCCGAACGCGTTGATCAGAAAATGTTCGTCCGGCCCCGGCACTCGGGCCGAGAAGTGGGTATAGATGTGATCGGTCCAACGCTTGAGCGCCGCCAGTCGATAGGCCGCAGCCAGTTTGACGCGCACCTCCCACTCTTCGGGTGTCACACGGTCGCGGACACTGGTGGACTCGGATGTAGCGGACTGGACCGGCAAAGCACTGACGTTACTCATGGCAAGACTCCCTATGGCCTGAAGGCGATCGGGCAAGCCTATGCGCATAAGAAAACGTTTAAAAATCACATTTTCTTCTAAGCTAATTATTAATTTTTTTTATGTAGTGTCGCCCGCTCCTACAAGGGTTTCACGCCGCAGCCCGCGTTTGTTTCAACGACTCGGCCACCAGGCTGCCAAACGAGGCCACCGGCGCCTGCAGGTTGCCCAGGAAGCGTGGGTAGATCAGCCACAGGTCCATCACCGGCTTGAAATCCTTGAGCGGCACGATCGCCAGTTGCTCACGATGGGCGCTGCGTTCCAGCAACGGCCGAGGCACCAGCCCCAGGCCCATGCCGTCCGCGACCAGCCCCAGTTGCAACTCGGTCCCGAAGGTTTCCAGGTTGATCTTCAGGCTCAGGCCCTGGTCCGTCAGGGTGCGTTGCAGCCCGGCGCGGAAACCACAGCCATCCGGGTTAAGCACCCAGCCCCGCTCATAACAGTCGGCCAGCTTGCTGGGCTTTTTCGGCACCGAGTCTTTGGCGCACACCACCACCAGCTCCATCTTGCCGATGGACTCACCGATGATGTTTTCCGGGAAGATCTTACCCGCCGGGAACAAGGCAGCGGCAGCATCCAGTTCGCCGTTCTCGATCTTGCCGATCAGGTTGCTGCCCCAGCCGGTGACCACTTGCGCACGCAGGTCAGGGAACTGCCCACGCAAATGCTTGAGCGCATCGAGCAACACCACATCGCCCACCGTTTGCGGCACACCCAGGCGCAGCAGGCCGCTGGGCGGCGTGTCGCTGGCAACCAGTTCACGCAACGCATCCATCTCGCGCAGGATCGCCCGGCACTGCTGGTACACCTGGGTGCCCATGACCGTCGGCTTGAGCGGTTTGGTATTGCGGTCGAACAACTCGACCCCCAGCGCCTGCTCGAAATTCTGCACCCGACGGGTAATGGCGGGCTGAGTCAAATCCAGGGATTCAGCGGCGTGGCTGATCGACTGGCAGCGAATCACCGCCACAAAGGCATCGATATCATCAATTTTCATTCGGACCGCACATTAAAAAGGGAGAACAAAATGTATGAAAAGCATAATTCCAATCCCGCAATCCTGCAAAGTACACAATATGCAGTCAACCAAACCCGAAGGAATTAAATGCATTTTCGTTATAACCTAATCATTAAAAAATAGCATATTAACTCCCCACATTATGCTTATATCTATCCAACCCCCTTATTACCCATATCGGCTTTGGAACAGATATGACTCAGACCCGACACCCGGAACGACTCAGAGCCTTCATTGGCGCACTGGCGGAGCTGATCGACAGTAATCCTCGCGAAGGCGACCTGCTGTACCGTGGCGGCAAATTGCTGTCGCAACTGGTCAGCTTCGATGACTGGCTACCCGATGACTACGCCATCCCCGACCCACAGCGCTACCAGCAATTCCTGCTGCACGCCGACTCCCGCGAGCGCTTCTCGGTCGTGAGTTTTGTGTGGGGACCGGGCCAGGCAACACCCATCCACGACCACCGCGTCTGGGGCCTGATTGGCATGCTGCGCGGCGCCGAATATTCCCAGGGCTATGCCCGCAGTGAAAGCGGACGCCTGGAAACCGAAGGCCCGGCGATCCGTCTGGAGCCGGGCCAGGTCGAGGCGCTGTCACCACGCAGCAACGATATCCACCAGGTGCATAACGCCTTCGATGACCGCGTGTCGATCAGCATCCACGTCTACGGCGCCAACATCGGTGCCGTTAAGCGCGCGGTCTATCAACCCGACGGCACTGAAAAACTGTTTATTTCCGGCTATTCAAACACCGTTCTCCCGAATATCTGGGACCTGTCAAAAGAGAGCCAAGCCCAATGAGCCAAGCCAATCACCCTACCACTCGCTCCTTTCAGGACATTCGTAACGCGCTGCTGGCCAAACACGAACTGGCACTGGTGGATGTGCGCGAAGAAGCGCCGTTTGCCGAGGCTCACCCACTGTTCGCTGCCAACATCCCGCTGTCCAGGCTGGAGCTTGAAGTGCTGTCGCGCATCCCGCGCAAAGACACCGCCATCACCGTCTACGACAATGGCGAAGGCCTGGCGCCCCTGGCAGTAGAGCGTTTGCAGGGGCTGGGCTACAGCGACGTGCGACAGCTGGAGAACGGTTTGCAAGGCTGGCGCGACGCGGGCGGCGAACTGTTTATCGACGTCAACGTGCCGAGCAAGGCATTCGGCGAACTGGTAGAACATCATCGCCACACCCCGTCCCTGGGCGCCGAAGAAGTGCTGGCCCTGATCGAATCCAAAGCCGACGTGGTGGTGCTCGATGCCCGCCGCTTCGACGAATACCAGACCATGAGCATCCCGGGCGGGATCAGCGTGCCAGGTGCTGAACTGGTGCTGCGCGCCCGTGAGCTGGCGCCGGACCCGAACACCCGGATCATCGTCAACTGCGCTGGCCGCACCCGCAGCATCATTGGTACCCAATCGCTGGTGAACGCCGGGATTCCAAACCAGGTCTCGGCCCTGCGCAACGGCACCATCGGCTGGCTGCTGGCCGGGCAAACCCTGGACCACGGTCAGGCCCGCCGCTTTGCCGCCGTGAGCGAAGACACCCGCGAACTGGCCACCGCCGATGCGCGCAAAGTCGCCGACAAGGCCCGCGTCCAGCGCGCCAGCCGTGCCGACCTGCAGCGCTGGCAGCAAGACGCCTCGCGCACCACGTACCTGTTCGATGTGCGCACCCCGGAAGAATTTGCCCAGGGCCATCTGCCAACAGCGCGCTCGACACCGGGTGGCCAACTGGTGCAGGAAACCGATCACTTCGCCAGCGTGCGTGGTGCACGACTGGTGCTGGTGGACGACGACGGCGTGCGCGCCAACATGTCGGCTTCCTGGCTGGCACAACTGGGCTGGGAAGTGTTCGTGGTCGATGACCTGAAGGCCACTGACTTCAGCGAAAAAGGCGACTGGGATGCGCCGATTCCAACACCGCGCCAGGTCGAGGAAATCAGCGCCGAGACCCTGGCCGAATGGCGCAGCCATGGCGGCGTCGCGGTACTGGATTTCACCACCAGCGCCAACTACGTCAAGCAACATATCCCCGGTGCCTGGTGGGCATTGCGCGCTCAACTCAAGGAAGGGCTGCGCAACATTCCGGCCGCCGAACGCTATGTCCTGACCTGCGGCAGCAGCCGTCTGGCGCGCCTGGCAGTGGCCGATGTCGAAGCCCTGACCGGCAAACCGGTGTTCCTGCTCAAGGGCGGCACGCCCACCTGGATCGCTGCCGGGTTGCCACTGGAAAACGGCGAAAGCCACCTGGCCTCGCCACGCACTGACCGCTATCGCCGCCCGTATGAAGGCACCGACGCACCGCGCGAAGCGATGCAAGCGTACCTGGACTGGGAGTTCGGCCTGGTCGAACAACTGGGCCGCGACGGCACTCATGGTTTTTACGTGATCTGATTTGCGATTCAAGGCGCGCGACCACCGGGTCGCGCCGTCACACAACTTCCCTACCCGACCCCTCTCCAGGCGGAGGTTACTGATCAACAACAACGAGAGGATCCACCATCATGTCTGCAGCACTGCAAACCCCTGTCGCTCAAACGTCCACCGGCTCATTGCAGGTCACCCGCCTGGAACCCACCATCGGCGCGGAGATCGCCGGCATCGATCTGAGCCAACCCATCACCCCGGCCCTGCGCGACGAATTGCGTGCGCTGCTGCTGGAACACAAGGTGATTTTCTTCCGTGATCAGGCAATCGACACCGCTCAGCAGATCGCCTTTGCCCGTGAATTCGGTGAGCTTTACGTACACCCGACCACACATCAGAACGACCCGAACAAACCCTACGCACACCTGATCCAGGCACAGGACACCCGCAAGCTCTACGGCCCCAATACCACCGGTCGCTGGCATACCGACACCAGCTGGCTGCTGCAACCGACGCTGGGCGCCGTGCTGCGAGCAGTGGATTTACCCGAAGTGGGGGGCGATACCTTGTGGGCCGATGCCGGCGCGGTTTATCGGGCTTTACCGGATGACCTGCGCGAAGAAATCGACACGCTGTATGTGGTCCATGACTTCAAGAAGGCACTGGATGCCGTCGGGTTCGACTACCCCATACTCTCCCATCCACTGGTGCGCACCCACCCGGAAACCGGCGAAGACAGCCTGTTCATCAACTTCTCGCAAAACCCGTCGGTCATCGGCTGGACGCCAGAACGCAGCAAGCAATTGATCGACCGCCTGCATCTGGAATTCAACAAGCCCGAGCACCAGGTGCGCTTCAAATGGCGCAAAAACTCCATCGCGTTCTGGGACAACCGCTCGACCCTTCATTACCCGGTCTACAACTACGGCGATTACCCCCGCCGCATGGAACGGGTGCTGATCGCCTATGACGACATCCCGCATCGGGTGAGAAAGCCCGCCGCCACCGTCTGACCTTAGCGAGCAATCTCGCGCCCACCGGTGTGGGGGAATTTATTGCCTGAAGACCTTATGTAGGAGCGAATTCATTCGCGAATGCAGGGTGTCAGGCGACCGTGATGCCGGGTGTGCCGGCCTCTCGCGAATGAATTCGCTCCCACACTTCGAGTGGCAAAAAACCGAACGGATTATCACGCCCTGCCCTAAGGAGGCCTCCCCATGCCTGCTCGATTTTCACGCAAACATGATTACATGGCCTACGCCGCCCTCAGCCTGCTGGCCGCCAGCGTCGAGGCCCATGGCGCCAGCGCCGACGATCAAACCCTGAACACGGTGGTGGTCACCGGCAACCGTGGCAGCCAGCAGCGCACCGTCGCTGATAGCCCCTCGCCCATCGACGTGATCAGCGCCGAGCAATTGCAGGCCAGCGGTAAGGTCGGGCTCAAGGAACTGCTGGCTCGCCTGCTGCCATCCTTCAACCTGCCAGCCATCAATGGCGGCGGTACGTCGTGGTCGGTGCGTGGGGTGACCATGCGCGGCTTGTCGGGTGATCAGGTGCTGGTGCTGGTCAATGGCAAACGGCGGCACAACACCGCACTGATCAACAACCTGGCACGCATCGGCACGGCGGCAGTGCCGGTCAACCTGGACTTGATCCCGGTGTCGGCGATCGACCACATCGAAGTGCTGCGCGACGGCGCTTCGGCGCAATACGGCTCGGACGCCATCGCCGGGGTGATCAACATCATCCTCAAGGAAACCGACCACGGCGGCAGCGCCGAAACCAGTTTCGGTCGTTATGGCAGCGGAGACGGCGACACGGTCCACCAGACCGCCAATTACGGCATGCCCCTGGCGGGCGACGGCTTTCTCAACCTGGCGCTGGACACCAAGGAGCAGGAGCCTTTCAGCCGTACAGGCAGCGCAACGGGCGCCCTCTATTCCGCACCCGGCGTCCCTGACAAGCGCGACCAGACCGTCGACCGCCACGGCTGGAACCCCAGTTACGGGCTGGGCCGCGAGAAAGTCACCAACGCCAGCTACAACCTGGAAGTGCCGCTGCAGGACGACCTCAGGTTCTACTCGTTCTCCACCGTCAGCTACATGGAAACCACCAAGGTCACCGGCAACTACCGCCCCAATGACATCTACTCGCTGGCTGGTGATCCAAACACTCCCTACCCAGACGGCATTCACGCCCAACGGCGCAACCGCACGATCGACTTTCAACTGGCGGGAGGCTTCAAGGGCGAAGTCGGCGGCTGGAACTACGATGCCAGCTCGACGTGGGGCGAGGACAATTCGACGCTCAACGCGGCCAACACGCTCAACCCGTCACTGGGGCCGACCAGCCCGACCTCCTTTAACCTCGCCTCGCAGATTTTCGATCAGTGGACCAACAACCTGGACTTCAACCGGGCGTTCGATATCGGCCTGAAAAACCCGCTGCAAGCGGCCTTCGGTTTCGAGCACCGCTTCGAACGCTACGAAATCGACGCAGGCGACTACAACAGCTACACCCCCGGCAATTACGTGCTGCCCAGCGGGCCTTTCGCGGGCACCACGCCGCTGCCTGGGCTGGCCTCCTACAACGGCACCAGCAAAGCTGACGCAGGCAGCATCAGCCGCAACAACATCGCCAGCTACTTCGACCTGGGCCTGGATGTGACCGACAAATGGTTCGTCGGGGTGGCCGGGCGTTACGAGCATTACACCCAGGACATCGGCAGCACCTGGAGCGGCAAGTTCTCCACACGCTATGAAATCCTGCCGGGCTTTGCCTTGCGCGGCACGGTCAACAACGGCTTCCGGGCACCGTCTTTGGCCCAGACCATTTACTCGTCATCGACCTTCACCTCAGGCGGCGTGGTCAATGGCGAGCGCCAGAGCGTTCCGGTCAAGGTTCTGCCCGTGGACACCCCGGAAGCCCAGGCGCTGGGGGCGCAAAAGCTCAAGCCGGAGAAATCCCTCAACTACAGCTTTGGCTTCACTTTCGAACCAGTGGACAACTACCGCCTGACCACCGACTTCTACCAGATCGGCATTCGTGACCGCATCGTCTCCACCAGCTTGCTGGGCGGCCCTGCGGTGTCGCAGATCCTGGCCGCCAACGGCTTGCCGCCGTCGCTTTACGCGCAGTACTACACCAACGCAGTGGACACCCGGACCCGCGGCGTCGATATCGTCAACGAGTACCGTCAGCAGTTGGATCAATATGGGCAAGTGCGCTGGAGCGCCGCGTGGAACTGGAACCAGACCAAGATCGAAAAACTGCAGGCCAACCCCTCGCAACTGGCAAGCCTGGGCCCGCAATACCAGTTGTTCGACCGCCGCCTGCAAAAAGACCTGACCGTGGCCACCCCGCAATCCAAGCTGATCCTGGCCTCGAACTGGAAGCTCGCCCCTTACAACGTGAACCTGGCCGTGACCCGCTTCGGCAGCTACGTCGAGGGCGACAACAACCCGGTCAACGACCGCAAGTTCTCGGCCAAATGGATCACCGACCTGGACGTGGCCTACGACCTGAGCAAAAACCTGACGGTGGCGCTGGGGGCCAACAACCTGTTCAACGTTTACCCGGACAAGAAAGGCATTACCGACTGGACCGGTGCCTATCAATACGGCCAGTTCTCGCCTTTCGGCTTTGGTGGCGCGTATTACTACACGCGGCTGGCTTATAACTTCTGATGGGGTAAACCTTTGTAGAAGCGCGCTTGCCCGCGATGAGGCCAGCCAGTAAATACACATTTAGCATATTAAAAATTATAAACATCAAAAAAATACATAATTAGCTTATACCCAAACGATACTTCACAAGCCTTTCTTATAGGCATAACGTCGAGTTCAGACCCGACCCCTTCTCCAGGCGGAGGCACGCAATTTCCCCCTTTCGCCTGGAGACTGTTTTGCATGACAACCCAATCCACTGCCGCCGAACGCCTGGACCTCACTGCCGATGTGCTGATCATCGGCGGCGGGCTGGCAGGTACCTGGGCGGCGGTTGCGGCGGCGCGGGAAGGTGTACGGGTGATTCTGGTGGACAAGGGCTATTGCGGCACCAGCGGTGTCACAGCCACGGCCGGCCCCGGCCATTGGTGGGTGCCGCCGCAGCCCGAGGTTCGTCAGGCCGCCATCGAGAAACGTCTGGGCACCGCTTACGGGCTGGCCGACCCCGACTGGATGGCTCGCGCCCTGGACACCACCTGGACCAGCCTGCCAAGCCTTGCGGGTTACTACGATTTCCCCACCAACGAAGCCGGTGTCACTCAGTACCGTGGCCTGCGTGGGCCGGAATACCTGCGGGGCATGCGCCGCCTGGTTGAAGACAGCGGTGTGCGCATTCTCGATCACAGCCCGGCGCTTGAATTGCTGCGCGATGAGCACGGTGTCATTTCCGGGGCGCGTGGCTGGCGTCGTCAGGCCGGTGGCGACTGGCAGGTGAAGGCCGCCGCCGTGGTGATCGCCAGCGGCGGTTGTGCCTTTCTTTCGCGCCTGCTGGGCAGCCACACCAACACCGGCGACGGCTACCTCATGGCCGCCGAGGCCGGTGCCGAGCTGTCGGGCATGGAGTTTTCCAACTACTACGGCATCGCGGCCGCAGGCACCACCATGAGCCGTTCGATGGTCTACACCTTCGGCGACTACTTCGATGACAGCGGCCGCGCCCTGGGTTTCGGGCCAGGCCCGGCGTTTACCGAAAACCTGGCCCGTGCACTGTTGAATGGTCCGGTGTACTGCCGTTTGAATCGCGTGCCGCAAGAGATCCGCCAGCAATTGCCGACCATCCAGCCGAACCTGATGCTGCCCTTCAACCGCCACGGCGTCGACCCTTACAACCAGCTCTTTGCCGTGACCCTGCACGCCGAAGGCACCATCCGCGGTGTCGGCGGTTTGCGGGTGATCGATGAGGATTGCCAGACCACCGTGCCCGGCCTGTTCGCGGCGGGTGACGCCGCCAGCCGCGAACCCATCACCGGGGCGACCTCCGGCGGTGGCGCGCAGAACTCGGCGTGGGCCTTGTCGTCCGGGCAATGGGCCGGTCGCGGCGCAGCACGGCTTGCTCGCCAAACCCACAGCTCTTCGCATGGTCCTTCACACAATCGCCTGCAAGGTTTCCAGGGCCTGGGGCTTGATCGACAACACACCTCTCAGCCAGGCGCAACTGACGCCTTGATCAAACGCATCCAGGCCGAAGTCCACCCGCTGGACAAAAACCTGTTCCGCTCGGGCGCGCAACTCGAGCGCTCGCTCCAGGCACTGGACTCCGTCTGGGATCAGGTAACCAGCAGCGCCCTGGGTGCAGACCAGAATCCGCTGCGTGCGCGTGAAGTGGTGGCCATGGCCGCAACAGCGCGCTGGTGCTACCACGCCGCCGAACAACGCCGGGAAAGCCGCGGCATGCACAAACGCAGCGACCTGCCCGAACAAGCAGCGCAATTCGATGCCCATTTACGCCTCGGCGGGCTGGACCAGGTGTGGAGTCGATTCGATCCGCTCAGCAGCGCCCAGACCCCTCAATTACAGCAAGGAGCACGGCCATGATCGAACTGATCTTTTCCGACCTGTGCAATGGCTGCGGCAAATGCGTGGAGGTCTGCCCCACCAATGCCCTGGCGCTGGGTGGCGATGCCCTGCCGCAGATACGCGACCCGTCAGCCTGCCAGACCTGTTTCATGTGTGAGCTGTATTGCAGCAACGACGCCCTGTATGTCGACCCGGACTGTGAACAACCGCGAGCCCTCGACCCCGAGGTCATTCGGGCCAGTGGCCTGCTTGGCCAGTACCGTCGAGATTCGGGCTGGGACGAATGGGCCGGTGATCCGCGCTACCCCAACCAGCACTGGCGCATGGACGGCATTTTCGCGATGGCAGGCCATGTCGGTGCCAACGTCACCCCTCTTAAATCCAGCTGAAGACTGAACACAGGAATCCCCTATGCACACCACTCGACCGCTGTTGACCCGTTTCCTGATGACAGCCCTCGCGGCTCTCGCCCTCAGCCAGCCCGTGGCACAGGCCGCCGACCTGCAACCCCTGCTGGTGGCCAACCAGCGCTCGTCGATCAAGGTGCTGCTGGAGGTGTCGGGGGAATTGAAAAACGTGCCCTACGAGATCCAGTTTTCTGAGTTCCCGGCAGCATCGCCATTGGGCGAGGCCCTGAACGCAGGGGCAGTGGATGTGGGTGGCCTGGGCGATGCGCCTTATGTATTTGCCCTCGGCGCGGGCGCCGCGTTGAAGGTGGTGAGCATCATCCACGGCGAAGGCCGCTACACCACCGCCATTCTGGTGCCCAAGGATTCACCGCTGAAAACCGTCGCCGACCTCAAGGGCAAACGCATCGTCACCGGGCGCGGCTCCATCGGGCACTTCCTGGCGATCCGGGCCTTGCGCAGTGCCGGGCTGAAAACAAGCGACGTGAACTTCATCTACCTGCTTCCCAGCGAGTCGCGAATCCTGCTGGACAGTGGCGAGGCTGACGCCTGGTCCACCTGGGATCCCTACACCACCATTTCCGTGACCCAGAACAACGCCCGCGTGTTGATCAGCGGTACTCAGTTGCTGAGCAATAACTTGTACCTGGCGGCCACCAGCAAGGCCATCGCCGCCAAGCGTGTGCAACTGGACGATTTCGTCGCCCGGGTCGAACGCGCCTACACCTGGGTCGGCACTCACCCCGAGGAATACGCCGCCGCCCAGGCCAAGGTCACCGGCCTGCCGGTGGCCGTGCATCTGGCTGCCGCGAACGCCACCAACTGGCGGCGCCTGGACATCGATGACAGCGTGATCAAAGGCCTGCAAGAGACCGCGGACATCTATCGGGAAGAAGGCATCGTCGACAAACACATCGACGTGTCCAAGGGCTTCGATGCCAGTTTCAACGCCTCGCGAGCCGCACAGAGCGTCGCGCAGAAAACCGCGCAGTAAGCGGCTCACACGACCCCATTCAGCAACTTAAGGAGCACGATCATGAGCAAGAAACGTCATTTGAAACTGGGCGCCATGGTGCACGGCGTCGGTCACGGCTGGGGCGAATGGCGCCACCCGGACGCGCAAACCGATGCCAGCGTCAACTTCGGTTTCTACAAGCGTCAGGCACAGCTGGCAGAAGCAGCGAAATTCGATTTCGTGTTCATTGCCGACAGCCTGCACATCCATGAAAAATCCAGCCCGCATTACCTCAATCGCTTCGAACCCCTGACCATTCTTTCGGCACTGGCAGCGACCACGGATAACATCGGCCTGGTGGCTACGGTCACAGTCAGTTACACCGAACCCTTCCAGGTGGCGCGGCAGTTCGCGTCCCTGGACCACATCAGCGGCGGGCGTGCCGGCTGGAACGTGGTGACGTCCTGGCTGAGCGGTACCGCTGATAACTTCGGCAAGACCGAACACCCACCGCATGCGGTGCGCTACCGCATTGCCCAGGAACACGTCGGCGTGGTCAAGGGCCTGTGGGATTCCTGGGAGGACGACGCCTTTGCCCACAACAAGCAGACGGGCGAGTTCTTCACACCCGGCAAACTCCATGCGCTGAACCACAAAGGCGAGTTCTTCTCGGTCAAGGGACCGCTGAACATCGCCCGTTCCAGACAGGGCCAGCCGGTGATCTTCCAGGCAGGCACCTCCGAAGACGGACGTAACTTCGCCGCCGAAAACGCCGACGCGATCTTTGTCGGGGCCGAGGCGTTCGACGAAGCCAAAGCCTATTACCGGGACCTGAAAAAACGCGCAACAGACTTTGGCCGCGAGGCGGAAAAACTGGCGATCCTGCCGGGCATTCGTCCGATTGTCGGGCGTGATCAGGCTGAAGTAGAAAGCCGTTATCAGCAGGCGGTAGAGCTGGTCAGCATTGAGGACGCCATTGTCGCCCTGGGTCGTCCATTCAACGACTACGACTTCACTGTCCACGAGCTGGATGCCCCCTTCCCGGAACTCGGCGACTTGGGCACCAACAGCCACAAAGGCACGTCAGACCGTATCAAGCTCCTGGCGAAGGAACAGAACCTGAGCCTGCGTGAAGTGGCGCTGTACTTCTCCAGGCCACGCCGTGAGTTCGTCGGTACGCCGGACGAAGTCGCCAACGCCATCCAGAACTGGTTCGAAGACGGCGCAGCCGATGGTTTCATCATCAATTCATTGCTGCCGGACGGCTTGCAGTATTTCACCGAGCTGGTGGTGCCGTTGCTTCAACAGCGCGGCCTGTTTCGCAGTGAATACGAGGGCTCGACACTGCGTGAGCATTTCGGCCTGCAAGTACCGGTCAACCGCAACGCGCCGAACGCAAACGCTGTCGAACGCGAACAGGAGGCACTGGCATGAGCGAGTCCCTGAACCGGCAACTGGCCGAGCTGCATGCCGAGCGCGTGGCCACTTGGGCGCCCGAGTCTTTGAAGGTCAATATCGACCAGCGCCAGCACTTGGTGGACACCGCCGACCACTCACGTTTCGTCAAGGCCGGTGACCATATCGAAGGCTTTGAGCTGCTCAAAGTCGAGGGTGGCACCCTGTCCCGGGACGAACTGCTGGCCAATGGTCCAGCGGTGCTGATTTTCTTCCGTTTTGCCGGCTGCCCGGCCTGCAACATCGCCCTGCCCTACTACGAGCGTCGGCTGTTCCCCGGCCTGCAATTGCTGGGTGTACCGCTGGTGGCTGTCAGCCCGCAAGTACCGGAGAAACTGATCGACATTAAACAGCGCCACAACCTGGAGCTGCAGGTCGCCAGCGACAAGGACAACACCCTCGGACGGCGCCTGGGCATCCTCTACAGCTTCGACGAAGCTTCGCGCAAAGCCTCCCTGAGCAAGGGTAAGGGCATTGGCGAAACCACCGGCACCGGAACCTGGGAACTGCCGCAACCAACCGTGGTGATCCTCGACGAAAGCGGCGATGTCGCATTCGCTGATGTCAGCCCGGACTGGCTGGTGCGCACCGAGGCAGATCCGGTTCTGGCGGTGGTCAAAGCGCTGGTGGCCAAGCGCGCATTACCCGTGGCTATTTAAGGACGTTCCATTCATGACGACAAAGCATTCTCACGGACTGTTCACCCGCCGCTCCTTTCTCACCACCGGCTCCATGGCGCTGGGTGCGCTGGGGCTCGGGCTGGGCGTTGCGCCCAGACTGTTCGCCAAGAGCAACTCGTTGTCCGACCTGACACTGGAAGTCGCTACCTACAAGGGCGGGGATTCCTATTTCAACGACGATGCGAAAACTGATCAGCGCCCCTACAAGGTCAAGTACGCCGAGTTTCCGGGTGGCAACGTGATCGTCGAAGCCCTGGCGTCGGGTAGCCTGGACATCGGCTCCATGAGCGAGATTCCACCGATCTTCTCCATCCAGAGCCATCGTGAACCGAAGCTGATCGCGGTGCTGCAAGGGGACGTCAACAATCAGGTGTTCCTGATTCCCAAAGAGTCGAAAATCGAATCCGTCGGCCAACTGCGGGGCAAGCGTGTCGGCTATGTGCGCGCGACCACGTCCCACTATTTTCTGATCAAGGCCCTCAAGGAACAGGGCCTGACCATGGCCGACATCACGCCCATCGCCCTGACGCCACAGGATGGTTTCACCGCCTTCCAGAGCGGGCAGCTGGACGCCTGGGTGATCTACGGTGTGTTCATCCAGCTGGCGAAATTCCGCAGCGGCGCCCGGGTGTTGAAAACCGCGCTGGGCTATCTCTCCGGCAACTATCTGATGGCCGCACGCCCGGAAGTGCTGCAAGACCCATTGCGTCGCCAGGCGATTCAGGATTACCTGCACCGTCAGAATCAGACGCTGCAATGGATCAACGATAACCCCGAGCAATGGGCCGCGAAATCCGCGCGCCTGCTGGGGGTCGACGAAGCGGTATTCATCGATATGGCCAACAGCCGCAGCCAGCCGTGGCGCACGCTGGAGGTCAACGATGAAGCCATCGCCTCGCAACAGGAAGTCGCCGACGTGTTTTTTGAAGCCGGTGTCTTGAGTGAGCGGATCGATGTCAGCCCTTTGTGGGACCGGCAATTCAAACTTCTACCTGCGCTCAGCCAGGGCTGAACGCTTTAATCAGGGTCTCTTACAAAGGACAACCCGATGAGCCTTTCCAATCTGCGGCCCGCCGCTGTAAGACAACACGAAACGCTCGCCGAATCGCCGGAGCAGTTTCAGGCACGCCTGGCACAACTGAGCGCGGCGCTGGCAGAAACCGCCGAACGCTACGATGACAGCGGTGCCTTCCCCCATGAGAATTTCCGGCTGTTGCACGAACAGGGTCTGGTTGCCCTGACGGTGCCGGCCAACCTGGGTGGTGGCGGTGCAAGCCTGCCCCAGGCCCTTGACGTGATTAGCGCCGTGGCCAGGGGTGAACCTTCCACGGCGCTGGTGCTGGTCATGCAGTACATCCAGCACGCGCGCCTGCAAGAGAGCAAAAGCTGGCCCGAACATTTGCGTTTGCGGGTCGCGGACGAGGCGGTGCGCGACGGCGCGCTGATCAACGCATTGCGCGTCGAACCCGACCTGGGCACCCCTGCCCGTGGCGGCCTGCCTGCGACCATTGCCCGGCGAACCGCCGAGGGTTGGCGCATCAGTGGCAGCAAGATCTACTCCACCGGCAGCCACGGCCTGACCTGGTTCAACGTCTGGGCGCGCAGTGATGATGACGATCCGCTGGTGGGCGGCTGGCTGGTGCACAAGGACACGCCGGGGATCCGCATCGTCGAAGACTGGGATCACCTGGGCATGCGCGCCACCTGCAGCCATGAAGTGATTTTCGAAGACGTGCTGGTGCCGCTGGAGCATGCCGTCAGCGTCAACCCCTGGAGTTCGCCCAACGCGGAACTCGACCCTGCGGGTTTTCTGTGGATGTCGGTGCTCTTGTCAGCGGTGTACGACGGTATCGCCCACTCCGCCCGGGACTGGTTGGTGGGGTGGCTGGAGCAACGCAAGCCGTCCAACCTTGGCGCTGCACTCTCGACCCTGCCGCGCTTTCAGGAGACCGTGGGCCATATCGATACGCTGCTGTTTGCCAACCGCACGCTGCTCGACTCGGCCGCCCAGGGCCACACCCCGGCGGCGCATGCGGCGCAGATCAAATACCTGGTGACCGGCAACGCGATACGCGCCGTAGAACTGGCCATCGAAGCGGCCGGCAACCCCGGCCTGTCGCGCAAGAACCCGTTGCAGCGCCACTACCGCAACGTGCTCTGTGGCCGCGTTCATACGCCGCAGAATGATGCAGTGCTGCAGGGTGTGGGCAAGGCGGTATTTGCAAGGCGCAAGAGCGCGGGCATCTGATCCATCGATTCGCACATGAATTCGCCCCAAAGGGACTGCACAAATCCTGTGGGAGCGAATTCATTCGCGAGAGGGCAGCACATCCAACATCACTAGTACCTGATGTACCGAATCGCGAATGAATTCGCTCCCACAAAAAAACGACTTGTTGCTCCTAGTACCCCCGCTCGAAATCAACCAGATCCGTCAGGGTTTCATTCTTGTGGAACCGCAGCAGGTTATTCACGAACTGATCGATGATGGCGCCCCACAGGCTTGGCGACACCGGTGAGACGTGGGGGGAAAGCCGGACCTTGGGGTGGTGGTAGAACGGATGGTCTGCCGGGGCCGGTTCGATCTGGCTGACGTCCAGAGTTGCGCGGCTCAGTTGTCCGGCGTCCAGCGCCTGGATCAGGTCCTGCTCATCCACCAGGCTGCCCCGTGCGATGTTGATCAGGTGCAAACCCGGCTTGGCATGGGCGAGCAACTCCTTGTCCACCAGGTGGCGCGTCTCGGCCGTTGCAGGCGCGGCCAGCACCACATGGTCCGCCTGGGCAAACAGGCTTTGCAGGCTCTCGGCACGCTCCACACCCGGTACATCGAACGGCTTGCCGGAATGGTTGAGCGCAATCACTTTCAAGCCCAGCGCCAGCGCACGACTGGCCAGGGCACTGCCAATGGCACCAAAGCCGACGATGCCCAGTACGCTGCCGCTGAGCAGTTGCAAGGACACGCGCTGGGGCTGCCATTGCTCTGGCTCGTTGATCCAGACTTCCGGGAAACGCTTGGCGCTGGCCAGCACGGCCGCCAGGGCAAACTCTGCCACCGCCACGGAGGCAGTGCCGCGGGCTGACGTGACTTTTGGCGCCTCGAAAATCCACGCCGGGTACGGGTCGATACCTGATGAGCTGAGATGCACCCATTGCAGATTGAAAGGCCAGCCCGCAGGGCGTACAGGTTGATGGCCGGAACCCGGCTTGATCAGCGGACGCGCCAACAGAATCGTCGCCTCGGCAGGGATCGATTCGGGCACGCTGTGGCCGATGGGCACGATGGTGAATTCAGGGAGTCGCTGGCGCAGGACTGCGTTCAGTTCTTCGTCATACTGGCTGGCAATTACGGTGTGGCTCATGGGTTGGCTTCCTGCTCAAGACGGGATGAGCACGATCCTAGCAACCCCAGCAAAATGCTTAAAATGAATTAAAAATCTAAGCTAATATGCGAAAAAATTATCTATAAAGCTTCGCGAGCAAGCTCGCTCCCACAGGGGTCTGCAAACATCCTGCGGGAGCGAGCTTGCTCTCGAATGAGGTCGACTCGACCGCTTACGGCGCCGGGTTAGGCTGGCGCACGTGGATCGCTTCGATGCCGTTCAACAGCTCTTCGGACAGCACCAGATCAGCGCTCGCCAGGTTGCTTTCAAACTGCTCAAGAGTCGTTGCGCCAATGATGTTACTGGTCACGAACGGACGGCTTGTGACGTAAGCCAACGCCACCTGCGCCGGGTCCAGGCCGTGTTCACGAGCCAGTGCCACGTACTGCTCGGTGGCACTCACGGCCTGTGGGTTGTTGTAGCGCTGGAAACGATCGAAGAGGGTCAGGCGGCCCGTAGCGGGGCGTGCGCCGTCCAGGTATTTGCCCGCCAGAACGCCGAAGGCCAGAGGCGAATAGGCCAGCAGACCGACCTGTTCGCGAATGGCGATTTCTGCCAGACCAACCTCGAAGGTACGGTTGAGCAGGTTGTACGGGTTCTGGATCGACACCGCACGCGGCAAGCCCAGAGTCTCGGACAGGTGCACGAAGCGTTGCGTGCCCCATGGCGTTTCGTTGGACAGGCCAAAGGTGCGAATCTTGCCGGCCTTCACCAGATCGTCCAGCACGGCCAGGGTTTCTTCGATTTCCACCGCAACGTCATCCGCGTCGTGCTGGTAGCCGAGCTTGCCGAAAAAGTTGGTCTTGCGATCCGGCCAGTGCAGTTGGTACAGGTCCAGATAATCGGTGTTCAGGCGCTTGAGGCTGGCCTCCAGCGCAACGGTGATGTTGGCGCGGTTCAGACGCGGGTTGCCGTCGCGAATATGCTCCATGCGGCCTGGGCCGACTACTTTACTGGCCAGCACCCAATTCTGACGATCACCGTGCTTCTTGAAGTACTCGCCGATGATGCTTTCAGTCTTGGTGTAGGTTTCTGCACGCGGTGGCACGGGGTACATTTCGGCGGTGTCGATAAAGTTGACCCCGCTCTTCTTGGCCAACTGAATCTGCGCGAACGCTTCTTCCTGAGTATTCTGCTCACCCCAGGTCATGGTGCCCAGAGAGATGGCGCTGACGTTGATATCGGTTTTGCCCAGTGGTCGAAACTGCATCGATGACTCCGTCCTTCTTCAGATAAAAAAAGCGCCCTTGTCCGGGCGCCTTAACCAGCTTTGATTAAATGCGATGCCTATCAAGCGCTAACCGGCGTCAACCCTGCAAGTTTTTTTGCGGCTTTGGCAGCCTGGGCGCTGTGACGATTGACCGGCACCGGCAACCCCAGATGGCCACGCAACGTGTCATGGCTGTACTCGCTGCGGAACAGGCCACGCTCGCGCAGGATCGGCAACACCTGGTCGGCGAACACCGCAAACTCGCTGGGCGCAGTCAGGCGAATATTGAAACCGTCCACCGCGCCTTCCACGAACCAGCGCTCGATTTCATTGGCCACGGTCAGTGGCGAACCCACGAAATTCGAATAGCGTGTGGCAAAGCGCAAGGCGGCCTCGCGCAAGGTCAGGCCCTGTTCGCGGGCGGTGTTCTTGATGTGTTCGGCATGGCCGCGATAGCCGTTGCTGCCCAGGTCGCCCAACTCCGGGAAGGGCTCGTCCAGCGGGTACTGGCTGAAGTCGTGGTAGTTGAAAGGCCGCCCCAGTTGCACCAGTGCCTTGGCCAGATCCAGTTCGCCGAACAGCTCACGTTCAATCTCCCGCGCCTGCTCATCGGTGTCGGCAATGATCGGCGTGATGCCCGGCAAAATCGTCACGTGATCAGGGTTACGCCCCGCCGCTGCAGCGCGTTTCTTGACGTCCTGGTAATAGGCCTTGGCGTCTTCGAAATTGTCCACGCCGGCAAAAATGCCCTCGGCAAAATTCGCTGCCAGATCACGCCCGGATTCGGATATCCCGGCCTGGAAAATCACCGGCTGGCCTTGCTGCGAACGCGCGATGTTCAGCGGCCCGGTAACGGAAAAAAACTCGCCCCGGTGGTCCAGCCGATGCTGGCGCGTGGTGTCGAGAAAGGTGCGGCTTTGCTTGTCCCTGGGGAAGGCATCGTCTTCGTAGCTGTCCCACAACCCCTGCACCACCTCCAGGTGCTCACGGGCCCTGCGATAGCGATCGCCGTGCTCAATGTGCTCCTCGCGACCGAAGTTGCCTGCCGCGCCCTCAAGGCCGGTGGTCACGACGTTCCAGCCAGCGCGCCCCTTGCTGATCAGGTCCAGCGAGGCGAATTGGCGGGCGACGTTGAAGGGCTCGGTGTAGGAAGTGGTCAAGGTCGCCACCAGCCCGATCTTCGACGTCGCACCCGCCACCGCCGCCAGCAAGGTCAGAGGCTCCAGGCGGTTGAGGTAATGGGGGGCCGAGTCCGGTGTGATGTAGGGGCTGTCGACGATGAACACCAGGTCGAACTTGGCCGCTTCGGCTTGCTGCGCCTGCTGGCGATACCAGTCGATGTCGACACTGGCATCCCCCGGTATTTCCGGGTGCAGCCATTCATTCTGCGTGGTACCGGTGCCGGTGAGAATGGCGCCGAATTTGAGTTGCCGCTGCTTTGCCATATCGTCCTTCCCCCAAAAAATTCACAGCCCTGTGGCCGTCGAGAGGTTGACCATAAGCGTCGAAAGCGCCGTTGTGAAATGCTTTCGGGATCTATCCTAATATGATTTTTTATTATCAAATAAATCGTTAAGATTCTTTCAAGGCATAATGTATCACCCCCTCTGGGAAGGATTCCGGGGAAGCGAGCCTGCTCACTCCCATGATTTCTCCTACCTCCATGAATTAACTGATCGACATTAACGCCAAACCTGGATCCCCATTCACACCACCAACTGTTCTACGCCCAACAGTTCTTCTACAGTCCAACACTCAACCCAACACTTTATTACCCCATCCCTACCCTGGACGCCGCCAACTGCGTGAGCAGAGTTGCTGGCATGCTAACTGCTTACTGTCGTTTCAGAGCCAGACTATTCCAATAGATGCTCCTCTATCACATGGGACTCTCAGGGGAATGTAATGAAGTCGACAGTCTTGGCTACTCAATTGTTTAAACCTGCGTCGCACTATAAATCACTGTCATTGGCGATCGGCCTGGGACTCGTGACATTATTAGGCCATGATTATGTCTATGCGGCCGACGATGTTCCGGTTACTGCATCTGTGCAGACGCCCAGCCTTTCAACGGTAGAGGTCACAGGCCATGCCGTTACTGATGCAGAGGCGGACCGGGCGCGCTTGAACAAGGTTGCGGGTGCAACCAGCGTGGTGGACAACAAGGAAGTTGCCAAGGGCCGTACGGCCACGGCCGAGGACGTACTGGCTTATCAACCCGGCGTCTATGCCCAGGCCACCAGTGGCCAGAGTGCGGCGAAAGTGTCGATTCGAGGTTCGGGCCTCAACAGTTTCTACGGCGGCTATGCCCTGGGCATCAAATACCTGTACGACGGCATCCCCATCACCGGCCCGGGCGGCACCCAGGAGGACTTGCTGGACATGGCCGCCGTGGACCACACCGAAGTGCTGTCCGGTGCCAACGCATTTGAATACAGTGCGTTGACCCTCGGCGGCGCCATCAATATGGTGACCAACAACGGTTATACAAACCCGGGTAGCAGCGTTCGTGTTGAAGGCGGAAGTTTTGGTTATAAAAAGGAACAACTAAGTACCGGCGGCGTTGTTGGCGACAGTGATTACTATGTGTCTGTTCTGCATAACGAACGACAAGGTTATCAGGACGACTCTGCCAACCATGGCAGTGATGTCGTCGCCAACTTCGGGCATATCTTCAACCCGAAACTTCAAACCCGCTTTATCATCAGGTATCGCGATGAAGCGAACACAAACGCCAGTACGCTGACCAAGGAACAGATCAAACATGACCCCACCGCCAACAATTATCGCTGGGTGAGGGAAAAGCCGGGCACTACCTTCCTGGGCAACATCACCACCTACACCTTCGATGACGATTCGAAACTCGAACTGTCGCTGGGCTTCCACCATTACAAGCTGACCGACGGCCTTCATTACTACGCCAACCCCGGGGTCTGGGACTCCACAGACCTGTCCACCTCACTGCGCTACCTGCGCAAAGGGGATACCCTCTTCGGCCTGCCAAGCGACACTACCTTGAGTTTCAGCAGCACAGTCCTGATGCCGGGTGATGTGAAGGTACGTGACCCGAACACCTGGGCTGAGGTTGAACGGGTCAAATTCACCGGTTCCCGAGACACGGTGTTCTCCTTGGGCAACGAGTTGCAGCTCAATGACCGCACCTGGCTGTCCACCGGGCTGTCGCTGGCCAACACTGTGCGTGATGTAAGGGTGACTGATGCTATCAACCCGAACACCAGCCCCTTCCCCAGCGCGGTTCACTATGACGACTGGAACACTGCGCCGCGCATCGGCCTGCGTTACGCAATCACACCGGACATCCAGGTGTTCAGCAACCTGAGCCGCTCCATTGATCCGCCGGTGACCTGGTACTACTCGTCAGGCCCGGTCAGCAACCCGTATGTGCAGCCGCTGCATGCGCAAAAAGCCAACACGTTCGAAGTGGGCGTACGTGGCAGTCAGGGTATTTTCGAAGGCAGCCTGACGGCTTATCGCTCCTGGGTGCAGGGCGAGCTGTTGTCAGCCGTGATCGCCAATGCCACGGCCACCTCAAATGAAATCGTGTCCAACACCAATGCCTCGCCCACCATTCACCAGGGCATCGAATTTGGGTTGAGCACCAAACTGTGGGAAGGCACCGACGGCAGCACAATCAAATGGCGTCAGGCCTACACCGTCAACGATTTCTACTTCCGCAATGACAGTACGTTCGGGGACAACCAGTTGCCCGGCCTGCCGCGCCAGGTCTACCAGGCCGCGTTGCAGTACCAGAACCCCAACGGCTTCTACGGCGACGTGAACATGAACCACGCCTCCAGCTATTACGTGGACTTCGCCAACACCTTGAAGGCGCCTGAATACACGATTTTTGGCGCGAAGATCGGTTACGAAACGCCGAGCAAACGCTGGAACGTCTTCCTGGATGCGAAAAACCTAACCAATAAGCACTACGTGACGGCAGCCAAGAACTCCTACGACCTCAAGGGCGTGGATTCGGCCAACTTCTATGTGGGTGATGGCATAGGCTTCACCACGGGCGTGCAATACAACTTCTGACCGGTCAATGGATAAGCAAATGAGCCTGAAGAAACTTCACGTCAACCTCTTCGAGATGAATTGCGTGAGCCACATCACCCATGGTTTGTGGGTGCACCCCGATAACCATCGTCATCGTTTCAATGACCTTGAATATTGGATCGAGCTCGCGCAATTGCTGGAAAGTGGCGGATTCGATGCGGTGTTTCTGGCCGACGTGACGGGGACTTATGACGTGTTCCGGGGCGGCCCGGAAACCGCCCTGCGCGAAGGTATGCAGATCCCCAGCAACGATCCGTTGATGGTGATTCCGGCGATGGCTGCCGTGACTCGCCACTTGGGGTTTGGCGTGACCTTCTCGACCACTTATGAGCCGCCCTTTGCCTTCGCCAGGCGCATGAGCACCCTGGATCACCTGACCAAAGGCCGGGTGGGCTGGAACATCGTGACCTCGTACCTGCCCAACGCCGCACGCAACTTCGGCCACACCGACGAAGTGCAACACGACCGGCGCTACGAGATCGCGGATGAGTACCTGGACGTGCTCTATAAACTGTGGGAAGGCTCGTGGGATGACGACGCGGTGATCCAGGACCGTGAACAACGGGTGTACACCGACCCGAGCAAGGTCCGCTATATCAACCACGTGGGCGAGCATTTCAAGGTGGCCGGGCCACACCTGTGTCAGCCGTCGCGACAGCGTACGCCGGTGCTGTTCCAGGCCACTGGATCACCCGCAGGGACCGAGTTCGCCGGACGGCACGCGGAGGTGGTCTTCACCGGCGGCAAAACCCACGACACCGTGCGCCGTAACATCGCCACCATGCGAGCCAAGGCCGTGGAGCACGGACGAGAGGCCAACAGCATCAAGTTCGTGGTGATGGCGTCGATCATCGTCGCCACGTCCGAGGAAGAAGTGGCCCGCAAGGTGGAGAGCTACACCCGGTTACTCAGCGTCGAAGGCTCCATGGCGCACTTTCAAATGCCCATCGACCTGCAGGCTTTCCCCCGGGACGAACTGATCGCCCAGGTGATCGAACGCGAACAACTGCCCTCATTGACCCGCGGTTATTTCCCACCCGGGGAAACCGTAGGCCAGGCGCTGGATCGGATCGGTCGTCTGAATCAGGATTTCTTCTTCGTCGCGGGCACACCGGAGGTGGTCGCCGACGAGATCGAAAAGTGGCTGGATGAAGACGGCATCGACGGTATCAATCTGCGTCAGTTCCTGTCATTTGAAACCGCTCGGGACTTCATCGAGCTGGTGGTGCCGGAGTTGCGCAAGCGCGGTCGTTACCGGGAAGCCTACGTACCCGGCGAAACCCTGCGTGAACGCTTGTTCAGCGACGGCGGCCCGCGCCTGCCCGACAACCACTTCGCAACGCGCTACCGAAACCCGGACGCGCTGCTGGAGCCCGCGGTGCCGTTGCGTTTTGAAAGCTGAAGGACTGGCTAATCAACCTGTGAGGGACCCTATGTCTGGGGTCACTCTGTGGGAGCTTCAAGTTATTCCGGTGCCTACCCAAAAAACGCACAAACAAAAACGCCGCTCAATGAGCGGCGTTTTTGTGAATATGGAGCGGGAAACGAGACTCGAACTCGCGACCCCGACCTTGGCAAGGTCGTGCTCTACCAACTGAGCTATTCCCGCAAATGGCGTCCCCTAGGGGACTCGAACCCCTGTTACCGCCGTGAA
>Ga0209888_1000050_pt1 | contig 86782 bp, 72 predicted proteins | sample OrgsoiDNA_201059_FD_185807 | JGI IMG/M metagenome (GOLD analysis project Ga0209888, IMG submission 185807) | Permafrost soil microbial communities from the Arctic, to analyse light accelerated degradation of dissolved organic matter (DOM) -... | ecosystem: Environmental > Terrestrial > Soil >...
TCTCTGCCTCGCGCTCGGCTTTCGCGTGCGGGAACGCTTGGTCAAACTGGTCTTGCGCTTGCGGCGACAGATGCGTCATGACAAAAAACGCGATCGCGGCGCAAGCGACAAGGCCCGCGAGGGTCCAGCCCAATTCGATGAGGAAGCGTTGCGCGAAGGTTTTTGGCGGGTTGTAGCCGTGCATGAGGGGAATCCGAAAAAGAAGCTAACGCTGACAAATGTGCGGCCGCACAATAACCTCTTTCTGTCTCAAAAGCAAACGCGCAGAAGAAGATTCTTTTGCGCGTTCGTTTTCGCCTGAGGCGGCTTGTCCGGCATCGAGCGCGTTTGGAGCGCCGTTCAACAACCCGCCATCAATCAAAAAAAGCCTTTTTTGCCGCTTTTTTCGCGGCCTTCGCGGCGGCTTTTTCTGCCTTTCTGGCCTGAATGGCATCCAATTCATTCAAAATGACGTCCATTTCCTTTGCGGACTCGATCCGCCAGGGTTCCTGGGCTTGAGCTTCACATTGTCTTGCGGCGGCTTTTGCCTTTGCGTGGCGCGTGGCCAGCATGTCCAAGCCCAACTCGGCGTATTTGTCGACCTTGGGCTCCGTCGCGACGGCCGCGGCGTCGATCTCCCGTTGTTCTTCTTGGTTGCGCCTTGCGCGTTGATAGGCGGCCCAACACGTCATCATGGCAAAAAGCGCTTAAATCGGGCACTCCGCTTCCACGGGTTGTCTCCTCTCGCCAACGCCGAGCTGGCGCCGACAAAACATGGGCCACGCCTTTTCCCGCCTTATAAGTGGCCCCGCCCATAACACCGCCAACCACGGCGCCCGCAATCAACCCTAAAACACCTCGGCTCATCGCCCTCTCCTATGAAAACGAAGAAAACTTATCGACGGAATTTTATCGCGAAAAACACGAGAGGGTTAAATTAAAAAACGGACCGGAAGCGAGTCGAACGCTTCGACCGCCCTTTTCAGGGCTGCTCTGCCGCTGAGCTACGGTGCTAGGGGCTGCGAACGCCAATTCTCCCCGCAGGCGTTCGAGTGAAATTTTTGAACGGCTCCATTGGATGGAGCATTGAAAAAGCCCCGTGAAATCACGAGTCTTTTCGGTTCTTCCTTTCGAAGCAAATGGTGCTGGAGGTCGGACTCGAACCGACACGCCTTTCAGCGGCAGATTTTCTTACCACTTCGGTTTTCACCGCCCTCCACAAGGGAAGTTCGTGGTCTGGAGCACGCCTTTGTCATAGCGTTTGCACGCCTTAGACACCCGCCGTCTGCTCTCTACACGTTCCCGCAAAAAAGTGCGGGCTTCGCTCGGCATTAGCTCGAAATCGCTTTCAGGGCCTTCACCGAGTTTGACGGGCTTCACCTTTAAAGTTTCCTAAAAAGGGCTCAAATTATCATTCCTCTTGAGTCTGCTGCGGCTACCGATTACGCCACTCCAGCGGCTTGCTTCTTGTTTCGGCAACAGGGACATCATATGCTCAAGGCGCCCCTCTGTCAACATTTTTTGCCTTCATTTTCAGCCTTTCTTTTCTGATTTTCATTTGTAGTGTTCCGAGCGTGATGCTAGCCTCTTCGGCTCTCCAGCCACAAAACGCCTCCTTGGTCGACAGGTTGTGCAACAACAGGTTTTTCGAACAAGAATGACCCGCAAGCGCTGCGCAGACGCCACATTTTTTCCTGCGTGGTTTTCCGTTTGCGTATGGCAAGTCGGGCACAGCATCTGCAAATTGCGAAGCCGGTGATCCGTCCCATTTAAATGATGCAATTCGAGGGGGATCGGCTCTCCCATCCATTCGACATTCATGCAACGTTCGCACTTATGGGCTTTGATTCCAAATTCCAACAACTTCTTTTTTATGCGCCCTGTTTGGATACTATTTTTTCGAAAGGAATAGTATTAAATTTTTTCTTTTCCAAATCGCCACGTCCTCTGTTCGTCCACCTCACGCATGCGCAGCACCCAAAAAAATGGCTCACATCGATGTCTAGCTCCGCCCCCCTTCTTTTTATATTTCGATAAGACCCTCCACCGAGAGCTCCGCCCATTTTTTTGATAACGGCGGACCAATCATCCGACTCACGAATTGCTTTTTTTTAATTTTCTGTCGGCAATCGGATTGCCACACCAACAGAGTCCTATTTCCGCCTATTTTTTCGGCTAAATAATCAAAGCCCAACTCTGACGCGCGCTTTCTCAAACGCGTGTTCATTGCCCCCTTACTCCTTATTTCCCAGCCGATGGCGCGAACCACATCTCTCCACTTTTTTTGTTTTTAACGCTTTTATTGGTTTTGTTCTATTTCTGGCGTGAATCGTCTCCCTGGTTGTTGCGGGAAATCTTTTTCGGTTCCCAGCTTCATTCTTGGCACCGCGCTTCTTATACGATTCAAATTTGATGGGGCAGCGCTGATCCCCCATTTTTTGCACACCGCGGAGCAACGATCTCCTTTTTTATCTGTCTTAGCCAAATCCTCAGGCGTGAAATCGAAAGACAAATCAATTGCCGTTTCTTTGCGCTTGGCAAAAAAAATCGCCTTTCCACGCGTCGCCCCCTATCTCTGCAATCAGGCTTTCGGCCGGCCCTTGAACGACGCCTCAATGACGCTTATATGCGCCAGAGGGCTTTGCAAGGCCTCTTTCAACGCTCGGCTGGCTCCGTCGCTCTGTCCGCGGCGTTGCAACGACATTTTCGCTCTTTTTTGAAAAAGCGCCCGCCGATGAGAAAATACAGCCTTTTTTGAGATCATGGACACTTTCATGGGATATATAGAATGTGGGTTGTTTTTAGGAATTTCGTTTTTCAAAATACGTTTTAAAAGCACCAAAAGCAATCTCTTTCGCGCCTTTTGTGATTCAAATTCGCGCGCCTTCTCCACCTTGGTTTTTCCTCCAAGCATGGTAACGCTCCTGAACCATAAAAAACTCGGCGTCGGTGAAGGAGCGCCCTTGGGCGAGTATTTTGGCGCGGAATTCGATGCCGCCGGGCAAATCCAACAGCATTTCCAGCATTTGCCCCTGCAGCCGACGATCCAGGTCGCCCCATGCGCCGTGCTGGCGAACGGCCCTTTTCTTCTTCGCGGAATAAAGCATGTGAGCTCCGATGCCTGCGATGCCCAGGCCCCAGCAACAGGCCACTCCCAACAGGGGGCCTGACGCGGCTGACCAACCGTTGACGATCGCCAAGCCTGAGCTCAATGCCATGGCCAGGCCCAAGGCAAAGGTGCTGCCCACGCCCAGGCAGTGGCGGAAAGGCGCGGCCCACGCTCTCAGCTTGCGCTTTCGGTCGATTTGCTCAACAGTCATGGGGTCCGGAAGATCCATGGGCATGAAAACGGCGCTATTTTTTCTGATTTTCATTTTCTTTCGCAGAGAGGGTCGGGCGAGAGGCCGGGACACCGCGCATGCGCGACGACATGCCAGAACAGTCATCACGCTTGAATCGCGGCCGTGCGCCCATCATTTTTTGCATTTTACTCTCCGCGACGCCAGTGGCGTGTTTTTTTCTTGCTCAATCGCCTCTTTTTGCGGGTCGGAGGGAGAACGCCTGAGGCAGATCGACGTTTCGAAGCCACTGGCTAGCGCGGGCCGGAGATGCCGGCCCCTCCGCTCGCGCTGGGCAAGCTTCTGCGACCAAAACGTCGCACGAATTGGCGGTGTCCAACGCGTAAAGAATCGCGTCCTGCGGCATGGCCGAGAGATTAGGAAAGATGGCGTGAGCGCGGCAAATGCGCTCCATGCGCAATCCGGCCTTTTCCAACACTCGGCGAGAGGCGGCGTTGTCTGGATGGCAATGGGCTTCGACACGCCAGACATTCGGGGCCGCCGACAGTTCCTTCATCATCGCCTGGAGAATTTCGGTCATGGCGCCTTGCCCCCAGTAAGGGCGAGCGAGCACATAGCCCACGGTCGCGACGAATTTCTTGCGTCGCACCTCGGCCAATCCCGCGATTTGGCCGCTTGCTTTGTCGACAATTGAATAGGGCCGAGCTTCCTCAAACAACCAGTGGGCGCGGCCGTTTTCGATGAACCGGACGCTTTCGGCGATTTCTTGATGGCGCCGCCAGACCAAATATTTGACGACTTCCGGGTCATTCGCGAATTCAAACACCGATGGGGCGTCTTTCAGGTCCGGCAAGCGCAGCGAAAAACGTGGAGTTTCAATCACTTTGGGCCCGCTCTTCGCTCTGCGCTCTTTTTTTGTTTGCTTCCCGCCATGCCGCCACATGGGCGACGGCCCAAGCATGCTCTTCGCCGGTGAAGTCGCGCCCCAAGGCGCTCACTTTTGCGCTGAATTGGGCCCCGCCCGGCGTGTGCGCCAACATTTCCCGTGTGGCCTTCCGCACTTCTTTGGGCGCGGGCGAAAGAGCGTGGAACATCGCCAAGGACCGCATTTGGGCGCGCACTCCCACCCGGCATCCGACGACGATCAAAACGAAGCCAGGGAAAGCCCATGCCGCCCTTTTTTCGATCAAATCGATGTCGTGTTGATTGACGCTCGAACAGTTGACCAAGCACAAGACGCCCAGCGCGGCGACCAACAGGCCCGCGGCCGTTATGATCCGCTCTCGGATTTGGCGCCGGCGCAGCTTCGTGTTGATGGCCGAAGCCGCCATGGGCTCGGGCAGCGCAACCCCAGGAACAAAGGTTTTTGGAAAAGCGACTTCGGCTGTTGGCTTCATAAGCGCGGCAAAAACAAAGGGCATCAAAGGCAGTGGGAGGAAGGAAACTCGCGTCTGTTTCGCGGCATATGACGCGCGTCGAGTGGGAGCGGGGAATCCTCGAATGACAAACCCAAAACAGGCCTGTTCGCGCTGTTGCCCTGACGGCGTGCACCTTGGCGTGGCGAAGCGAAATGGATGGCCCAGTTTTTAACGCAATGCCAGAAAAACGCAAGAGGGCGCTTTTGCGGGTGGAATATGCTTTTCCGTTTGATGATCGCGGCTTTTTCTTGGGGCGAGCGCTCGCGCCCAAGGGGTTCACTGCAAGAGAAAGGCCGCGCTGCGCCCGAAACGCCTAGACGCGAGCTTTTTTGCTCGTTCTTTCTGACGCGGCGCCTACTGGGGAATGGGGGCGTTGGGGGCCAAATAAGGCATCAACTCTCTCCAAGGGATGAGCACCGTCGCGCCGCCATTGGCATAAGCCATCACCGAATACGGGTCAAACGAGATTCGCAGTCCCGCGGGCGCCACCGTCCAGGAATCCGGGTCTTCGGCCAGTTGCGCCACGGCGTCATTGTCCAACGGCGTGTCGTCGCCTTCGCGCGCGCCGATTTTCTTGGCCAACAGCGCGGTCGCTTTGGAGACGATCGCCATGCGCCATCCGCTGTCTGCGCGGAACAAAGCGTCCGGCCGCATTCTATGCAACGCGGGTTTCATCAAATAGTTGAAATTTTGGGTTTCTTCCTCGTCATGCGGAGCGTCTCGGCACAGCTCCCAGTGGCGCGAGGCCACGCTGATCAACTCGGCGGAGGCGCCGACAACCTCAAAGTCCGTTATTTCATTGCCGCGAAACTCGGGGCTCTTGAAGCACCAATTGGCTTCATCCGCCTTCACCGCTTTTTCAATCTTCGCGTTCCATTGGATCGCGGCGCCCGTTGAGGGATTGTCGATCCGGGGGATCGCCACATGCGTCTCATAAGGGTGTTTGGGGGCCGTGTCGTTGGGCGATGCCGAGTAATAGTGAATTACCCCTGCCTTAAAGGCCAGGGGCTTCCGGGATGGGGCGCGAGGACAGCCGCGAGGCCTCCATCGAGCGCGATTGCGCGTTGAGCTTGCGGGCGAAGATGTCGTGGACTCGATTCGTCCACCCCGCAGGGGCTCTCTGCTGTCCTGGATTCGACGGAATCGGGCAAGAGCCCGGCCCCGCCTTCGGATGGGTTCCCCATCCGAGGCGCTGCTGTGGATCCGGCGCGTTGGCGGCCAGAAGCATGTTGTGTGACGCGTGAAGGTCGCGGTGGTTCTGATACCCACATTCCGGACATCCATAGGCCCGTTTCGCGAGGGGCATGGGGGTCAATTGTCCGCAAACGCAACGCTTGGTCGTCGGCGCGTGTCGATTCAGCATCACGCGCTTTTCGGGGAATTGCTCCGCCTCGGAGCGCAGCACGCTCCAAACGCGGCCCAAAATCCCGGTTTGGACTCGGCGGCCGAAGCCTTTGAGCCCGGATTGGCGCCAATTCTTGATTTGCTCATCCCGAAAGCACACGCTTCCGGCCTCCCGCAGCAACGACAGGAAGCGCGCGGCGTCGTTGTCTTTGACGCAGGAGAGCCTCTGGCTTTGCGCCTGAAACTTGTTTTTCATCGCCCGCTGCTTGCGCGAGAGCTTGCCGTGCGGGCCACGATGCTTGTTTTTGTGCCGGTCGAGCTTGCGCTGCGAATGGGCGATTTTGCTTCTTAGTTTGACTTTGCGAGGAGTGCCGCGCGTGTCGATCGCGATGCCCTCGAAGAGCTCTCCGACATTCAGGACCATTTCCGTGGCGATGCCCGCGTCAATGCCGATGTCCGTGTGCGACATGGCGATGCGATCCGCCTCATCGAGGCGAGTGCGGAAAAGCCCTGATTGCACAAGGCTCGCGCGCGACAGGTAACACGTGCAGACAAGCCGCGCCTTGGAGCCCTCGAAGCGGATCTCGGCGTTGGAGACCTCCAGCGCGCCGGCCGCGGCCATTTCCTCGAAGCTCGCGCCCGGGGCGAAGCCGACACGGGCGACGAATTGCGAGAAAGCTCGGTTCTTCATCAAATGGAATTTTTCTTTGCCGCAACCCTGCAAAAGCAGGCGACTCAGGCGGCTCGTCCCGCGTTGTATCCGGAAGGTGTTGCCCAATTCGCGCAGCGGGATATTGACGTTCGTCTTGAATTTCAGCGATCCGAATTTGGAGCCGGGGTTGGCGGCTCGCCGGGCAGCCATCGACTTGAGGCTGCGCTTCATCCGCTCGGCGATGTCCTGGATCATGTGCGAGCCCAGATGTTTGAGCGAATAGGGCAGATGCTCGCCGCGTTGGCCGTCGACCCATTCCAGGACCTCGATGTCGCGCGTCCGGTGGTCCCATTCGAACAAATTGTTGGGATGAACCGTGAATCCAAAATCGTCCATGAAGGACTTGGAGCTCCACTCGACCAAATGGTTGTAGAGCCATCGGGCCTCGTCGCGCAACCCTTGCAGCCACAGCGCGCGTTTTTCAGACAGCTTGCTCGCGTCGATTTGGAACGCGAAGGCTTTCGGCCGCATCGATTTGCGCCGCTCGACCGTCGCCTTGCGCGTGGCTTTTCGGGCCTCGCGGTGCTCGTCTTGGACGGTTTTTCGGGCGGGCTTGGACATGGGGCGGCGAGAGCGAAGGCAGAAAGGGGCTGCGGGAGTTATACGTCGCCACAGGCCGTTTGGCAAGCGTTTCTGCGGCTTTGCGTTCTTTTTTGCCGATTCGCGCGCCTCGCTTCTCCCCGCCCTGAAGGACGGGGGCTGCGCTCGGCAAAATCTGATCAATCCGGCTGAACATGTAAGGGCCAATGGGGGTCGCGGCGGTCTTCAAATCCCTCAACCGCTGGGCATTGTGCCTTTGCCGGCACATCGAGACATGCGCGGGTTTCTGGGCGATCGGCGGCGCGCTGTTTTCTTTTTGCGAGCTGCGCCTTTCTCCGCTGTCTTTGGCTCCGGCGTTTGCGCGCCCCGCTCGGCACGCCGCGTCCGCCATCTTTTCCCACTGCGCCTATCCTTGCCGCAAAATGATTTGGCCCGTGAGGGACAATTGCCCCAAGGCCGCCTGAAAACGTTCCTGCACCGCGTCGTCATCCACGAGCGGCGTTTGCTGCGTGTTCGCCCCCGCCAAGCCGGCTTTGGGGAGCTCGGCCGAGATAGCCGAATCAGAAGCGGACGTCGGCGACGCGAAGGAGGATGGCGCGGCCATGCACGCCACGCTCGCGCACAGGCATCCCGCGGCCACGGCCCTCCGGATTGCGAAGCGGTCATTCACGTTGAGTTTTCTGGCCATTTGAGTGGTCCCTTGAGCGTCGTTTTCAACGCTGGATCTGCATCGGAGCGCTGGGCTTTCGCGAATTGATGGCGAGAGCGTCCAAACGCATGCCGGCAGTGTATCCTGCGGCCAGGAATGGGCAGACTCTTTTTTTAGGTGCAAACGTTCACGACGGAACAAATCTCGCAAAAAAACAAGAAAATAAGTCTTTTTTGCAGTTCTTCTTGGCTGTATTTTCGGCTTTTTTGTCTATTCGTCGCGTCTCGATTCGCAGCGCCAATAAAAAAGGGAAAGACCTGGTCGCCTTTCCCTTTTAGCCCTCTTCGCTTTCGCGTCTCCCGGCCTTCCTTCCTTCCTTCCTTCCTTCCTTCCTTCCTTCCTTCCTTCCTTCCTTCCTTCCTTCCTTCCTTCCTTCCTTCCTTCTCCGCTGGTTGTTTGGCGAGGCGATCGGCCCTCGACCGCGCCCGCCTACGGCTGCGCGAAGAGCTTGCGCAGGGTGTTCCACTCGCACCACGCGTGATGATGCGCTTGGATCGCCAAATACTCCGCCACCGTGCAGCGCCGCCCCTGAGCGTCCAGCGCCTCGCTGAATGACGCTCCTTCGGGCAATTCGGCCAACATCGCCTCAAAATGCGATTGCTGCCCGAGCTTGATCGGCAAGTAGGCGTTCTCGCGCGATTTGAACGCGAAAATCACGTTCCCGAACGCGGCGAGGAAGCCGACCAACGCGAGCAAATTGCCCACAGAGCCCCAGTGGCGCGCCGCGTCTAGCGCGTGAGACCCGTCGGCTGAGACATGCGCCACGACGGAGCCCGAGATGGCCGCGAGCAAGCCCACGATCAACAATCCCGCGCCCAAAACAAACGGCCCCATGGCTTTTACGGACGCCATTCGCCGCTTGGCCGCGACAGCCCGCGGCGTCATGGGGAGCGGCATCACACCGTCAAACGCAGACGGAATATCGCTGGCGAAACGATTCATGGCAAGTGCTTCCTTGGAATGTTGACGGAATTTACCACTCGCATTCCAGCGCGATTTTCCGCGCTCAAAACCATCGACGGGGGATGGACGGCTTTGTTGGCCTTGCGTCGCCCGGGTCCGGCAACCGCCCGAGCGATACGTTTTTTAACGAAAAAACGCTTTTGAGTCAACAGCTCGGAAACCCTAAAGTCTGACAAATACGAAGCCTTTCGTCTGGTTCCCAATTTCCCCTCAACCCTCGCTCAGCCTCGCTCAGCCTTGCTCCGCAAGGCTTTTAAAGGGTCGGATCATTTCCTCTTGCATTTCGCGCGAAACCCGCCCCGAAGTCGTCATGAAGCCAGCGCGAGGCATGGTTTTCACGCCGCCTCCAGGCTGTTGGTTGGCGCGCGATTTGGCCAAGCAAAACCGCCTCAGGCGCCTTGCCCCCTTGCGGGTCCGTCATATTTGGATATCATTGCCGACCCGAGCGCCGTCGCTCCGCGTCCCGGGCGGCGCGCTTTAAACGCTTCATCGATTTTATCGTCTCCATTCGGGGCCTAATTTTTTCGCGACTTTGTTCACTTGTCTTTCCGGACGCTCCTGATGAATTTGTTCAAAAAAATCGCGCCAAAACCCCGAGAAATCACCCCTCCCAGCCTTCTTTTCGGCGCGAATCCCCCCGGCTTGCCAAGCGAGGCTCAGGCCTGTTTGATCGACCCAAAAACTTATGGCGGCCGCCGTTGCGGGCCCGTGGGAATTTTGCGTTGGACAGTGGTCGCTCCGATTGGCTTTTTGGCGCGAAAAATCGTGGGCGAATATCGTTTGCCCGGATTTTTGTTGACGGGCCAGCAACAGGCGAACCGCGCATTCCAGGCCGCCGCGCGAGCCGGGGACGTCGATCGCTTGCGCCTTTTATTGGCCGTGGCGGATCCGCGGGCTCCTGACGGAGAAGGCAACACCGCTTTGATGTTGGCGGCGATGCGCGCGAACAGCGCGCAATGCGTTGAGTTTCTTTTGCCATTTTCCGATCCTCGCGCGGCCAACCGTCAGGGCTGGACCGCCTTGATGCACGCGGCTCGCCAACGCCCCTGCTTTGAGAACCTGGCGGCCTTGCTGCCTCTCTCCGACCCATTGGCCTTGAACGAAAAAGGAGAGAGCGCCTTGATCATTGCGGCGCAGGAATCCTGCTGGGCCTCGGCCGAACGCTTGTTCCCGGTGTCGGATCCGTTGGCGGCCAACGCGCAAGGCGCGCCGCTCTTGCACATCCTCGCGGAGGACCTGAACCCAATGTCCATGGTGTTTTTCGCCAGTCGCTTGCGTGACCGGCCTTCGCCTTTGGGCGACACCGCCTTGATGGTCGCTGCGCGCACGGGCGTGGCCCAAAAAGTGAGAATTTTGTTGCCCATCGCGGACGCCCGCGCCCAAAATGCCCAAGGAGAGACCGCTTTGATGCAGGCGGCCGCTCATGGCTCGATTGAGGCCGTCCTAGCCCTCATCTCGGCCAGCGATTGCGCGGCGCGGTCGCGCGCGGGGCTCACGGCTTTTGAGATGGCGCTCCAAAGCGAAGCCTGGGATTGCGTGGACGCCCTGTGCGATGGGGCGCCTCTCGCGGTGTTGCGCTATGCGCGCGATCAGCTCGGGGATGACGAATTTTTCAAACGCATGCCGCGCGCCTGCTCGATTTTGGAGGCCGAAGAGCTTTCGGGCGCGGCGGGTCTCCCGCCAGCGGCGACGAACGCGAGCGACGATCTGTCGGGCGCCCCTATGCCTGAACGGCCGAGTGATATTTCCCCCGTGTCCGCGCAGGGCCTTGACCAGCCGCAGCGCTCCCCCAGAAGGTTGTAGGCTCGCGGGGAATCACGCGCCTCCGGGCGCTCTTTTGTTTGAAAAATATCTTGCCCGCTCCGGCTTGTTCGGGGTATGATTGCGCTCTGAGAGAAGTTCAACAACGCGGGCGTCGTATAATGGCAATACCCTAGCTTCCCAAGCTAGAGCCGTGGGTTCGATTCCCATCGCCCGCTCCACATTCAAGAAGACGCTTTCGGGCGTCTTCTTTTTGTATTTTTGCCGCTTTTTTGCCTCACGGCCCCTTTTTTTCTTTTTGGCCTTTCAAATACTCACGGAGACAGCGCCATGGTCATTGTGGAACCCACTCGTTTTTCGAAATTGAACGCGGAGTCCTTTGAAGAGGGCGGCTACATGAGCAGCCAAAAATCGCGCATGGATTTCTTGCTCAAAAATGGACACCTCACGCCGTCCGCCCAAGCCCTTAAAGACGCCGTCGCGACGATCAGGGAGGAAGCGGGCATCGTGATGTCCCCCGCGCAGGCGCAAGCGATGCTGTCGCTGTTTCCCGAGGCGCGCGTGACGGTCTCCGAATACGGCTCTGACGACACCGAGGCGCGCGGGTTGCTGCTGAACGCCGTCGCGGGCTATTTGGCCGGCACTCGGTGGCCCGAGAATCGCGATGAAGTCGAGATTGATGATTTTGTCAGAAACCTTCATGTCGCCGCGCGCTTCATGGGCTTTGCGACGGTCAAGCCTGAATGACGCAGATTTTCGCCAGAGCCAAAAGACACGGGCCGGCGCCATGCCGCCCGGTTGCGTCAGAGCCTGCGTCTCGCGGTGCCACGCGCAAGGCTTGGCGTCCGGAAAGATTTTTTTGAATTCAAGGTGGCATTTTTTCTGGCGATCGCCGCCAAGCCCAGGAGGCAAACCATGTTCGCAGTCGACCCGAATCAATTTTCAAAAATGGAAAGCAACGCCTTTGAACGCGGCGGCTATTTGTCCGGACACCGCAAAACCATGGATCTTCTGAGCAAAAACGGACCGCTCACGCCATCAGGCCAAACATTGAAAGAGGCCGTGGAGGTTATCCGCGCGCAAATCGGCGTGGCGATGAAGCCCGAGAATGTCCAGACCATCATTTGGCTCCACCCCGAAGCGCGAGTGCTTTTGTCTTTTTATGGAGCCCGGGACATCGAGGCCTCCGCGCTTCTGCTGGACGCCGTCGCCAATTATTTGGCGGGGACGCGCTGGCCCCAAGTCAAAGACGAGGTCGACCTCAGCGCATTTGTGAAGAACTTGCGGGTCGCCGCGCGATTCATGGGTTTTGAAACCATTGAGGAAAAGTGACGGTCCGCCCGCCTCAGCGTCTCGCGGTGAGCGCTGAATCTCAATCCAATGAGGGTTTTCGGCGCAAGGGCGGCGCTCATGCTCTTCCCTTTTTGTTATTTTGGAAACCCGGCCATCGACTGCCCGCTCAATCGCGCGCTCCAGTTTCTGTTCCCCTTCCCGCATTCATGCGGCAATGAAAAGAGACCCTTAAGGGTCTCTTTTTTCGTCAATGCCCAACGGTTTTCACGACTTGACGCGCGGCGGCCTCACCCATTCCTTCGGGTTGTAGGGCTCGGGCGCAGGAGCGACGCCAGTGGCGTTTTTTCGCCGAGAAACCAGCCGTTTGGCGAACGCGGTCGCTCGGTCATTGGCGTTGAGCACCGTGATCATGGGTCGGATGGAGGCGTTGGCCACGCGCGCGGGCAGGCTTGCCGCTGAAATCGCGTGCACGCCGATCCAGGCTCGCCGCTCTTGCGACATCAGATCTCCTATGGCGCGCAAATTCTTCTTGTCGGCCAATAAATCAGTGAGCGTCTTCAATTCCGAGTTCGCCCATTCTGGCGAAGCTTGCTTGTTGGCGCGGGCTTTTTTCTGCTCTTTGATGGCCGCGACGATCGTCAACGCTTGCGCGGTGGGCATGTCTTTCACGCTCGCGCGCCACGCGTGGACGGCTTCGAGGCCCTCCATGGTTTTCTTGCCATCCAGGCGTTGCAGCTCAATCCGGTCAGCGGGGCTGGCCGTGCGCGACAGGCGCTCGAATTTTTCAGCCTTTTGCTCCCATTCGATCTTTTTGTCTTCGGTGATCGCCATCGGCGCGCGCTCTTGCTCCAACATTGGGTCTTCGGCGAGCCGCTGCCACGCGCCCTGCTCGAACGCGACCTCTTTCACGTGTTTGAAAATGCCCTCCACTTTCCCCTTCAAAGCCGCCACGCCCACCGCGGCCGCCGAGGCGTAAACGAATAAAGCTTTCGCCGCGGGGACCAATTCGCCCACGGCGTGCGGAAAGTGAAATCCCGGAATGCCCGTCAAGTGGTGCGTGGCCATCGCCACCGCGACGCCCGCGGCGCCGGTTGCGGCATAGCCCAAAATGGAGCCCGCTTTGTCCGCCGTTTTTAGGTCGCGCTTCACAAAGGCCTTTTCATAGACTTGCCGGCGCGTGAGCATCCCTTTTTTGGGACCGGCCTGCATTTCCTCCGTCGGCGCCAGAAAAAAGGCCGCCAGCTCGCTTTCTCGCTCATCCACCTTCTTGATGAGCTCTTGCCGGGCTTTTTTGTCCGCTTCGTCCTGGCTCGCGTGCGCGTCAAGGCCTTGCGCCAAATTCGGAACCAGGCTGTCCAGCTTTATCGCCCAGCTGCGATGCTCAGGCGACATTCCCTTCCACTGCGTGGCGAATTCAGCGCGGGTTTTTGCGTATTTCGCCAAATGGCGCTCATTGAATATCCGGTTGAACTCAGCCGCTTGCTCGATCTCGGCCTGCGCGGTCGATTGCGGCGCTGTCGCCGCCACCGTCAATGCGCCCGAGTTGGCTGGATCGACGGTGTCGGCCGTTGCGTTTTGCGCGCCAAAAAGAGCGTTTTCGAGCAACTGCGCCGTTGTGATGGATTGTTCTGATTGTGTCGTGGTGTCCGCCATGGGCTCCGTCCAGGTGTTTATGGTTTTTCTCTGTTCCGCATGATTCTGCCGCCGCGGCTTGCCATTATTTTCGAATAACCCTTGCCGCTTGGCAAGGGGAAGAGTCGTCCGTTCGACGTCTGGCGGCCTTTTCAACAAGAGAAAGCTGTTTTCGAACGAGAATGCCAGTCTGCCTTTATCGTGAAAACAAGGCAGCTTCGTGGCCATCAAACCAAACCCTCCTTCAACCGAGGCTCAGCTTTTTTTTCGCGTGGCGCCGATTGACGCGGCATGCTCGAAATCGGCGAACTTCGCGCGCAATTGAGACACGATTGCCGGCCACGCGCCGATCAACTCCGGCCCGTTGGCGAAAGACACAGCCACCCAGCGCCCGGGACGAGGCGAAAACAATCCGCGGCAAATTCCCGTCCCGTCATAAGGCCCCATCTCGCAACCGAGCGCGGATTCTTTCTTTGGATCCGTGAACACCAGCCACTCGGCAGGCTCTTTTTTAGCCACCGCCATGGGCGGCCAATTGAACTCCGCATTCGGCGCGCGCGTCGTAGCCAGGAAACCAGGCAAGACTTTGCTGATTTCTGAGCCCACTTGGCGCGTGCCCAACGAAGGATTTTCTATTGCGGGCGTTGTGGCTCCCCCTTTCTTTTCAAAAACAGAAGCGTCTTGATGCCAGGATGGAGCGCCAAGGCCTTGTTTTAAGTCGTTCTTTTTTGCCTGTTTTTCAAAACTGAGCCCGAGAGGCGAATAATAAAATCCACGCATCGGGTCCGCCAATAAATTATTGGCGCTCGTGAATACCGACAATGTCAATTCATGGGGTTTTTGCGCGGCTTTGGCATTATCCAATTCGCTCTCTATTTGCCAGGAAGGCGCAGAGGGCTCTTTTCGGAGCATTGCGGCTCTTTCTGCTCGCCAATCGGCCATGTAACCCAATCCAGGCCAAAGCGCATGCATTTCCCAAAAATCGGGCATCTGTTTGCGATCGCCATCCAGCGTTTCGCGCAAGCTTTGACGATGCCCTATCGCTTTCTCTTGCTCTCCATGAAAAGGCAGCCCATCGCTTCGAGCGCCTCTGTCATTATCGGAAAGATAACCTTGCGCAACGTCCAGCGCCCATCCTTTGTGAGCCACTTGCAAAGGAATTGTTTGCCAAGGCTGCGTGCTTGCTATTGCCGGCGCTTGATAGGAGCGCAACTCACGCCTGCGAGCAATGGCCTTTCGTTGGGCAGTTTGACTCGCTCTCACCCATTCTTTTTTTGTGGGACGCCCTCTTGCGTGATCCATTGCGTCGCCTAAGCCAACAGCCCCGCCCACATAAACAAGGACAAGTCCGCCAATTATCGCGCCAGCGATGTAGGAAGAGATTTTTGCGCCGCCAGAGGCGTAGGCGCCCATCACTGTCGAGAAAGACATTTTTTCTCCTTTTTGAAAACTTTTTGTTGTTTCTTTTTTTTTAACTTTTGTTTTTAGACTTTTTGGGCTCTTTTCGCCGCGCCGCCGAGGGACGGGCGGCCGTCGCGCTTAGTGGTTAAACGCTACGGCGAGCATGATCCACGTCAACGCGATGAGCAGACTCCACAAAACGCTTGTGCCAAGGAAAACAACGACGCCCACCATCAACCCCGCAAGGTGTTCAAAAAACCGCCTTGCCGATCCTCCTTTGCCGCCCCCCGGATTGCCTCCCCTATCAGCAAGGATGCTCATCCGCATGGGCACCACGGTGGCCACACGCAATTCACCCACGAAATCAGAAGGGACAGAAAAGGCGCCCATTTCCCCATGCCCCGGTCCCAATTCCCGCGCTCGTTTTTCAGGGCGATTTATTCGCTCGCCCTCACAGGGCTCCTCAAGCGCCGAAATTAGGTTTGAAGGCTCTGTTGCGCGCGCTGGGTTCGTTGTTTCAGACGCCTTTTCTGCCGATTCTGGAAGTGTCTTGTGCCTCAAACTCGCGGCCAAAGCGGCAGTCTTGCGAAACATGCCTTTGGGAACGGCGGCGGAAAGAGGCGCGCCAAACGAGCTTGCCGCCTCGTTGGCCGTTGCGTTCATTGAGGCGTTCATTTCGCTTCCTTGGCGCGAGCGGCTTGGCCCAAATTGTCGATATGCTTCACGCCCTTCGCCTTCAAAGCCAAATTGCGCATCGCTTTGCCAAAGGGATAAGCGATTTTTGCCCCCAATTTCGTGCCGTAGATCCAAACATTCAGCCGATTGAAAAAGTCCGAAGGGTTGGTGAGAAGCGCCAGCATGTGAATGGCGTCTGGCCCATAATAAATTTGCCCGTCTATTTTGACGACCATTCCCTGGTCGATGTCGAGCCCCAAAGCAGTCACCTCATCCAAAAGCGGACTCGGATGGCGCGCATCCACCAAAATAAGTTTTCCGGCGGCCTCTTTTAGGCGCGTATACTTGCAATATGTTGCGCAAACGGGACACTCTCCGTCGTAAACAAGCCAGATTTCCCGATTTGCAAAATTTTTCTTTTCCATGTAGCACCTTTATGGTAGTTTAGGGCTTGCGGCTTTTCAAAGAAGCTGCTATATTCATCCTAGCTTATTTAACTAATAAGGCAATAGCTCACACTCACCCCCTAGGCAAAGATCCCGTCATGACCATCGACAAAGTTTTTGAGGCCCTTGCCTCCACCCCGCGCCGCCGCATTTTGGCGTATCTTTCGAAGACGTCTCTGTCTGCCGGCGACATCTCCGATCGCTTTGAGATGAGCAAGCCAGCAGTGTCCAAGCACTTGAAAATCCTCGAGAACGCAGGCCTCGTGTCCAGCGTCCGCCAAGGCCAGTTCATCATTTACAGCCTGGTCGCCAATCCCCTGACCCAGACCATCGACGCGATCACCGCGTTGTGTCCGCAAGGAGGCCCGATCCGCAAAGAAAGCGCGGCTCTCGCCAAAGCCAAGAAGGACAAAGCTTCCACGGAAGCCGGCGCGAACGCAGAGCCCGCTCACGAAGCGAAATAAATTCCCGCAAGGGGCCCTTCTTGGGCCCCTTTTTCATTCAATCAGAATCCTTTTCTTCGTTTTTTGTGATTTTTTTTGTTGCTGCCTTTGCCGTTTCTTTTCTTCGTTGACCTCCGCGCCTCCGCCCTGTTTTCCTCTCCGCTTGTCCTTCCATTGATTTCCGTTCGTTCCTCTGCCCGTCGCTTTTCTCCTTCGCGCTCGCCCTTTTTTCACGGCTTCTTTCCGACTGGCATTGCTTGCGCGCTTCATGCCGCCTCGCGTCTCCTCCGGCTCTTTGCCTCTTTTAATTTGAGTCTTTGAGCCTTTTTCTCTTCCTTCCCCCTATTGCGTTGCCCCGGCTTTTTCACCGTTGGTTTGACCCTGTGGAGTCCCTAATGCCTGTCATTGACAACGCCCTTTATGACCATGTCGCCGGCACCTGGTGGGAGAAGGATGGCTTCATGGCTTTGCTTCGGGTTTCGGTGAATCCGGCGCGGGTTCTTTACGCCCAAGAGGTCCTCAAAAAGACTGGCCGAGACCCCAAAAAGCTCCAAATTTTGGATGTGGGTTGCGGTGGCGGCCTGATGAGCAAGCCGCTTGCTCAGATGGGCGGCATCGTCACGGGCGTCGATTTGTCGCTTCCGACGCTTGAAGCGGCTCGCGCGCACGCAAAAGGCCAAAATTTGTCGATCGATTATCGTGTGGGCGACGCCCAAAGCTTGCCGTTTCAAGACGCCTCGGTCGATGTCGCCGTCTGTTGCGACGTCTTGGAGCATGTGACGGACATGCCGCGAGTGATGAGCGAAGTCTCCCGAGTTCTGCGCCCGGGCGGCCTCTTTGTTTTTGACACGATCAACCGCACATGGCAAAGCAAGCTCGTCGCCATCAAGGCGGCGCAGGATTGGCCGCCCACCCGCTTCATCCCCCGCGACATGCATGTCTGGGACATGTTCGTGCGCCCAGAAGAACTTTCTCGCGCCCTCTTGAAATCCCATTTGCTTCCCCGAGAAATGACGGGTCTCTCGCCGGCCGCGTCTCCTTTTGTTTCGGCGTTCACGATTCTGCGCCGAAAAGCAGGCCTCATTTCCTATCAGCGCATGGGAGAGCTTTTGCCGCTGAAGAAGAGCTTGGACATGTCTGTCTCCTACATGGGCTATGCCGAAAAATCGCATTTCGCCGCCTGCGCGGCTCCCCAGCAGGGCGTCTCTGCCTCGACGGCTGCGTTGAATCTTTCGCCCGAAGCTCTTTTGGCGGAGGCGCTTTTGGGAGAGTCCCCGTGAGCCAAACCCTTTCCCCCCCTTTTGACGAGAAACTGACTTTTTCTTTGAACTCGAATGTCGCCTTGAATTCAAACCTCACGCCCGCGTCCGACCCGACGAAGCCTCTGAGGTCGAATTTTTCGTCAGCGCAGCAAGCGCCCTTTCCAACGAGCGCCATCGGTGTTTTCGATTCTGGCTTGGGGGGATTGTCCGTTTTGCGGGCCCTTTCCGAAACGCTTCCGGGCGAGCGCTTTGTGTATGTCGCGGACTCCAAGCACGCCCCTTATGGCGCGCAATCCGACGATTTCATCGCCGCGCGGTCATTGGCCATTGGAGGTTGGTTGGCTGAAAACGGCGCCAAAATGCTCGTGGTCGCCTGCAACACCGCGACCGCGCATGCCATTGCGGTTTTGCGTTCGCGCCTTGCCATTCCCATCGTGGGCGTGGAGCCGGGCGTGAAACCCGCGGCTTTGGCCACCCAAACGGGCGTTGTCGGCATTCTCGCCACGGAAGCCACGTTGCGCAGCGCCCGATTCGCGGACCTTCTCGCCCGGCACGGAAATAGAGCGCGCTTTGTCACGCAAGCTGGCCACGGGCTGGTCGAAGCGATTGAGCGCGGCGACACCGATTCTCCCGAGGTGATGGCGTTGCTGGAATCCTATTTGAGGCCCATGATCGACGCCAAAGCCGACTGTTTGGTTTTGGGTTGCACGCATTACCCATTTCTTGCTTCGGCGATTCGGTCCATCTCAGGAGATCCGCTGGCGATCGTCGACACCAGCGCCGCGGTGGCTCGGCAAGCGCAAAAGCTTATTTTCTTAGCGCCCAAAATCCCCCTGTCATCAGCCACAGAATTTTCGCAGCCGCGTTCATGGTTTTTTAGCGCGGATTTATCCGAAAAAACCCGTCTTGTCGCAACCCAAATGCATACGGGCGCATGGGAGTCTATGCAGCCCCTCTCCGAGTGACGCGCACGGCGCCGCGCTTGCGCGCTCCCGTCTTTTTTGCGAATAAAAAGCGAAAAAAGGCTATCTGAAATCGACGGCCTTTTTTCCAAGAGCGTTAAGAGAGATTGGACTTCCGAGCTTTTTTGTTTTTCTTTTCTCGCGCCGTGTCCGCTTTATTGGTCGTCTGCGCTAAGCCTTCTCCTGCGGTTTTAACCGCCTCGCGGCGTGCGGCAAAGCCACTGAGAGCGGACAATTCCAGCGTGGAGGTGTCGGACAACAAAGATTTTGCGGTTGCGATCGCCAAAGCCTCTAAATTTTCAAAAACCGGCCGGCTTTCTGCCAAACCGCTTGACTCCTCGTCTTTTCTTAGACTCCGCGCGATCTCTCTCGCTTCTTTTGGATAATGAAGATCAACCTGGGCTTCAAAATTATCCAGCATGTCATCGCCAATGCCTGTTTTGTTTATTGCGAACAAGGTGTTTCGAGCCAACTCCCCATCCAGCATCGATTGCTCTTCCAGAGTGGCTCGGCGACCCTTTGTTTGCATCAACTCTTCGGAGGGAGCAGGCCGCTGGCTGGCGTCAAGGCTCCATCGCAGAACGCCGGCGAGGGCGCAAGCGCGCGCCGCCTCTGCCCATTGCGACATAGACGGTTTGACGCCCACAGGCACATTTTCTGTCAGTTCGGCCAAAATGCTGAGCGCCTCTTGTGTTTGATGCTCGTCGCCCTTGAGAGCGCTCTTTTTCATCATCATTTTGGCAAAAAAACTCACGTTGCTTTTCCGTGAGCGCGCGATCTTATTCAGGTCTGCGCCTCGCCATTCCTTGACCGCATGGGCCGCCTCGGCCACGCGCGTTGGATCACCTTCGGCCAATGCCACGGATGCCATGATGTCCGCGTAGCACTCTTTCATCAATTTGCTGAAATAAAGAGACCGATCTTTGCGTCTCTCTTTGGGGGCCTTTTCCACGCTCCTTTCCGCCCACATTTTTTTAATTTCTTTTTGTTTAAAGCCTTTTTCTTTTTGTTCAGCAGCGAAGGCTTTTTCCTCTCTCCCGTCTAGTTTGATGCCTTGATACATAGAGAACACTGCGCGTCGAGTTTCTTTGATCGACCTATCGATCACTGACTCGAGGTGAATCATCATCACTCGATGACGCGTTTGCCCCCCTTCAATATTTGAATAGTCGCTCTTTGAGTAGTCAAGCTTTGGAACGATGGCGCGAACGCCATGACGCAATGCGTCGCGCTCTTGCACCAAATGGAATGATTCATGCAACAACGCGAAGGCTTGGCCCACAGGCAAATTCGCGCCCGCCTGCTGCTCCATTTCAAAACCTCTTTTCGCGAGGATGTCTCCGGCGAGCCTCAGAGCGTCGTCTGTTCGATGTGGGCCGTTCACATGAATGTGCACGCGATCGCTGCCGGTTCCAAAAAGAGGCGGCGCATACGCCAATCCTCCCATGCTCACCGGGGCTCCGAATCCACGAATCGCGCGGCTGACGACTTCGGCGTTAGCCGTTTTTTTCGCAAGCGCCTCCAAGTCCACGCTCATTGCCCGAAAGAATCCAAACCAACCGATGAATAACCGAGCACGGCTCAATGATCCCACGGACCCCAGTTCGATAGGCATTTTTTCAGTGTCGTTCGCGGGCTCAAAGCCAATGGCTGTCAATTTTTTATCCGCGATCGCCATGGCTTTTGCCCATGACGACTCCACATTGGGCTTGCCGGACGCGACTTCCGCCAAACGCTCGCTCACTCGGCCAAAAAATCCCAACGGCTGACGCTCGCCTCGGACGGCATATTCCGCGCGTTGCGCGAAAGGCAACTCAGACGGATCTGCGATCAACAGATAAGATGACAACGGAATGGCGGATTGAGTGGGAGCCAAAATTAGAGGCTTGAATTTTGCGGCGTTGGTTTCTGCCATGAAGTTTTTATCTCTCAAAGCGCGGAGCGCGGGTTGCGTCGGATCAATATGCGCTGGATTTTGCCGCCGGGCGCAGCGTTCTCTTGTGGCCGGGTCTTCTTGCCTGGCCTCTGAGCGGCAGCCCATCATCCCCGGCTGGCGTGGAATCAGTATATCGCAGCCTGTTTTTTGTTGTTTGAAAAACCCTTTTTCTCATTGCCCCACTCGTCGGATCTGTTCACGAACCGCTTTGTGCGACGAAAAAGGGTTCTATTTTTAGCTTTTTATTTGCGTTGTTGGACACCAATGAAAACAGCGCGCCGACAATCGGCGCGGCTTTTCGCCCCAACGCGCTTGCCTGCCGCCTCTTTGTTGTTTATTGTTTTGCTAAATAGTTAAAAGGTTTTCAGCCCTTCATTCCACGGTCGATCATTTTCATGCCCTCGATGCCCAATTCCCTTTCCGTCTTTTCCGCGCGACTTGCCCGGCTCGCATTTGTTCGACAATGGCGCGCTCAATGGCAACGCATGCTCAGCCGTGGCGTGCGTTGGATTGTTTCTCTGCCAAAAACGCCTCGCGCGCCAGCGAGCAGGCAAAGAATGTTTTCGTTCCTGATCATCGACGCTTTTTTGGCCTTGAACGCTGTCTGCTCCTACACCTTTTCGGAAACCGCAACCCCTGTGGGGGTTGTGAAACCCTGCGAAATTTCTGCATTCGGCTCAATTGAAAAATTGTGTGCGCTGCCTCCCAATTTTTTGCTGCGTTTCGGCGGCCTGGATGGAGGAGTCTCGCTCATCGTGCCTTCCGAATTTTATTCAGCGAAGCACATGCCTCTTCACGCCCCCGACACCGACGGGAAACTCATTGGCCTCCCGGTGAGTTTGTATTTGGATCCACTGACCATGCGCCCATTCGAGGGGCCCGAAAAACAAGAAGACACTATAAACGGCGCCATTGTTTCTCTTTTTTCATCCCGCAGGACGCCGCGGCTTCTTGCGCCAGGCGATTCGATCCGCCACGCCACCCAGGGAAATTACTCCTCCTCGCGGGCCCTCGGCGCGATAAATCTTGATCCATCCGATTTGGACCACGGCGCTGATGATGGCGCGCGCGACAGCCTGCGCAAGAATTCCCGCTCTCCGACAGAAAAGGCCTCCACGCAAACTTCTCGTTCGGCTTCGGCGGCCTTCGTTGACGAGGCTTTCAATTGCCCGCCGGCCACAACGGCGTGGCCAGTGGCCACATGCGTGGGGTTGTTTCGCCAAAAGGGGCCGCTTTGGATTCAGGTGGAAATTCCGGCCGCCCTTTCTTCGCATTGGCCTTTAATCAAAAACAACATTCAGATTTGGCTTGCCTCTTTGGAGGAACGCTCAAATCTTCTTCAAGCCGGGGACAATTGGACGGTCTCTGGAGGCCATGTGTTTAACGATCGAGGATACCGGCCGCTGGCTTCGGCAGACCGCACCGATCTGGACATCGCTCCCACGCATTTTGCGACTAGCGAATTCGCCTCTTATTCTGATGACTTTGCGTCTCGGCGGCATCGGGCGGCAGACGCCTCTGGCGGCAAGTTGCGCCATCCGATACGCTCTGCTGGCCAAGTTTTTTCCGCAATCGCTGATTTTCGCATCATGGATGCTCCGCCTCCACCCATTCGCCCCACGGAAACCATCAGAAAATTTGGGGGCAAGCCGCTCACTATTCCGTTGCGTTTTGCCAACAAATCATACGGCGCTGACACCCGCTTTTCAGCGCTGAATTTGCGGTCCTCCTCAGAATCCGCGGCTGAAACCCGTCTCGCGTTGAATCTCTTCACTTTTTTGCCCGCTCGGGACGCCGCCGAAAATGCTCAGGGATCTGTCATTCTTTTCGAGTCGGCCACCGATTATCTGCAAAACCCCTTGGCATTGTTTGTGAAAAACACCAAAGGACGCCCGGTTTTTCCGTTGGAATTGGGTCCGACAAATCTTCGGGATCAAGGATATCAACCCTGGGCTTATTTCAACGATGGCCAAACGGCCCTCATTTGCTCAACCGAAGAGTCGTCGGATCGTGATTGTGGTTTGCTGTTTCGCTATGGCGCAAACGGTTGGGTGTATGCGCTTTTGCCAAAAAACAAAATGACGCAATGGAAAAAAGCCGAGTCCAACCTTGTTTGGTGGCTCGGCATCATGGAAGCTCGAACAGCATCTGATCGAGCGTATGTCGATCGAAAGAGCAAAAAGGGGTGGGAAGTTTCCGTCAATTCGTCAAACGGTTGACGCCTGCTCTCTGACACCGGCGCAATTGCAGCAAAACACAACCAAATTCCCCGGTTGGCACTCTTTGTTTTTTCCGTTGCGATGCTTGACCTGGAGAGCAATGGGGTTGCCAAACCATGTGGAGCGTTGGCAGCTTTCGCATTGGTAAGGTTTTATCTTTTTGACGAGTACGCCAATCAACAGCGCGGCTTCTGATGGCGCATGATCTTCGGCGGTGTAATCCACCAAATGCTTTGCCGACCATTCAGCCAGATTCGCGTCTGATTCATTCGAAAATGCTCCCTCCGACGCGTCCGAAATACCCATAAATTTAAGATCCTTTTTCTTGACCAGATCAAAAACATTCAAACTGTGGACTTTTTTCTTCATTGGCTTCTCCATGAAAGGCATCTCAACGGCCAAGAGTAGCAGAATTCTCCGTATTTTTCGAATTTTTTATGCATGCTTTTTCAGGCCCTGCTGTTCTTTTTATGGTGCCCCGAGAGGGATTCCAACCCTCAATGCCCGAAGGCCCACGGATTTTAAGTCCGCTGCGTATTGCGTTCCGCCACCGGGGCTTTGACCCCTCGTAATCGATCCACCGCCACCACATCCTCCTTGAATTGGTGCCCCGAGAGAGATTCGAACTCTCACGCACAATGTACGGCGCCGTTTGAAGACGCTGCGTATAACCAATTTCGCCACCGGGGCTAAAAACGTTTCAATCAAAAATGGTGCCCTGAGCGGGACGTGAACCCGCAGAACCGGCATTCTGAGTGCCGTATGTTTTCCAATTTCATCACCAGGGCAAATTCACTGTGCTTCCAAAAAATGTGTGTTTGGCGAAATTTTCATTGATCTCGAACTCGCATTCCCTTGCGACAAAAACCGCCATCACCTCACAACGCTTTAAAAAAATTGGTGCCCTGAGCGGGACTTGAACCCGCAGAACCGGCATTCTGAGTGCCGTATGTTTTCCAATTTCATCACCAGGGCAGATTCACTGCATTTCAAAAAAAATGGTGCGGTTGGCGGGACTCGAACCCGCACGCCTTTCGGCTTCCGCTCCTCAAGCGGAAAAGTCTACCATTCCATCACAACCGCAAAAAAACAAAGCTCTTCAAATCATGGTGCCCCGAGGGAGACTCGAACTCCCACGCTCTCGCCGCGGCCCCTAAAACCGCTGTGTCTGCCATTTCACCACCGGGGCAAATCCTCTAAGTCCAGATGGTGCGATTCGAACGCACAATCACCGGATTCCGGGTCCGGAGCCTTACCAGATTTGGCCACATCTGGACTTAGAAGACTTCACAACAACTCAAACTTTTCGGCTCATTCCTTTTGCACTCAATCGATCTGCCAAAATGCGAAGGCGCCCATTTTTGGGCGCCTTCGAGTAAAAAACCACACATGGTTTTTTTAGCTCGCAAGACACCCTTTCCACTGAATCAGCGGAAGCGATAACGGCAGCAAAAGAAGGTCAACAAACATTTTTTCTCTCCAAAATTCTCAAAACAACAAAATGGTGCGGACACTGAGATTCGAACTCAGACCCCTTGCGGGACGTCATTTTGAGCGACGCGCGGCTAGCCAATTACGCCATGCCCGCAAAACTAAACTGCATTGGTCGGAGTGGCAGGATTTGAACCTGCGGTGTGGAATTCTGGCCCCCGAGACCAGCGCTATCGACCGGGCTAAGCGACACTCCGTTCATTCTTCAAAAACTCAACAATGTTCTTGGTCAAGGTGCCAGAAATCGAATCTGGGGCCTCTGCTTCCCGAAAGCAGCACTCTACCTGGCTGAGCTACACCCTGACCAAAAACACTGTGTCCTCCTCCTCCTTCTTCTTCAACCTTTCTCATCAAAAAAAAAGGCGACCATTTTGTGGGCGCCTTCGAGAGCATCAACCGTGTGAGGTTTTTAGCTCGCAAGACACCCCGTCCGCTGAATCAGCGGAAGCAATAACGGCAGCGGAAGAAGGACAAAATCAAACATTTCATTCTCTCAAAAAGAAACAATCAAAAGGAAATCGGCAACAAAAAAGCGCCCGGTTAGGGCGCTTTGGAGTCAGATCAATGTGGATCTTTAGCTCGCAAAACGCCCTTCCCGCTTGGTCAGCGGAAGCAACGGCAACAGCGGAAGAAGGACGACTTGGTTCATGATTTCTCTTTTTCAAAAACGCAGCCTCTGGGGGTAAGCTGCAAGAATTGGTCGGAGTGAGACGATTCGAACGTCCGTGTGAGTTTCCCCTCCCGGCCCCCAGCCGGGTGCTATCGACCTGGCTAAGCGACACTCCGGTTAATCTACTGCTTGTGAAACTTTAACAGCATTTTTTCTCCTTTGCAACATCTTTTTTTGCAATTTCCTGCTCAATTTTCTTGGTCGGTGAGTCAGAAATCGAATCTGAGACCCTCGCCTCCCAAAGGCGATGCTCTACCTGGCTGAGCTACACACCGACAAAAAAAACTGAGATGCACACAAAACAACAACAACAAAAAACGGCACTGAATTTCAGCGCCGTTTCAATTTTTTGAGGCTTTCTGCCTCGGGTCAAGTCTGCTTAGATTTGGATTTCTCCGCTTCCGGCGCGCGCAGCTGACCCTTGCCCTGGGGGCAAAGGAAGCAGTGGCAGCGGAGCGACAAAACGGAACATGGCAAATCCTTTTGGTGAAAAACATGGCTCCCTGTGGAACCGATACAATGATCATAGCTGGTTCGAAAACGAGTTGTCAACACTTTTTTTAAAAAATCTTCGATGGCTCACAATCTCCTCTCACAGCCCTTCCGTGGCTTCCGGCCCTCCATCGGCCAACGGGAGCGGGTGAAGTCTTTCTGTTTGACGTTGGGCCTGCGCCGCCAAAATATGATTTTTGATGCTCTCATACTGATCAAGGACTTTTTTCTTCCCGCCCTCAGTCCTCACTGAGTGCCATCTCAACCTCAACACCATCCACCCCTGCCCGTGCAGAAACGAGTCTTTTCTTTTATCTCGTTCTTTGTTCTTTGGTTCGTCATGTTGTTTTCCATCCACCTCAAAAGCAATTTTTAGCTCAGGGAATGCGATATCAATGGAGTATCCTCCTGCCGCTCGCTCGCGCTCAAACTTTATACCATCTTGTCGCAACAGCTCATAAACGAAAGACTCTGGGAATGAGGGCTCACCACGGTCGTTCCATGAACGCCATCGCCCCTGCTCCATCTGAATGACAATATTCCGCCGGCCTCGAACGCGACGAACTTCCCTTTCAGCCTCGGACATGTTAAGGCCCTTCTCGGCATTTGCACGGAATAAACAGGCATGACTGCAATATATGCTCGTGTTTCGTCTTTGTTTGGGCGAAAAAAACTCCCCACAACGCAAGCATGCTTTTTCTAATACAGTTTTTCCTTGCGCGACTTTTTCTAATAAATTTTTTCGCCCATTTTTTTCAAGCGTCGCACGAATTTTCTTTTTTGTTTCCTCGGAATGGTATTCACCAGATGCGACTCTTTTTGCGTTTGCTGTTCTAGCTGAACAAGCTCTGCTGCAAAATTTCGCTTTTTGCAAGATGACTCTGTCATATGGCAATGCCACTCCGCATCCGGCGCATAGCTTCGGATTTTTTTCATACGCAGAGATCCTTTCCAACCGAGACTGCCGTATCGCTTCGCTTCCTTTTTTGAAAGCTGATCGGCAATTTTTGATGTGATCTTTTGAGCCAAGATAAACAGTCATGAGACCTCCGTGGGATACTGACATCTTACATTGATCCGCTTGGCTTTTTAAAAAATTTTGAATTTACACTGGCGTTAAAATGTTCAACGCCGGCGCGATTTTCAATGCAAACTCTGGCAAGGCTCCCCAAACAACAACTCCCGCAACTCGCTCGCGCTCAGCCGGCCCTTTTACTCCAGCGCCGATGCAGCGGTTTCGATGCCATGAATCCCTTGCCGCGCTGATTTTATGGCGATTTCCCAGGCATCTAATATTGCGTGCTCAATTGTCCATTTCGTGGCCCCATCGTCGTCATGCAGGCCCTGCGCGCTTTCTTTCAGCGTTGTCCGCCCAACAGCCCCGCTGTTCACCAGTGAGGTCGCCAGCCGCACGGCTCGTTTTCGGTCCTCTTCGCCCAGCAAAGCCAAGGCGTCCATCGCCTGAATATTGGCGCCCGAACGCGCGTTGCGCATCGCAGCGACTTGGCGCCCAGCCGCGGCCGCCAGCACACAATGCAGGTCGCCCATGATGTCCGCGGCAGTGGTGTGCGCAGGAACAGACGCCGATGACAGCTCCACGCGCCCCAAGTCGACCAAACCGGGCTCCAACGAAACCCCCTGAATTTCCGTCGCCTCCTCGCGCGCGATCCACAACATGCGCGCCTGGGCGCATAGCCCAATAGACATCGGATGTTTGAGCCGGCTCCAGTCGCGCCCTGCGAGCAGGCGGGCGGTGGCTTGCGCGAATGCTTCGTCGATGTCCTGTTTTTCGCAAATCGCGAGCCCGCGTTCTTTTGCGAACTCTTTGGCCTCCTCGGACAACGCTTTTAGCTTGGCTGGGCTGCATTGCCCAGTTCGGCGCGCCATGGATCCAAAATCAATCGCCGCCCCCTCAAACAATTGGCGAAGAATCGCCGCGCGGCCGTCTTGATCCGGCTCGCGCACTTCAATCCAATCCCCCAGCCGACCTGGCCGAGTCAAAGCCTCGTCGATGGTCGTCGGATAATTTGTCGCACAAATTATCGCCACATTGGCTCTTAAAGAATCTTGCACAAGCTCGAGCATCGCGTTCACGACCACATTGTTGTAACTGTCGTTGCGGCTGCCGGAATTTCGACGCCCAATGCTGTCAATTTCGTCAATAAACAGCACTGATGGAGCGCTTTTCACGGCCTCCTCGAAAGTCTCTCTCATTGCGCTCAAATGGTCATCCAAAGCCCCAGCCGACTGCCAGGCGGCGTAAGATCCGTGGACAAACTCTCGCTCGCTTTCTTGGGCCAATATTTTCGCGAGCATGGTTTTGCCTGTTCCAGGCGCGCCCCAGAGAAGAGCGCCCTGCGACATTGGCTCTGTTCTTTTGAGCTTGCGCAACAGCCTGCGCAGATCAAGAGCTGCGAGCGGATTCAGCCCCACCACCTCGTCGAGCGTTTTTGGCGCTGTTTCCTCGCTTTCGGGTTTATTGTTGAGCCGCGTGTTGATAATTTTACGCAACCGCTCCATGCTTTTTTCCGTGCATGGCTCTTCGCTCGCGCAAATCTTTTTCATCCAGTTTAAGGCGCCAGAAACCTTTTCCTGCGGAATCGACAATGAAGACAAATACTCCGCCATAGGGCGTCCATCTGGAATGGGCTTGCCGAATCCTTCTGCTTCCAATTTGGCAGCGACAAAATTCAGTCGAGAATTGGCGTTTTTGAAAGAAATGACGCGCGTGGCATTATTTTTGACAAATGCCGAACTTTTTCCTGGCGCAATAATCACCACCACGGAGCGTCCGGCGTTTAGCAGCGTTTTCAGTGTCTTCTTTCGGTCAATTTCATTTCCCAGGTCAACGCTCTCCAAAACATTGCCGACCGAGTCGGGGTCTGCCGTCTTTGAATTGGATAGCCCCAAGGCTTGCGCGACCTCAGAATCGTCTTCCGAGCAGTGTTCCAACATCCATAGGGTCATGGGCTCTTGGAGCTCGTCGAGATCAGCTTGTTTTTTTATTTCAGGCAGCAGCGAGTCGCGCCAGGTCGTTTGAATAATTTCTGAAACTTTTGTCAACCGCTCTTTTTGCTTTTCCTTTTGTTTGCGCTCAGTCTCTTTTCTGGCCTCTTCGGCATCTAGCGCCTCTTGCTCTGGCGTTTTTTTCTCATCTGGGGCGATCGCCGTGCAGGCTTCGGTCTTTTTCGCTTCTTGCTGTTGTCCTTCTGACTCAATCGTTGGCGCCGTTTCTTTCTGTTTTTCGACTTCAATTTTTTCGTCTTTTTCGGCGCCATTTCCCCCCGGAGCCTCGACGTTCGCTGGCGTGGAGATGACGCTCTCAGAACGGCCTTCGTCCGCAGTCGCTTCCTTCGCCGCATTGGCGGCATAGTTCGAGGTGGATTGGGCATCGCCAGAAGCTTCCGCGGCGAGTTTCGCAGCCTCAGGCGCCTGCGGCTGTCGCGGCTCAACAATTTGCTCTGAACGGTCCTTGCCGTGCGCTGACAGTATTTGGGCCAGCGCATCGACGGCTTCTCGCTGATTGGAGTACAGCCCTCCCAACGTAGAAAAAAGCTTTTTCGCCAGCTTTTTAGCTTTTTTTGCCTTTTTCTCTTTGGATCGCTCTTTTTTTGATTTTGACGGCTGATCGCCCCCCATGCTGGCGTCGCTTTCTGGGGCGTGGCCCTCGGATGCCGTGTTTTTTGTTTCTATGGACAAGGCTCTGCCTCGTGCCTTGGACACGGCATCCGGAGAGTTTTCGTCTCTTTTTTCTTGGACATCAAGAGCGCTCTTTTCTTCGCGCTCGATCAGCTCTTTTTCTCGGCTCGACAAGCTCAAATACAGCGGGGATCCATCGGCTGCCCGCGACGGGGCGTCGACATAGATGCACCAATCATCAAAAGGAACCGTCTCTTGCCCTTGGATGGTTAATGGCTTGGTTTCCGCCTTGACGAATTCCAGCGCTAAATCCATATAATGTGTCCACTTTTTTTTCTCTTCGGCATTTGCTTTGACAAGAGCCACATAGCCAAAATAAGTGTCTTCTTCTTCATCTGGGATTGAGATGAATTGGCATGGGAGGGTTTCCCCATTCTTTTTTGCCAGCCGCGCGGCTAAACCCACAAATTGCGGCAGCATGCCGATTCTCCAAGCCATTTCCTTGGCCATCATTGTGTCATTGGCGTAGCTGAAAGCCACTTTTTTCTCAGTGATCCAAGCGTGAACTCGATTGGATAGAAAACGCGTGATGTCGACGCGAGGCGAGGGTTCCGGATCGACTCGTTGATTCAGCGCCTCATTGGCCTCTTCGCGGAGGCTCAGCGGTTCTGGCGCACGAATGTTTGCGTCCGGCTCAGCGTCGCGGACGGGGTTGTCGGCCGCGACGAGCTCCGCCGGCATGTCTGCCTGGCGTTGCTCGGGCATTTTCACGAACGAAGCCGGTGTCCCTTCAATCGCCTCAATTCCCTCAGCAGGGACGCGGTTTTCTTTCTGCGGTTCTTTTTGGCTTTCTTTTTGCGTCCCTTTGTTGTCGACCCGATGGTCTTTTGGCGATAAATTTGACGAGACGGTCATCCGCGACTCCTTGAAAGATAGTCAAAACGATCTGGCGCGGATTCTCGCGCCATAAACGACTCTTTTTGCCGGGTTTCGCAAGCTTTTTTCGCCGCGTGGGGGCCGTCTTTATTGATTGGCATTGCCGCCTAATCATAATATGTTTCCAACGCAGGCTTTTAGCAAACCACTGCAAAGAGTCAAGCAAAAAGCCGATCTCTGGCGACAATTTCTTTTGCTGGCGTTTTCGTTTTTTCTGGAGGTAAGCGCAGAGCTAAGGCCATAAAAAGCCCAAAGCCCCGCGCGGGCAGGGCTTTGGGCTTTTTGGATCTTAAACACGCTGAAAAGAGTAAGCTCCCGCTTAACTCGCCGTTTGTCGGGGCGACGCATGCGCTCAACAAATAGCGCCCCCAGCTCGAGTTTTGCAAGTGCCTGACGTGTGCCAATCGATTCGCCCATTGAAAAAGCTTGGAACAAAAACCACGGTTTCTCCGTGAAGGCCAAAATTTTGGACGGCCGTCGCGGTGACGCTGCCATCTTGGTTGGCAGCGGCTGTCGCGAGATACTTGGTCGGCGGCGTGCAGAGCAAAGAAGTGCCCACGCAAGGAATATTGATCGCCCAAGCCGCGTAGTAAGAGTTGAAGACGTCGGAGGGCACCGTCATCACCCCGCAAATTCCGCCTTGGGACATGCACACATTGCCTGGCCGCGACGGATCAGGCATCGCGGACCAGCCTTCTTGGGAAAAGTTGGTCGCGTCGTTGTTCAACTCCGCGTCCGAGTCCCCCAAAGATTGGGCCAGCGTTTGCGTTGGGTCTGATGGGTCGGGCGTCGTTTTGTAGAACGCGGTCTCGATAGCCGCGAGGGCCGCGATCGAGGCGGACCCGTTGGCGGGCGTGACGGAGGGAAGCACCAGCGTCCCGCCGGAGACGCAATCTCCGGTCTGGGCGCAAGTTCCGACGGCCGCGAGCGTGGGCAAAGCGCCCGACACCACCGCCGAGAAGGTCGTCTTGACGGTGTAGTTCTGATAGACCGGGATGCCGATCGCCGCAAGAACCGAAATAATGATGACGAGCATCAGCACTTCGAGCAAGGTGAAACCTTTTTCTTGGGCCACGTTGAATCTGTTTTTCATGGAGTGTGTCCGTGGGCGAACATTGTTGCTCCGGGGCGTCCGGAATTTAGGGCCAGGATCGCCGTCCTTTCAAAGCGAGGCAAGGCCGCTTGTCGTCGCTTTTCGTTATTTAGACGGTTTTCCATCTTTTCCCTGACTTTTCCGCGGGTTCCCGCGAAGGCGCTCGTGGCGGCCCTCTCCGTTTGCTTAGATATTGGAATGCCGGAGCTTGATTTCAAGCATTGCGTTTTGATGCGTTGAAATCACTGGCTTTCTGTCATTTGTAAGCCATGGTTTGTTTGTCTCTATTTGCGCCCGTCGTTTTTTTCGCCCGATCGCCACGATTCGCGCCCAAGCCAAAAATTTGCGGGCATTGCGGGCGGACGCGTCCGGTCAAACACCGAAAATCGACCCGCGAACGCCCAGCGTCATCACGGGCGGCTCTTTCTCCTTGCTTCTGGCGCAGCGTGATGGGAGAATGAAAGAGCGCTGCTGCTGGTGCGGACACGCGGACACACAACGCCACTTTCACGCTTTTGGGTTAGGGAATGCCAGAAAATCAGAATCAGACTGGCGAAAACGCCATGGGAGGCCCCGACCAAGAGGCGGTCCTCGCCGAACACGCGCGGCAGGCGCAAGCGCTGGCGCAAGCAGTGGCGCAAAACGACCCGGTCCGGCTCAGGGCGCTGTTGTCTGAATGCGATCTTTTTTCGCCAGAACGTCTTCGCCAAACGCCGACTTTGGGCGAGCGAGCGCTCTTCCAAGAAAGCCCTTTGCTGAAAAATCTGGAAGACGGCCTTCGCACTATTTTTTACGAAGCCATCACGAAAGGCCCCGCATGCCTTCCCGTGTTGCTTGAAACTTATCGGCCATTGCCCTACATGATTTTTTACCACACCTTTCGCGATGGAGACCATTTTGGGCATCTCGAATCCTTGCGGATGTTGGTTGAAGAGGCGCGTCGCCAACCCGAGCTTTTGCCAGAGCCCTCTCGATTGACTCCGAAAACGCCAGAGGAGCTTCGGCAAGAACTTCCCATGGCTTACTTCTTCCGAGACAGCAAATTCGCCGAGCGCACGGATTGGATGGATTTGCTCACAGAGTTTGTTCCGCTTGAGGACGCGCAAGAAGTCCTTGCGGAACATGGCGCCGAAAAGTTGCCGCGGACGGCGGCGATGATTGAAGCGATAGAACTTGCGGCGGTGGTCCAAAACACCCGGACCGCGTTGTTGGGCGCTAATCAAACGGCGACCCTCGCATCCGGCGCCGCGGCGTCCAACATAGATCCAACGGGCCAGGAAGCGCCTCCGCCCCCATTCAAAATTCGCAGCCTTTGACGCGCTCTTGACGGGGTTTTGCCGATTCACCGTCAAAGACTTCGTCACCAGCGCGAAAGGATATTCGATTGGCCCGACGCGCAAAAGGGTTGCCAAAAAGCGGAACGGCCAATCATCGGTCTCGCAAAATTCACGCGCCGCGCGTATAATAAGCACATGATTCAAGCGTTTTTTTCTTCGTGTTCCGTTTTCAACGGCTTAGGGCGTCCACCTACATCCGTTTTTTCTTTTTCTTGGCCTGCCATGCCCAAAACGCCAAAAACCACCGCGCTGAGCCCCGCTGCTTTGCAAAAGGCATGGCTTGCGTTCGACGAGTTGATCGCTTTGACCAGCCAGGCGACGCAGGCGGCCGCCATGGGCGACTTGACTCTTTTGAGCTCGCGAATTCAGAGCATGGCGCAGGAAGCCGTGAAGGCGTCGGTTTTCCCCGCAGTCAGCGACAGCGAAAGCATCGGGGACAAGCTGCCTGCGGGTTGGAGTTTTGAGGACGCGAAACGGATTCAAGGCAAAACCCGCATCATCACATATCGGCTCGAGGAACTGTGGCTGTCGCTTCCAGAAGGCCAATCAGACGCCTTGGCTCGCGACCTTGTCAACACGCAATCCATCCTGCGGGGGAAATGCCGTCCGCTTTTCAAGGCCGCGATGCACGACCGAGTCGATTTGTTGGCCGCGGCCTCCATCTGTTGCGATCTTCATGAGACTGACGAGCGCGGCCGCGGCCTCCTGGCGAACGCGGCGCATTGGGGCGCGAAAAAATGCGTGGCGTATTTGATTTTTCGCCTGAATCCGCAGTCCCCTTCCAAAGAAGGCCTCACGCCCTTGATGGACGCGGCGCGCAATGGGCATGACGAATGCGTGGCGCTTCTGCTTCCGGTTTCTCGCACGCGGCGAGCGGACGGCAAGGGGCACACCGCCTTGATGCATGCGGCGGGCTCCGGCAACTCCGCGACAATCGCTCTTTTGATTCCCGCGTCTGAGCCCAAGGCGAAAGACAAAGACGGCGACACCGCGCTGACCATCGCAGCCGCCCGCGGAGCGCCAGGGGCGTTGAACGCGCTGATTCCCGTCTCCGACCTTAATGCGCAAAACAGCGCTGGATTCACCGCTCTCATGATTGCGGCGCGGAATGCGAACTTTTCATGCGCCCAAGCGCTTTTGCAAGCAGGGGCGGACGCTTCGATCCAAATCGCAGGGCGAGAGACGGCTTTGAGCTTGGCGATGGATTTTCGCGAATCCGACAACGACGCTCTTCAACTGATTCGCGCGCTGATTCAGGCCACGCCAGGCATCGCCGAGCTTCGCTGCGCGGGCGTCACGCTTTTGACCCACGCGCGCATCAAGGAGCGCTGGCAACTGTTTGATTGGCTTGCCCCGTTTTTCCCTCTGGTAGCCGTTCAGTCGGCGTTGGACCTTTCGCCCGACGCCGTGGCGCCGGTGGCTCGCGCCCTGTGCGAACAGGCCGCGATCCAGGACACTGTGGGCGCCGTGGAGAAAACAATCGTTGAGGGCGCAAGCCCCAATGGCGTCGTGGCGGACGGGGGTGCGCCCGCCGTCAAACCGCATCGCCCGAGCGTTCGGCTTTGAATTTTTCGGCGCCCGTCCTTCGCTCTTCCCTTTTTTTGTTCCTCTCGCAGGCTTTCATGCAACCCACGCCAGACTCCCGCCCCTCTTTCGCCCCTCCCGTCGTCGAGGGCCACGACGCGGCTCCGGCGCCGTGGCTTGCCTCCGCGATGGCCGTCGTGGGCCAGAAGCCACAAGCTCGCGAGACGGTCCTTGACTGCTTCGATGACGCGTGCTTGGCGTTTGACTCGGCCCTTGATTTGGCGGAGGCCGCCTGGTCCATCGCGCTCCAACAAAACAATCGCAAAGCCATTCAAACCATCACCCAACAATTCATCATGGCCGCCCAACCCTTCAACGCGCTCTGCGCGATGGTCGGTGATCCGTTTGAAGCGACCGAGCGCGGGTGGGGGGAAGAGGACCTTGACCGCGTCTGCGATCGCGAAATGCGCTCTCGCACGGCCCTCGATTCGTATTTTGTGAGCCTTCCGGACACCGAGGCGGATCTCGCGCGCGATTTGTTTCGCACTCAGTGGGCACTGCGCCGCCCCGACGCCAGCGGCCGCACAACCCTTTCGCGCATGGCGTTCAGAAACAAAGCGTCCATTTTGCCATTTTGTTTGGAGAGCGACGACCCGAACGCGAGCGACAAAGACGACATGACCGCTCTTCACTGGGCCGCCCAAGCGGGCGCGCTCGAAGCGGTTCGCGTCCTCGCGCCCCTTTCGGACATGACGCTTTCCAACCGATTTTTGGAAACGGCTTTGATGCGGGCGATCAACATGCGCCAATCCGAATGCGCTAAATTTTTGGCTCCTCTGTCCGACCTTGGCGCGCGCGACGGACTGGGTCAAACCCCGTTTCTTTTGGCGTGCGCGAGAGGAGACGCGGCCTTGATTGATTTCTTGGCCCCTCTTTCGGACACGCGCGCAACCAACCAAGACGGAGAGGATGGGCTGATGCTCGCAAGCGCGGCTGGCGCCGTCGAGTGCCTCCCGGCTCTATTGGCCCTTTGCGACACCGAGCGCGAAGACAACACCGGCGACAACGCCCTTCACGCCGCGGCGCGAGCCGGCGCGCCGGGAAGCCCCGCGTGCATCGCCGCGCTGATTGCGGCTGGATTCAATCCGTCGCAGAGAACGCGCTCGGCCAGCTGGACCCCGACTTTCATGCTGACGCCGCTAACCCTAGCGGTGGAGTCGGCCAACCTTGCCACGGTCGAAGCCTTGACGCCCCACATCACGGCCGCCGAATGGGATTTCAAGCCGGAAGGCAACTTTCAGGCCCCCGCCACGGCTTTGGCCACCGCCGCCACCCTGGGGGCGTGGCCGCAGTTTGACGCATTGGCGCCCTGGTTCCCCAAGGAGCAGGTGTTTGAATGGCTTCAAAAGGCGCCGCCTGGCGCGGCCCCGATGGCGCTTGCGCTTTATGAGGAAGACGCTCTGCGCCAAACCCTGCAAAGCGGCGGCGCGGGACACAACGCCGAAAATGACTCGAAAAAACAACGCGCCGGCTCTGCGCCCTCCAAAATTCCTTCGCGGCGGGTTTGAGCCGGGATTGCCGTGCTATCATGGGCTTTGAACCCGGAATTGCTCCGGCCTTGCGATTTTGCGCGCCAGAAAAGCCTTTCTCCCATGAGCTCGATCCGTTCTCTTTTCGTTTTTTTCGCCGGTTTCTTCGCGACCTTTTCAAGGGCTTTTGCGCGAGGCCGCACGCCATCCCAAAGCCTGCTGCGGAGCGAAGCCCGCGCCCACAAAAAAATGTTTGGGTCAGCCGTTCGCTCTCAGCCAGAGTGGGGGCACGGAGTCGCGACGATCAAGTTCTTTGGCTTTTCCGCGGCCCTCGGCGCAACCCTTCTCCTCTCGTCGGCTCAACGGTCCCCGGAATTTTCCTCGCCTGGTTTTTTGCCGAATTTTTTGTCGATCGCTCCGAGCTCTCGCGTGAAGACCGCGATTCTTTTTGGCAGCCTGCTCTTCATATTGGGAATGAAGGCCATTGAGGCCTTTCACAGCGCTCGCCAACGGGTTCGCGCATGGGAAGAAACACCGACGCGCTCGACGTGGTCGCAAGCGCTCCTCGATAGCTGCGCCAGCGCCGAAGCCCAAGCGTTTCGGGCCGCGCGCAAAAATCGGGCGGAGGCGATTCGGCGCGCGAAAGACGCCGTGGCGATCGAACGGGCGGCCAATGCGGGCCGCAAGGCCTTCCGGGTGAAAAAAGGCGCAGAAAAAGCAGCGCGCCACGCCACGCTCAGGAGCGCGGGCGCCTCAGCCGGCCAGGGCGCGGCTTGCGCTCCTCGAAAGACCCGGCGACTCTGACGCTCATTGGCGTGCTCAGGCGAATGCGTTGACCCAAAGAAACGGCTTCACAGCCGCGACGCGCGCCCCTTGCCGTTTCCTTGCGCCCCCTTCTCGCTCTGCTCGGCGCCCGCTCCTTCTTGTTGGCTTTCCGGCGGGGGCTCGCTGACGCACCGCGCCAGCGCCAGTTTTTCATGCCGGGCCAACGCCCACTGGCCCTCTCGGGGGCCGAATGCGCCCTCAAAGCGCTCGGCGACGGACAAAGCGCCGAATGACTTCCCGCGCGCGGGCCAGTTGCCTTCGGGCAGCATGTCGAAGGGATCCACGCCATTCTCGACCAGCCAATGGAACGCGAACACTTGATTGGGGCCGCCAGAGCGGATGAACCAGCGCAAATCCTGGTCATGCGCGACGCTTTGCGCCCCAAGCTTCTTGGCGTTTATCTCCGAGCGCGAAAAAAGCCCCTCCAACGCGCGCTCCAAAAGGGGCTCCGGTTGCCCAACCATCGCGTTCTGTTGCCCTTCGCCAAACGAGCGAATGGCCAGCCACACTGGATTCGCGCTCTTTTCCCACTCGGGGCGCCAATCGAGTTGCGTCTCCAGGCGCAACGCGTCCTCGGCCAGCGCCAGCAAATCCTCGGCGACGAGAATGGGATCAGAACGGGGAGCGGGCTCCTCCTGCGGAGCCTCCTCAAAGCGCGAGCGGCGGCGCACGGCGCCCGCGTGCGCCATGGCCTCGCCCCACAGCGGAGGCTCCGTCAGCAGCGATGGAAAGGGCGCTGGCCACTGGGCGCAAACGGTCCCAAGGGATTGGATCGCCTCGCGCAATGGCGTTTGGTCCCCGTCCGCCCACGCTTGCGCGGCCCACATTTCTCGCGGGCGCCCCAGCCACTTTTCGATTCGATAGCCATTCGGCCGCGCGCCGCCGCGCAAATTTCCCGCTCGCGCGTGGACGCGAGACCATATCCACTCCAACGGATGCTCCGCCACTGCGCGCCAAGCCTCTTGCAGCAAGGGGCTCGCGAGCCCCGCCCCCGATGAGTCGCGATCGCCCAACACGCCTTCCAGCCGAGCGAAATGGATCAGGACCGGATCCGACTCATACAGCGCTCGCGAGGCGTTTCCCCCGATTTCGGCGAACCGATCCAGAAAATTGGCAGAAGGCGGGCGACGTTCTTGCGGGCGCGGCATTGACGCGGCTCCTTGCGGGTTTCAAGGGCGTGATTGGGCTGAATTTTCGCGCAGAAAACCGCCCGAAAAACGGAAGCCCCCTGTCATACATCCGCGTTTCTGTTCGCGCAAGGGGCGCCGCGCGCTCCAGGCAAGCCCGCGACTCGCTCGCCAACGGCTCACAGCCGCCGAGCGCGGGAAGCCGAACGAATTGGCGGTTCTTCGCGGCCAGGGCTCTTCGCGAAATCAAAATTCTCGGCGGCCGGCTCCTCACGCCGCGCAACGCGCTCCATCTCATGGCGCAGCGCTTGGGCCTCGATTTGGGCCCGGTGCTGCGCCAGGGTGGCCTGCGTGGCGGCCTCTTTCTTTTGCAATGCCGGGGCGAGCGTCCCCAGGCCTTTGGAGCACGCCAGAAACATGAAACAAACCACCATGAACAGAGAGCACGCAAGCAACCAAACCATGGGAGCGAGCCCCGCCCAGGTTGAATCGCACCGCATGGCCGCTCGCATCCAAGAGAACCCAGGCGTGGCGCTCGCAAACTGCACAATGCTGTCCAGATGAAAGGGCGTGGGCTCGCACGGCGCCTTGGTTCCGAATTGGGTGAATTTAACCACCATCAAGCCCATGCCCACTCCAAAGCCCCCAAGCATCACGATCAACGCCAAGAAACCGATGACGGCGAACATCGTGGAGGCCGCGCGCAGGCCGACCACGCGAACCATCAACAGCCCAAAGGCCTGCGCTTGTATGCCCGCGATGGCAAGCCACGGCCGCGCCGCTCGGGGAATGCCCCGAGACGCCGTCGTTCGAATTGCGGCGCCGATTTTCATCACTTCCGCAGCGGAATGATGTTGACGATGATCACGCTTTCGATCCGTTTTGGATCTTGTTTGACCAAACTGTCTTGCAAGTCGCGCAGGCCTTGTTCGGTGTCAAAGACGCTTGGATCTGCGCAAATGATGGTGGTCTCCGTCCAAGCCCCTTGCGACGATGGGCGTGTCTGATAGACGACGCTGGCCTTCATCTTGTCGCTCGGGCAAGCCAGGACCGGTTTGCGAGCGGGAGCCGCGGGCTGCTCCGCGCGGGCCATGAGCGGCGCGGAAACCAAAACGATCGCGAGCGACGCGCAGGCAACCGCCAGGCGGCGAGAAAAAAGCATCGAAACGGACAAGGGGGAGCGCGTCATGGGCAATGTCTCTGAAAATGGACTCCGCTTGGGAATCCGCGAACGAAAGGGGCGAAAAGGGCGCATGGCTGCAAATCCCGCGCCAAAATCCAGCCCGGCCAACTCATGCATCCATCATGTTACCGGAAAAACGATGGGCTTTTCACGCTTTCGATCAAATCGTTGCTTTTCCCCAAAAGGCTTGAAATCAAAAGGCTTGAAATGCCCCGCGCGCCATCGCTCAATGTGGTTTTCCGGCGACTGCCCCGCCCCGACGACCCGTCATGGCGCAAAAAACTCCGCGTTTCAACGAGGGAGTCTTGCGCCCGACAGCCACGTCGCTCAAAGGCGCATCGCAGAACGCGCGGCAGGCGCCGGCTCGCCCTGGTTTGGCGAGAGGATTAATTCAGGGGCCCGAATCCCCTCGGCCATGAGCCTCAATCGCTCAACGTGGGCGTTGAGGGCGCTTTGCGCCTCAGGCTTTTCGCCATCGGCGTGAATGGCGGCCATCGCCTCCGCCCACCCCTCGACGAACTTGGTCCATCGGGTCGCGACGGCGGCGCTTGCGGCCCATGCGCCCAAATTTTTGATTTCGGCGATCTCGTCTGGCGTCTTCGAAATTTTCACGCCCCATTTGCTTTGCAGCCTCGCGAGTTGCTGGGCGGCGTTCTCCGAGAGAAAATTGCCGGCGCGGCTCAGCGTGTCCGACGAAAGCGTTTCCGGGGCCTGAATTTTCTCCCAATGCTCCGACAACACGCGGAAGGGTCCGAAATTGCCGGCCATGGCGCATGCGGCCGCCAACTCTTTCGGATCGCGCTCAGGCCATTTGGATTGAATGCTCGCGCCGGCGTCCAAAAGCGTTTGCAGCATCTCGCGCCCGTCCCACATGGGCGACGCCTGGCGTCCGCCCGCGAACTTGCGTTGGCACATCAAGAACCCCACGATTCCCGCGCCGTCTTTTCCCTCGGGAGCCAGGCTCCAATCGATTGCGGTCGCCGCGGCGCTCCACAAATGCTGACCCAGGCTTCGGCTGTCGCCAAAGGCGCGGCTTGCGTTGGCGATCAAATCGCGCGCGATGTCCCAGTCCTTTTCCAGCACGCGCTCCGGCCACTCGCCGCGGCGAAGGCGCTCGATGGTGTCGGACAAGTTTTCTTGCGCCATTTTTTTTGCCCAAAGCGCTTTTGTCTGCGTTTTCAGTTGTTGCTCTTTGTCGGACGAAAGCCAACCCTCGCCTGCGCGGTGCTCGCCCCAGGTTTCTTTCTGCGCCGCGGCGAACAGCTCTGACTCTTGGTTTTTCAGCGTCGCGTAGCTCACCCACTGCGCGGCGCGCGCGGCCGCGGCTTCTCTTTCTGGCGCGGAAAACCACGCGTCTCCCAACTCCAACAATGGATTCACGAAAGATTGGCTCCAACGCCCCAAGCCCGCGTCCTTCCCGAAGCTTTTCGCCTGCTCATGTTCGCAGCGCTCGCCGATCGCATTTTTCTTGAAGGGGTTCGCGCCCGCCTCCAGCAGCGCTCTGGCCACGGCGCCCGTTTGGGCTTTGTGATCCGGATATTGCAGGATCGCCCAAAGCGCGCCATCGAGGCTCTCTTGGTCTGCCTTCACGCGCGGATTGGCCAGGAGGGCCTTGAAGGATCCTGCTCGCTCATTGTTGTCCTGCGCGTTGAGGGCGGCCCAGGCGAGCCATTTGCGGGATCCGAAAGACGAAACCAGCGTGGCGTTGCGCGTCGGGCGCAAAGGGTCGAAGTCGCCCGAGTCCATGAGCGCCTGGACGGCCTCTCCGCGGGTGGAGCGCATCAATTCCTGCCCCAGGTTGCGGGCATAATTGGAATAGGGCGCTTGCGCCTCGTGCCAATCGATGCCCATTTTCGCCAGAGCCACCGCCGCCGGCCCGTTGTCGGCCTCGACCGTCCAAAGGGCCCAGGCCAACAAGGCCGCCTCTTGCTCGGCTTCGGGCGTCAGGCTTTGCGCCTGCTCAAAGAGTTTGCGCGCCAAAAACGGATCGCCGCTCGCGATCGCCCCCAGCGCCACCATGGCCGCCGCGTTCGCGACACTGGTCGCGCCCACGCGCTCAAAAACGCGCACCGCGTTTTCGCTGACAATGCGCAGCGCTTGCTGCTCGCGGGATTCTGGCTCGGACATGGCGGGGGCCTGCAAAAGTGAATGGAAGGGGCGTGGGCACGCATGCGAATGCCTTATTTTACGCCGCGGCCGGCGCGGTGTCCATCGGATGACGCCCCACGCGGCGGCCAAGGTTCTCGCGCTTGACGATTGCCAGTCTTTTTCGTTTTTTTCACCGAGCGTCTGGCATTGCCCTTTTTTCGGCTCGCCTCATTGACGCGGCGGGGCGCGCCGCCTACCTTTTCAAACAACTTACGGCGATTTTCGCCCTCTGCGCGTGGCGCATTCCTGTCGCGGCTCGCGAGCAAATCAGCTTGCGCGGCAAACGCCGCTTTTCACAACAAACACAATCGGGGCACACATGAACCATTGGACACTCGCGCTTGGGGCTTTGGTCCTTTCTATGGGCTCTGCTTCGGCTTGGGCTGACGACCCAACGTTGGATTGCCTGAGCCAGGTCGCCCAGAGCAAAGACTTTGGGCATTTGGGCTCCAAGCTTGTGTTGCCTCTTGGGGGCCAACCCAGCATGCGCATGCTCGCGGACCAGAGCCGGCCCTCGGCGGACGAAAAAATCGTGATCGACGCGTGGGAGTCGGCTTCGGAGCGCTGTTATGAGCTCGGATCGTCTTACCGGGTCTCTCACCATGGCGCCGCTGTCGCGCGCGTCATGGACCAAAGCATTTACGTTGAAAAGGAATTGGTCGCCCAACTCTATTCGGGCCAACTCTCCTATGGGGATTTCAACAAAACGCGCTGGGCCAAAATGAAGGAATACGATCAGGCCATCGCGGCCCTTGATAGCGTTTCGCCCTCAACGCCCCCGCTCGCCGACACCGCTCCCGCCGCTGACGCGCTGGGCGCTTGGGCTTCCCAGCATTCGAGCGCCCGGCCAAATCAGCCATCGCAAGATCCGCAAATGGCGGAGGCTGCCGATGGGCAATCGAGCGCGTATTTTGATCCCAACGCATCGTTCATGGGCCCCGACAGCCAGCCCTCGCGCCCCCAATGGAACGGGCTTGACGCCGCGGGGCGGTCTGCGCAACGCGCGCCTGATCCAATGTCAGATATGGCGCCGAGCAGCGACCTGCGAGCGCGCCAAGGCGCCGCAGTCGCGGCCGTCATCATTCAAGCGATCGTCACGGGCATTTGCGACTCGCGCCGCCACGGTTGCTGAGCCCGCAGACGGCGTTGGGTTGGCCGAGCGCTCTCTCATCGCCTCACAGACGCCGAGGGCGAGCGGGCGAGCCGAGGGCTTCCCCGCGGTCCTCGGCTGCCGCTTCGCTCAACAAAATTTGCTCGACGGCGGAAACCCACTGATGCGGCAACGGACGCTGGCATAATCCCCAGGTTTCGGCTTTTTGGGCCAACTCTTTGCGCTCGCTCGCCGTCAAAAGCTTGCTCCACGGCTCCATGGCGCTGGCCCAGAGGGCCCACGCGACCGGATCGGCGTCATAGGGCCAGGCCTCGCGGGCGGCGTTCAAAAGCCCGTGCGCCCATTCGCGCTCGCGGCCTGCGGGCGGTTCGCCCAAACAACGCGCCCAATCGGCCACTCGGTCCGCCGGGTGCATGGAGCCTGAGTCTCGGGCGACTGCGGCGAGCAATTTTGAAACATGCGGGGCGATCAGCTCCAAGGCCTTTTTTCGCGCCCGTTGGTCAATGGCCTCAAAATCGGAATCGGGGCCTTTCTGCGAACGCCGGCTCGCGCGCTCCCAAATCGCCACGCTCTCCGCTGCGCGCTCGGGGCTCTCAGGGTTCATTCTTTGGGCCGCGAGGCGAACTTCGGGCGCCGCGATCGCCCGCGCCATCACCCGCAGCAAAAAGGGCCCGCTCGAGGTCATGTGCCCGGCGAGCAACGGGAAAACAACGCGCTCCAACCCTGACACCGCGCGCTGCTCTGCGAGCGACGGCAGATTGGCCGACCATTGGGCCTGCGCGAGCATGCGGCCTTCTTCGCCTTGTCGCGCGGCTCCGCGCAAAGGCTCCGCCAGCAGCGCCATTCCGCGTTCGACGCCCGTCTGCTCAAACCACTCGCTCAAAAAATCGCTCCATATTTCCCACACGCTCGCCCCAAAAAAAGGAAGGCTCGGCATCGTGTTGTCCGGCGTGAATTGGCGCGCGCGCCCGCTCGCCACGTGGCTCATGAGATCCGCGATGAATTCAGGGTCGTCGCTCCAAAGCCCCGAGCGAATCAACCCGCGCAAGCCCCACTCTTTGCCGCCCACCGCCGTGGGTTGCCCGAACACGCCAGGATTTTGCGCGAGCGCGCGCTCGATGGCGCGTTTGGGCGCGTCTTTTCCGTCCAACTGGGCCCAGGCGCGCAACGCGTGGCTCAACCCGCCCTCGCGCTCAAGTCCCGCACGGACCAGGACGCGGCGCGCCATGGCGTCCTCTTCGGCGGCGCAGGAGCACGCGCGGATGCCTTTGCGGGCCAATTCCTGGATCACCCGAAAAATCGTCGCGGGCTCGCCGCCCCATTCCCCCGAGGCCTTCACCTCCATCGCCGGCCAATGCGCGATCAAGAGCGCGGCGGGATTCCGAGCCTGGACGCGAGGCCACTGTCGCTCTTCGTCAGCGTCCCTGCGCGCAAAAGCCGCAGGCCGGTTTTCCCTCTCCGTCTCGGCGCTCGCGCCGGCCGCGGCCTCTTGTTGCGTCATCCACAAGGGCTTTTTGTCTCCCATGTCGATCCAAGGGCCCTCGGGATGCTCTCCGGGGTCCAATTGCGCTCCAAAAGCCGAGGTTTGGGCCCTCAGGCACTCAAAAGCGCGGCCCATGCGCAAGGGCTCGGAAAAGGGCTTCGCATCCAATGAGCGATCCGGGAAGACGCCGAACGCGCCGCGCCCGAAAGCCTCCACGGGCTCTCGCTCCAGCATCCACAACATCAAATGCCAGCGTCCTTGGCTTAGGGCGTCGCCCCAAAGCTCAATGCCGCTTTGCCGGGCTTTTCGCATCCATTCGGGATTCTCCTTCATGTCGGCGCGAGGGCGCCAAGCGGTCCATGGCAGCCCCTTGGCGATCCACTGCTCGATCACGACGGGAGTCGTCTGCGAATTGTCCATGATCCAGGAGGCGCTATACGCGGTGAAGGCCCCAATTCCCGCTGCGTCGAACAGCCTTTGCGCACGCGGCAAATCGCGGGCCAACGCCCGATCGAGCTCGGCGGGATCCGGCGGCCCGGAATGCGCCTCCCACTCGGCCCAGTGCGCCTGCTCGGATTGCGGGCGCTCCGCTCTTAAGGGTTCTGGCGCTCCCGGCCACACGCTGGCTCGCGCCCAGCCCTCGAGCAAGTTTTGGGCGAATTGCGTGTTGAGCGCGCCGCTGTCGTCCACGGCGATCTGCGCCAAAATTGGCCAATTGGCCAACCCCAGGGGCCAGCCCTTTTTTGAGCTCGCGCCCGCGGCCAGCCAATCGCGAGCGAATTGCTCAAACGTGGCCGCGGACGGTGCCGCGGCCACGGTTTCTTGATTTTCCGTGGCGTCGCGCCACGCAATGAACATGGCTTCCCACGCCAAAGCCAGCGTTTGGTCGGCTTTCATCACGTGGCTGAGCGCCGCGCGCTCCAACAACGCGAAGCCCTCGGCGACGCATGCGCGGCCAGGGCCTTGCAAACCCCACTGCCCGGCTTGCGCCGCCCACGCCTTGAACGCCGCCACTTCGGACGCCGGCGCGCGCCCGGCGAAGCGCTGGCCACTGGCGGTCTCCTCAGAAGAAGGGAAGGTCGTGTCCATCATGGTGTCTTAAACGTCCAAAAACAGGGTGAAAAGCCGATGGCCTTATTTTCGCGCTATTTTCCTCGCGGGGAGCTGCTTTTATGAACCTCGCTCAGGCCTGCGCCCAAAGGCTCGCTTCATTTTGAGAGGCCAAAGGCGCTTTGCCCAATCGGCGTTGGGCCAAAAAACAAATCAAGCCCTCGCTGGCCGCCCGGGGAAACTCAGAGGCGGTGCGATTTAATTCGCGGAGCAGGCAAAAAATTTGACTCTGGCTTATTTTGGCCGATGTTCTGAATTTCACTCGCCAAGGCATGGCGTTCGATGCGGCTTTCAACTTGTCCTTTCTGAGGATCTGCTCTCGCCGCCTCAAGCATGTCTCCGATTTTGATCAACAATTTTGCAAGGCAAAAGCAGAGAATCAATGCGAACGCCGCGACCTCAGAGCCTTGAAGCTCAGAAAGCGACTGCGCCAGCCCCGACAATGAATCATGGGGGAGGCATGGCTCGCTTGCGCGGGAGGCCAGCGCGCCGCCCATTTTAGAGCAACCCGCTTGCGTGATATATGGATATAGGCGCATCGCCGCGAAAAGAAGGCCTCCTGCCGCACACAAAGAAAGAATTGAGGCCATGACTTTTCGAATGCCAAAAGGGCTTCTCAGCCAATATTGCCCCCTCAGCAAAATGGAAAGCGCTCGCGCGCGACAGGTTTGATAAATTTTGGCTTTTCGATTCAGAGAGAGGGTCGGTTTCATATTGGCGAAAGAGAGGCGAGGTGGAGCAGCGAGGGAACATCGGAATGTTACACGATGTTTGGGTATTTTTTTTTTAAATTTGCGCAACTCGCGTGAGTTTGAGGCCAACGCCGCTTGGCCAGCCAAATAATAAAAAAAGGGGCTCTCCTCGCGCGGGCGTTGGAATCGGCCCGCTTCTTTTCCCGCGGCGCGGTCGGCCATTTGCGAATCGCCTTCTCAACGCTTGCGCGGCAAGGGCCGCCAACAAACGCCGACAAAACGGGCCGGCGTTCATCTGGATTCTTTCTCCTTGGCTCAGAGCCGGCGAGTTTTGCCGTTGGCGCCGCCGCTTCTGCCGCTGTCGGAGAACGCCGCCTCCTCAATGATGGACGACACAACAGGGCTGTCCTCCGCGGCCAGCGTGGCGATGGGTTGCTCGGGCGCGTCGTCCGGCGCCTCGGCCTCGCCGCCATCGTCCCACCCTTCTGGCGCGGGCGGCGCGGCGTGAGCGAGCGGATGAGCCAGGCCTGCCGACGAATGAGCGCGCGAAGCCGCAGTCCCCGGAGCGCCCACGCCGCCTGTGGATGAAAAGGGCTCGGCCAACTCTTGGCGCAACGCCAGCGACTCGCGCTCGGAGATCATTTGTCCGATCACGGCGCGCGCAGGGCGCCCGTCGGCGGAGGTGGCCCCCGCCTGCATGCCGATCAAACGAGAGAATCGAGGCAGCAAAAAGCTGCGCTTGAGCTCAGGGACGCGCTCCTCTTGCCCGCGGCGGGCCCACTCGGCGATGGCCTCGCCAGCTTCTTCGGCGGTGTCCGCCGTCATGGGCAGCCGCGCCTCGACCAAGGCCACGGGCACGATGCCCACCGGCGACTCCACCAGGTCCAGCAGGCGCCAGACACCGCTTTTGGCCCCCGTCTTCTCCATCCAAGCGCGCCACACGCCCATCGGCAGAACCTCGCTGGACCGTTGAGCCATCGCCAACTCTCGCGAGCACGCCAGCGCCAAGTGCGCGAACAAACGCTCGTCAATCGCCTGCGGAAACTCCTCGCTCGCGCCCTTGAACGGCGCGCCCACCTCGAACACGACGACGCCAAACGGCGCCCAATCCAAATTCGGCGCGGTTTTTTCAGGCGATGCGGGAAACTGGGCGCTCATTGTTCAGGGAATTTCCACAGTGGCTTTTTGAATGGCAGACGGGCGCGAGGCCAAGGCCTTGGCCATCCGCCCGAAAACGCGCCAAAAACAGCGCCGGGTCCGCCAACCCACGACGGCTGGGCTCACGGCTCGGCTCAATCCCGCCGCGAAACTTTACCGCCGAGCCGCTGTGGGCGCAACCCAAAAAAAGCCCTCCCGACCAGGGGCGAGCGCAGAGCCGCGCGGCCCAGCCACGGCCGCCCGCGCCATCACAGCCTGCGAGGCGCGTGCGCAAGGCCGGCGACCGGCTCAATCGGGGAGGCAGCCATGCCGTCGAGCAGCGACTCTCGCTCAAACTCCCGGCACAACACGCCGATGGCCGCGTCGCCAGGCCACGATTCCACGGCTCGCCGGGGAGGCGTCGGCGTCCATTGGCTCCATGGGAAGGCGATGTTTTCGCGCTTCAATTTCGCCAAAAAGTCCTCGCGCAACCACTTTTCAAGGCTAAGGGTGTGCTCGCGGGCCGCGTCAGCGCTTAAAAACGAGCGCCCGCCCGTGCCCACGCAATTGCCCCCGATGGCGAACACCGGGATGTCGCCCCAGATTGATGGGGCGGTTTCTCGCGCCCACTCCTCCTTCAACGGCATTCGCCGCGCCCGGTCGCCCCGGATGGAGTCGAACGCTCGCTCCCACCAGTCCATTCCCGATTTTTGGCCTTTCCACTCTTGCAAGAAACGCGGCCGAACCGCGAGGAGCAACGCGAAGGAGATGGAGCCTTGATGCTTGCTCCATCCATCAGCGGCCAAAGGCGCGGCCCAGCCCACGACGAGGTGCACGTTCAGCGCAAGAAAGGGCGGCGTCGTCTTTTTTGCGTCGTCGCCGTTGTCGATTCGATCCATGGCCGGGGCCTCCTATAAAGAGCGGGCCGCTCGCGCGAGGTTTTTGCGGGCAAAAGCATTTCTCGCGCCGCTTATGGCGTTTTCCTCTCCGAGCAGCCGAGCTTCCCACTGCGCGAGCAACGGCCCCCACATCCAACGCTCGGTGGCGCTTGGCCGCTGGGCTGCCCGCCAAACAATGGAGCTCTCAGGGCGAACAACCCCCTCTTCGCGCAAGGCCGCGAGGCCCTTCTCTTGCATCCAGTCGCGCCACTGATCGAGTCGCTTCATGCCTTCGTAAGAGTCGCGAGCTTGCGGCCCCATCAAAACGCCCTGTCCGCAGACTTCGCACGAGAACCCCGCTGGCGTGTCTTGCCAAGACTGCCACTGAAAGGAAAAAACCAGGCCTATTTTGCGGAGCAGCCCGCTTGCCGCGGCCGCGGCGTCTTGGCTGCCGCGCGGCGTGGCGCCCAGTTTTTGGGCTCCGGCTTCCGTCAGCAACACAGCCCCCGTGAGCTCTTCGGTGGGCCCATAAGGGGCCGCGAAATCGGGCTCCGCCACATGGATGGCCGCGGTGAACACCCAGGCGACGGGGGCTGAGGCGCCCGCGTTTTCGCGGCTTTCAGCCGGAACATACAGCGGCCGACGCCCTTCTGGCTCATTTTTGTCCCCGCGCGGAAACGCCAGGGCGGTGGATTGGGAAAGTCGATTCATTTTTTCCTTTCTGCTTTCTGATGAGGTCATCAATTTGGCGCGCTCGCGCCTTTCACAAGCGCTTGGCCCCGGATGACGCGGAGCCGCCTTTCTTTTTATCGGATTTTGGCTCCAACGCCAAATCCTGCCCCGCGTCGGAGGCGTCGGCCTCAACCCTTTGCAGCCACCATTGCGCGTTTAATTCAAGGGAATCCAACGCCGCGCGCTGTTTTTCGACATATTGCGGCTTTTCTTTGCCGAGTTTATGGAGCTCGTCGCAAGCGGCCTCAAAAACCGTCCAACGCTCGCAAAAAATTCGCCAATCGCTTAACGCCGCCGGATCGCACAACGCCAAAAATCCAGGGTTTTGGAGCAAGTTGGGGAGAATCCAGTTGCCACCGTCCAACCGGTCTGCCCATTTGATGGTCCACCCTCCCATGTCAGAGAGGAGGCCGGCGCGCCTGGCGTCTTTGTTGACTTTTTCGCTCGCTCTTGACGCCACGGCGCGAGCGGCGCGCGCGAGCTCTCGGTGTCCGAGCGGCCTGGGCGCCGAGGCGCTCCCTCCATGGGCCGCGTCCCGAGCGAGGGCGAAACTCGCCAGCGCCTCCAAAGGGCCAACCATTGGCTCTTCTTTCAAGAAGTTTTGTTGCTTGCTCAGAGACAAAACCAACGCCAACTCCGCCACGCAGGGCAAGTCGGGCGGCTCCGCGGGCGTGAAGGCGCGCGTGTCGCAAGCCATCAACGCGCTGAACGCGCGCTCTCCGCGCCAATGCGCGTGCAAGCCCGGGTTGCGCCCGCCCGCCAACGACAAGCTCATCAAGAACATCAGGGGCGATTCGCCCCAAGGGCCGTTGGGCGCTTGCGCCCAGTCAATCGCTTGAATCACATGGATCCATCCGTCGTAAGAGCCCGCCGCCATGCAGCCCTCGGCCTCGGTGTCGACCATTCGCATCAAAAACGCGCGAGCGCAGTCCCAGCCTTGCTCCGCGGCGCCCGCGTCGATTCTCAGCCACAGCGCTTGGCGCGCGGCGGCGCAGTCCGCCGGTTGGGCGACGGGGGCGTCGAGCGGCGCGAGCTCCCACTCCGCGTTTTCTGCGCCGTTTTTGCTTTCGCCGTCCATTTGGCTTTCTTCGCGCGTTTTCGCGGACGCGAACGCCGCCCCCAAGGCCGCGTTCAAGCTCATTTGCAAGGGAGAGCAATCCATGACGGGAGAAAAACCGCGCTTTGGCGTTTCTGGCGCAGCCAAAACCGGAGCATCCCATTCGGCGTCGCGGGCGACATCGCGAAGCACAGGCCCTTTTTGCGCGGGCGACGCGTAAGCGGACACCGGCCCGTCATCGCTTTGCGCGCGCGAAAAAGCGCTCCCCCAAGCCCGAAAAGGGTTGGCTCCGCGCTCCAGGAGCCAGTGAATCCATCCGAACCAAGACTCGGTCAAGGGCGATGGATTCTGCGCGCAAATCCACAAACTTTGATCCAGCTCGCCTTGCGTCAACGGCATGTTTTCGGCGCCGGTTATTTGAGCCACGCAAGCCCAGGCTTCATGGCTCAGCGCCGCGGGCAACAGCGCGAGGGGCGCTTCTTTGCGCGCCGCTTCTTCCGCCCATGCGGAGCCTTTGGCGAGCGTGGAGGCGCTCACGACGCCCAGATTCGCCAACCGAGCCAGGGATTGAGAGGCGTCGAGGCTCAGCAAGCGGCTCAACAGAGGCGCTTTGGCGCAGGGCTGGCCGCTTGCGTCGCGAACGGCTCGCCCGGGCGCGCTTCTGAGAAACTCAACCGTGGCGTCTGTTCGCGGGTCAAAGGCCGCTTGCGCCCTCAGCCAATCGAGGCCCATTGACCAGAGCGCCTCCACGGCCTCGGGCCGATCCGCGTGGCAGGCCCACTCGCCCCATTGCGCCAGGGCGCCTTGCCGCTCCGGGGAGGCGCCGAGAAGGCTTTCTTGCGACAATGCTTGCTCGAAAAAAACTCGCGATTCTTGCGCGCCGGGCGCCCGCAGGCCAGCGAAAGCCAAAATGCTGGACAAACGCAACGACGGCTCTTCGCCCACAGGGGCTTTAAGCGAGGCCAAGGGGGCCGCGAGCGCCTCTTTTTGGACAACCCAAGCTTGGGCGCCGATCTTTTGTTGAGCGGTCGGCGCGGCGTCCCCCGCCACGGTCTTGGACTGTTCTGGCACGGCTGCGGCAAGGGAAGAGTCAATCGAACTCATGAAGGAGCAATCCGGGCGAAAGGGAGGGGCATGGCGCGTGGACATGAAAATGCCCCATTTTAGACCTCTTTTCAGCTCGCGCAGGATTTTTTGCGCAAGCCCTCTCGAAAAACGCAAAAAACGGTTTTTTTTCTCATTTCCGCGCGCTTCGCCTCAACGCAAAAAAGAGAAAACCCCGGCAAAAAAACAATCCGGAGCCAAAACGGCTCCGGGTTGTCGCCGCCGCGAACCCCAATCCAACCCGCGAGCCGGCCGCCCGAGGGTTTTCAAGGCGCGGGATTCGCCTTTTCGCCGGCCGCCCCGACTTCAAGGCCTGCCTTGGTCGACGGGCGCCCTTCTGGCGCCAAAGGAGGGTTCGCGGGCGCGTCGCCCCAACCGCCGCCCAACGCGCGGATCAGGTTCACCGTGGAGGCCGCCTGCACGCCGGAGAGCTGCGCCGCGGTCCTTTGCGTTTGCAACACCGTCCGCTGCGAGTCGATCACGTCCAGATACGTCACCGCGCCTTCCTTATACTGCGTGAGCGACAACTGCGCGGCCCGATTGGACGCCTTCACGGCCTCAGCCTGGGTCTGCGTTTGGTCTTCGAGGATGCGCAAGTCCGACAAATTGTCCTCGACTTCCTGGAACGCCGTCAGCACCTGTTGCCTATAATTGGCTCCATCCTCCTCGTAGACCGCCCGGGCGTTGGCCAAATTCCCCTTGCGCCGGCCGCCGTCGAACAACGGCACCGTGAGCATGGTCCCGGCCAAGGGCCCCAAAAGGAACGCCCGGCTCGACCACTTGAACAAGTCGCCCAGCGTCGCGGACTCCGCCCCCGCCGCGCCCGTGATGTTGAGCGAGGGGAAATAGGCGGCTTTGGCCACGCCGATCCGGGAATTGGCCGCGGCCATGGCGCGCTCCGCGGCCGCGACGTCCGGCCGGCGCTCCAAAAGCGATGAGGGCATGCCTGGCGGAATCCGAATTTGGATCGGGGACAAAGGATTGGCCGCCATCGAGAAATCCGCGGGCGCCCGGCCCAGCAAAACAGCCAAACTGTGCTCGGCGGCCGCGCGCTGGCGCTGCGCCGTCATTTGGTCGGAGCGCGCCGTCGCCAACTCGGACTTCGCGCGCGCCACGTCGAGCTCGCTCGTCTCGCCCTCGTTGAACCGGCTTTGCGTCAATTTCAGCGTGTTTTCCCGCAAATCGACGGTGTGGGCGTAAATGTCAATCTCCGAATCAAGCTCCCGCAGCTGAAAATAAGTTTGCGCGACATCCGCCTGCAAGGCGAGCTGCACCGAGCGCAGCATGTCCTCGCTTTGCTGCGAGTCCGCCGTGGCCGCGCGAACCGAGTCGGACACTCGGCCAAAAAGATCCGCCTCATAGGACGCCGTGGCCTGCGCGCGCCAAATGGTTTGCGCGGGCACATTGACGCCGTCGGGCTCAAAGAGCGACGCCGCAGACGCCTTTTCTCGCGTGGCCCCAAAGCCCGCCCCCACCGTGGGGAAGAGCCCGGAGCGCGCCACTTGCTGAATGGCTCGCGACTCCTTGACCCGGGCCGCCGCCGCTTTGAGGCTCTGGTTTTGCTCCAAGGCTTGGCGCTCAAATTCGTTCAGCGCCTGATCATTGAAAATGAGCCACCACTGTCCGCGGGGCAGGCCCTCCGAAGGCTGGGCCACCTTCCACGTCCCCAATTCGCCGACTGCGGGGTTTCCCGCGCCGTTTTCGCCGGCGCTGGCCGATCCTGGCGCTCCCGCGGCGGATCCGGTGGAGGGCTCGTGGCCGTCCTTGAAAGCCCGCGCCGTGCTCAGCGGGGTCTCCTTGTAGGCGGAGGGCGCCTGGACATCCGGCTTTTCATAGGTCGGGGCCAAAGAGCAGCCGGAAAGGACCATTAGGACCGCCATGAGGGCCGAGACGCCCCATTTGAAGGCATGGCGAGGGTCGCGGGCTTTGGCGGATATCGCTTGCGGCACGGTTTTCATTTTCGGGCTCATTTTCGTGGAGTTTCGCAAGACGCCTTGCGTGTGCGGTTGCGGGTTGATTTGCGCGCTCATGTCGGTCTCCTTATTCCGTGCCGGCCGTGCCATCCGCCGCGTCAGGCGCGGGCGATGAAGCCTTGGGGTGAACGGGGGCCGCTGTCGCTTGCGCGGACGCGGGCTGGGACATCTCCACGCCCTGCATGTGCGGGTGATGCCCATGCTTGTCGACCACGTGCTCGGTCCCGGACAGCTTGCGCAGCACCACATAAAACACCGGCGTCAGCATCAAGCCAAAGAGCGTCACGCCCAGCATCCCGAAAAACACCGCGATGCCCATGGCCTGGCGCATTTCAGAGCCCGCCCCGGTCGAGAGCACCAAGGGCACCACGCCCATGATGAAGGCGATGGACGTCATCAGAATCGGGCGCAGCCGCAACCGGCTCGCCTCGATCGCGGCCTGGACGATCGAACGCCCCTGCATTTCGAGCTCTCGGGCGAACTCCACGATCAAAATCGCGTTTTTCGCGGACAGCCCCACCAGCACCATCAAGCCAATTTGAGTGAAGATGTTGTTGTCGCCATGCGTGAGCCAGACGCCCGTCAAGGCGGACAGAATGCTCATGGGCACGATCAAGATCACGGCGAGCGGGAGCGTCAGGCTCTCATAGAGCGCCGCGAGCACCAAATAGACCAACAGCACGCTGATGGGGAACACCAGGAACGCGGCCTTGCCCGCGAGCTCCTGCTGATACGTCAAATCCGTCCACTCCATCTTGAAGCCGCGCGGCAGCGTTTCGGCAGCGATTTTCGCGATGGCCGCTTGCGCTTGGCCCGATGAAAAGCCCGGGGCGGGGCCGCCGTTCACGTCCGCGGCGGTGTAGCCGTTGTAGCGGACGACCATCTCCGGCCCGTAGGTCGGCGACACCTTCACCAGGGACGACAAGGGCACCATGTCGCCCGCGGCGTTGCGCGTCTTCAGCAGGCCAATGTCGTCCGTCCCTGAGCGAAACGGCGCGTCAGCCTGCACGCGAACCTGATACACCCGGCCGAATTGGTTGAAGTCGTTGACATAGAACGAGCCCAGATACACCTGCATCGTGCTGAACACGTCCGTCACCGAGACGCCCAATTGCTTCGCGCGCACTCGGTCCAAGTCCACGTTCAGCTGCGGCACGTTGATCTGATAGCTCGAAAAAGTCGGGCCCAACGCCGGGTCCTGCGAGGCTTTCTTCATGAACGCCTGCATCGCGTCGTTCAAGGCCGTGTAGCCCTGCGCGCCATGGTCCTCGATTTGCAGCTTGAAGCCGCCCAGGGTCCCCAGCCCCAAAACCGGCGGCGGCGGGAACACCGCGACATACGCGCCTTTTATTGACGAATATTTTTGATTTAACTGCGCGGCGATCGCCCCGGCCGACATGCTTTTTCCATGTCGCTTGTCAAAGTCGCTCAGCCCAATGAAGACAATGGCGGCCGAAGACGAATTGGTGAAGCCATTGACGGACAAGCCGGGGAATTGGACGGCGTTTTCGGCGCCCGGAACGCTCTTGCCGATTTCGCCCATCTCGCGCACGACCGCCTCCGTCCGGTCCAATGACGCCCCGTTGGGCAACTGCACGATGCCGACCAAATACTGCTTGTCTTGCGCGGGGACGAACCCGCCCGGCACCACTCGGCCCATGACGACCGCGCCCACGAGCAACACGGCGTAGACGCCCAAAATCGCGGATTTGCGGCCAATGATGCGCGTGACGCCATGCCCGTAGCCCTCGGACCCTCGATGGAACACCCGGTTGAACACCCGGAAGAACCCGCCAAACACTCGGTCCATGGCGCGCGTGAGCCAATCCTTGGGATCGTCGCGCCCTTTCAACAGCAAGGCGGCCAAGGCAGGAGACAGCGTCAAGGAATTGAAGGCGGAGATGACGGTGGAAATGGCGATCGTCATCGCGAACTGCTTGTAAAACTGCCCGGTCAGCCCCGACATGAAGGCCAAGGGCACAAACACCGCCACCAGGGTCAAGGCGATCGCGATGATCGGCCCGCTCACCTCCTGCATGGCTTGGTAGGTTGCTTCTCGGGCGGAGAGCCCCGACTCGATGTTTCGCTCGACGTTCTCGACCACCACGATCGCGTCGTCCACCACGATGCCGATGGCGAGCACCATCCCGAAAAGAGACAAGGCGTTGATGGAGAACCCAAAGGCGAAGAGCAAGGAGAACGTGCCCACGATTGAAATCGGCACGGCCAACAGCGGGATGATCGACGCGCGCCAAGTTTGCAGGAACACGATCACGACCAACACGACCAGCAAAATGGCTTCGATGAGCGTGTGCACCACGGCCTCGATGCTGGAGCGGACGAATTGCGTCGGGTCATACACGATCCGGTATTCGACGTCCGGCGGCATTTCCTTTTGCAGCTCGGCCATGGCTGAGCGCACATCGTCCGAAATATGAAGGGAATTGGCGCCGGGTTGCTGGTTGACGACCATCGCGGCCGCGGTGTCGTTGTTGAGCAAGGAGCGCAGGCCGTATTCCGAGGCCCCCAGCTCCACGCGCGCCACGTCGCTCAAATGCGTCACGGCGCCGTCGGGCGAACTCTTCAAAATAATGTCGTTGAACTCTTGGACGGTCTTCAAGCGCCCTTGCGCGTTCACGCTCAGCTGCATGGGCACGCCGGGCGTCGTGGGCGAGCCCCCGATGATGCCGGCCGCGACCTGCACGTTTTGCTCGCGGATGGCGTTGACCACGTCCGTGGCCGTCATGTTGCGCTCGGCGACCTTTTGCGGGTCAAGCCAGACGCGCATCGAGTAGTCGCCCGCGCCGAACAACTGAACCTCGCCCACGCCCTGGATGCGCTCCAACCGGTCCTTCACGTTGATCAAGGCGTAGTTGCGCAGGTAAGCGGAGTCGTAGCGCTTGTGCGGGGAAATCAAGTGGACCACCATGGTGATGGTGGACGAGGCCTTGATGGTGGTGACGCCCAGGCGCTGGACGTCTTCGGGCAGGCGCGGGAGGGCTTGGGAGACGCGGTTTTGCACCAGCTGTTGCGCTTTGTCCGGATCCGTGCCCAATTTGAAGGTCACGGTCGTCGTCATGTTGCCGTCGCTGTTGGCTTGCGACTGCATGTAGAGCATGTTCTCGACGCCGTTGATTTGCTCTTCCAAGGGCGACGCCACGGTTTCGGCGATCACCTTCGGATTCGCCCCCGGATACTGCGCATGGACCAGCACCGACGGCGGCACGACCTCGGGATACTCCGAGATCGGCAACTGAAACATGGCGATCAACCCGGCGAGCAGGATGATCACTGAGAGGACCCCCGCGAAAATGGGCCTGTCGATGAAAAACTTTGAAATGTTCATTTTGCTCTCCGGCTGCGTTAGGGCGTTGCGTTAGCGTTGCGTGAATTTCGCCATTCATCCGGACCGGACTTGGGCGAGACAAAAAACAGGGGCTTCAAGGACGGGCGCGGGGCGTCGCGGAGCAACGGGCTGGCGGATTCGGCCTGCATGGAGTCGAGGGCTTGGGGCGGGAAAGGCGGGACGCGGCTTTTTCGGCGCGGGAATGCCGCCCCCTGACGCCCCCGGCTCGATGGGCTCCAAAGAGCGCGCCCTCTCGATGGCCAGGCTCCCGGCGCTCAGAGCGAATCGCCGCGCGCCCCTTTTTCGCCCCGACGGGTCAGAACGCGGTTTTGGAAGCCGCGGGGACTGCGGCCATCTCAACCGAATGCGGCTGGACCAGGTCGTTGGGATGAATCCGCTGCAACCCATTCACGACGATGCGCTCGCCGGGCTTCAAGCCTTTGGAGACAATTCGCAGGCCGTCATGCTCCACGCCGAGCGAGACCTCTCGATACTGCGCCCGATTTTGCCCGTCCACGACCATGACGAACTTCTTGTCTTGGTCCGTGCCGATGGCGGCGTCTTCGACCATCACCGCCTCGTGAGGCGCGCCTCCGCCCACTTTGACCCGAGCGAAAAGGCCGGGCAGCAAAGCGCCGTCGGCGTTGTCAAAGCGCGCGCGCACGCGGATGGTGCCGGAGCTCGTGTCGAGTCGGTTGTCCACGGAGTCGACCACGCCCTGGCGGGAGTAGCCGTCTTCGTTCGCGAGCCCCAGAGAAACGGGCACCGCGCCTTTGCTGTCATGGCTCAGGTAGCGCAGATAGGTTTGCTCGTCAACGTCAAACGAGGCGTAAATCGGAGAAACCGACACGAGCGTGGTCAAAAGCGGCGCGCTTTGTCCGGCCGAGACGATGTTGCCGACGGTCATTTCCGCGCGCGAAACGCGCCCGGAGACGGGAGCGGTGATGTTGGCGTAGCCCAAATTGATGCTGGCCGTCTCCACCGCGGCTTGCGCGCCCTTCAGGTTCGCGGACGCCTCTTTGTCGTTGTTTTTTCGCTCGTCGTAATCGCGCTTGGCGATCGCGTTGTCCGCCAAAAGGCGCTCGGAGCGCGCGGCGTCGCCGGAGGCGTAGCTTTGGCGAGCTTGGGCCGCCGCGACTTGCGCCACCGCCCGGTCGAGCTCGGCTCGGTAGGGCCTCGGGTCAATCGTGAAAAGCGGATCGCCTTTTTTCACCATGGCGCCGTCTTTGAAGTGAACGGCCACGATGGCGCCGGAGACGAGGGGCCGAATGTCGACCCGGTCGATCGCTTCGACCCGGCCTGAATAAGATTGATAATCGGTGATGTTTTTGGAGATGACGGCGGCCACGTCGACGTCCGTCGCGGGCGGAGCGGCTTTGGGGGCGGCGGCCACCGCTTCGCTGAACAAGCCGTTTTCGCCGCGCAGGGCCTCATAGCCGCCGACTCCGGCCAATAAAGCCACCGCCGCGAGCGCCGCGGCCAGGCGTTTTTGATGAGCGTTCATGGGAGACTTCTCCACGTTAGATGTTGCGTTGAACCTACAAAGGACTCTGCGAAGGACTACGGGGCACTGCTGAACCACGCTGATTTTCACGCTTTTGCGCCCGGCTCACGCGCTTGCCGGCGAAATGCTTCGATGTTGCGGTTGCTTGAACTTTTTTGAACCCGACCTAGAAACGCAGAAAAAACCGCAAAAAAACTGCCAAAAGACGAACTGCCAAAAACTGCCTAAACCCAATCATGCCCGTGTTTCAAACGGTCGGAAATCCTGTGCGGCAAAAATTTCCATATCTGTTTTTTTTTGACACATTGCTTCAACAGGTTTGCCGATCCTACCGCATTGCACAAAAAAAACGCCACCGCTCATCCCCCTCCCGTCGCTCACGTGTCGGTTTTTTCCTAACATGTAAGGAAGCTTTTAATAAAAGCTCCGACATCGTTCGTCGCGTTTTTTTCGCGTTTTCGCGCCCAATCCGCGAGTTCTTCACTGCTGCGGCGCATTGGGGTGTTTTTCAAGGGTCGGCCTCAAAAAATCCGGTATGATTGTTTTTTCGGTCTTTTCGGAGGCGCCTCATGCGCATTTCCCCTTTCTCTCTGCGTCCCTCATTGGCTGCCGTCGCGTTGTTTTTGGCGTCCGCGCTCGCGCAAGCGAACGCCGCGCCTGACGTCTTGGCGGGAGTCCAAATTGGCTCCTCGCTGAGCGCGCTCCCCGAGTGCCATGGGCAACCGGATCTGTGTTGGCATCGCGGCCGCGCCCAAGCCGCGGGCAAGATATTTTTGGACAACGCGCCGCCGGTGGCCGAAGGCGTCCTCCAAAGCGTGGAGCTGGACGTGACGGACGGCTCGATCACGCGGATCGTGGAGACGCTGACTGCGCAGGACGCCCAAGCGAAAGCGAAAATTCAGGCCGGCGTGCTCGCGAGCGCAAAGGCCAAATGGGCCGCGTGGCGGGGGGCCGCCCGCTCGGCCGCTCGGCAAGGCGAAATTTACTTGTGGTCGCGCGAGCGCGTTGTCGCGACTTTGTATCTGGATCCGCGCGTCATCGAGCTCACGCTGCGCAACCAGAATTTCAAGTTCTCGGAGGCTCCCGACCTTTGAGCCTGCGCGGGGGGCACACGCAAAAAGCCCGGCCTTTTTCAAGAGCCGGGCTTTTTTTCGCGCGATAAATGAATGGTTTTGCGAGCTTGCGCGTCAGAACCCAGGGCCTTTGCGCATCGAGGGCGCCTCGGCCGCAGCTTCCTTTTGCGCGCGCTCTTTGGTCCAACGGCGGGCGTCCAAAGCGCCAAGGGTCAATTCTCCGCCGAAGGTTGGCGCCCGCGCGGCCGGGCCGTCCAGCGAAGCGTTCGCGAGATAAAGCGCCTCGGCCAAATCGCGAGCCTGGGCCATTTCTCGCCCTTGGGTCTCCGGGTCCTGCGTGTGGGCCGCGGCCGCTTTGGCGTCGGCCATGCGCTCTTCGAGGTCCGCCGCGGCGCGCTCCATGGCCTCTCGCGGGATGACGCCGGCTTCGGCCAACTCAATCAGGGCCGCCGCGGCCTGCGCGCGCTTGGGGGACAGGGCGCCCAGGCGCTCCACGAATCCTTGGTCCACCCATGCCTCTTGCAGCAACTCCGCGGCGGCCGACAGGGCCTCGGCCGACCATGGCGCCGGCGGCCCTTTGGGGTCTGTCATGCCCATTTCGCCCAGGGCGAGATTGATCTCCAAAATCGAGTCGCGGCGGTCGAACAAGTTTTCCGTGTCGTCTTGCGAGGCGTTGAGCCACGCCTGCAATGCGTCCATGCCGTCAAAGCGTTTGTGTTCGAGGCGAGAGTTATGGTCCATGCGGAGCTCCGGATAAGCGTCAAGCCAAAGAGGATGGCTTTCTGCGTGAAGTCAAAAGGGGAAAGAGGAAACCAAAAAGGAATCGAAAGGATTCAAAGAATCAAAAGGATTCCAAGAATCAAAAGCGCGCATTTGTTGGCTTGACGCATGCGAAGCTCGCTCTTCTTGCGGCTCTCGCGCTTGCCCGTCATCATCTTACTTCTTTTGCTTCAAAAGTCCAATCTGGGCGCTTAAATTTCCGCCGCCGCATTGCCAAACGAAGTATAATGGTGTGTAGTGTGGTTTGCCGAACCGCGATTGCGGCGACGCCTCCTTTTGCCTCCCTCGAACCTCCCGCGACGCCTGACCTTTATGCTCGAACCCCTTTGCTTTCCCGCCTCTTTGAATGACCGGCTTGTGGCTCTCCAATGCGAAAGCCGCTCGATCATCGAAGAGCCCTCTGGCTCTCGCATGGCGAGACTCCAAACATGCGCCGTTTTTCTCGCCCCGGCCGCGGCCTCGACGGGCGACCGCTTGCGTTGGCTTTTGGAGACGCTCGGCGGAGGGGCGTTGGAGCCCGTCATGCGGGAAGAGGCGGAGCGCTCCGGGGTTTTGATCCCCAAGGGCTCGAAGGCCTTTTCCATGAAAGACTCCACCCATGCGCTGGACTTCAACTACTTTGGGCTGGCGGGGGGCAACGCCGCGGGCATCGACAAGGGCGCTCCGCTTTTGACACCCTCGTGGACCGCCGAGCTCGGACACTGGAACAAGGCGCAGGGCGCGCTCGCCGAAGTGGTCGAACGGGCGCTGGAGCGTTTTTGCGCGGCGACTCCTGAGCGCCGGGCGATTTCATTCATGGGGCCGCAAGCGCTGGCTGGCGTGTGCGCCGAAGTCGCCTCGCAAATCCCGCAAGCCGCCCCGCGGCCCTCGGCGGCCGCGCGCGCGGCGCTCGCCGCCCCGGACGCCGTGCCGCCCGCGTTTGACCCGCATGATTTGCTGGCGGTTTTTCGGACCTATCCGGCGGCCCAGAAGGTGTTTCTCGCGCGGTTGGCCAGCGGCCTTGAAGCTCGCGAATTGGCGCTCGAATCAGGCCTTTCAGACGCGAAAAACAACGATCAAGCGACGGACAGCGCGCGAGCCGCGCGTTGGGCGGCTCGGCTTTGACCGGCGACGGCCCGAGTTTTGGGCCCGTCAAGGCCTGAGCTCGCGAGAGTCAGTCGCCCGTCTTTTGGGCGTTGCGTTTGCTGGCCCAAGCGAGGATTCGCCCGTCGTCGGGCCTCGTCCCTTGGCATTGCGGCCAGCTTTTGCATCCCCAAAACCACTGCCCGGCGTTGGGGCCTTGCTTGGCGCGCGCCGGCCGCATTGTGTTTTGGCAACGCGGGCACAACGGGGGTTGCCCGCCCATGCGCGGCGCGGGCTTCTTCGCGGGCGCGCGCGCCGGGCTCGCTGAATTTGCGGCGCCAGGCGCCATTTCGGGCGCCGAAGAATCCACCGCGCGGGCCGGAGAGCCCGACGCGGCTTGTTTCGCCTTGGCCGCGCGCTCGCGGCGCGTCGCGCTCAATTGCTCGTCGTCGGGCAGGCCGCCCAGCATTTTGATCAATCCTTCCCCGCTGATGAGGGTGATGGAATTGCCGCTCTTTTTGCAGGTTTCAGCGAACGCGGCGGCGTCCTTGGTGAAGCCCGCCGCCGCGATCACATAGGCCTCTTGGAAACCCCGCGCGTGCATCTCCCCCAGAATTTCTCGCGCCACTTTCACCCCCACGGCGTTGGCGTGCCGCTTGCACTGGCCCAGGGCCTTCACTCGGCCGCGGCGCAAAACGACATCGACGCCGCCGTCGGCCCCGCCCAGCCCTGTTTGCTCCACGCTCCATCCTTGGCGCTCAAAGGCGACCGCCGTCAACGTCTCGAAATCACGCCAATCCATGGACATCAACCGCGAGAGCGTCCAGCGTTTGGCCGCCAGTCCTTGCCGTTTTCTCCATAGCGCCCAGCCGCGATACGCGGGAGAGCCCAACCGGGCCACAAAGAAGGCCAAAACGACCGCGGCGATCATTTGCGCGATCCGTGAATCCGGCAGGTTGATCCACTCCGGCTCAAACCACGAGGCCAGGCCCAGCGCGGCGCAAATCAACGCGCCGGCCGCCGCGGCCTGCCAGTGCTTGACCAGAAAAGAGCCGCCCTCTCGAGCGCGTCGGTTGTTCGCCATTTTCAATCCCTTTTTCCTTTTCCCGCTTCCTTTTTCTATTTCCCTATTCGGCGTGTCGCCGCGCCGCTGCGTCGCCAACGGTTGGCTACGCGCGCCAGGGGCCGCGGTTTTTCCGCTTTTCAGCCAATGCTTTTTGGCGAGCGGCGTCTTCGGCCACGTTTTCCGGCGTCGCCTCTTGCGCATGCGCCCGTTGGGCCTCGCGCAGCGCGGCCTCGACGACGCGCGCCTGCTCGCTTTCAAGCCAACGCGGAGCCGGCCCTGGCGAGAACCCGCCCGCCCGGGGCTTGATCAGCCGCCAAGGAATCGGGCGCTCAAAGCGCTCGACGATTTCGACCTCGATGGCCAAGGCCTGCGGCTTGTCTCCATAATAAGCGTCAAGCTCCTCGCGCGTGGCCATGCCGCGATCCCCGAATCGCTCAAACAAGTCTTGCCACGGCGCGCGCCAGATTTTCGGCGCGCGGGCGATAGCCAAGGCCTGGGCGCCCGGAGCGGACTCCCACAAGACAAAAAGGCCGCCGTCGAGCCGAGCCGGAGCGCTTTTTCTCCATTCCACCGTTTTCTCGCCCGACGCCATCAACTGCGCCCAGCGCCCTTGCAGGGACATCCAGCCGATCCCCTCGCCGTGCGCCGGCGCGGTCGTGGCGGGCTTGGCCCTTGAAAAAGAAGATTGCGGCGAGGAGTCGGTCATGGGAGTCGGGAGCGAAAACAGCCGGGCGGACGCCCTGCATGGGCCAGTATTTTGGCGTTCTTTGTTCGCAAGAGCAAGGCCGTCGGAGAAAAAACCGGACAAAAAGATGGCTTGCGACGCCGGTTCGGAGGAATTTTCGAGCCGAATTTTCCGAATCCGTCCAAAAAAACACACTGCCTCCGCCCAAAACGTGTTTTTTTCTCCCTGGCGGATGGGCGGTTTCACGCGTCCGCCTCGCCTGATGCTAAACTGTCACCTAGCTTAATTTTCTCCGAATCACGCATTTCACCTTTTAAGGCATTCACTTTCATGGCAAAGAAGACATTTGACGCGACAAAACGCCATACGACAGCTCTTGCGCTCCGCAATGGGTGCTTGATCACGTCAACCACGATTCAATCGAAAGACGAAGGCGACGACGACTTGAAAGAGACCATCCAAGAAGAAGTTCGCCACACGATGCGGCTAGCCCACGACTTGGAGGGGAACTGCGAAACTCTCCAGGAATTCACAAAGGCCCTCTTAGACATCGTTGGAATGGATTCGGCAGGCGCCAATATCATCGTGAACACGCTAAACTCGATGGGCACGCTCGTGAGTGCCAGCGTTTCAGCGCTGGCTAGCGTCCCCCCGCCGGAAATTTCTACGTATCGGCTTGGCGAGGCTTTGGCTGCTTACACCGAATCGGTTGAGTGCCGCAGAGAAATCCACAAAAACGTCTCAGACGGCATGCCGGATAGCCTAAAACCTGGTGCGCCTTTTTATCCATTCCTCGAATACATGCGCCTGCAAGGCGGAGCGGCTTGCAAAGCCGAGGCCATGGCGCGCATCAGCCTCTACGTAGCCTCTGATCACGCAGAAAACGACTTGACGGGTCCATTGCCTGAAAATGAGGAGGAACGCGAAGATATTCTGCGATTGCGGGATGTTTTTTCTCGCGTGCGCGCGGATGCCAAAGACGTCTCGGCTCGCGAACTCAAAGACACCATGGATGCGGTGTTTGACCGTCGTTTCGTGGCCGTCAAAGTTAACTCCGAGCAAAACCCAGAAGGCGGAAAAGTCCATTTAGGGGTTTCGCCAGCAGGGAAAGGTGGTTTGCTGGAAAGGGACGGCGAAGGGAAACCCGTTGGTTCTGGGTTCATCGACTTGGCAATCCGCAACGCTTATGACGCTTCCCAATGGCAGTTTGGCGTCGTGACATCCATGGACACTTCTGAGCGACAACAAGATCAGCTTCCTCGCCATGTGCAAGCCGTCATGGAATCCATTGAGCGCGCAATCCCACCCTTCTCCGTTGGCGACACTGTGCGTTCGATCACGTTTTGCTCTTCCGCCTTGCTTTATTCCGACACCGAAGAAGCGCGCCAACTGGCGGCTGAACTGATAAGCGCCCTGGGTGGGTTGACCGCGGATGAACGCGCCCAGCTCAACGCGATGACGCACATTTCCATCCTTGACTCAATCAAAAAACCGCTGGAGGCATCCCCTGGTTTCGTCTTGCAAGCCGATCATCTGGTTCATGGCGGCATTTCCAGCCACATCGGCGGCATGGGGCGGAGCATTCAATCTGCCGTCAATTTGGCCGCTAAAAACGTCGCCGCTGTTTTGGGTATTTTGGCTGAAAGGGGCGGACAGTTGCGCGGACACAGCGATGCGGAAGAGCGCGCTTTTGACTCGACGCTTCGCGCGGCTCGCGGTTTGTGCGCTTCGTTCGCAAACCAAACCGAAGCGCTTGCGCCTTTGCTTGCCGCGAAGCCCTTTGTTGAACAAATATCTGAAGCTCGCATGATGCGAGGATGGAACGATGACGCGTGGTCGGATTTGGCTAGCAAAATGTCGGCAGACACGCTGGAGAAAAAAGCCAAGCGTCAATCGGTGGTCCAAGCCGCCCTTCTGCCCGGCCGCGTCGACACGCTTGATCGATATGGCAAGGCGACTCTCGCAGCGATGCCCAAAGAGCAAAAAATGGCTCAACATATTGCGCGCAGCCTTGAAACGGGCGTCCTTGACGCAAGGAGCGATGACTCGCGAATATCAATGATGCGCAGTTTTGCGCGTTATGCTTCTCCGCGTTTTGTCGACGCTTTGATCGCGCGGCACATTCCTGGCCCCAGCGTCCTGTGGAATGCCAAACTCAATGGCCGTAGTCTTCGTCATCATTCTGGCGCCTCGCAAGATGAATGGCTTTCCCAATATTTGTTGGATAAGGGCGTTGTCGAGAGCTCCGTCATCGCAGAAGGCGTTCCAGTCGTTCCACCGACTGGCCGTCCGCGTGGCAGTCGCAACGGCGGTCGTTGATCGAGCAGCCCCTGCGCCAGGCCCTTCGGGGCCGTTTTTTTTGACGCGTCTCTATCGCCTCACTTCATTGCGATTGATTATCGCGTTGTTTGCGGCCTTCTCCGTCTGGCCTCTCAGGAAATTTCACGATCGACGACTTGGGCTTGGAAAGGCATTCTTTTTGCGCTAAAATGGTTTTGTTGAACTCGTCTGGCTTTGGGCGCAGAGACACTGCATTGCCCTTTCTTTTTGACTTTGGAACTCCGCATGCAACCCACAATGCCCGATGACATGGAATCCGTCCAAGAACGCGCGTGGGCTTTTGGCTTGCAGGCGTTTGACTGGGCGGCTTACGGGCCTGCGCTCTTGGCGTTTGTGAAAGAGCACCAAGCGATCCACGCCTTGGTGAACTTCGAAAAAAACCTGGAAAACCCCAAAGGGTTTCCTTCTGGAATCTATGTCGCGTGCCCGAAGGACCGCGGAGCGGACGGCCGCATTGAAACGGAAGCTCTGACGTTCCCTTTGACGCGGCCTGATTTGAACTCGGACCGAGACGCCAAGCGCTGGACAGTCGGCATGATCGCCAAACAGTTGGGAATCGCCTTGGAGACCATCGACGCGCAACCATGCTTTTCTGTTGGCTCTTTTCAAGACAAGCTCAGAGACCCGCAATATTTCGCGCAATTGGAGCAACGCCGCCTTCGCGCCGAATTGGACGCGCGCAAAGCCCAAACGCCTGGCGGGGCGAGCGAAATGGACGCGTCTCCGGCCCCCGCGCGTCGGTCAAGAATGCGGTTATGAGGCAAAAAACGGCGTCAAGCTTCAAATTGCTTGTTTTTGTTGTTTTTTGGGCTTGGCGTCCAGGAACGGGCCGCGGTATAATGGACTCACTGATTCAACCCAGCCGAACGCGACGAAACATCCCGCGGCAAACGGCCTGAACAGCCCAATTAAATCCTTAATCGACACACTGGCGGGACGCAAAAATAATGAGCAACGAAACCCTGAAAGTCACCAAAATGCGCGCGTTCGGCGGCCTCTCGACCAGCTCCGCCGTGGGCTCGCCGATGGCTCTGAGCCCGCAAGGCCGTGAAACCGCCGCCTACGCCGGCGTCGGCCAAAGCGTGCGCGCGCCGATGCCCCTGACCGAGCAACGCGACTTCAAGGTTCGCCCCGGCGGCTTTGGCGAAGGCCGCGCGCGCCCAGGCGCAGCCCCGCAAGCCGACGCGCCCCTGCGCGACAAGCTCGCGCTCGCGTTTGTCAAAGCCTGCGCCGACGGCGACGAAAAGCAAGCGATCCAAGTGGTCACGCGCGGCCTGAAAGTCCACGCCTTCGGCAAAGACCTTCTGTTCGCGGTCTGCGAGCACGGCATGGCCGACGCCCTCGAAGCCCTCATGGCTCGCGGGTTGAAGCCGCACGGCTTCGCGGGCCCGGCCTTCGCGACGGCCATGGCGCACTCGCATTGGAGCATCTGCGACCGAATCATCGAAGCGGGCTTTTCGCCGCGCGCTTCCCGCGGAGCGTGGGCGGAGTCCTTCAAAGGCCTCTCGCCGCGCGACCAAGCCGAAGCCAAGCGCCGCATGGGCCCCCTGGATCTGTGGCTGGGCATCGTGGGCACGCCGCAAGCCGCCAAGCCCGCTCGCGCCGCGCAGCTTCGCCCCTCGGGCCGCGAATGGTCGGAAAGCGAGCTGCGCCGCATGGACGAGCAAGTGAGCCCCGCGCGCATCGAGGAAATCCTTTGGGGCGCGGGCGACACGCAAGAAAGCCGCGCGCAAGAAGCCTTCGCGGCCTGGTCTGAATGGGAAGAGGACGCAGCCGCCCGCGGCTTGAAGGGCGACGCCCTCGAGCGCGCCCTGGACGAGGCGGCTCTCGCTCGCCTCGGCCGCGTCGACAGCAGCCAAAAGCGCGCGCAAGCGCTTGACGACGAGACCCTTGACCGCCTGGCCAAGCTGCAACTCGCCGCCCGCGCCAACCGCGACGCCGACGCGGCTCCCCGCTCCTCCGCCGACCAAGAGCGCCGCGACCGCGAAGCTTTCGCCGCCGCGCAAGCGATCGAACCGGAAGACTACACCGTCACGGGCTACACGGCCTTCATCGCGCTGATTGAGCGCCAAAGCTTCCAAGGCAAGAAACTCGCCCAGGACAACCGCAACGCCGCGCATCACAGCCCGGTCTCCTTCGGAGCGCCCCGCTGATTGGCGGGTCTGGAATGGCCAGCCTTGGCTGGCCGTTTTTGCTCCACCGCGAAAATTCAAGCGAAAAACGCATTCCCAGCCGGCCGAGCCACCGCTCAGCCGCTTTTTTATTCCCCTCTTTTTTCGGATTTCGATTCGGGCCTGAACCAAAACCCTTTGCCGCTGGGCCTTTCGCCAGCCTTACTTTATTTTTGCCGCGCGTCGCTTTGCCGCGTCAATCCGTCGGGCATAAAGCGCTTGCGGAATCACGCTTTCGGTGTATGTTGCGCATTGGCGCGCGAGCGGCCGGCGCGGCGCATACTGATTTGAAGTTCTTCCTGGCGCGCAAACGAACCGGCTCCGAGCTGGATTTCTTTTCCGTTCAAACCTTCCGGGCCCTCCGCCTTTGCGCGGCCCACAGCGAGGCATCATGCAATCGATCGGCGCCGTAATTCGCAAAGCGTTCATTCGCCCGCTTGAAAAAAGCCCCAAACAGCCTGGGGCTCTGGACTGGCTCGTTTGGAAGCTGTTTTTCTCGCGCTGGGATGTCCTGTTCGAGCAAAACCCGCGCTTGGCCCGCGAAATGTATCGCGCGTCCCGCTCATGGTTTCAAGAGAGCCCCTTGGGCGGCCCGCCTCCGGCCGTGGCCCCTGGCGTCGCGGCCGCGGCCGCGGCCCCGTCCTTGCGTTCGGTTCCGTCTTCTGGGCAAATGGACACGGAGGCGCAAACCGGCGTCGCCACCGAATACGCCGACGAAGCGCCTTCGCGCGTGTCGCCCATGGCCGCGGCCAAAGAGCGCGCCACGACGAGCCGGTTGCGCCAACCGCGCCAGAATCCGCAAAACGCCGCTTGATTTTCGCGAGCTCCGCAAAGCCGCAGAAAAAGAAGCCACCCTATTTTCAAGGGCGGCTTTTTTTTCCGCTTGGGCTTTTGAATCTCTGGGTTTACCGCCAAGCCGAATTCTCTCGGCCGACAACCAAGCGCAAGCCCCGGCTCTCAACGCGAGGGGGCCGGCGGCGCTCACAGCCGGTTGTTTTGGCGCGGCGCGGGGGCCCGCGGTTGTTTCTCCCCAAGCTCGCCCGTCGCGCGGTCGTCCTCGGCGCGTTGCTGCGCTGAAACCGACGCGATCACTTTGGTGATTTTCACGCCTTCGACGCGGGCGCGAAGCGCGGACGCCAACTCAGCGCAGCCCTCTCCGAGTTGATCGAGTTTGTTGATCAACGCATTTTCTTTCCAAATTGCGGCGCCGCTTTCAATCATGGCGTCCATCAGGCCGCGTCGGTTTGCGCGCTGAATGCTTTCGTCGCGCTGGCGTTGATAGGTTTGATACGTCGTCAAATAGTCTCCCCCCAAGAGATCGATCGCGCTTCGATACGCTTTGCTGTTCAGGTTGCGCTGCTGCCCCCAATCGACAAGCCGGGCAAGCCCCAAAGCCATTTGCGAGCCCCTTTCGGAGCCTTGGCCCTCAAACAGCATCCGTTGGGCGTCTCCTCTCTCGCCCAGCAACGCGAAAAAAGCCGTGGCGCCGGCTGCGCCAAAAGGCTTTATCTTCGAGAGGGCTTTTTCGCGCCATTTTTCGCGCGTCAAACTGAACAGATTTCCCAACTCGCCTTCGCCTCGGTTCTCGTCGTTGAGGGAGCGCGTTTCGTCAATCGCGGCGGACAAAAAGAAGGCGGCCGCGTCCTCCGCGTTGCGCGGATCCGCCATGCCCAGGCACTGATCGCCCAGCGCCAACCACTCTTGCGCCACGGCGCGAGCGCGCTCCTTGATGCTTTGAATTTGCCCCGGAGTGATTTGGGCCATTGAGGCCGACAGGGCCCGCGAGCTGGTCCCGGTCAGAATTTCGCGGGATTTTTCGGCGCCCGCTTGACGCGCGGCCGCGGACCAATTCAAGGCCACGGCGTCAAATGCTTGCGAATAATCGGCGCCGCCTTGCCCTTTGGAAAAATGAACCAAACTCTCTTTTTTGAGCGCGGACCAAAGCTCCATCCCGTTTTTGAACTGCTCCGGCGTGGCGCTCTCGATTCCCTGCCCCATGATTTGGGCCACAAGGATGGTCGCCTCCGGCGAGCGCATGGATTGAACAAGCCGGCGGATCGATTGCGCGCCGATTTCGCCCTGTCTCTCCTTTTCCGCGGCGGCCAGATTGGCGAACACTCGCAGAGGGGCCATGGCCCACTCCCAGCCGCCCTGCCGCTTCATCTCGTGGTGATCGGAGCCCATCCAGCGCGCCGACAGCCCTTGCAGCGGAGCCGCCCACAGTTGCTTGCGCGTGTCCGCGGCGGCTTTGCCGCCATTCGCGCGTTCGACCTCATGCGCGAGAACGGTTCCGTCCAAAGCCCATTTTGTCCAGCGTTGAACAGCCTCTTGCGGCTCCTTGCCCTCCACGCATCCGTCGGCCCGGCTCAAATGCGCGATCCACGCCAGCGCCGCCTCTTGCTGGCGGCGTTGGGGCCCGCTCATGGCCGACGCGGATTCTCCGCGAGCGAGCGCTTCCTTCGCCGCGGCTTTTCTCTCGCGGTCCCGTTGAGCCGTTTCGCGTTGCTCTTTGCGAATTTTCGGGGCTTTTTCTTTGTGCGCGCTGGCTTGCATGTTGAACTCCAAAGGCCATTTCAATGTGTTTCCATTGTCTCCCAAAGCTCTTGTTTTTGTCCATTTTTTTCAATTTTTTCTGACGACATTTGTCTGTCTTTTGCTTTTTTTCCTCAAAACCGCGAGAAAGGCCAGAAAAACACAACCCAAGCGGCTTTCTTTGGCTCGGGGTCCTTGCGTTTGCAACTTTGTCGCGCGAAAATATTGAATGAGGGCCGCTTCGGGCTTGCGCGGCCTCGTTTTATGAATTAAACCGAATCGATCGGTTTTCTTTTTTGTGTTCCCGTGTTTTGCTGCTCCGCGTCCTAAGCGGCGCGCAAAGAAGCAAAGCCACGGGTTTTTCGCGGATCGCGCCATGGACGAGCAAGAAGTTTTGGCAAGGGTGGGCTGGCCCGCCGAGCACGCGCGCCAACTCGGCACCGTGGTTTGGGTCGCCCAGAATTACGACGCCCAAGACCCCACGGAAGCCTGGGACGCGACGCAGGCTCGCGTCAAGCGCGAACCCGGCGTGATCGAATTGCGCGCGATGAGCATCGGCCGCTCAGGGGTCTCCAACGCCCTCGCTTGCATCCGCTTTGAGCTTGACCCGCACCGCCGCGACAGCTGGCGCGTGATGGAAAGCGAAATCGGCGATCCGCCCTTGCGCGTGCCGCCGGAAATGACCCTCGACGTGATCGACGCCATGCGCGACGAATTGGAGCCTGACGGGCAATTCCGCCCCTCCACGGATCGCGCCGAACCCTCCATTTTCTTTGACGCCCCGGATTTCTGAAATCCATTGCTTCGGCAACCGTTGTCAACCCCTGAATTATTTCGCGCCGATATCGCTGGGCCGGGCAGGCTTCGCGGGCTTTGACGTCCGCCTGAAACTCATTGCGCCGCGCCGTCCGCTGCCTTGCCCAATGCCCAAAGCCTCGCTTTTCTGACGCGAGCCGCCGCGGGCGCCACGGCGACGCAAGCGGCCACAATGCCCACCAACCCCGCCACGGCCGCAGCGCTGTGAATCGGCGTGCCAGGCGCTCGCCAGGCGCAAGCCACAGCGAAGCCTGCGACCGCCACCGCGATTGACGCGACGAAGCCCCAACGCTCTTTGGCATTCAGCCCCGGCCAAGCCGCCAGGCTCAACGCCTGCGAGCGAGCCGCGCCCCGAAGGAGCCACGCTCGCTCCAAGAGCTCTGGCGCGTGGCCGCGCCGCGCCGCCTCAAAAGCGCGTTGGAGTTGCGGCTCCGTGGCGGGCTCCTCCTCCAATGCCATCGCGGCGTTCGCCTGCTCGCCCACGGCCCACAACCCCGCCAACTCTCCGGTTTGGCCCCAACCATCCGGCGCCCACTGCGCCGCCTCCGCCGACGAGGGCGCGTTGGCGCGGGCCAAAATCAAGGCCGCGCCCGACGGGCCCCACTGGTTCAGCGCGCGGCTCAGGGGCGCGGATGCGTTCGCGTTTGTTTGTTCGTTTTTCGAACGCGCCAAAGACTGAAAAACGGAGCCGAAGCCCAGCGCCCCCAACACGCACGCCGCGGCCACGCCGCCCTCGGGAGGGATTTGCCCCGCCACCGAAGCGAAGGCGACGAGCGCGGCCAATGCGCACACCGGCGATGTGGGCGGGCTCTTCGGGAGTTCGGAAATCGAGCCTCTTTCAATCTCCGCGCGCAAATTCGGCGTCCACACCCAAACAGATCCGGCAGCCAAACTTAATTTTGAAAGCGTTTGAAGCTCCTCGGCCGACAGCGCCTTCAAGGCGTCGAGGAAACGGGCTCGCCCAACTGAGCTGCCCTCATTGCGGATCCATAATCGCCACACAGGCGACAAGCTTTCGGATTCAGGCGTGGCGTCGGCGGAGGGCCAACGCGCAAAAAGGCTCGACCAAGTCTTGTCTTTGGCGGCCGCGGTTTTTTTCTTGGCTTCCGCATCAGCCGCCGCTCGCGCGGCTTGGGTCTCGCGTTCTTGGCGAGCATCCATTTCCTCTTCGCTTTCCTCCTCGTCGTCGGCGTTTTCGGCGCCATGGACGAAGCTCGACCGCGAGCCCAGAACAGCGTCGCCGCGAGCGGCCTCCTCCAAGGCGTCTTGCTCTTCGGGGCCAAGGGCGTCGCCGTCCAACTCTGCCCAAGCGGTGGAGCGCGCGAACGGCGCGCGCTGCTTTTCTTGCAACCAAGGCTCGTAAGCCGGCTCTTGCTCCAAAACGCCCCCAACCGCCTCCCCAGCCGCTTCCTGCGCTCCTTGATCGGCGACTCCAGACCGCCCCGGGTCGCGCTCATCCAGAAAGCTTTGGAATTCAGCGGCCAACGCGACGCCCGCCGCAGAAGGCCTCTCGCTCTCGCTGGCCCACGTTTTGGCGCCAAGCGCGCCGCTCCCGTCGCTTTCGCGGGCCGGAAGGCGTCCGGCTTTTTCGTCGGACTGCGGGATTGGGGCATTGGCTTGCGACATGAACACCTCGAGGGGGAAAAATAAGATACAATTAGGCAAAACGGGCGAAACGCAACGCCGCCGATTCCACCACAAAGAGGACGCCGGCGCAACCCGGGCTTTTCTCCCCTGTTCGGGCTTCTTTTTGTGGACTCCTGGAACAGGAGTCTGTCTTTTTGCGTGCTTTGGGTGTCGGCGGAATTTTGCCTCTTGAAACACGAGCTTTTTCTCTTTTTTGGAGCCTGCATGCTTGCCGACGCCTTTCCTGTTTTTCCGATTGAGAGCCAGGGCTCGCTCACGCCGCTCGCTCCGCGGCCCGGTTGGCAGCCCCTGCTGGATGACGCGATGCGCGAAGGGTTCGCGTTGGCGGCCGAAACTCGGCGCGCGGTGCGCGCCAAGGCGCTTGGCGAGGCCTTGGCTGCGCAGCCCAACGCGGATTACTTGGCGGTGCAGATTCGAAGCAAGGAGAAATTTGGCTTTTTGGACATCTCGCCGCAGTGGATGGGGCTGCCCAAGCGCTACTCCGGGGATGAAAGCATCGAGAGCCTCATGCTTTTTTGGATGGATCCGGCGAGCATGAACGAGCTTCACCGCCAAATGGGCGGCGAGGAGGCCGCTGACGCCCTGGCGCTTCCGTTTTCCAAGGCCCGGTTTTTGAGCTCCGCGGTGTGCGCCGATTGCGCCGCTCCCGCGCGCACGGAGATTTTTGGCGGTTTTCACTTGACGGTGTGCCAGGCGTGCAAAGAGCGCCTTGAGTCTTTGACGCCCATTCAGCGCTTGGAGCTTCCGCAAACGCCGGCCGCAGTCCGGCACACGCCCTTTTTGCGCGCGTTGTTTGAGATCGATTGGATCGCCTCGAAACGACTTCAAGCGCGGGCGCGAGAAGTCGTGCCCGCTTTGGACGCAGCGAAAAGCGGCCTGGCGCAAGGGCAGCCTTCGCCGCTCTTGGTGTCTCAAATCAGCGATTTCTTTTATCGGCTGCAATTGGGGCGCTCCCCCTTGAATGGCTTTGAGCCCCTGTCGCCCGGACCGGATTTGCTTTTGTCGGATCCCTTCGTCCTGCGGGCGCAAGCAAACGCGCGCGCCGTGGCGTCCGCCGCCGATAGCCCAGCAGTCGGCATTGACGCCGATTTGGGCCTGGGGTTCCGCGCCGCGGCTTTTTGCTCGACGCGCTATTCCTTTGAGCTCTGCGAAGCCCTCGGCTGCGCGTTTGACATTTCGGACGCTCGGGGCGACACTGCCCAGGCCACGCTGGCCTGGCGGGCTCGCGGCGGCGCGTTTGGCAGCCTTCTGGAAGCCCGCATGCTGTCGGGCGCGGTTTCGATGGGCGAACAAACGGCGGACGCGAGCCGCGATGAGAACGGCGACGGGGATTGCATGAAAACGCCTCCGCGCCCGGCGTCTCGCATTTGATTTTGACGAGATTTTGACGAATCGAGCGCGCGGAGGGCCCGGCCCTGCGCTTCAACAAGCGGGCCAATGCCCGCAAAAACGCAAATCAACGGAGAACGGCGATGCCCATGAGGAAAACAGGGTTTTTGTGCAAGGAGCACGGCGGCGACTGCGACCCGCGCGACGCGGCGTGGCTATGCGACCGATGCGCTGTCATTGGCTACAAGCCGTGCCAGTGCGGGGGCAATGCCCGAGGCTTCGGGGAAGCGCTGTTTTCCATGGCGGGATGCGAAGAATGCGACGAGTCCGTCAGCGGAGTCGACGTGAACGCCCGTGAGTTGTGGAACCAGGGCGTTCGAGGCAATGTCCGCGGCAACGCGTGAACGGCCCTGTTGATCGCCGGAAAGGGCTGGCCCCTTCTGTTTCCGCGCGGTTTCCGGCGAAATCCTGCGGCCCTGAAAAAGGCCCTCCTCGTCACAAGAGGCCGAATGTTTGGCCGTTGGCTGACTCCCCATTGGGTTTCCCATGTCGCCCCTGATCTCTGAACCGGACTTAGCCGCTTCCGCGCGGGCTCATGCGCAGGTTTCCGCGCTCGCGGATTTGCTGCCGCCGTTGGCGTGGCCCGGGCCGTTGCCGATTCCGGCAATCCCCGATCAAGCCATCTTGGCTTACCTGCCGCGCTTTGCCCATGCGATGAGAGAGGCGTTTGAGCTGGCGCCCTTGTTGCGCCCTGGCGCCCTGGGCGTGGCGTTCATGCTGGCCTTGGAGAAGAAAGACCCGCGCGCGGCTCGCTCCATCCTGGCGCGCCGAGGGCCGGATTTGCATTTGGCCGGCGTTTCAGGGCGCATTCTCAAACGCATTCACGAGGCATGCTCGCGGCGATGGCTGACAACGGGCTCTCGCGGACAAACCGTCGCGCTTGACCAAAACCTCGCGGCGTTGGCCATGCAGGCAGCGAATCCAGAGCATTCTCAGGTTGATTTTCAAGAATTGCTCGCGTATGCCCATGCCTGGCGCTGCGTGGGCCTGGGCTCGGTGTTCAAAAGCTCGACGGCGCATGAGCCGATCCTGGCGCTGTCGGCGCAATTTGCCACGCGGTTGTCGGACGAAGCCAGCCTGGCGGCTCAAAGCCAGGGGAAGTCCAAGGGCCAACTCGACTCTGACGAAGGTCGTCTCATCCTTGCCGCAGAGGCTCCTTTTTCTCAGGCGACTCACGCTCCTTGGCGCTCGCTTTGGATGGCGCTGGCCGTTTGCGAGGCGCTCGCGAAAGAGGCGGCTCTGAGCCTCGAACACCGGCTCGATTTTTGGCGTCTTTATTCCTATCCGAGCCAAAACGCCCAGGGCGGCATCCCCACGGGCGCAGGCCCAGTTGATCCGCCAGGAGCGCGAGCGGATTGACCGCGAGCTCGCCGCCACGCTGAAGGCCATCCAGGCCAAAGCGCCGAGAGCCAAGAAGGCGGACAAGCCGGCCAAAGGCGCTCCCGAGAGCGAAGCGGTTTTGAAGCACAAGGAAGCCATGGCGCAGGCGAAAGCCGAGCACGCCGCGGCGCGCGAGCGGATTGCCTATTTTGACAATTGGGAGACCGAGGGCGGATTGGCGAAAGAGGATTGGTCCTTGTCGCCCGAGGAGCTGACGACGCTCAAAAAGGGGCTGTCGGCGATTTACTCCGACCCGCGCTTGATTGAGCTGAAAACCCGCCGCAAGCAATGGGCCGACAACCATCTCCACACGCTGACGTCCGGCGTGATCGAGATTCTCAAAGAGCGCAAAATCGAGTTGTTGGTTCTGTCCCACAACAAAGGGTGGAAGCAAGAGTCGAAGATGGGGCGCAAGCAGAATCGGCGCTTCCATCGCTTCGCGCACGCCGACTTGTTCCACATGCTCCATTACAAAGGCCGCGCCGAGAGCATTTTGGTGGTCGAGACGGAAGAAAGCGACACCAGCAAGAAAAGCTTCGCCGGCAACGAGGCGATGCGCGTGCATCCGGAGGCCTTGCGTCGCGCGGGCAAGGCGCCTGCGGCGGCCGTTTCAAGCCAATCAGAAAATAAGGAGAAAACCTTGAAAACCGCGCCAGCCGGCGCGCAAAAAACGGCTGTCCCCGCAACGGCCTTGGCGTCTCTTCTCAACGCATCCAAGCCCCAACAGCCGAACACAGAGGGCAGTCCTCCGGCGAAAACGGGCGAAATGGAATCGAAGGGAAAAACCAAGGCCAAGGGCCTGGGCGCGCGGGGGCAAGGCCCCAAGCGGCATGTCTACACAACGCCGACGGCGGCGGAAAACTGGCGCCAAATCCACTCGGACGGCAACGGGGCCTACAACGCCCTGCGCAAGGCTTGCCCGGCGTTCCAATGGAGCGCGGAGCTCAGCCCGCGCCATGAGTTGTTTTGGGTGAGCCCCTGGAAAGGCCTCTCCCGCATGCGCTTGAAGAACAAAGCGCCCGTCTGAGCATTTCGGACTTTTTGAGCCGCGGGTGGCAGCGCGCGCGATTGATTGTGAATTTATTCACACTGCCTAAGAAGCGCGACGCGGGCCTGCCCCTGGCCGTCGCCCTTGCTATTCTTGGCCTCATGTCCCTGGTGCCGGCCTGGTTGACGCCCACATTTGTTTGCACATTGGGCGTTTGGTGGGCCTATGTGGCGCAGTTAATCAAAATCAGAGACAAGCTGCTGTCGCAAACGGCTCGGGCTGAGCCTGCTCTTAAAAAGGGAGGGCTTCATGGCGACCCACGCTGAGCTCGTGCATTTGCAACAACAGGTGGATTCTGCCAATGCTCAATTTCAAGACATCTACGCGGCTCTCACCCTGCTGAGCGTTTATCTTGTCGCGGCGGGATTCTTCTGCTTGTTCTTGTCCAACGCGATGAAACGGATCAGCCCTGAACATAGGCCCTTTTCTGGACGCCTGGTTTGGCTGAGCTTCGTGCCTGTCGTCGGTTACCTATGGGGGGCGTTGTTCGCTTTTTTTCTCACTCGCGGCCTGCAAAGAGACTTGGCGCTCTCAGGCCAAGAAAAAATGGCGAACACGGCTGTCGTCGCCTCCGCCTTGGGGGTGGGGATTTCTTTTTGCTGTCTTTCTGCGGGAGTTGTCGCAGCGCGCCCCTTCGGAAACGGAGCTCTTTTGGGATTGTTTTTGTTTTATCACTTGCTGGCCTTTGCCTTTTGGCTTGAGCTGCCGCGATTGTTGCCCAAGAAGCCGCGTCGCGCTGCCGCTTAGATTCAAGGCCTGCTCTTGAGCCATCGCCGCGGGAACAATCTGCCGTTTTTCTTCTTCAAGGCCCGGCAGCATCGCTTCACAGTCGCCGTGGCGTTCTTTTCGCGGGCTGTGGGTCAATAAGGGCGCTCGCGCCAAATTCCGCCGGCTCGTCGGCTCCGCGAGCGGACGAGCCATTGGCTGATGGGTTTGTTTGGGCGGAGCCCGGCTCCTCTTTTTTCCTGCGCGCTTTGTCCTTCTCCAACACCGCCATCAGTTCGCGCTGCTCGATGCGGGCTCGAGCCACTCCGAATTGAATTTCCTCCCAAGCCGGCGTGCCCACAACGGTCGCGGCCTTTCCCTTGGCGATCAGGGCAGCCTTCTTTTTTTGCAGCCACAGGCTCCACGCCACGATTGCGACCAAGCCCGCGTAGAAGCTGAACATCGCCTGGAATGCCCGTGATTGCCCTTGCAGCTGCGCGGTCTGGGCCGTGAACGCCGGGCTTGTCGCGGTGTTCGCGATCGCGCGAATCCAAGGATCCATTCTGAGCCCCATGGTTTTCTCTTCGAAAAGCGTGGCGGGCGCCCATGCGCCGTGGCTTTTCTTCCACGGCGCGCCCGTCGCCTGCGCGTTCGAGCCTTGGCCCGCGGGCCCCAAAGCCCAATCTGCGCCCAGGGGCGAGGGCGGCGTTGCGCCAGCCAGCCACTCGGGGCGGGCGCCTTCCATCCAATCGCTTTGCCCCGCGATCAAATCCCCGATGGGCCGCCCCAATCCGCAGCCGACCAACAGGCCCACGGCCAACAAGCTCGCCGCGTGCCTCGCCTGCGCCAGAGCCCAGATGGCCCAGGCGCGCCGGTTTCCAGCCCGCGCTAATTTCAGCCCTCGATCCAGCATGTCGCCAAAGGAGGCGCCCGCTTTCCGGCCGGCGACTCTAAAGAGAGGGCCCAGGACACCCGCGGCCAAGCCGCCGGACAAGAGCACCATCAGCCAAGAAAAGACCCTCATGAGCCCGTGCAGATCGCCATTTTTTTGCGTGGCTTTCGCCAGCGGCATGTCCACGACCAGGCGCTCGGAGGAAGCGTCGACGAATCGATCCTCCACCACCCCAATCGCCCCGCCGCTCGATCCGTAAGAGCCGTCGCCCGCGAGCGCAAGGGAGCCGGCGAGCCCTAAATCTTTTGTTTGGCCTGGGTGCTCCCGCGCCCATCGGCTTGCTTCGGAGTCGAGTTCAGAGTCAATCAGCAACAGCGCCGTTTTTTGGCTTTCCAGCTTTTTGGCCGCGTCTTCAAAGCCAGGAAACGGCGCGGTTGTCTTCGTTTTTCCCGCGGCGCCCGCCTCATCGCGTTTCTTGATGTTCAGGGACGCCTGAGCGAGAAGCGGGTCCGCGAGCTTGGCCGGAGCCAGCTCCCATCGGTGCAACGCGAGCCGGCTCTGCGGATTGGGCTGCGCGCGCTCGAGAGCCTTTCCGCCCCAGCCCATGAGCCCGAAGAAAACCAACACGCCGAGCGCGAGCATCATCACGAAAGCCATGGACACTTGTCCGAGCTTTTTCAGATTCCAATTGAGGAGGAACGACTTCATTGGCGCCTCGGCGGTTGTTGCTCGGCGGCGAAAAAGCCGCCCGAATTTCCGTGATTTTAGCGCCGTTTTTTGGCTTTCCCCTCCTTTTTCTCCAATTGGCCTGTCGCGGGCGAAGCCTCTTTGCGCCCGACCTGCTTTTCCGTCGCCGCCGCCGTTTGGCGATCGCGCGACACAATTTCTTTCCGAACGCTTGCAAAACGCTCTGTTTTTTGCGAATCTGCGGCTCCTCACAGGATGGCTTCAATGACTCGACTGCCGAATTTCAGCTTTGGGAAGAACCGCCGGCTCGCCGTTTCCTGGCGAAAGCCCCGGCAAGCGCCGTTTTTTATCTTCCCGACCTTTTTCTGGTTGCCCAAGCGAGACGTCTCCTTGACGCTGATGAGCTCGGGGCTCGGATTCTCATGGGGCCGGTTTTCGTGCGAAGCCCAGGTTCTGTGGGCCGCGCCGCGTCCTTTCAGCCCCCCCTTGGAGCCCTCGCGGGCCCAGGATCTCGCCAAGCGCATCAAAGAGCAGTTTGGCGTCCAGGTGGATCCCGTGATGCTGCGCCAGGCTTTTGGCAGCCAGCGCCACCTGCGCCAGATGCACGCCAATGGGGTCGAGTCCACGCCGTGCGGGCTGCGGTTGGCCATGGAGGGCGCTTTGGAAGAGCAAAACGCCATGAAGGGGATTGAGGCCAAAGGGGCGGATCGCCCGCGCGTGGGCCGAGTCCAGGGGTTGCGCGACAAAACTCGCGACGGCGCAAGCCGCAAGCCCTCTTCCGACGACGCCGGCGGCTACCAGCCGGATTCGAGCGTCTTTGACGCCCTGGACGCCTCCACCCAGGAAGCGCAGAGCCACTGGGGCGAAGAGACCGAAACGCCCATGACGCAAAGCCCCGACAATAAATCGCGCGAGCGATGAATCGCGCGGCTCAATCCTGATGCGAGCGAAAAACTGGAATTCGGCGCCGTTTCGGCGTCGTTTTTCTGCGCGCGCTCGGCCCTCGTTGCCATAAAGGCCTTCCGCGTGTCGTTTTTTGTCCATAAATCTCCCAAAAATCACAAAGAAAGGCGTCGGTGGGCGCCTTTTTCGCGCGGTGTGTTGCGAAGCCGTCGCCAAAGCTTTAAAATGATTGTCATGCGTTGGCCTTTCGCGAAACCTGGTTTAGGTGAGTTCGCTTGAAGCCAACCCCGATATTCTCTCTTTGGGCCGACCGCCCTGAACAGGAACACCGCCATGGGATTGCGCGATCACCGCTTCATCGTCATTGACACCGAAACCACCGGACAAGACACGACCTACGACCGTCCGATCGAAGTCGCGGCTGTCGAATGGCGCAACGGCAAGCCTCATGACTTGAAGTCCTGGCTTCTGGATCCGCTCATTCCGATTCACCCGGCGGCAAGCGCCGTTCACGGGCTCTCGGATTTGGATGTCCAAGGCAAAGAAACCCTCGCCGACATCGACGCAGAATTGCAGGCCTTCGTGGGCGACAGCACCTTGGTCGCGCACAACGCGCCGTTTGACTACGCGATGCTCCCGAGCCTGCAAGACCGCCTGTGGATCGACTCGCTGCGCTTGGTGCGCCATCAATGGATTCTGGGCACGCCCAACCGCAACGGGCATGAGCTGGGCAGCCACAAGCAGCAAGAAATCCGTTATTGGCTTGGTCTGCAAATCGACACCGCGGGCTTGATGGCCCACCGCGCGGCGGCCGACATTTTGGTGACCGGCGAGCTTTTGCAACTCTCGATCGACCACTACTTGGAAAACGGCCACGAAGATTCGCTCGAAGCCTACAAAGCGTTCGCTGAAAGCCCGGTCAAATGGCCGCGCATGCCGTGGGGCGTCCACAAGAACAAGGCTTTCACCGACTTGCCGTCCAAGTTCATCTCGTTCCAGCTCGAAAAATTCGAAAATGGCGAAGGCGATGCCGATTTGGCGCTGATTCTGCTCGAAGAGCAGGCTCGACGCATCACCGAAGCCAACACCGGCGGCGCGCATTCGTTGTTCAAACGCAAGCAGCCGAAGGGTTTGGGCGCTTAATCTCCCATCCTTCTTTCCTGCGTCCGATGAAGGCTCCCTTTGGGAGCTTTCTTGTTTTCCGTCGCTTTCGTCTTGATCCTTCCCCGGTTTTAGTTTTTGCGCGGGGCCTTCGTTTTTTCTGTTGGCGCGGCTGATCTGTCTTTTTTTTCGATTTCGTTTTTGTCGCCAAAAAGAAGCCGATTTTCGTCTTTTCCTTTTGCTTTCCGCAACTTGGGCGCATTTTGCGCTTGACACGGAGGGCTTTTTCGCGTCCAATGCAAGGGCCAGGCTATGAGTTTTTAGGACCCGATCGTTTTTCTAAAATTCACTGCTTAGTTTTCTGTTTGTTTGCCACTAATTGAGCCCTTCTCGTTTTTTTCTTTTTTGCGCTGTTTTTGAGCCATTTTCGCAACACCGGGCATTTTTTCTTAACGAACCTTTTCGGGCGCAGGACAGACCGCGCGACGCTGCCAGACCCGTTCCTTTTCTCTATCATTTCGCGCTGATTCGCCACGGCTATCCCGCCGTTGCTTTGGATTTCAAGCTTTGCGGACACTTATGAACCTTTCTGCCCCGATTTTAAGCCAGCGCTTCATCATCCTTGACACTGAAACCACGGGTCCGGAGCCGGGCAAGGACGTCCCCATCGAAATCGCGATGGTCGAGTGCATCAATGGCAAAATGGGCGAGCCCTCGAGTTGGTTCGTCGACCCGGGCCGCAAGATTCCGCCATCGGCCAAGGCCGTCCACCACTTGACCGAAACCGATCTGATTGGCGCTCCCACTTTGGAGCAAGTGTGGCCCGAGGTCGCCGATTTTTGCGCAGATTCCATCCTGATGGCGCACAACGCCGCGTTTGACTTGGCGATGCTGCCCGCGCTCATGAATGAGCCGCATCTGTGCACGCTGCGCATGTGCCGGCACCTGTGGCAGAAGGGCGACGTGAGCCCGGATGGCTTTCCCCTGATGAGCCACCAGCAGCAAGAAATCCGCTATTGGCTGAATCTTGAAGTCGACACGCAAGGCCTTGCGGCCCACCGCGCGGGCGCCGACATTTTGGTGACGGGCGCCATTTTCCTTCACGCGGTCCAGCTGTATCTGTCTTGGGGCGGCGAAGACACCGCAGAAGCATTCCTTGAATTCACCAAGCGCCCGATCAACATCACGAAGATGCCTTTGAAGGGCAAATTCTTCGGCAAGCCCATGACGGAAGTGGAGTCGGGCTACTTGGAGTGGCTTTTCAAAAAGGGCGAAGAGACCGGCAAGATGGATCCGGACTTGTTCGCCAGCGTTCGCCGCGAGCTCGATTTGCGCAAGGCCACGCAAGTGATGGTGAACAAGGGGCTCATGGAAGCGCCCGCGGAAATCGCGCCGGAATCAGAAGCGCAGCTTCCGCCGGAGCCCCCCATCGCGGCGCCGGTTTCCACGAGCCACACCGCAGCCCTTTCGTAAAAAGGCTTTTTCTGCATCACATTCATTGAAAGCCGCTTTATTTCAAGCGGCTTTTCCTCTGCCGATGGACCTGATCCCTTTCCGCCCAAGATCCATCAAATGTTTTAACAATCCATTTAATAAAATCCACCGCGACAGCGAATCCGTTGCTTTCATTTTTTCTGCCTCCAACGCCCGCCAAAATATTTTTTAAACGTTTCAAGCGTCCGGCGCTGTTTCCACTTCTTTCAAAATCCATTTTTTGCCCTTCAAAAATCATCGATTGCCTTTCATATGCCAATTCAAATCTTTCAAAATTTTCAATTGTTTCCGATGTAATTAAATTCCTATCGCCTGCGCGTGTTATTTTGACAATTGTTGATGAACGGCAACCCACAGACTTGTCGCTCAATGGTTTGCGAGCTATTTTCAAGTCCAATTTCCCTCAATTTTATTGAGCTTTCCGCATCGCTATTTTTGCATTTCTTGTTTGGGGGCGCTCGTGCCGCGCACAAAACCGACGTCAATTCTTCGCTACGCAAGCAAAGACGATCTGTGTTTCACGCAAGGCGCCTATGAGGCAGGGATCGCTTCGGGCGCAATTTTAGGGGCCCGCGCGCTCTCGGAAATGGCGCGAGAAAAATACTGCATGGATGTGTCTTTCTCCGATGCCGACACGCTTCGCGCCTGGCTGGATCCGCGGCGACTCCGCGATCATTGCAGCGAGCAGGTTTCTCTGGCTTGGACAGGAAATTCACTTAAAATCACAGCCAAGCACTCGGCGTTTAAAATCATGCGCGACAACCAGTGCGCAGGCATCGTCATTTTCAAGCGCACTGAAATATCGAACCGCGAGGCGCCAGCTCAAAGCAAGGAAAGCAGAGAAGAGATCCACTATATCTATGTGGCTCCTCAACACCGAGGCCAAGGCCTGGGGCACCAACTGCTGCAGCATGCCTGCTCCCAATGCAAGACTGCGGGCAAGCCTCTCTTTGCCTCCATTCATGACGGCAACCCCGAAAGCGAAGCGTTGTTTCGTTCGTTTGGCTTCCAATTCGTCAAGCGCGATCCGCGCGGCGCGAACATCTTCCAACTGGGGTGACGGCGCAGCGGAAGGGCGGTTTTTCGCGCCAGCCTTTTTTGACCGCCACGCTCGCCGACACTCGCCGCAAGGGCGTTCTTTCGCGCCCAACGGCGCCCTCGCCGCGTTGCGCTGGCGCCTCATTGCATTTATACCCTTCGCCAGCTGTGATGGAGCCTAAACCATCCAACCCTTGCCGCGTGGAGACGCGCAATGCGATCGGATTACCCGAAATTTCGTCGCCTCTTCTGGAATCGCATCATGGCTCGCGTTCCAGCCGCGGGCACTTGCGCTCGCACCAGCAAGGCTTTCGTCGACAAGATCGACTGGGCTCGCTTCTTTGATGCGGCGCCCTCGCCGCAAGCGGTGTTCGAGTGGGCCGCGTTGTGGGGCTCGCAGCCAGCGTTCGCGGATTTTGGCCCTCAGTGCGGCGCGGCCTGCGTCGATCGAGGCACCGAGGCCGCCGCGCGCGCTTTTTGCGCGATCATCATGGCGAAACTGGAAGACCGCTCGGCCAGCGCCGCAAAGAACAGCCGCCCTGGCGCGCCCGCGTTTGCGCTCCACAAAGGCTTCATTCGCGCGGGAGACTCTTTGTTCGCGGAGCCCGACGCCACGCCCGCCGCGCATTTGTGCGACTACTTCATCGAGAAAGGCAACCCCGCGGAGCCCAGCGCTTTTCGGCTGGCGCTGGCGGACGCCCTGGCGCGCTGCGCAGACAGCTCGGGCTGGAAATCGCTGCTTCCTTTTTTGAGCCCGCGAGAGCACCTGGGAGGCGCGCATACGCCGTCGCTGTGGATTCTGGCGCTCGATCGGGCTTTCGCCCATGGCGTTCTTTCTTTTTTGCCCCCAGCCCCCGCGAACGCGGTGGATCCGGACTCCTTTGACCTGGCGCACTTCTTGGTGCGAGAAGCTGAGCGCGAGAACAGCGTCGCTCATTATCCGGGCGCCTTGGGGGACCGAATCAATCGCTTGGAGTCCACGGCGGCGGCTCTTCGCATGCTCGCTTTTGGCGCGCAAATCCACAGCGCCGGATCCTGGGCGCCGGGGCAATCGCTGCTGAATGTAGCCGCGCGCAGCGAAGTGGGCAACGCCGTGGGGGATCGCTTGCTGCGCGCGGGCGCCCAGATTGACGCCAGCGCCAACCCAGGGCGATTGATCCAACAAGCCTTGGAGCACAATTCTGCGACGTTCGCGGATGCCCTGCTGCAAGCGGGGGCAAAACCGCAAGCCGGCCGAGAAGTCGAATGGGCCTTGCGGCGATGCCGGCCGCGCCTTGCGCTGTCATTGGCCCTCGCGGGCGCCCGCTTCGAGTGGCCCGCTTATTTGCGCGGCGCGCCGACAACCCTTGGGGAAAACGGTCTTTTTCAAGCATCCATCTCGCTTGACGGCCCACCGTTCATGGAAGACGCGCCAGAAAGCGATCAAAAAAAATGGAGCAAAAGCCATTTGGATGAGCGCTTTTGGATGGAGCACCAAAGCCAGCGAAAACTCTTTCTCGGCCTCCGAGACGACTTCAAGCGGTTTGATGCTTTTTCCGAGCAAATGAAAGCGCACATCGAGCGAGTTTTGCTGCTCGATGAGAGCGACGAGGCGTGTCGCTCATTGGCGAACTTTGGGCTTTTGGACATCCAGCGCTGGACCCTCAAAAGAAAACCGGCGCCCCTTCCCCCCATGGATCTGCTCGCGGGAGAAGACGGGGCGGAGCGACAGGACGACAAAGGCAAGGGCGACACCGAACGCAAGACCGAAACGCGCAGATTGTGAATCCCACGCCCGAAGAAACCATCGAAGAAACCATGAAAACCACGAGAGTCCGAACCACTCTTTTTCCGCGAGCCGCCAAGCGAAGGTCAATGCTTCGCGAAGGCGCGCAGGAAACAGCCGGCGAAATCGCGGGCGAAGCGCTGCTCGCGCTAGCGAGCGCGGTCGCGCATGGCGTTTTTCATGGGATCATGCTCGTCGTGGCGCTCTTGCTGGGCGGATGAGCCGCTCGCCAATCGCCGAAAACGCAGTGTTCTCTGCGCAATCAGGCCCTTGGAGGCGCGCTATGGCTCCTCGGACACAAATGGCCAGAAATTGGCAAAAAAAATCCGCGCGTTCTTCCACTTAGGGTATCCTTGCGGAATTGAGCCTTCTCGGAGGCATTTCTCATTTCAAGGGATTTTCATGAATTTTCGCCTTTTTCCCGCACTTGCGGCCGTTTGCGCCCTCTCTTTCAGCGCCTCAGCCTTTTCGGCCGATGCAAGCAGCTCTTCCGCTGAAGGCCCTGCCACGTTGCTGGGCGTCACTTTGGGCGATAAAATCAGCGCGTATCCAAAATGCCGGCCACATGCAACGGCGCTGTGCTGGAAACATTTCCAATTGGAGCCGAACGGCGAATATGTCTACGCCTTTTACAACATCCCCGGCCGCAGCCCGGTCAAACGCTTCGTTTTCGCCCGCGCCGCCAACGGCACGATCTCCGATGTCTCTTTGCTGTTGAAACCCACCAACGCCGCCGACACCGAGCGCCTCACGACCCTGATGAGCGACACCGCGAGCGCGAAGTGGGCCGACTGGAAAGGCCCCCAAACGCTAGGCCATGTCAAAATAAAAACGTTTTGGAACGGCCCCAACGACGCGGTGGCCGGCCTGGGCAAACTTCCCGATGCCCCGAATTCGGTGTTGCTGACGCTGACCACGCAGGACTACGTGTGGTCGCACATGGGCGAATTTGAGTGATTTTTCACACGATCCCGAAAGCTTCCAGCGGCGCCTCCCCTTCGAACGACTCCCATTTTTCATCAGGAGAATGTATGCGCTCTTTCGCCCGCTCCAAAGCCCTTGTCCTTTCCGTCGCATTGTGCGCGGCCCCCATGCTTTCTCACGCGGCCGACCTCCCGGATGCGCGTGAGCTTGCCGGCGTTCGCCTGGGCCAATCACTAGACTCCATTCCCGCGTGCGGCTCTCAACGGGTTCTGTGCCGCGCGCCCGTCCTTGACGCAGCTGGCGACACCGTTGTCCTTCACTCGGCCCCAGTCCTTGCCGACGCCCCCCAACGCCTCGTGGTCGCCGCCGTGGACGGGAAAATCGACTCCATCTTTTTGACCATCATGCCTCGCAAGGGCGTTTTGCGCCCGGAAGACGAATCCGAGGCCATTAATGTCCAAACCAAAGCGTTGGCTGCAAAAAAATGGGCGGCTTGGTCCAATCAAAATGCCCTCTGGCACGGAATCCCTGTTGTCCAAAGGGTCGCGCCGGACGCAGCCCGGGCTCTTGTCGTCAACATGGGCGGCCCGACCGGGGTTGTCCTCTTTTCGTCAAGCGATCCGACCGTCAAAGCCGGTCTTTGATTGAAGCTGGCCAGTGAACAAAAAGAGCTCCCCTGCGGGAGCTCTTTTTTTGCTTCGCGCGAGGCTGTTGATCAGAGCGGGTTGATCAACGCCTTTTGCTTCAAAGCGTTCAGCTGGTCGCGCAAGTCCGCGGCGCGCTCGAAGTTCAAGTCCTTCGCCGCTTGCCGCATGTCGCGCTCCAACTGCGTGATCATCTTCGACAATTGCGCCGGGTCGCTCGCGAACAACGCCTCCGCGATCAACTCCGCGGGCTTCTTGCCGCTGCGATCCGCCTTCTTGCCGCGCATGGCCTTGGCTTGGTCGTCGAAATTCTCCTCGATGATGTCCTTGACGGCGCCGCCCGCCACACGGGGGGTGATGTTGTTGACGCGGTTGTGCTCCGCTTGCTTCTCGCGGCGGCGATCCGTCTCGTTGATGGCTCGCTTCATGGACTCCGTCATCTTGTCCGCGTAAAGGATCACTCGCCCCTTCGGATTGCGAGCTGCGCGCCCGATCGTTTGGATCAAGCTGCGCTCGGAGCGCAAGAAGCCCTCTTTGTCCGCGTCCAAAATCGCGACCAGCGTCACCTCCGGCATGTCCAGCCCCTCGCGCAGCAAGTTGATGCCGATGAGCACGTCGAACACGCCCTTGCGCAAGTCCCGGATCAATCTCGCGCGCTCGACGTTCTCGATGTCCGAGTGCAGGTATTTGGCCTTGATGTTGTGCTCGGTCAAAAACTCCGCGAGCTTCTCGGCCATCCGCTTGGTCAAGCTCGTGGCCAACACGCGGCCGCCATTGTCGACCTCGACCTTGATCTGCTTCAACAAGTCGTCAATTTGCGTCTCGGCCGGCAAAATTTCGATCGTCGGGTCCAAGATGCCCGTCGGGCGAATCACCAGCTCAACCTGGCTCGTCGCGCGCTGCTTCTCGTAATCCGCAGGGGTCGCCGACAAATAAATCGTCTGCGGCATCTTGGACTCGAACTCCGTGAACTTCAACGGCCGATTGTCCAGCGCGGACGGGAGCCGAAACCCAAAGTCGACCAAATTTTCCTTGCGCGCCCGGTCGCCCTTGAACATGCCGCCGATTTGAGACACCGTGATGTGCGACTCGTCCAGCACCAAAATGGCGTCCTTGGGCAGGTAATCAAACAAGGTGTCGGGCGCCTCGCCGGGGTTTTTGCCCGAAACGTGACGCGAATAATTCTCGATCCCCTTGCAAAAGCCGATTTCCTCCATCATCTCCAAGTCAAACAGCGTCCGTTGCTCCAAGCGCTGGGCTTCGACGAGCTTGCCCTGCCGCTTCAAGTCCGGCAACCGCTCGTCCAGCTCGATCTTGATGGTCTCCATCGCGCGCTTCAACGCCGACTCCGGAGCCGCGTAGTGGCTCGCCGGATACACGTTGAACCGCGTGAGCTGCCCGCCCGTTTTGCCCGTCAAGGGATCCACGGTCTTGATGGACTCGACGATGTCGTCAAAGAGCTCGATGCGGATGGCGTCCTGCGCGGACTCGGACGGGAAGACGTCGATCACGTCGCCCTTGGCTC